>Ga0184637_10001434_pt1 | contig 16166 bp, 9 predicted proteins | sample PLM3_127_b2_FD_133143 | JGI IMG/M metagenome (GOLD analysis project Ga0184637, IMG submission 133143) | Groundwater sediment microbial communities from an aquifer in East River, Colorado, USA - PLM3_127_b2 | ecosystem: Environmental > Terrestrial > Soil > Riparian zone | place: USA: East River...
CGGCTCCGGACCTGCGACCCGCCCGTCGTGGCGCGGATCGAGGAGGACCGGGTGGTGCTCGATCCCCGCACCGTCATGCCGGGAGAGGACGACGCGGTGGTGCGGGCCGTGGTCTCGAGCCTCACGGCGGCGGAGGCGTCCTGACGCGTCAGTTACGGTGAGCGTCCGGTGACCGCGACCCCGACCGCGACCGGCGCGCCGCCTTCAGGGCGTCAGGGATTGAACCGGTACCCCACCCCCCGCACCGTCTCGAGGTGCCGGGGCCGCTCGGCGTCGTCACCGATGTGCGAGCGCAGCCGGGCGACGAAGTTGTCCACCGTGCGTGCGGTGCCGAAGTAGCGCGACCCCCAGACCGCCTCCATGAGCTGCTCGCGCGAGAAGACGCGGTCCGGGTGCGTGACGAAGAAGGCGAGCAGGTCGTACTCGCGGCCGGTGAGCTCGAGCTCCAGGTCGTTCACGCTGGCGCGCCGCGCGTCGAGGTCGAGCGAGATGGCGCCCGCCTTGCGGATGGAGCGGTTCGGCCCGGTCTCGCCGCGCGCGCGCCGGCGCCGCAGGAGCGCGTCGATGCGGGCGAGCAGCTCCTTCAGCCCGAACGGCTTCACCATGTAGTCGTCGGCGCCGAGCTGGAGCCCCGCGACCTTGTCCGCCTCCTGCCCCTTCGCGGAGAGGATGAGGACCGGCAGGTCGGGGTCCTCGCGGCGCAGCTCGCGGACCACCTCGAGCCCGCCGAGCTTCGGCAGCATGACGTCCACCACCACGAGGTCCGGCTTCTCGCTGTGCGCGAGCTGGAGGCCGGTCTCGCCGTCGGCGGCGGAGCGGACGGTGTAGCCCTCCATGCCGAGGTTGAGCTGGAGCCCGCGCAGGATCGACGGGTCGTCCTCGATGACCAGGATCCGCTCCGCCATCAGCCCTCCTGCGCGACCGGCAGCGCGATCGTGAAGACCGACCCCGCCTCGGGCCTGCTCGAGGCGGAGACCTTCCCGCCGTGCCCCGAGATGATGTGCTTCACCATCGCGAGCCCGAGCCCGGTCCCCTCGATGGTCCGCTGCAGCGGGTCGCGGGCACGATAGAACTTCTCGAAGATCCGTTTCTCGTCCCCGGCGGGGATCCCGGGCCCGTTGTCCTCCACCGAGATGGTGACGGTCGGTCCGTTCGCCCGCACGCGCACGGCGATCCGCTTCTCCGGCCCCGTGTACTTGTGGGCGTTGCCGAGCAGGTTGAGGATCGCCTCCGCGAGCGCCTGCCGGTCCGCCCGCACCGGCGGGAGCTTCGGCGAGAGGTCGCGCTCCACCTCGGCTGGCGCCTGGAGGAGCTGCGCCTGGAAGGCCTGCAGCGCGGCGTCCACGATGGGCGCGAGCGGCTGCTGGACGAGCTGGTAGGTGCGCCGCCCCGACTCCATGCGCGCCCAGTCGAGCAGCCGGTTGATGAGCGAGGAGAGGCGCTGGGTCTCCTCCGCGATGATCTCGAGCGCCTCGCGCTGGCGCGCCTCGTCCTGCAGGCGGCCGAGCTGGAGCGTCTCCACGAACATGCGGATGGAGGTGAGCGGCGTCCGCAGCTCGTGCGAGACCTTGTTCACGAAGTCCGTCTGGAGCTTCGCGACGCGCGCCTCGCGGTACAGCACCGCGAGCGTCGCGGCGGTGCCGGCGACGGTGGTCGCGACGAGCGCGACGATGAGCCCGCCGAACAGGTAGTCCCGGGCGAACGACCCGTAGACGAGGATCAGGATGCCCACCGTCAGCATGAGGGCGGCGGGCAGGAAGACGAACCCGATGATGAGCGGGAAGACGCGGCGCAGCTTCATGGGCTCCTTCGGCCCGGTGGGGCCGGAGGCATCCTAGCGCGCCGGCCCTCCCGCGCGCCCGCCGCGCGGCGTCGGTGCCTGGAAAGGGCCGGGCCCGGCCCGCCCTCGGAGTGGCGGACCGGGCCCGGCTGTTCACGGCCGCGAGCGGCCGTGGTGAGGCTCGTTACTTGAAGAACGCCATGATCTTCGCGATGGCCGCGTCGAGCACGCCCGTGCCGTTCTCGAGGCCGTAGCCGAACGTCGCCGTGTGCTCGTTGAACGCCGCGAGCTGACCGGCCGCGTCCTCGTTGATGAGCTCGGTGCGGTGGCAGGAGCCACACGCGCGCGCGCCCGGGCCCGTGACGTACGCCGGCACGGTCCCGATCGAGCGCCCGTCGACCGCGTCGGCCGCGGAGAGGACGCCCGGGAGCGACTTCGACTGGTCCGGGACCTCGTACGTGCCGGGGTTGTGGCACGACTCGCAGTTCAGGATCGTGAAGTTCGGGTACGTGGACTCGATGTGGTGCTCGTAGCGCATCGCGGCCACCGGGTCGGTGAAGTCGACGTCGCCGATGTCGAACGGCTGCATCGAGTGGATGGCGTGCACGTACGAGTCGATCGAGCGCGACTGCATCTCGAGGTGCGAGCCGCCGCTGCCGACGACGTGGCAGAGCCTGCAGCCGACGACGTCCGCGCTGCCGTAGGAGGGGCTGTGGAAGCTCGTCCCGAGCGCGTCGTGGCAGTTGTTGCACTTCGCCGTGTCGACGATGGCCTTGCCGTAGGCGTCCGCCACGACCACGTTGCCGACGAGGTCGAACGTCTTCGTCGCGCCGCCGATGGCGATGTACGGGTTGTAGCCCGCCGTGGCCGGGTTGTTCTGCGGCGCCACGGTCTGGTCGAGGCCGAGCGTGGGCAGGATGCCGATCTCGACCTTCTTGACCGTGCCGTCGGCGATCAGGCCGGCCCAGAGCGTCAGGTCGGCCGTCGCGGTCCACGAGGTGACGCCGGCCGCGGCGGCCGCGGGGGCGACCGTCAGGCGCGGGCTGTTACCCGTCGCGCCTTCCGTCCACTCGAGGTTCCGCTTGCTGTCCGGCGCCGGCTGGCTGGCGTGGCCGCCGACGATGAAGTCCTTGGTGTCGTACCCGTAGAGGCTGATCACCACCGTGGGCTTGACGATGGCCTGCGCGGCGACGCCGGCGACGCTGAAGGCGACCGTGAGCCGGTTCGTCGCGCTGTCGAACGACAGGGTGTCGATGTTCGCCTTGATGGTGCTCGAGTACTTCGTCGTCGCGTTCGCGTAGATCGTCTTGTCGTAGCCGGCGTGGATCTCCGCGAACGTGGGGCCGATGCCGGTGGGGTTGTGGCAGGAGTTGCAGGCGATGGTCGACGTGTACATGTCCATCGTGTGGTACGAGGCCGGCAGGGCGATGTCCATCAGCGGCGGGGCGCGCTTCGCGTCGCGATCGGCCACCGCGCCGCCCGTCACCGGGTGGCAGCTCTTGCACGTCTCGAGCGTGAAGTTCGCGTCCGTGAGGACCTGGTCGAGCTTGCCCTCGTGGCAGGTCACGCAGTTCGCCATCGACTGCGGGTAGGCGAACTCCATCGCGTGCGACATGTGCGTGTCGTTCATGATGGTCGCGCGGTAGGGGTACTTCTGCGCGGTCGCGAGCGCCGGCGCCACCGTCCAGTCGACGGTCCCGTCCGCCTTCCGCGGAAAGGTGGCCAGCGTGCGGGGATCATCCGCCAGCACCTGCCAGTCGAAGTCGGTGCCGACGCGCTGATCGGTGTGGCACGCCTTGCAGGCCACCATGTTCGGGAGCGGGGCGACGTTGGCCGCACGGTACCCGTGCTTCATGTACGGCGCCCCGTGGCACTTCTCGCAAGCCGAGACGTTGGCCGTCGAGACGTAGTCGAGCGTCCCGTACGCCCGGGCCACGCTGGCGACGTTGTCGTAGAGGTTGTAGTGCCCCTTGGCCGGGATGAGGTTCGGCTTCTCGGCGAAGTAGAAGTAGACGAACGCGTTCGAGGACTCGGGCGCGAACGCCGCGTTCGACTTGCTGACGGTGTACTGGCCGGGCACGCCGGCCACCGGCGTCAGGTTCGCGAAGGTGATCGCGGAGGCGGTTTCGAAGAGCCCCGTCGCCGGGTCGTACCGCGTCGCCGTGTAGCGCTTCTGGCCGAGGCCGGAGAGCGTCGCATCGCCGTTGTACGCGGCGCCGCTCTTCCTGAGCGTGAACGTGACCGTCGACGTGTACGTCGTGTTGTCGGGGTTGAGCGTGCTCACGACCGAATCGATCGTCGCGACGAGCGTCGAGGTGTCCGTGTACTGGTTGTAGATGGACTGGTGCAGGGTCCCGGCGTCCGGGTGACACACGGAGCACGACTCCGGCTTCGCCGTCGCCGCGAGATCCGCGCCCGGCTCGCCCGGGGCGCCCGGGGCGCCGGTGGCGCCGGTGGCGCCGGGATCGCCGTCCTCGCCCGAACACCCGGCGAGCGCGAGGGCGCCCGCGAGGCACATCGCGCCGATTCGCTTCCACAAGTGGCTATGCATGTCGAATGGATCTCCAGAAGTTCGTGGGGGATGCAGCCGCAACTTCTCGACCGGCCGGATGAAAAGCCCCACGACCCGAACGGTCAACATCCCGGCCTTTCGCCGCTCGGCATTGGCCGCCATTGGCCGCATTCCCGCGCCTGGGGCATCTCGCCCACTTGACGCACCGTCGCGGCTCGAGGCCACCACCCCGGCATCGCCGCTTTTCCCAAGGGTTTTAGGTGCGTGTACGGGCGGCACCGCTCACTGGAGCCTGGGACTGTACGTGAATTGGGTCCACACGCACCGCCGGGCGCGCCAATGCGCCGCATGCCTTTGGCGCGCACCATCAAAGGCCGTCATTGCAATGGGTTCTGCGACCGGCGATGCCTCCGCAGCGGCTGGATGCGCGGATTAGCGCAGAGTGATGGCCCTCGTGCGCGACAACATACCGCATGCGTCGTGGCTGCATTGCCTGTGGGTGAACGTATGGCCGCGACCCGACGCGCGCGGTGCGGGACGCAGGGCGCGCCGCGGCGCGCAGCCGGCTGCTCGAATGCAGAAGGGCCGTCCCCAGGGGGACGGCCCTTCGTCACCGCGCGTGGGCGAGGAGCTCCGACCGCTACGGGATCTCGCCCGAGTGCACCGTCAGCGCGTCGAAGTCCTTGCCCGGCCCGTGGCAGGTCGTGCAGGTCTCGATCTCGCCCGGGCTGCCGTTCCACAAGGTGGCGTCGTCGTCGAGCGTGTTGAGCTTCGCGTGGGCGATCGTGGCGGCCCCGTCGTGGCAGCTCGTGCAGATCGCGGTCGCGCGCGGGACGCGCAGCTCGCTCACCACGGTGCGGCCGGTCGCCGTGGTGCCCGCGCAGTTCGTCGGCGGGTCCGTCACGGTGGTCGTGCCGCACGCCATCACGGCACGCTTCACCGGCAGGCGATCCTCGGCGGGGAGCTCCCAGGTGCCCGCCTCGTGGCAGGTCAGGCAGCGGGCCGTCGAGTTGGCGGGAGGCATCGCGAACAGCGAGAAGTCCGAGTTCGCCGGCGCGTCGCCCGTCCGCTGCGCGCCGAAGATGATGCTGCCGCCGGCCTGGACGCTCGGGAGCTCCGAGCCCGTGTGGATGCGGTGGCTCATCACGCCGATGTCGACGCTCTCGACCTGGTAGCCGGTCGTCCCGGTCGGGAACCGGACGCGCCCCCGGTTGTCGAGGTTCGGGTTGTGGCAGGTCCCGCAGTACTCCACGCCGAGGCGCGAGCGGTTCCCGTGGAACCCCAGCTCGACGTGGCAGGCGTTGCACTTGTCGCCCGAGACGATCTTCGTGCGAGCGGTGCCGGCGGTGTCCCCGACCTGCTTGAAGAACAGCGGCGTCCGGGTGGCGGTCGGCTTGGAGACGGTCAGCGGCGTCGGGGCGGTGTTGGTCTTCGACTCCCGGAAGTAGGACTCCACGCCGAAGGCGTACGTCCCGGTCGCGCCCGCCGGGAGCGGCGCCGGCACCGGGGGGACCGCGTTGGTCGAGAAGGCGTAGAGGAACCGGCCCGGGGTGCCGGCGACCGCCGTGACCACCGCCGGGTTCGCGAGGCCGGTGAGCAGCGCGCTCGGCGCCGTGGCGCCCGTCCCCGTGCCGGTCGGGGCGGCCGAGTACCCGGTTTTCAGGTAGTCGAGCCCGCTCACCGGCACCATCTGGAAGGAGAGGGAGCCGAGCGGCTGGGTGAGGATGTCGTACGGCGCGCCGTCGAGCGTGACCGTGAAGTCCACCACCGGCGCGGAGCCGACGGCGAGCCCCGTCACGTCGTTGATCGTGATCTGGTACGCGTGCTCCGCGAAGTCCTGCTCGCTGAGGGCGTCGTAGTTCACCGAGTGGTTCTGCTCGATCTCGGTGGCGGGGTGACAGGCCGTGCAGTCCACCGCCGGCGCCAGCGGGAACACCGGGTGCCCGATGCCCGTCACCTTGTCGATGTTGTCGTGGCAGGCGACGCAGGCCGCCATCGAGGGCCTCGTCTTGTAGTTGTCCGCGTTCGCGCCCTGGTGGCAGATCTTGCAGTCGCGGACGAGGCCCGGATCGCTGCCGCCCTCGAGGACCGTGGAGTGCGACGGAGGCAGCGCCACGTGCGTGTAGTCGTTCACCGACCCGCCGAAGCCCACGATCTTGAAGTCGTTGGCGGGGTCCGCGTCGTTCGAGCTGGGCAGCCCCGAGCCGTAGTGGATCTTGTGGACCAGCACCTTCATGTCGACCGTGTTGCCGGTCTCGGGATCGGCGGAGCCGGGGTTGTGGCAGGTGAGGCAGAGCTTCACGCCCCGGCGGTTGTCGTGCGCCTGGAGGTGGAAGTGGCACGCGTTGCAGGCGTCGTCGATCACGACCTGGCGGTCCGTGGCGGCCCCGCCCGCGGGCACGAACGTCGTCGTGGAGCTCGCGGGGAACGAGCCCTCCGCGCCGCGGTTCAGCGTCCCCCACATGCCGACGGTGTGCGTCTTCCCGGCCTGCACCCCGGTCACCGGCCGCGAGAACTCGTAGCGGAAGACGCCGCCTCCCTGGTCGGTGAGCTTCTCGAGGGGGAACGGCTGCCCCGCCAATGGGTCGAACCCGGCCTGCCGCTGGTCCGTGCCGGTGTAGCCCGCGCGCGGGGGCACCAAGCTCTCGTAGTAGGACTGGTACGTCCCGTCGTCCTGCAGCCAGGAGACGGTGAAGCGAGGGTTGAGCTGGCCGTCCTGGATCGCCTTGCGCACGTCCACCGCCGCTCCGCTCGGATCCGTCGCCTTGAACACCACGGCGGGCGGTTGACCCTCCGTGACCGTCGCCGACTGGATCTCGAAGGTCAGGCCGGCGCCGGTGGCGCCGCCGCCGCCGGGAGTCCCGGGCGGACCCTGCGGACCCTCGGCGCCCTGCGGCCCACGGTCACCTTCGCAGCCGGCCATCGCGAGCCCCGCGACGGCGAGGAGCGTGACGATACGAAGCTTCATTTGGTCACTCCGGGTGTGGTCCCGCGAGGGCACGGGCCGGTTCGCCTCGAGCTGCGTGCAGCGCCAGGTGCCAATCTCGGGCCATTCACCATGTCTCGCGGCTTTCGCGGCATAGTCGAACCGAGATTGCGCAAATCGCGCGCCGCGGAGGTTCACGAAAGGTCCCGCACCGGGCCACCACGCGTGGCGGAATCGTAGCAGAACGGGGTCCGCCAGCGCACATGCCCGGACACCGGGAGCCATGCGTATTTCTCCACGCCTTCGCAGGTTTTGCGGTGGTCGGCCGGCGACGGCTCGCCCGCCCGCCTGCGTCCGAACCGGCTCCTCGCGCGTGCTCCGGGCGCCCGCCCGGCGGCTCCTCCACCTCGCGATTCCGGGTGATGGCGTCCCAAAATGCGACGGGGCGGTGGAGCGCCTGCTCGCTCCACCGCCCCGGCAATGTCGGCAATGCGTTTGGCAATCGCGCCGGGAGGGAGCCGCGCCGCGCGCCCGCCCCGCGGCCGCCCCTCAGGAGCGGAACGGCGCCCCGGAGCGGCCGTGCTCGACGAGCAGCGGCGCCGGCTCGAAGCGCGCCCCGTGGCGCTCGCGCAGCCGCTCCATCCGCGCGAGGACCTCCTTCGCGCCGAGCGTGTCCACCCAGCGGAACGGCCCACCGCGGAAGGGCGGGAAGCCGAGCCCGAACACCGCCCCGACGTCGCCGTCGCGCGCGCTCCGGAGGATGCCCTCGCCGAGGCAGCGGATCGCCTCGTTGACCATCTGGAGCACCACGCGCTCGCGCAGCTCGTCGGCCGCGAAGGTCCGGCGGCTCCGCCCGCCGGGGAGGAGGTCGTAGACGGTCTCGTCCACGCGCTTCTCCTTGTCGTCGTAGGTGTAGAAGCCCTTGCGGTTCTTCCGGCCGAGCCGGCCCGCCTTCACGACGTCGTCGAGCGCCGCCGGGGGGGCCATCCGCTCCCCGAGCTCGTGGTGGAGGATCTTGCCGACCTTCTGGCCGACGTCGATGCCCACCTCGTCGAGCAGCGTGATGGGGCCGACCGGGAAGCCGAACGCCACGATGGCGCGGTCGAGCTCCTCGATGGAGGCGCCCTCGGCGAGGAGCTGCGCCGCCTCGTTCATGTACGGGCCGAGGATGCGGCTCGTGTAGAAGCCGGGGCCGTCGCGCACCACGATGACGGTCTTGCCCTGCTTCTTCCCGAGCGCGACCGCGGTCGCGGTCGCCTCCGGCGACGTCTTGCCGGTGACGATGACCTCGAGGAGCGGCATCTTGTTGACCGGCGAGAAGTAGTGCATCCCGAGCACGGTCTCGGGGTGGCTCGAGGCCTCGGCGATCTTCGCGATCGGGATGGAGGAGGTGTTGGACGCGAAGATGCCGGTGGGGTTCACCGCCTCGAACGCCCGGACCATCTCCTGCTTCAGGGCCAGGTCCTCGAAGACCGCCTCGATGAGGACGTCGACCGCGCCGAAGCCGGACCAGTCGGTGGTGGCCGTGAGCAGCCGCATCCTCTCCGCCCGCTCGAGCTTGTCGATGGAGCGCCGCTTCACCCGCTCGTCGAGGAGCCCGCGCACGTTTCCGAGCGCCTTCGCCGCGGCGGCGTCGTCCCGCTCGCGCACGCGCACCGGGACGCCGCCGTTCACCGTGACGTAGGAGATGCCGCTCCCCATGAGCCCGCCGCCGAGCACGCCGACCGACCGCACCGGGCGCGCCTTCACCGACGCGTCGTCCACGCCGGGGTCCTTCTTGAGCGCGGTCGTTGCGAAGAAGATCTCCATCAGACGGGCCGCGACGTCCGAGACGGCGAGCTGGCCGAAGAGCTCAGCCTCCTTCTCGAGCCCCTTCGCGAAGCCCTTCTGGTAGCCGTGCTCCATCGCCTCGATGGCGCGGAGCGGCGCGGGGTACTGGCCCTTCGTCTTCGCGAGCACCGCCTTGCGCGCCTGCCGGAAGAGCACCTCGCGGCCGAGGAAGTTCTCCTCGAGCGCGATCTCCGTGGCGCGCGCGACGGCGCCCTTCGCCTGGCGCGGCGTGCGGCGCAGCCGGCCCGTGCCGAGCGCGAGGGCCCGCTCGCGGGCGATCGGGACGAGGAGCGCCGGCGGGACCGCCTCGTCCACGAGGCCGATCTTGAGGGCCTTCCGCGCCTTCACGGTCTTCCCGGCGAGGATCATGTCCAGGGCCGTCTGGATGCCGACCAGCCGCGGGAGCCGCTGCGTGCCGCCCGCGCCCGGGATGAGGCCGAGCTGGGTCTCGGGCAGGCCGAGCTGCGTGCGCGGGTCGTCGGCTGCGATGCGGTAGTGGCAGGCCATCGCCCACTCGAGCCCGCCGCCGAGGCAGGCGCCGTGGATCGCCGCCACCACCGGCTTGCGCAGCTTCTCCAGGCGGTCGAAGCCGGCCTGGGCGTCGCGCGCCAGCGCCTGCGCCCCTGCGGCGTCCTTCACCGCCTGGATCATCTCGATCTTGGCGCCGGCGACGAACCCCTCCTTCTTCCCGCTCGCGAGCACGACGCCCTTCACGGCGTCGTCCTGCTCGAGCTTCTCGACGATCCGGAAGAACTCCGCCGCCACTCCGGGCTCGAGGACGTTCACGCTCTCCCCGGGCTCGTCGAGCCAGAGGGTCGCGACGCCGTTCTCCACCTCGATCCGGAAGTTGCGGTACGTCTCCCCGGCCAGGGCCTCTGCGGTCATCATCATGGCTCCTACTCGCGATCGAGGACGAGCGCGGCGCCGATCCCGCCGGCCGCGCAGACGGTGAGGAGCGCGTGCTGCCCCTGGCGCCGCTCGAGCTCCCGCAGCGTCTGGAGGATCATGCGCGCGCCGGTGGCGGCGAAAGGGTGCCCGAGGGCGATCGAGCCGCCGTTCACGTTGAGCTTCGCCGGGTCCACCTCGCCCATCGGCGCCGGGCGACCCAGCTCCTTCTCGGCGAAGGCCTTCGACGCGAAGGCCTTGAGGTTCGAGAGCACCTGCGCGGCGAACGCCTCGTGCATGTCCACGAGGTCCATGTCCGCGAGCTCGAGCCGCGCCCGGTCGAGCGCCGTGGGCGCGGCATAGGCTGGCCCCTGGAGCAGCTGGTCCTTCGGGTCGAGGGCGGCGTACGCGTACGCGCGGATGAAGCCGAGCGGCTTCAGCCCGAGGGCGCCGGCCTTCTCCTCGCTCATGAGGATGAGCGCGGCGGCGCCGTCGGTGAGGGGCGAGGCGTTGCCCGCCGTGATGGTTCCGTACTTCCGGTCGAACACCGGGCGGAGCGACGCGAGCGCCTCGACGGTGGTGTCCTTGCGGACGATGTTGTCCCGCGCGGAGACCTTGTCGTACCGGGGCGGCACCGGCACGTGCATCACCTCGCCGTCGAACTTCCCGGTCTCCCAGGCGGCGGCGGCGCGGCGGTGGCTCTCGTAGGCGAAGGCGTCCTGCGCCCCGCGCGAGATGGCGTTCTTCTGCGCCATCGCCTCCGCGCTCTCGCCCATCGTGAGCCCGGTGGTCGGCTCCTTGAGCGCGGGCGGGACCGGCGCGAAGTCCTTCGGGCGGAGCGTCGAGAAGATCCGCGCCTTGTCGCCGATCGACTTCGCCCGCGACAGGTCCACGAGCGCCTGCGCGAGCGGGCGGGAGGCGAAGATCGGCGCGTCGGACATCGACTCGGCGCCGCCCGCGATCGCGGCGTGCGAGTGGCCGAGCACGATCTGGTCGGCCGCGTCGGTGGCGGCCTGGATGGAGGTCGCGCAGGCGCGCGCCACGGTGTGCGCCTGCACGCTCCGCGGCAGCTGGGTGCGGAGCACCATCTCGCGGCCGATGAGCGTCACCGTCGCGGACGGGATCACCTGGCCGAACACCACCGAGTCGAACTCCTTCGGCGGGATGCCGCTCCGCGCGACGAGCTCGTTCACGACGAGCGCGCCGAGGTCCACCGCCGAGAGGTCCCGGAAGTCCGTCGCCGCCTTGACGAAGGGCGTGCGCAGACCTGACACCACCGCGGCCCGGCGGCCCGGTGGAAGAGAACCGTTCATGCCCATGGATCGCTCCGGTTGACTTGGGAATCGGTCGCTGCTCGGCTTCATGTAAGGGGCTTGCTGCGCAGCGTCAACCGCTCCCGCTGACCGCCCCCCGGCGGGGCCGCGAGCAACGGGGACCGCCGTTGGGTTGCGCGAAGGGGCGCATCACGACACGATCCCCCGCATGAAGCGTTCGCGGGAGCTGCGTCCCCTCTCGAGCGAGCACCACCAGGCGCTCCTCGTGGCGTTCCAGCTCAAGCAGGGGCTCGCCGGGCACTCGGAGTCCGCGGGGGCGCCGAAGGATCTCCCCGGGCTGCTCGCCCTCGCGCGCCGCTTCGAGGAGCGGGTGCTCCGCACGCACGCCCGCGCCGAGGAGGAGCTGCTCGGGCGCTTCCTCACGAGCGCCGACATGCGCCGGCTCGAGGGGGAGCACGCCGAGCTCACGCGCCTGCTCGAGGCGGCGAAGGCCTCGCGCCCAGCGGAGCAGCGCGCGCTCCTCGCCGCGTTCGCCGAGCTGCTCGAGCGGCACATCCGCTGGGAGGAGCGGGAGCTCTTCGCCTACGCCGAGGACCACGTCGACGAGGCGACCCTCGCGATCATCGGCGGCGAGCTGGAGAAGCGGCTGGTGCTCGCGTCGGGGGACCATAAGGCCGCGAAGGCGGCGCGGCGCTAGGCGGGCCCAGGAGCGCGCCAGCACCGGCGTCGCGGGGGACACCGCCGAGCCGTCCCGGTGGCACGCGCGGGAGCGCCGCGGCGAGTGGTGGGGGCGCTCACTCCCAGGCCGTTGCCCCTCCCCTCACCGCCCGTTATCCCGCAGCCGGTCCGCTGGCGGCGGACGGTCGGGAGCGCGGGTGCCTCTTCCGGGCGAGCAGGGCGAGGGCGGTTCGCCGCCCGGCGCACGCGCCGGGCGCGGGATCGTCACGGACGTGCTCGCGCGCCTCGCCGCGTGCGAGCCCACGGCCGCGCCGCACCTCGCGCCCGGAACGCGCGTCGGCCGCTACGAGGTCATCCGCGCGATCGGCCACGGGGGGTTCGGGTCGGTTTACGAGGCGCACGACCGCTCGCTGAACCGGCTCGTCGCGCTGAAGGTGCTCGACCGAGCGCGGCCCGCCGCCGGCGCGGACGCGGGCGAGGGCGAGGCCGCGGCGCGGCTCGCGCACCCGAACATCGCCGCCCTCCACGACGTGGGCGTGGTCGAGGGCGCGCCGTACCTCGTCTACGAGCTGCTTCACGGCGAGACGCTGGAGAGCCGCCTCGCCCGCGGACCGCTCCCCGCGCGCGAGGCGCTCGGGGTGGCGGCGCAGGTCGCACGCGCGCTCGGCCACGCGCACGCGGCCGGCGTCGTGCACCGGGACCTCAAGCCGGCGAACGTGTTCCTCACCGCCGAGGGCGAGGCGAAGGTGCTCGACTTCGGCGTCGCGCTCGTGTTCGGCCGCCCCGGCGCGGCGGGCGGCACGCCGGCGTACATGGCTCCGGAGCAGCGCCGCGGCGAGGCGGAGGACGCGCGCACCGATCTGCACGCGCTCGGGCTGCTCCTCGCGGAGATGCTCGGAGGTGAGCGACCCGGGGGCGCGCCGCCGTCCCGGGAGCGCGTGCCGGCCCCGGTGCGGCCCGTCCTCGCGACGCTGCTCGCGGAGGATCCCGGGGCGCGACCGCGGAGCGCCGGCGCCGCCCTCGCGCAGCTCGAGGCGGCGGCGCGAGCGCTCGGCGAGCGCGGCCCGCGGGCGCGGGGGCGCGTGCTCGCGATCGCGCTGGCGGGCGCGGTCGCGGTCGCGGTCGCCGCCATCGCGGGGATGCTCGTCGTGCGGGAGCGCGGGGCGCCGCCGCCGCCGGCCCCCAACGCCGCCGCCGGAGAGGTGCCGTCGATCGCGGTGCTGCCGTTCGCGGACCTCAGCCCGCAGGGTGACCAGGCCTATTTCTCCGACGGGCTCGCGGAGGAGATCCTGAACGCGCTGGCGCAGCTCGAGGGCCTGCGCGTCGTGGGGCGGACGTCGTCGTTCTCGTTCAAGGGGAAGGACGTCGACGCCGCGACGATCGCGGCCAAGCTGAACGTCTCGACCCTGCTCGAGGGCAGCGTGCGCAAGGCGGGCAACCGCGTCCGCATCAGCGCGCAGCTCGTCGGCGCGGCCGACGGGTACCGCATCTGGTCGCAGACCTTCGATCGCGAGCTGACCGACGTCTTCGCGGTGCAGGACGAGATCGCGCGGGCGGTCGTCGCGGCGCTCCGGCCGAAGCTCGCGTCCGGGGCGCAGCCGTCCACGCGCGGATACCGGACCGCGAGCCCCGAGGTCTACGACCTGTACCTGCGCGGGCGGCAGCTCGGGCGACGGATCAGCCCCGAGGGTTGGAAGGAGGCGATGGCCACGCTCGAGCGCGCCCTCGACCTCGACCCCGGGTACGCCCCCGCGTGGGCGGAGCTCGCCCGCGCAACCTTCTGGTACGGCAACTCGCTCCCCCGGGCGCCGACTACCACGCACACGAGCGCCAGGCGCTGCGCGCGGCGGACCGGGCCGTCGCGCTCGGTCCCGAGCTCGCGGATGCGTACGCCGCGCGCGGGCTCATCCGCACGACGGCCCCGTTCAGCCACGAGGCGGCCGAGGACATCGCGCGCGCGCTCGCGCTCCAGCCCGGGAACGCGGACGCCCACGTCGCGCACGCGGCGTGGGTGCTCATTCCCTTCTGCCGGTACGACGAGGCGATCGCCGTGCTGCGCCGCGCGATCGACGTCGACCCGCTGCTGCCCGACGCGTGGTTCTTCCTCGGCGCGAGCCACGCCGAGCGCGGGGAGCTCGCCGAGGCGCGCGCGGCGCTCACGCGCGCGACGGAGCTCGCGCCGGGGTCGGAGTATCCCCGGCACGCGCTCCTCGTGACGGAGCTCCTCGCCGGGCGCCCGACAGAGGCGCGCCGTCACCTCGACGCCCTCCCACCGGGCGTGCTCCGTGGGCTCGGCGAGGCGCTCGTGCGGCACGCGCTCGGGGAGCGCGACGCGGCGCGCCGGATCCTCGACCGCGTCGCCGCGGAGGCGGGCGAGGTGGCGGCGTTCCAGATCGCCGAGGTGCACGCGTTCTGGGGGGACCGCGAGCGCGCGTTCGAGTGGCTCGAGCGGGCGTTCGCGCAGCACGACGGCGGGCTCCTGAGCCTCCGGTCGTCGCGGCTCCTCTCGAGCGTGCGCGGCGATCCGCGCTACGAGGCGCTCGTCCGGAGGATGGGGCTCGACGGCGGGTGACGCCCGCCGCGCAGGGACACGCGGGCCCTCTCCCCCGGGCGAAGGAGAGAGGGCCCGCGAGCCCCGGCCCGCCGCTACCGCGCGAAGCGCACCGGCATGAGCACCGCCACCGTCATCGGGACCCCACGCGTGTCGGCGGCGGGCGTCCACGCGCAACGGTTCAGGCTCGTGCGCAGGTACGTCTCGAGGTTGTGGCTCGGGACCCCGGCGATCGAGACGCCCGACGCGGTCCCGTCCTCGCCCACGGTGAACCGCATGACCGCGAGGCTCGGCAGGTGCGGGACGATCTCCCGCGGGATCCGCGCGGCCGAGGCGAAGCAGCCTGCAGGGTGCTCCGCGGGGATCGAGAGGGTGACTCCGGGCTCCTGGGCCGTCGAGGCCCCGGCGATCGCCAGGGCGACGGCGGCGACGAACGGCTTCAGCATGACGTGCCTCCTTCCATGCCAGAAGGAAAGCGGTCACGTCCGGATCAGACGCGGCTCTCGTGGGCCGGGGCGGGCCGCCACGAGCTCGCGGCCCGGAGCACGAGCGATCGGCGGCCGCTCCGCTGATCGCTCGACGGCCGCGTGGCGTCAACGTGGCCGCGCCCGGTCCACCTTCGCGAGGCGCGCGCGGAGCGCCCGCGCCTGGGCGAGCAGCGGCAGGTCGGGATCGGCGTTCTTCCAGAGGGTGAGGAGCTTCTCGACCTGCACGCGCGCCTTCTCCCGTTCCCCGAGCTCCTCGTGACAGCGGGCGAGGAGGTAGAGGCTCTTCGGATGGGCCCAGCTCCAGATGATGCTGAACTCGAGGATGTCCGGGTCGTCCTGGTATCGCTTCATCGCGTTCGCGGCCTCGCCGAACCGTCGAGCGTCGAACAACGCCTCGGCGTGGAACCAGGCCTCCCGTGCCGTCCACAGCGACGCGCCGACCGTCTCGCCCAGCCGGTCGGCCGCGGCAGAAGCGTCGCCCGTCCGCCACTGGACCACGGCGACTAAGGAGCGCACCACCGCGAGCGTCGAGGCGCACCGCCAGTACCTCCTCGGCAGGCAGTTCGCGTCGCAGGCGACCACCGCGGGGTCCCGCCGGGCGATCGCGGCCTTCGGGAAGGCGGTGGCAGCGGACCCGAGCTACGCGCCGGCGTGGGCCGCCGCGTCGGAAGCGTATTTCTGGTATGCGGAGCCCCGGGACTCCCTGGCGGAGCGCGACGAGTACCATCGCCTTGCGATGGACGCAGCGGAGAAGGCGGTCGCTGCCGGGCCGCTGCTCGCGGACGGCTACGCGGCGCGCGGCTTCATGCGCGCCAACCAATTCCCTCGTCCCGACTGGGAGGGAGCCGAGGCCGATCTGCTGCGGGCGCTCGAGCTGAACCCGCGAGACGCGGTGACGCTCCGGTACTACGGAAAGTTCCTGCTCGCCGCACGAGGTCGGCTGGAGGACGGCATCGCCGCGGTGCGCAAGAGCACGGAGAGCGACCCTCTCTATGCACGCGGCTGGCTCAGCCTCGGCGCGATCTACAAGAACACGGACCTCCCGCTCGCTCGCGCCGCGGTCGAGCGCGCCCTGGAGATTGCGCCCGACAGCCATCTCGTCAACTTTGCCCTCGCCTCGGTGTTGCTCCTCCAGGGCCGGGCGGCGGAGGCTCGCGCCGTCGCGGATCGCATCCAGGACGAGCCCCTCCGCGCCTTCGCGGTCGCCCTCGCCGAGCACTCCCTCGGTCACGCCGCGGAATC
>Ga0184637_10001435_pt1 | contig 16158 bp, 14 predicted proteins | sample PLM3_127_b2_FD_133143 | JGI IMG/M metagenome (GOLD analysis project Ga0184637, IMG submission 133143) | Groundwater sediment microbial communities from an aquifer in East River, Colorado, USA - PLM3_127_b2 | ecosystem: Environmental > Terrestrial > Soil > Riparian zone | place: USA: East River...
CCACATCTGGCTCGCCGTGCGCACCGACCCCGATCTGCCCAAGCACCAGGGCATCTCCGTGTTCGTCGTGCCCACTGACGTGCAGGGGCTCACGACCCGCCCGCTGCACGCGATGTACGGCGGCCACACCTGCGAGACGTTCTACGACGACGTGCGCGTGCCCCACGCCAACCTGGTGGGAGGCTTGAACCGCGGCTGGGGGATCGTGATGCACGCGCTCAATCACGAGCGGGTGGGGCTCGCCGCGACCGGCGGGCTCGCGCGGCTGTTCGACCAGCTGGTCGCCCACCTCGCCGAGGCGCGGCCCGAGAAGCTCGCCGATCCGGTCGTGCGCCGCCGCCTCTCCGAGCTCGCGCTCGACCTCCACGAGCACCGCACGCTGGCGCTGCGCAACGCGTGGATCATCGCGAAGGGCGGCACGCCGATCGCCGAGGCGTCGATGGCCAAGGTATCCGGCACGGAGCTGCGCACGCGGATCGCCAACACCGCGATGGACCTGCTCGGGCGCTACGGCGCGCTCTCCGCGGAGAGCGGCGATCTCGCGCCTGCCGAGGGGCGCATGGAGTGGGCGTTCCGCATCTCACCGATCTTCCGCTTTGGCGGCGGCACCAACGAAGTGATGCGCGACATCATCGCCGGCGCCGGTCTGGGCCTGCCCCGGTAGCCGCAGGCGAGCGGAGTCATGAATCTCGATCTCGATCCGACCCAGGAACTCTTGCGCGACACGGTGCGGGAGTTCCTGCGCTCCGAGGTGCCGCTCGATCGCATCCGCCTGCTCGAGCGCGAGCAGCACTGGGACGAGACGTTGTGGAAGGCGCTCTGCGACCAGGGTTGGCTCGGCCTCCCGTTCGCCGAGGCGCGCGGCGGCGGCGGCGGGTCGCTGGTGGACGTCGGCGTGCTGGTGGAGGAGTTCGCGCGCCGCGCGGCGATCGTTCCGCTCGTGGAGGCGCTCGCGTGCGGGATCGCGCTCGAGCGGCACGCGCCGGGCGCCCCCACCGACGCGCTCGTCTCGGGGACGCTCGCCGGATCGATCGTGCCGGTGCCGGCGATTCTCGAAGCCGACGACAGCTTCGCGCGCGTCTCGCTCGCCCTCGAGGGTGGCCGCCTGCGCGGCGAGAAGCGCTTCGTCGACTACGGCCAGTTCGCGAGCCACCACCTGGTCGCGGCGCGCGACGGGAACGAGTCGGTGCTCTGTCTCGTCGACGCGCGCGCCGCGGAGGTCGTCGCGCGGCCACTGCGGACGATCGGCCGCACGCCGTCGGCGGTGGTGCGCTACGACGCCGCACGGGCCGAGCGCGTCGCCGGACCCGACGCGGCGGCGGCGCTGCTGCAGATCGGCCGAGCGCTCGCGGCGGTGCAGTGCGTCGGCTCGGCCGGCCAGGCGCTCGACCTCACCGTCGCGTACGCGTCGGTTCGCGAGGCGTTCGGGCGCCCGATCGGGAGCTTCCAGGCGGTGAAGCACCACGCCGCGAACATGGCGATCAAAGTGGCCGCCAGCCGCCAGCTCGCGTTCGAGGCGCTCGACGCGCTCGATCGCGGCAGTGCTTGCGCTGCGCAGGTCGCGACCGCGAAGGCGTCGGCGTCGCGCATGGTGCCCGAGGTGACGATGCTCGCCCACCAGATCCACGGCGGGAACGGGATCATCGAGGAGAACGACCTCTACTTCTTCACGTTGCGCGGCAAGGAGCGCTCACTCGCCTGGGGCAGCGTGGACGAATGTCTCGCCGAGATCGCTGCGACGGTACACGCGCCGGTCGATTGGCTCGGCTAGTTCATTGACTTCGCTCGCCTGCGGCTCGCTGCGCGCCGGACGGCTTGCTGTCGCATGCCTGCTCTGCTCGGTCGCGTGCGCCGGCGGACCGACCCGGGTCGAAGTCGAGCCGACCGCGGCCAGCACTCCGTGGACGAGCCTCGAGGTGGCCGACGACCCGCGCGACTTCGAGTTCGCCGTCGTCAGCGACCGCACCAGCGCGCATCGGGACGGCGTGTTCGAAGCCGCCGTCGACGCGATCAACCTGCTCCGGCCGGCCTTCGTGGTCAGCGTCGGCGACCTGATCGAAGGCGACACGGAGGACGCCGCGGTGCTCGACGCGATGTGGGCCGAGTTCGAGGCGATCATTGCGCGCCTGCAGATGCCGTTCTTTCGCGTGCCGGGCAACCACGACTACTCGAACCCGACGATGGCCCGCGACTGGACGCGGCGCTTCGGTCCCTCGTACTACCAGTTCCGCTACAAGGACGTGCTGTTCCTGGTGCTGAACAGCGAGCTCTTCTCGAGCTACCGAAACCCGGGCCGCCCGGTCGAGGGCGGCGACACGCAGGACGCCCAGATGCGCTTCATCGAGCGCGCCCTCGCCGGGAACGCCGATGCGCGCTGGACGCTGGTCTTCCTGCACCAGCCGTTCTGGGACACGCCGGGACGACAGCACACCGATTGGGAGCGGGTCGAGGCGCTGCTCGCCGACCGCCGGTACACGGTGCTCGCCGGTCACTTCCACCGCTACACGAAGCAGATCCGACACGGCCGGGAGTACATCACGCTCGGAACCACCGGCGGCGGCAGCCGCCTGCGCGGCATCGACCGCGGCGAGTTCGACCATGTGATGCTGGTGACGATGAGCGACGCCGGTCCCGTGGTCGCGAATCTCCTGCTCGACGGCATCCACGATGCGGACGTGCACACCGAGGCGATGCGGTCTCTCATGTGGGGGCTCGATCACGCCGTGACAACCCAGCCGCTCGTCGTCGCGAGCGAGCGTTTCACGACCGGCGAGCAGCGCTTCGCGCTGCACAACGGGGCCGATCGCCCGATCACGGTGCGGGGCCGCTTCGCCGCCGGCGCGCACTTCGACGTCACGCCGAGCGAGGTGGAGCGCACCCTCGCACCGGGCGCGTCGGAGCAGGTGTTAGTGGCGCTGCGCGCGCACGAGCCCGTTGCTGTCGCGCGGTTGACGCCCTCGCTCGCCCACTGGACCGTCGAGGCGCAGGGCGAGCGCAGGCCCGCGCGTTCCGAGAGCACGACCTGGGTGATCCCCGATCGGCTGTTTCCGGTTCGCGCAGCCGGCCCGGTGGCGGTCGACGCCGACCTCGCCGAGTGGGCGCCGTTGCGCTTCGCGCTCGAAGACTGGCCGCTGGCCGAGGGCGGCAGCGCCGAGGCAAAGCTCCGCTTCGATGTTCGCCGCGACCGCGACTTCCTCTATTTCGCATTCGACGTGCAGGACCCGACTCCAGACTTTTCGGAGGCCCGGGTCGGACAGAAGCAGGACGGAGTAACAGTCGAGCTCGACGCGCGCCCGGACCCGGCGCGATCCGAGAACCGCGGGGTGCGGCCCTCGATCGAGGACGGGACGCTGGCCAGCCTGCTGATCACCACGCTCACCGCCGTCGAGCCGCTTCCGGACCCGGCGCTGGACTCGGTGCTCTCTCCGCCGCCCGAGGGCCTGCGCCGCGCGGTCCGAACCCACGCCGGGGGCTACCGCGCGGAGCTGGCCGTGCCGCGCAGCTTCCTCGACGAGCGGGCCGGTGGCGAATGGGAGCGCTTCCGCCTGAACGTCATCCTGCAGGACTTCGACGGGAAGGGCGGACCCGGACGCGACCACGAGTGGCGCCCGTCTCGCTTCGGGGCGCCCAATCTCACGATCCACGGCGCCGGAACGTTTGCGCGCGAGGGGTGAGCGCTGCTCTGTCGGCCTATGAGTCGCTGCTCGACACCAGCTCGCTCCCTGTCCAGTGCAGCAGGTGGTCCGTGGCCCTAACCCGACTCCACTCGAATTCGCTGAGCAGTTGGAATGGGGTGACCGGCTCCGCGGTCGCGCGCAGACCCGCGGCCAGCGCGAGCACGCCGCACAGGGCCGACGCGGTGTAGACGCCCCGCAGCGACTCGAAGCCGACCGCGCCGTGCAGCTTCGCGAGCTTCTTCCCGCGCTGCTCCAGCAGCAGCAGATGATGGCGGTAGCAGGGCGTCGGGACCCCGAGCAGTCGCTGGAGGGCAACCTGGGTGGCCGTCGTGGTGGCCAGATCGCGCCCGCGTACGACCCGCGTCACGCCTGCCGCGGCGTCGTCGACGACGCCGGCGAGGTGGTAGGCGATCGCCGCGTCGCGCCGGCGCACGACAGGGTCGCCCGGCTCGCGGGATGGGTCGCCGGAGAGGTCCAGGCCGCTCTCGTCGGCGATCGCGATCCGACCTTCGCGCAGCCGCGCGCGCAGCGGCTCGCGCACAGCGCGCCAGCCGCCGCGGGGCAGCGGGCGCTCCCGACAGGTGCCGGGATAGGCGAATTCGCCGTCGGCCTGCGACTGCGCGCCCGCGCGCAGCTCGCTTCGCGTGCAGCGACAGGGATAGAGCCGACCCGCCTCTGCCAAGCGGTCCAACGCGGCGGCATGGCCGTCGCCAAGGGCGCCCTGCGCGACCGTCACATCCCAGTCGAGGCCGAGCCACGCGAGAGCCTCGCGCATGGAATCGCTCCACTCGGGCCGGCAGCGGTCCGGGTCGAGGTCTTCGAGGCGCAACACCAGACGGGCGCCGCGGCTGCGGGCGTCCAGCCAGCACAACAGCGCTGCGAGGAGGGTGCCGGGGTGGGGGGGGCCGGTGGTCGAGGGTGCGAAGCGCGCGATCTGCACCGCGCATCCTGATAGCAGGTCGGGGGGAGCGCGCCGCGGGGCTGGGGAGACCCCCGCCAGAATCGCCGCTCCCTGTGGGGGGTCCCGGTGCCTCTGCGTTACCCTGATCGTGAAACGGAGCACTCATCGAGAGTCGGGCTTCAGCCGAAGCGTGCGGCAAGAGGCCGTGGGGTGGGGAACCTACTCCTGTAGGCGATGTGAGGAATGGGCTTGGCCGATCTCCACGGTGCGAAGAACAGCGGATCGGAGCGAGTGGGTGGGTGAAATCGCCGACGCCATCCGGCGCGTCCGGACCCAGGGTCTCGATGCCATCGCCAATCCAGAGCGCGCGCCGATCGGCCTCCGGCCGTCCCTGTCGGCATTATCACCGCCCGCCCCGCTCGCGGCGCCGGCGCCCCAGCTACCCAAGGCCGGTCATCGCGTAGACAGGGTCGAATCGGTCCACCCGGCCGTCGTTCTCGACGACGGACCCAACGCCGAAGCGTGTCGCCACGTGGCGCTGCGCTTGCGGTCGGCGATGGAGGCGCGCGGGGCGCGCAGCACTGTGATCGTCAGCGCGGAGCGCGGGGACGGAAAGACCACGGTGGCGTGCAATCTGGCAATCGCGCTGGCCACACTCTCGCGCGGACGCGACGTTGCGCTGGTCGACCTCGATCTGCGCAAGCCGTCGGTCGGGTCCTACCTGTCGCTCTCGGGGGGCGCGGGGATCGAGGCGGTGCTGCTCGGCAAGGCCACGCTCGACAGCGTGCGGGTCGAGGTGGAGAACCCCGCCATCGACGTCTATCCCGCGGTCACGCCGCAGCGCGCCGCTCATGAGCTGCTGGTGCTGCCGCAGCTCGGCGAGCTCATCGGACTGCTCGAGCGGCGTTATGCGGCCGTGATCATCGACACACCGCCCGCTCCGATCGTGCCGGACGCGAACCTGATCCTTCGCCACGTCGCCGCTTGCGTGCCGGTCGTGCGCGCGGGCAAGACGCGGGCGCGCTCGTTCCGCCGGCTCGTGGACTGCCTGCCCCGCACGCAGCTCGCCGGGTGGATCCTCAACTGCGATCGGTCGTCGGCCCGCGCGTACGGCTACTACTACTACGGCGCAGAGCCGGTGCGGAGCGCGAAGACGCGTCGCTACTGGGGCGGAGCGAAGTGAGCGCGGAAGACCAGCTCGGCGATCGCTGGGACGAGGAAGAGTCCGGCGGAGACGGGCTTCCGGAGTTCATCCTCGATCCGATCGGAGTGGCGCGGCGTCGCTGGGTGGTGGTGGTCCCGTGCTTCCTGCTCGGAATCGCGGTGACCGTGGTGGGCTTGATCGCGTGGAAGCCGACCTACCTCGCGCAGGCGACGATCCTGATCACGAGTCAGCAGATCCCGGAGGACTTCGTCCGCTCGACGGTGCGCGAGGACTCGCTCTCCAACATCAACGCAATGGTCGGCAAGGTGTTGTCTGCGGAGAATCTCTCGAAGCTGATCGGCACCCACGATCTGTTCCCCGACGACACCGACAAGCCGCAGATCGACCTCGTGAACCGGCTGCGCTCGCGGATCGAGATGAATCCCCGGGCCAGCCAGTCGCACGACGTGAACGCGCTGGTCTTCGAGATCTCCTACCAGTCCGGCGATTCAGCCGAGGCGGCCCTGGTGGCCAACGCGCTGGCAGGGCTGTTCGTCGAGGCGAGCCTGTCGCGTCGCAACACGCAGGCGAGGCAGACGACGGTCTTCCTGCGGGGGGAGCTAGAGCGGGACGAGGTGAAGCTCCGCGAGCAGTCGCGCCTGGTCAGTGAGTTCCGTCGCGAGCACCGCGGAGTGCTGCCGGAGGAGCTCGAGACCAACCTGCGGAAGCTGGACATGATCGCGGCGCGGCGCGAGTCGGTGATGGAGCAGATCTCGGTCAAGGAGAATCGCATCACGACGCTCGCGTCGAGCAGCACCGCCGCACCGACGGAGAACCAGGTGCTGCTCGGCGAGCTGCGCCGGGAGCTGGCGCAACAGACCGCGGTCAACACCGACGATCATCCCAACGTGATCGCGCTCCGCGACCGGATCGCTCGCCTGGCGGAGTCGGACGCCGAGTCGGGCGTGGAGTCGGGGACGGCAACCATGATCGCCGCGGAGCGGCGCGACATCCAGAGCATGCGAGAGCAGCTCGCGCGCGCGGACGCGGAGGTGGCCGAACTGGACGTGCGCATCGATCGCACGCCGCGCGTCGGCGAGGAGCTGGCGGCGCTCGAGCAGAAGGAGCAGGTGCTCCGTGAGGACTACCTCGGCGCGCTGCGCAAGGTGGAGGCGTCCGAGCTGGCCGAGAGTCTCGAGTCGGCGCAGCAGGGCGGGCAGGTCTCGGTGCTCGACCCGGCCCAGCCTCCGAGCTCGCCGGTTCGGCCGCGCTGGATCGTCGCGCTCGCCGGGCTCGTGTTCAGTGGGGTGCTCGGCGTGGGTGTCGCGGCGCTGCTCGAGCTGATCGACCCTGTTATCGTGGGGGCCCGCCACGTGCGGAAGCTCTCCGACGTTCCGGTGCTCGGCTCGCTCCCCTACGTCGTCTAGTTCGTTCGACTTCGCTCGGCTTCGCCTCGCTGCGCGCGGCCTACGGCCGCTTGCCCGTTCGACTTCGCTCGGCTTCGCCTCGCTGCGCGTCAGCCGACTTTGCTAGTTGGCGAGATAGGGGCGCAGCCGCGCCCCGAGAACGGTGGCCGCCCGCACCGGTAGATGCGTCCAGGCCCGCGAGAGCCGCTGCAAGAGAGGCCCGGGGGCCGCGGAGGCCGCCGGCAGCAGCGCGCCGTCGGGGCCGAGGCGGATCCAGGCCAGCTCGCGCTCGGCGCCTCCCCAGCCCAGCTTGAAGCGATGGGTGCCGCTGTCTCGCGGAGAGCGCCCGAAGTCGAACCAATGCGCGCCGCGCCCGATGGCCCAGCGGATGGCCTCCCAGTAGATCAGGTTGTTAGGGCAGCGCGCGCGCTCGGCGCGCAGGGTCGAGGCCCAGGGGACGCTCACGGTTCCGGCGTAGTCGATGGCGACGAGGCCTCCCACCGGGCGGTCGCCCAACAGTGCCAGGTGGATGCTCAGGCGATCGCCGAAGACGTCTGCAGCCACCTCGTAGAAGCGCCGAGCGTGAGCCGGGGAGCCCAGATCGCGCATGTTCACGGCGAAAGGCGCGAAGAAACCCGCCACCCGCCCCCGGGCGGAGCCCGGCGCTGCAGGCGCGAGCCCCGATTGCTGGGCCTTGCGCGTCTGGTTGCGGACTTTGGCTCCCAGCGCCTTCCACTGCGCCTCCTCGCTGCCCTCGAGCGGCAGGACGACGTCGACGCGGCTCTGCGCGAAGGTGGGGAACTCTTCGCGCAGCGGTACGAGCTGCCGAAGCTCGAGGGCGCGGGCCCCGAGCTCACGCGCCAACTTCAGGGCGCCGGCCAGCAGGCTGCGCTCGGCGGCGGCGTCCGCTGCCAGGACGCCTCCCGTGTCGAGGAAGGGCAGCGAGACCAGCTCCCGGCCGCCCCGGAGCGTGCGGAAGCACACCAGCGGGAGGACGCCCGCCAACGCACCGCTCGAGTCTCGGGCGGCGATGTAGTGCGGCGCGAGTCCGTACGCCTCTCGCAGGATCCGCGCCCACGCAGCCGCGTGCCCGAGGGCGCCTCCGGGCGTCGCCTCGACGAAGGCGTCCCACTCGGTGCCGGGCTCGTCGATCGGGTCGAGCTGCATCGGAGTCTCCTACGGGGACATCGCCAGAAGGGAAGGTGTTACCGCGTTCTGCCGATGCAGCACCTACCCGGAGGGCCTAGCTTACCGCCCTCTGGAAGCGGACCTCTCCCGAGAGCGGGCTTGCACGGGGGCGGTAGAGCCTTGCTGAACGCGTTCTCGGTCGACCTGGAGGAGTACTTCCAGGTCGCCAACTTCAGCCGCTGCATCGACCGCCAGCGTTGGCCCGAGCTGCCTTCGCGCGTCGAGCTGCAGACCCACCGGCTGCTGGATCTCTGCGACCAGACCCGGACCCGCGCGACCTTCTTCGTGCTCGGCTGGGTGGCAGAGCGCCAGCGGTGCCTGCTGCGCGAGATCGCCGCGCGAGGACACGAGATCGCCTGCCATGGCTACGGCCACGAGCTGGTCTACGAGATCGGCCCCGAGCGCTTCCGCGAGGACGTGAAGCGCGCGCGCAGCGTGATCGAGGACGCGGTGGGCGCGCAGGTCGAGGGCTACCGGGCCCCGAGCTTCTCGATCACCGAACGCTCGCTGTGGGCGCTGGAGATCCTGGCCGAGGAGGGCTTCCGCTTCGACTCGTCGATCTTCCCGGTCCGCCACCACCGCTACGGGATCCCGGACTTCCCTCGCGAGCCGGTCCGCCTCGCGCTGCCGTCGGGCAACACGATCGTCGAGTTCCCGCTCACGACGCTGGCCTGGGGCCCGTTGCGCTTCCCGGTGGCCGGAGGCGGCTACCTGCGCCTGCTTCCCTTCGCGCTGCTGCGCTGGGGCATCGGGCGCCTGGTGGCCGCCGAGCGGCCGACCGTCCTCTACGTCCACAACTGGGAGATCGACCCGGACCAGCCGCGCCAGGAAGTCTCCCCGCTCGTGCGGTGGAATCACTATCACAACCTCGAGCGCGTGGAGGAGAGGCTGGGGACGCTGCTCGGGCGCGCGCGTTATGCGCCGCTGCGGGAGGTGATCGGGGAGCTCGAGGGAAGCGCGCGGCTCGCGACCGAGCCCCTGGGCCGAGCGCCGTAGGGCGCCCCAAGACGCGCCCGGCTTTCGGTCTCGTTGACAGCCCTGCGGGGTGGCTTCTATGTTGCCGTTTTCCTTGACTTTGCCCACTTCGATAGAAGCCGGATGGACTGGACAAGAGCCTTCAAGCGCTCGTTACAGGAGCCTCGCCTCGCGGTCGACACGGCGCGGGGGCTCCTCCGAGGCTTCTACTACCGAGTGAAGTTCCGGCTGCTGGGCCGCAGGGTGATCGTCGGGAAGTTCTTCCGGGTAAACGGTCCGCTCGACATCCGCGGCCCGGGGACGGTGATCTTCGGGGATCACTGTTCGGTGCAGTCGACCCGGCTTCGTCCGACGACGCCGTACACGCACTCCCCCGACGCAGTGATCGAGTTCGGCGATCGGGTGCTACTGACCCGCACCCGGCTCGGCTGCCAGAACCGGATCGAGGTGGGCGACGACGCCGGCCTGGCGGAGTGCTGGATCATGGACACCGATTTTCACTCGGTGCAGGCGGGCGGTGACGGGCCCCGCTACAACACCGGCGGCCGGTCGAAGCCGATCGTCATCGGCCCGAACGTCTGGGTCGGCCAGGCCGCCATGGTGCTCAAGGGGGTTCAGATCGGCGCGAACGCGATTGTGGGAGCCGCCGCGGTGGTGGCGCACAACGTGCCGCAGAACGCGGTGGTCTTCGGCAACCCGGCGCGGGTGGTGTGGTGGACGAAGCGCCAACCGAAGACCGGCGCCGTCGCTCGAGCCCACTTGACCGAACCGCAACCGGGCTGAGACAACCGCATGGATTTCAGCTGGACGGACGAGCAACTGCAACTCAAGGCCGCGGTGATCGACTTCGCGCGGCAGACGCTCAACGACGGCTTCGAGGCGCGGGAGAAGGACGGACACTTCTCGCGCGAGATGTGGAACGAGTGCGCCCGCTTCGGTATCCAGGGGATGCCGATCCCCGAGGAGTTCGGGGGCGGGGCGCAGGACGTCCTGACGACCATGTTGGTCATGGAGGCGCTGGGGTACTCCTGTCTCGACCAGGGGCTCTTGTTCTCGCTGCACGCCCAGATGTGGGCGGTCGAGACCCCGTTGGTCCGCTTCGGCAGCGACGCGCAGAAACGGCGGTACCTGCCAAAGCTCTGCGACGGCTCCATCATCGGCGCGCACGGCATGAGCGAGCCGGACAGCGGCTCGGACGCCTTCGCGCTGAGCACCCGGGCCGAGGCGCGGGGCAACTGCTATGTGCTCAACGGGTCGAAGACGTTCGTGACCAACGCGCCGGTGGCGGACCTGTTCCTGGTGTTCGCCACGGTGGACAAGAAAAAGGGGATGTGGGGGATCACGGCCTTCCTGGTCGACAAGGGCGTCCAGGGGCTCTCGACTGGCAGCAAGCTGCAGAAGCTCGGGCTCACGACGTCGCCCACCTCCGAGGTGTTCTTCGAGGACTGCGAGATCCCCGCCAAGAACATGCTGGGGCGGATCGGGCAGGGGGCGGCGATCTTCAACCACTCGATGGCCTGGGAGCGGAGCTGCATTCTGGGCAGCGTGGTCGGGGCGATGGAGCGCGAGCTGGAGCTCTGCGTCGAGCACGCCAAGACCCGAAAGCAGTTCGGCAAGCCCGTGGGAAACTTCCAGCTGGTGGCCGGCAAGGTGGCCGACATGAAGCTCCGGCTCGACGCCTGTCGCCTGCTGCTCTATCGGGCGGCATGGGCGCACGGGCAGGGTGAGCCGAATGCGCTGGAGGGTGCGATGGCGAAGCTGATGATCAGCGAGGCCTCGGTGCAGTCGTCGCTCGACGCGATCCAGATCCACGGTGGGTATGGCTACATGCGCGAGTACCAGGTCGAGCGGCATCTCCGCGACAATGTGGGCTCGCGGCTCTACTCCGGGACGTCGGAGATTCAGCGGTTGATCGTGGCTCGGCATCTCGGGCTGATGCCGTGATCACCGATGAGTTTTCTGCTCTGGCACGGCTTCCGCGACAGCGTCAAGGTCCACCCCGACCGCCCAGCGGTGGAGTGGCGCAAGGAGTCGCTGACCTATCGCCAGCTCGACGAGCTGAGCGATGCGGTGGCCGCCACGCTGGTGGCGGCCGGCATCGGCCCAGGCCACCGAGTGGGGCTGTACACGCAGAAGAACCATCGCAGCGTGGCCGCGATTCTCGGCATCTCCAAAGCTGGCGCCGCCTATGTGCCGGTGGACCCGCAGGCCCCGCCGCTCCGCGCCGCCTACATCCTCGGCAACTGCGCCGTGTCGGCGGTCGTAGCGACCCGCGCCCGGCTGGAAGCCCTGGCCGAGCACCAGGCGGAGCTGCCGTCGCTCGAGCTGGCGATCGTCAGCGACGGGCCGGGCGGCGGCGAGGGCTGGGTGCGCGAGCGCGGCTGGGAGGAGCTCGAGGCCGGCCCCCGGCGCGACTGGGTGCCCGCAGTGGAGACCGACCCGGCGTATCTGCTCTACACCTCGGGCTCGACTGGGAAGCCCAAGGGCGTGATCATCACGCACCGGAACGCGCTCACGTTCATCGACTGGGGAGCGGAGACGTTTTCGGTGGGGCCGAACGACCGGCTCTCGAGTCACGCGCCCCTGCATTTCGATCTGTCGGTCTTCGACATCTACGTCGCGCTCCAGTGCGGCGCCTGCGTGGTCATGGTGCCGGATCAGATCGCCCCGTTCCCGGGCGAGCTGGCCAAGTGGATCCACCAGCAGCGGATCTCGGTCTGGTATTCGGTTCCGTCGGCGCTGGTGCGGATGCTCCTGCATGGCCACATGGACCGGATCCAGTATCCACACCTCCGAACGCTGCTGTTCGCCGGCGAAGTGTTCCCGCAGAAGTACCTGCTCGACGTGATGCGGCTCCTGCCCGATGCGGAGTTCTACAACCTGTACGGGCCCACCGAGACCAACGTCTGCACGTTCTATCACGTGCCGCACGACATCGATCCGGCGGCGACCAGCATCCCGGTCGGCGCGGCGTGTGCCAACACCGAAGTGTGCGCGGTGGACACCGACGGCCGGGTGACCGGCGTGGGCGAAGAGGGCGAGCTGCTGGTGCGGGGTGGCACGGTGATGGCCGGCTACTGGGGGCTGCCGGAGAAGACATCGCAGGTGCTGGTGCGCAATCACCTGCAGCCGGCCTTCGAGGACCGGGTGTATCGCACCGGCGACATCGTGCGGCTGGCGGAGGACGGCAACTACTTCTTCGTCGGCCGGCGCGACCACATGGTGAAGTCGCGCGGCTACCGGATCGAGCTGGGCGAGATCGAGCAGGTGCTGCATTCGTACGACAAGGTGAAAGAGGCTGCGGTCGTCCCAGTGCCCGACGAGGAGATCGGCGCCCGGCTCCGGGCGTTCGTTGCCTCGCATGACGGCGTGGCCCTCACCGCCGACGAACTCACCACCTTCTGTCTCGGCCGGCTCCCCTCCTACATGGTGCCGGAATCGTTCGACGTGCGGGGCGAGCTGCCCAAGACCTCCACCGGGAAAACCGACCGCCAGGCCCTGCTGGCGTCTCTCAAGTAGGAAAGGAGCCGAGCGCAACGATGCGGAACGAGGATCTGGCGACATTCATCGAGAAGAACCTGATCGCGGACGGCAGGACCAAGGTCAGCGACGCCACAGCGCTGATCGAGGAAGGGATCGTCGACTCGATGGGGCTGATGCAGATCGTGACATTCATCGAAGAGCGGACCGGCCTCCGGGTCTCCGATGACGACGTGACGCCGGACAATTTCGAGACGGTCGCCGCGATCGGGCTCCTGGTGGACCGACTCCAGAGCCGGGCGGGGAGGTAGGGCGCCTCGGGAGCGCCGGACCGTTGAGCCACAGGACGCCGTCGAGGACTGATCTCGTGCTGTGGCTGGCCCTGCTCGCCGGCTTCTCTCCGGCGATCGCCGAGTTCGTGCGCGGCTTCGAAGGCCGCTCCTCGCCCCCGAGCACGCTCCTCGCGCCGGTGCTGATGGCGGTCTGCGGATGGCGAGGCACAGCGATCGCGGACGAGCCGCGACGCGCCGGCGTGGCGCTGATCGCAGCGGGCTTGCTGCTCGAGCTGGTCGGGATCGCGTCGCGCATCTGGACCGTCACGTGGCTCGGCTTTCCGGTCGCCGTGGTCGGTATGGCGCTCTGTCTCGGCCGTCCTTCCTGGCGCGTCGCGGTGCTGGCCTTCGGTCTGGTTCCGGTTCCGGTGAGCGTCGAGATCGCCTTTACGCCGACCCCGGAGACGGCCCTGCTGTCCGGCGCCTGCGCGGCCTGGCGGGCACTCGGCCTCGCGTTCACCTGCACCGGGCCCGTGGCGCACCTCGGCGATCGGCACCTCGAGCTGGAACCGGGCGACGTAGGCTGGACCCTCGCTGCGGTGCTCGCGCAGCTGGGCTGGTTCCTCGCCGTCCGCGACGGGGCGAGCGGGCCGCGCGCGCTGCGCAGGGCGCTGGCCTTCGCGGCGGCGGCGGTGGTCGTGGTGCCGCTGGCGATCGGCCTCGCCCTCGGACTCCTTGCGGTGAGCTCGGCGGACGTGGCGCGCGCGTGGCTCTCGCACGGCGTATGGCTCGGCTGTACCGTCGGCGCCCTCCTCTGGTCCCTGCGTGGGGAGCCGAAAGCCCGAGCCCCGCGGCGCCAGTAGACTGGTTCGCGTCGTGGCAGAATCGAGTTCATGAGCACGAATCTCACGAGCGCGGGTTATCAGTGCCGGTTTTGCGGCGAACCACTACGCCAAACGTTCGTGGATTTGGGAATGTCGCCGCTTTGCCAAACCCACATCGAGCCGAAGAACCTGCATGCGATGGAGCCTTTTTATCCGTTGCACAGCTATCTGTGTGAGAGATGCTTTCTCGTCCAATTGCCCGAACACGTGGCGCCGCCCGCTATTTTCGAGGAGTACGCGTACTTCTCCTCCCACTCGGACACGTGGCTGGCCCACGCGAAGAACTACGTCGAGACGATCTCCGAGCGCTTCGCATTGAATCAGCAGGGGCTGGTCGTCGAGTTGGCCAGCAACGACGGTTACCTCCTCCAGTTTTTCGTGCAGAGAGGAATACCGGCGCTTGGAATCGAGCCCGCCAAGAACGTGGCGCAGGTCGCCATCGAGAGGGGTATCGATACGATCAGCGAGTTCTTCGGGCGCGCCACTGCGCGGAACGTGGCCCGCGAGAGAGGCCTGGCCGATCTGATCCTCGGCAACAACGTGCTCGCACACGTGCCCGACATCAACGACTTCGTCGCTGGCATGAAGATTCTCTTGAAGCCGAGCGGAATCATCACCATGGAGTTTCCGCATTTGGTTCGCCTGATCGACGAGAACCAGTTCGACACCATTTATCACGAGCATTTTTCCTACCTCTCGTTCACGACCGTCGAGCGAATCTTCGCTGCGCAGGGCTTGACGTTGTTCGACGTGGATGAACTGCCGACTCATGGCGGCTCCTTGCGCATTTACGGCCGACACGCGGAGGACTCCGCGAAGCCTGTCACGCCAAACGTCACTGGCCTCGAGCAGCGCGAGGCGGATTGGGGCATCCACACTTTGGCGCCCTACCTCGCTTTCGCGGAGAAAGTCAAAGCGACCAAGCGCAAGATCCTCGCGTTCTTGGTCGAGGCGAAACAGGCGGGAAAGAGAGTTGCGGGCTACGGCGCGCCCGGCAAGGGCAACACGCTGTTGAATTACTGCGGCATCCGCACCGACTTCCTGGAATTCACCGTGGATCGCAATCCGTACAAGCAGGGCAAGTACACGCCCGGCACTCGCATTCCGATCTGCTCGCCCGAGCGAATCCGCGAGTTCGAGCCGGACTATCTGTTCATCCTGCCATGGAACTTGAAGGATGAAATCATCCGGCAGAACGCCTTCATCCGCGAATGGGGCGGCAAGTTCGTGGTGCCGATCCCTGAAGTGAAAGTCTACGATTGATGAAAAAGGTCCTGCTGACCGGCGCGAGCGGATTCATCGGGTCCCACTGTGTCGCGCCGTTGCTGGAGCGAGGTTACGAGGTGCACGCGCTGGCCGGGCGGTCTTCGCTCGACGAGATCAACGGTGTTGCGTGGCATCGAGCCGACTTGCTGCACGGGAGCAAGGCCCTGGTCGATGAAGTGAAGCCCTCGCACCTGCTTCATTGCGCCTGGTATGTCGTGCCGGGCAAACTCTTTTCTTCGTCTGAGAACTTTGCGTGGGTGACGGCGAGCATGGACTTGCTTCGCAATTTCGTCGAGAAGGGCGGCCGGCGCGCAGTGATTTGCGGCTCCAGTTACGAGTACGCCTTGCAGCACGGTTACTGCTCGGAAAAGCTGACTCCGCTGGCGCCTGCCACCGTGTATGGTGCCTGCAAGCATGCTCTTCATTCAATGGCCGGCGCGCTGGCGAGCTCGAGCAACCTCAGCCTTGCCTGGGCGCGGATATTTTTTCTGTACGGTCCTCGCGAACATCCCGATCGGCTGGTTGCTTCGGTGATCCGTTCGCTGCTGCAGAGCGAGCCGGCCAGGTGCTCACACGGCATGCAACTTCGCGATTACCTGCACGTGCAGGACGCGGCGAATGCCCTCGTGGCCGTGCTGGACGGCTCCGTCGAGGGCGCGATCAATGTTTGCTCCGGCCAGGCAACGGCGGTCCGGGAGATCGTCTCGAGGATCGGAACCATTCTGCAAAAGCCCGAGCTGATTCAACTCGGCGCGATCCCCGTCCGCGCCGACGACACGCCGTTGGTGGTGGGTGACAACGCCCGTTTGGTTGCTGAGGCCGGCTGGCAACCAGAGTTTGATCTCGAGTCAGGGTTGCGGAACACGATTGATTGGTGGAAGCAGCAGCAGCCGTCATGAGCAACGATTGCGCGGTCGAGAGGGCGTTAGTCGCTACCTGAGCGCTTGCCGAGCATCCCGGCGCAG
>Ga0184637_10001436_pt1 | contig 16157 bp, 14 predicted proteins | sample PLM3_127_b2_FD_133143 | JGI IMG/M metagenome (GOLD analysis project Ga0184637, IMG submission 133143) | Groundwater sediment microbial communities from an aquifer in East River, Colorado, USA - PLM3_127_b2 | ecosystem: Environmental > Terrestrial > Soil > Riparian zone | place: USA: East River...
ACCGCCGGATGGACTGCATCGACTGCCACAACCGGCCCACGCACTCCTTCCCGCTGCCCGAGCGTGCAGTGGACGAGGCGCTGGCGCAGGGCCGCATCAGCAACCAGCTCCCGTTCGTGAAGAAGAAGGCGGTGGAGCTGCTGCGCGCCGAGTACCCGGACCGGGAGAGCGCCACCCGTGCGATCGAGGCCGGGCTGCCGGAGTTCTACCGCGCGCAGTACCCGCAGGTGCTCGAGAAGCAAGCGGCCCTGGTGGAAGCGGCGACACGGAGCGTGCGTGACATCTACCTGCGCAACGTGTTCCCCGACATGAAGCTGACCTGGGGCACCCATCCCAACAACGTGGGACACGATGACTTCCCGGGCTGCTTTCGTTGCCACGACGAGAAGCACAAGAGCGCCGACGGCGGCGTCATCGGCCAGGACTGCTCGTCGTGCCATGCCATCCTGGCCATGGACGAGCAGGACCCCAAGGTGCTGGCCGACCTGGGGCTGAAGTAGATGGCCGGCTCAGGGATGCGCCGTCTTCGGCCGCCGTTTCCTGCCCCCGCGCTGGCGGCGCGGACAGCGCCAGCGTCGCGGCCAGGCCCCATTTCATCTGCATGACGCTCGACCTCCGCCCAACAAGTCTAGGCGTCGTGCCTCCCAGATGAAACGGGCCTATTGGCACATCCAGGCGCCGGGCGCCCTCTCCCGGGCACGTACGACGGGGTAGAGGGTGACCGTGGTCCACGTGCTGCAGGACATGACCCAGCACCAGGCGACGGCGCTCTGCGCGCGGCTCGACTGGGAGCTCCGGCGCGAGATCGAGAACGACGCTCGAGAGCGCCTGACCGGCGCGGCGGCCGCTGCCGCAGGGGCGAGTGCGTGGTCGATGGTCATGGCGATCGGCAAGCCCTACCGCGAGGTCCTGCGCATCGCCAACGAGCGTGACGCGGCGTTGATCGTGATGGGGATCCACGACCGCGCACCCCTGCACCGGCGGTTCCTGGGCTCCAACGCCGAGCACGTAGTGCGAGAGTCCGAGTGTCCCGGCTGACGGTGCGCGGCGCGCGTCCATGGGTGGGCCACAGGTGCCGATGCTGAGCGACTCCCGCAGGCGCACTCTGTGCGAGCGCCGCTGCGCGCCGCGCAAGGCCTGCAGACGCCAAGCGTCAAGGACGCCGTGCGGGCGCCGGCACACGACTTGCCAAGAGTGCGACGAGGAGAGCCATGCCCGATCCCATCCCGCAGGTCCTGTTCGCGACCGACTTCTCCGACGGCGCCTCGCCGGCGGCCGAGGTAGCGGCGGAGTACGCGCGCCGCATGAGCGCGCGACTGCACGTGCTCCACGTCACGCGCAGCGGCTGGGAGGGTGAGATGCTGGAGGCCCTGCGCGCTTACGTGCACCGCTTCCTGGGAATCGCCGTGACCGCGAGCGTGGACACCGGCTCCGCGGCGGAGATGATCGTGGCCTACGCCGACCGCAACCAGGTGCAGCTGATCGTCCTCGGCACGCACGGCCGCACCGGGTTCTCGCGCGCGCTGCTGGGCAGCGTGGCCGAGCGGGTGGCGCGCACCGCGCGCTGCCCCGTCATGACCGTGCCTCGCGACCTGCACGCCGAGCCGCTGCGCGCGCCCACACCTGGTGCAGGGGCGCTCACGATCGCGGCGCCGCCTCAGCCGCCCAGGCGTTGCCTGGTCTGCGACTCGGTTTCCGAGGAATTGATCTGCGAGCCGTGCCGCGCGCGCATCCGCGGCGAGGCGTTCGAGCACAAGCTGCAGGACGAGAAGATCCGCATCTGAAGCGCGGCGTCGCGCTCGTCAGCGCGGCACAACAGTCCCGCGTCGACGAAACTGATCGGGCGCGCGCGGATAGGCCACGACGCCGCGCCCCCGCAACTCTTGCGAACGAGAGGCGAGGGCAGCGCATTCCTTGCCGGACGATTCGTGCCAATCCGCTCGTTTCATGGCGGCGCGGCAGTTGCAGCGGGGATCGGCACACGGAGGTGGTCCGATGACGAAGCCGGCAGGTCTGATCGAGAAGATCGGAGAAGACACCCATCCGACGTCCACGACGATGAAGGCCCTCGTCTACCAGGGCCAGGGCCGGCGCGCCTGGCAGGAGCGGCCCCGGCCGACCCTCATTCAGGCGACCGACGCGATCGTCAGGATCACGACGGCCACCATCTGCGGCACCGACCTTCACATCCTCAAGGGCGACGTGCCCAGCGTGACCGATGGGCGCATCCTCGGACACGAGGGAGTCGGCATCGTCGAGGAGGTCGGGTCCGCAGTCTCCAACTTCAGCCCCGGCGACAAGGTCCTCATCTCGTGCATCACCTCCTGCGGCCGCTGCGACTTCTGCCGGAAGGCCATGTATTCCCACTGCCGCGACGGCGGCTGGATCCTGGGCAACACGGTCGACGGTACCCAGGCCGAGTGCGTCCGCATCCCGTTCGCGGACACGAGCCTCTACCTGCTCGGCCCGGCGGTGGACGAGGAGGCCATGGTCATGCTCAGCGACGTGCTTCCCACCGGCTTCGAGTGCGGAGTCCTCAACGGCCAGGTGAAGCCCGGCGACACGGTGGCCATCGTCGGAGCGGGCCCCATCGGCCTTTCCGCGCTCCTCACTGCGCGGCTCTACTCGCCGGCCGAGGTCATCATGGTCGACGTCGACGGCAACCGGCTCGAGGTCGCGAGATCCTTCGGGGCCACCCAGGCCGTGAACAGCTCCGACGGCAAGGCGATCCAGGCCGTGATGGACCTCACGGGCGGGAACGGCGTGGACGTGGCCATCGAGGCCGTGGGCATCCCGGGGACGTTCGACATCTGCCAGGGGATCGTGGCGCCCGGGGGGCGCGTCGCCAACGTCGGCGTCCACGGCAAGCCCGTGCAGCTCCACCTGGAGAAGCTGTGGGCGCACAATGTGACCATCACGACCCGGCTGGTCGACACCGCAGCCACCCCGATGCTGCTCAAGATGGTGCGGTCGGGTCAGCTCCAGCCGGGCAAGCTGGTCACCCATCGGTTCGAGCTGGACGAGGTCATGAAGGCGTACGACACGTTCGGCAGCGCCGCGAAGGAACGGGCGCTGAAGGTCGTGCTCCAGAATCTGTAGTCCGGGGGTTGGCGTCGGGGCTGTCGATGTCCCGTCGAGGGCGAGGGCAGGCGACGGACCCGGCTCGTGCTCACGGAGGAGCATTCGAACCGAGCGGCCTAGGTCCCGGGCCTCGGCTGGGAGGCTCGGTCATGTGGTGGTTCCGGTCCCTGCCTCGTCGATTCAGCTGGGCCGCCATCGCTGCCGTGCTTGCGGCGGGGGCGCCGATCGGCCTGGGCCTCGTCCAGGCCGGCACGGCGCCCGACGCCGGCCTGGCCGCGCTCGTCCGCTCCGTGAAGCAGGACCTCCCTGCATTCGTCTACGTGACGGTGTCGACACTGGCCGTGTTCACGGCCTTCGGCTACGTCGTCGGACGGCAGGCCGACGCACTGGCGGCTCTCTCGCTCACGGACCCGCTGACGGGACTCGTCAACCACCGTGCCTTCCTGGAAGGCCTGGAGGAGGAAGTGGCGAGGGCGGGCCGCTACGGCTCGCCACTCTCCCTGCTCATCGCCGATGTCGACGGCCTCAAGGGCATCAACGATCGTGGCGGCCACTCCGCCGGGAACCTGGCCCTGCAGACGGTGGCCGACGCCCTGTCGCATGACGCACGCCAGACGGACCTGGTCGCGCGCATCGGGGGTGACGAGTTCGCGCTCATAGCCCCCCATACGGATGCCCGCGACGCGCTTGCACTCGGAGATCGGATCCGGTCGCTGGTGGCCCGGCAGGCCGAGGGCCTGACGGTCTCCGTCGGTGTGGCGACGCTGGATCCCGAGCGGCCGACCGCGGCCGCGCTGTTCGAAGCGGCCGACCTCGCTCTCTACGACGCCAAGCGGGAGGGTCGAGACCGGGTCGCCACCACCGGCTAGGCGAACGCAGAGTCCGCAGCCGCCCCGTGTCGGCGTCTGCCCGCGGCCGGCCTTCACGGCGACGGCGGCTCGCGACGACGCGCGACCAGCTTGCGGATCTCTTCGACCCACAACACCAGGCTGCCCACGATGCCCAGCATGACGACCGTGCGCAGATTGAAGGGAACCGTGTGCAGCACCCGGCCGAGTGGCGCCCAGAAGACGACGGCGACCTGCAGCAGGTTGCCCACGACCAGGCCTCCGAGAAGCCAGGGATTGCGGAACAGCCCCAGGGAGAGCGCCGATCTCCTCTCGGAGCGGCAGTTGAGGACGTTGAACCACTCGCAGATGGCGAGGAGCGTGAAGGTCTCCGTTCTGACCTGGGCCTCGGGCAACCCGCCTGCCGTGCGGGCCACGAACCATCCCAGCGTGGAGAGGACGATGGCGGGGGTCATGAACGCCATCCGCGTCAGCACGGTGCGGGTCAGGAGAGGCTCGTCCGGCGGGATGGGACGCTGCCGCATCTCGTCCCCCTCCGCCGGTTCCATGATGAGGTTGACGACGATGACGCCCTCGGTGACGAGGTTGTTCCACAGGATCTGCACCGCCGCGAACGGCGGCGGATAGCCGAGCAGCATGGCCAGCATCAGCACCGCGATCTCGGCGCTGCCGGTCGAGAAGAGCAGCAGGATCGCCTTCTTGATGTTGCGATAGACGACCCGCCCCTCCTCCACCGCCGCCACGATGGTGGCGAAGTCGTCATCCGCGATGACGATCTTCGCCGCGTCCTTGGCCACCTCGGTGCCGGTGATGCCCATGGCCACGCCGACATCCGCCTTGACCAGCGCCGGGGCGTCGTTGACGCCGTCGCCCGTCATGGCCACGACTTCGCCCCGCTTCTGGTACGTCTCGACGATCCGCAACTTCTGCGCGGGGTGCACCCGCGCGAAAACCGAGATGTTTTCGATGCGATCGGACAGCTCCACGTCCGACATCTGATCGAGTTCCTGTCCGTCGACCGCGACGTCGCGCGTGCGCGCGATGCCCAGGGCGGTGGCGATGGCAAGTCCGGTCGCCTTGTGGTCGCCGGTGACCATCACGGGGCGTATGCCCGCCGCCTGACAACGCATCACGGCCTGGCCGGCCTCGGGTCGAGGCGGATCGATCTGGCCCAGCAGGCCAAGCAGGGACGCTCGACCCTTGAGGCCGGCGAAGCCCGCGCGCCCGTCGATCTCCGCACGCGGCACCACCGCCACGGCCAGCACCCGCAACGCACGCGCCGCCATCGCTTCCGCCGCCGCGAGAACGACACGCCGCGCGGCTTCGCTCAGCTCGCTCGGCCGGTCCCCCCCTCCGGCGGTGGCGCACAGGCCCAGCACGACCTCGGGCGCGCCCTTGACGACCACGAAGGACCCTTCGGGTGAGTCGTGCTGCGTGGCCATCATCTGGGCGTCGGCGTCGAAGGGAATCTCGGCGCGCCGCCGGAACCGCGTGCGCAGATCGTCGGGGACGATGCCTGCCTTGATGGCCACCGTGAGCAGGGCGACCTCGGTCGGATCGCCAACCGGCTTCCAGCGAGAGTCGTCATCGTCCGGCCCATGGAGCTGCGCGTCGTTGCACAGGACCGCCGCTTCGAGGATCCGGCGCGGCGCCTCGTCCTCCTCCATCTTCATCTCGCGGCCGTCCGCGTCGAGGAAGCGACCCTCAGGAGCGTATCCGGCCCCGGTCACCGAGACGGCGCAGCCGTCGGGCAGGTAGATGGAGGTCACGGTCATCTCGTTGCGGGTGAGGGTTCCCGTCTTGTCGGTGCAGATGACGGTGGTGGAGCCGAGCGTCTCCACCGCGGACAGGCGGCGTACGAGCGCCCGGCGGCGCGCCATGCGCTGGACGCCGACGGCCAGGGCGATCGTCATGGCCACCGGGAGGCCCTCGGGGATCATCCCCACCAGCGTGCTCACGCCGATCATGAACATGGGGACGAACGCCATGCCGCGCGACAGCCCGAGAGCGATCACGACCACGAACACAACCACCGCGGCCACGATGACATGACGGCCGAACTGATCGATGCGCCGCTCCAGGGGCGTCTTGGGCTGCTCCGCGCTCCCGGCCAGGGAGGCGATATGGCCGACCTCCGTGGCCAGGCCCGTGGCGACCACCACCGCGCGGGCGCGGCCCGCAGTGACGTGAGTGCCCGCGTAGACCATGTTGCGGCGATCGGCGAGGGGGGTGTCGATCCCCACGGGCCACATGTCCTTGGCCACCGGCAGCGACTCTCCGGTCAGGGCGGCCTCGGCGATCTGCAAGGCGGCGCCGTCCACCAGCCGGGCATCGGCGGATACCGCGTCGCCGGCGCTCAGGAGCAGGATGTCGCCTGGCACGACGTCGCTCGCCTCGATGACCTGCTCCTGCCCGCTGCGCAGCACGCGACTCCGGTGACCGGCCAGACGGCGGAGGGCCTCGAGCGATCTCTCCGCGCGTCCCTCCTGCACGGCGCCGATGATCGCGTTCAAGAGGACGACGGCGAAGATGACGACCGCGTCGCTCGTCTCACCCACCGCCACGGCGATACCGGCGGCCACGAGAAGGAGATAGATGAGCGGGCTCTGGAACTGACGCAGGAAGACGCTGGCCAGGGAGCGTCGGGTGGGCTCCGGGAGGGCGTTGGGGCCGAACCGTTCCCGACGCTTCGCGACTTCGGGGCCGGAGAGTCCCTGGGCGGCGTCCGTGTCGAGCGCCGCGATCGCCTCCTCGGCACGCAGGGTGTGCCAGCGGTACTCGTGATGAGGGCGCTGGCCGGCTTGCGTCTGGGTCATTCCGAGGTCGCCGCTCGAATGAGGGTCAGATCACCAGCACCGCGCAGGGGGCGTGGCGCAACACGCGGTCGGTGGTGCTGCCGAGGATGTCGTCGCCCAGGCTGTCGTGGCCGCCGCTGGACATTACGATGAGGTCGGCCTCTCGCTCTTCGGCCGCCTGGACGATCGCCGACCACGCCCGCCCCGGTGACGTCACGAGCACCTCCGCTTGGCTGTCGATCTCGGGGCCCAGGAACCGCCTCACATCCTCGGCGGTCGGAACCGGTGCGGGCGTTGCCAGTCCGCTGAGGGTCGCCACCGTCGGCCGCGCGGGGGCGTGCAGCGCCGTCAGCCCGGCGCCGAACGTCCGAGCCACCGCGGTGCCCCACGGAAACGCACGCCTCGAGGCCTCGGACAGGTCGGTCGGCACGACGATCCGGCGATACGGAAGGCGCGACGTGGCACCGGGCCGCACGCACAGGACGGGCCGACCCCCATGGTGCGCGATCTGCTCGGTCACGCTGCCGATGAACGCGCGGGCGAGCCCCGTCCGCGCATGCGTCGCCATCACCACCAGGTCGGGCCGCCGCTGGCCGATGAACTCGAGCAGTGCAGCGTCCACGAAGAGCGCCGGCGCCACCACGTCGGTCCGCACGACGACCTCGCAGGGGATGGAGGCATTCGAGACGAGCCGGTCGATCGCGGTCCTGGCCTCCTGCGCCCAGCGGGCGCGGATCTCCTCGTCATGCTCCGCGCCTTCGCGCGCATACACGGCCGTGGGGATCTCGATCGCGTGGAAGATCGTCAGGCGCGCCTCGAACCGCTCGGCGCACAGCCGGGCGTGCTGGAAAGCGGCTTCCGACGCCGCGGAGAGGTCCGTGGGGAAAAGGATCAGCCGGATATCCAGAAGGTCCGGATCGGTCTTGCCCATGTTCCCCTCCCGGCGGACTACCCGTTGGCCACGTTCTCGCCCTCGTCGTCAGACAGCCACTTCCGCGGCACCACGGCTCCCTGCTGGTGGTACTCCTTGATCTTGTACTGGATCTTGCGCGCGCTGATCTGCAGGATCGACGCTGCCCGTGACGTGCTGCCGCCGACCGCCTCCAGGGTGCGCAGGATCGCCTCCCGCTCGAGATCGGCCAGCGTGCTGCCGGGGATCGAGACGCCGTTCGCAGGGCCGGACGACGCGCCCCCGACCGCGGCGGCCGCGACGCTCACGCGGCGCAGCGTGGGGAATTGGGCCGGCGTCAGGACCGGCTCGTTGGAGAGCACCACCGCCCGCTCCAGCGCGTTCTCCAGCTCGCGCACGTTGCCGGGCCAGCCGTGTTGCAGGAGGAGCGTGAGCGCGTCGTCCGACACGCCACGCACCTCCTTGCCGTTGGCACCGGCGTACTTGCGGGTGAAGTGCTGGATGAGGAGCGGGATGTCCCCGCGGCGCTCGCGCAGCGGCGGGATCGTGATCTCGATGACGTTCAGCCGGTAGTAGAGGTCCTCGCGGAAGGTCCCCTCCTCGATCTTCCGGTGCAAGTCGCGGTGGGTGGCGCACACGATGCGTACGTCGACCTTGAAGGTGCGGTTGCCTCCGACGCGCTCGAATTCGCGCTCCTCCAGGAACCGCAGCAGCTTCACCTGCACGGTGGGCGAGACGTCGCCGATCTCGTCCAGGAACAGCGTGCCGCCGTCGGCCAGCTCGAAGCGGCCGGCGCGCGTGTAGGTGGCGCCGGTGAACGAGCCCTTCTCGTGGCCGAACAGCTCGCTCTCCAGCAGCGTCTCCGGCAGGGCCGCGCAGGCCACCTTCACGAAAGGCTTCTTGCGGCGGGGGCTGTTTTCGTGCAGGGCCTGCGCGAAGAGCTCCTTGCCCGTGCCGCTCTCGCCGAGCAGCAGCACGGAGGCGTTCGAGGGCCCCACCTGGCGGATGACCTTGAATGCGGCCAGCATCTCCGGACTCTCGCCCACCATGTTCTCGAAGCGGTACTTGTCGGAGACGCGCGCGCGCAGGAGCTGCGTCTCCTCCAGCAGGCGCTTCTTCTCCAGCGCCCTGGTGAGCACCACCTCCAGCTCCTCCATGTCGATGGGCTTGCCGAGGTAATCGTCGGCGCCCAGCTTCATGGCCTTCACCGCCGTCTTCACGGTGCCGTACGCCGTCATGAGGATCACCATCGTCTACGGGCGCATCTCGTTGATGCGGCCCAGCAGCTCCAGGCCGTCCATGCCCGGCATGCGCAGGTCGGTAAGGACGATATCGGCCTCCGTGTGCTCGAGCAGCGCGAGTCCCTGCCGGCCGTCCGCCGCGCGGGAGACCTCATAGCCGTCCTCGCGCAGCAGGGTCTCCAGCGCTGTCGCCGCATTCACCTCGTCGTCGATGACGACGATGCGAGCCTTCTCCTTCACGTTCCTTCTCCTTCCTGACCGCCGTCGAACGGCACCGTCACCGTGAAGCACGCACCGCCGCGTGGATCGTTGTCGGCACGCACTTCGCCACGATGCTGCTGGACGATCTGCTGCACGATCGACAACCCCAGCCCCGTGCCCTGCGGCTTGGTGGTGACGAAGATCTGGAACACGTCGATGTCAGGGGGCAGCCCGGGGCCGGTGTCGCGCACGACGATGCGCGCGCGGCGCTCGTGCAGCCCGCTCTCCACCGTGACCAGGCCGCCCTCGGGCATCGCCTCCATGGCGTTGCGCACGAGGTTGATCACGACCTGCTTCATCTTCTCGGCGTCCATGCACACCGGCGGCAGCGCCTCTCCCTGCGTCCGCCGCTGGAGGCGGACGCCCTGCGCTTCGGCCTCGGGAGCGAGCAGGCGGGAAACCTCGTCCACCACGGCGCCGAGGTCGCCCGGCTGATGCTGCAGGCGGCTGGCCCGGGAGAAGAGCAGGAAGTCGCCCACGAGGCTGTCGAGGCGGCGCACCTCGTCGCGGATGATGCCCACCAGCGAGTTCATCTCGCCGGCCAGCCCCGCCTCCAGGCGACCCACGCGCCGCTCCAGGATCGATAGCTGGAGGCTGATGGAGTTGAGCGGGTTGCGCACCTCGTGGGCCAGTCCGGAGGCGAACGTGCCCAGCACGGCCATCCTCTCGTGCTGGATGATCCGCTCCTGCGCCTCCTTCAGCTCGCGATAGGCGCTGCGCGCGTCTTCGTAGAGGCGCGCGTTCTCCAGCGCGACCGAGGCCTGCGCGGCCAGCGCCTCCGCGACGTCGAGCTGCTCGGGCGTCCAGCGGCTGAGAGTGGCGCGCGTGAGCACCAGCAGGCCGAGCACGCGCTCGCCCGCCGTCAACGGCGCCACGATGCCGGACCGCGACTGCCAGCGCTCGGCCAGCTCACGGTTCGTGCGTTCGTCCCGGCTCCAGTCGTCCACCGCGCACGCAGTCCCGTCCGCCAGCACCGCGAGGAGCAGCCGCGCGCCGGCGGACGCCAGATCGAGCGTCTGGCCTTCCGCCAGCTCGGGGTGCGCGAGGCCGGACAGGTGCGCCACGCGCATCGCCTCCGGCGCCGAGCCGAGCAGGATCTGCGCGCGGTCGGCGCCCAGCACCTCGCGGCCCGTCTCCCCCACTGCCCGCAGCACCGAGGGCGCGTCCAGCGCGCCGCCGATGGCGCGCGCGATGGCGGCCATGGCGCGCGCCTCCTGGTCGCGCAGGTCTTCAGCCTGGCGATGGCGCGCGCGCTCCACGGCCAGCCCGATCTGGTGGCCCAGCGTCTCCATGAACCGCAGTTCCTCGTCCGAAAACGTCATCCCCGGGCGGGCAGCGACGTTGAGCACGCCCTTGGTCGTGCCCTCGAACTTGAGCGGGATGCAGGCGTGGGCCACAGGGGCATTGAGGCCGGACACGATGTCCGGCATGCGCGGACACTGGAGCGTGTTGCGCGCCTGCATGCTGTGCCCGGTCCAGAACACCTCGGGGCACAGGCATTCACCCAGGCCGTCCCGGCGAACCGCATCGAGATAGCTTGGCGCGACGCCCCGCGACGCGGCCAGGCGCAGCTTCCGCTCGCGCTGGTCGCCGATGAAGATCCAGGCCGCATCCAGGCCCATCTGGCCGAGGATCTCCTCGAGCGCGATGTCCAGGATCTCCTGCTCGCCGTCCGCGCCGTGGACGCGCGCGGCCACCTGGGCGAGGGTGGTCAGCTCGCGCTGCCGCTGCAGGACCGAAGTGTTCAGATTCCTCACGCGATCCTCGTACGCCTTCTGCAGGCGGTCGACGTCTTCAGGCATAGCGGCCATCGTAGCATCTGGTGCAGGATCTGCGCCAATGGCGCCCGGAGCAGCTAAGCCGTTCTTGTACCATCATTTGTCAGGAGAGCAGGCCGTCGATGCGCAGCTGCCAGCGCGCACATTATTCGTTAGCGCAGTAAATACGCGCATTTCTTGCGGTAGGGCTGCACCTCCGGGCCGCGCATCATCTTTCTTCATTCATTAAGGCCAAACACGTCCCCTCGCGGCATGCGCGTTGATAGAAGGCTCCCGTATGCGCACGGTCTGCATCGAACGGAGTCCCAGCGTTCGCACGCGGCTCTCGTGGAAGGCCGTCGCCGTTCCGACCGAGCACGGCGGATGGGAATGCTGGGCGAGCCGCTGCTCCTGGGCCTCGTCCTGGCGCCGTCCGCCGCCGGCGTGTGCCTGGCGCTTGGCAGCCTGGCCGCGTTCCTGGCGCGGCACCCCTTGAAGCTCGCGCTCTCCGACCGCAGCCGGGGCTCGCGGCACCCGCGGACGGTCGCGGCGGAGTGGATGCCGCTCGCGTATGCGGCGGTCGCGATCGCATCCGCCGCCAGCGCGCTCGCGCTCGCAGACCCGCGTCCGTTCGCGCCGCTGCTGGCCGTGGCCCCGCTCGCGCTCGTGCAGGCCGCGTTCGACGCCCGGCTGCAGGGCCGCAAGCTGGCTCCGGAGCTGTGCGGCGGCGTGGCGCTGGCGGCGCTGGCGCCCGTGCTCATGCTGGCCGGCGGCTGGGCGCTGGCGCCCAGCCTCGCCGCGGGTGCGCTGGTCGCGCTGAAGGCGATCACGTCCGTGCTGTACGTCCGCACGCGGTTGCGCCTCGACCGCGGCCAGCAGCCGCCGCTCGGCCCCGCGCTGGTGGCGCAGGTGGCGACGGCCCCGGTGGCGGCCGTGATGTCCTTCGCCGGCTGGGCCCCCTGGATCGCCGTGGCCGCGACCGGCGCGCTGCTGGTGCGCGCCGCCCACGGGCTCTCGCCCCGGCGGCGCATCGCCCGCCCCCAGGTCGTCGGCTTCCAGGAGCTCGGCGTCGGAATCGGCTTCGCGCTGAGCCTCGCCCTCGGCTTCCTGGGGATGCGCTGATCCTCCTATTCGGCTCCGGGCAGGACGACCGCTTCGAGGAAGGTGGCCAGGTCGGGATAGCTCGCGGACCCGTCCAGGGCGCGCACCGGCACCGGCTCGTCCGAGCCGCTGGAGAGATCGAACACGTGCACGCGTCCGCCGTCCCGATGGAACGGCATCAGCCGGGGCCCCACCGATGTGGCCAGGTGCCGGCGCACGCCGGGCAGGCTGGGCACGAACTCGATGTCGTGGAGCTGGAGCGAATGGGGCCCGAACACCTCGTGCCGGTCGTAGAGGATGCCCGAGCCCATGCGGCCCAGCAGCGAGCGGTACGAGGCGGGCAGCGGCAGCCCGAGCGTGCGCTCGAGGCCCGCCAGATCGGTCTCGTGCGCGGGCCCCGTGAGCAGGTGCTGCCTGCTGTCCCGCACGAGGCGGTCGATGACGCCCAGCAAGCGCTCCTGCTGGTTCCCGGCTTCACGGTTCCCCGGGCCCGCGGCCGCGCGCGCGACCATCATGTCGATCGGCCGGGGCGCGGCGGCTCGTGCGCCGCGCGATCCACGACCAGCTCAGGATGCTGTCGGCGGAACGACTGCGTCACGTGGCAATCCCAGCACACGGGGAAGCAGGTCGCGAACAGCCCCGGCAGCGCCTCGGGCCGGACGTCGCTCCATTGGCGCGTGACGCCGCGCGCGGTGCGCAGCGCGGGGCGATGGTCGTGCCAGTTGATCTCGCCGAAGGGGCGCCCGCAATAGGCGCAATTCTTCCCCTGGTACCACTCGGACACGATCGTCCGCACGCGGCAGTCCTCGGGCGCGCGCTCCACCTGCGCCAGGCAGTCCTGCCCGCAGCCCGCACGCTCGGGCCAGCGTGAGCAGTCGCGCAGCCGCAGGTGCTCGCGACCGAGGAGCTCCGTGACGAGCGCCTCCTTCAGGTCGACGTCCACCGCGGCCGGCGCGCGTGTCTCCGGACAGCGCACCAGCCGCGTGCCGCGCCAGCGCAGCACCGTGCGCAGCACCACGGCCGCCGCGACCGCCAGCCCCATCAGCAACAGCAGCATGATCAGCATGGCCTCCCCCTTCCCTTCACGCTCCGGGCGCGAAGCTGTCCAAGATGCGTGCCCGCGGCAACGCCGACGCGCGCAGCGCGTCCTGCCGCTCGCGCACGAGCGCTTCGTAGGTGGGCGGCGGCGCCGCATTCCGGTAGAAGACGCCGGTGTGCAGCTCGCGCCCGTAGAGCTGCGCCAGGTCCATCGCCCGCAGCCGATCGGCCGGATCGTGGCCCATGTCTTCGAGGCGCCGCATCCCCGTCTTGTGCTCGCGCAACTGCGCCTCCGGGCTGCCGAACGTGACGCAGGGCGACTGCACGTTCACGAAGGCGAATCCTGGATGGCGGATGGCCTGCTCGATCAGCGCCGTCAGGCCGTTCATGTCGGCCGGCGTGCCCTGGGCCACGAAGCCGGCGCCGTAGGCGAGCACGTACAAGAGCGGGTTCACGGGCTCCTCCAGGCTGCCCAGCGTGGACGTCACGGTCTTCAACCCGCGGGGCGACGTGGGCGAAAGCTGGCCCTTGGTCAGGCCGTACACCTGGTTGTCCATGACGATGTAGGTGAGGTCCAGGTTGCGCCGGATGGCGTGCGGCAGGTGTCCGCCTCCGATGGAGAAGCCGTCGCCGTCCCCTCCCGCCACCAGCACCAGCAGCTCGGGGCGCGCCAGCTTGATCCCCTGCGCGATGGGCAGCGCGCGGCCGTGCACGCTGTTGAAGCCGTACGCGGTCGTGTAGCCGGGGATGCGGCTCGAGCATCCGATGCCGGAGACGAAGGCCACCTCGTGAGGCGGGCGGCCCAGTGCCACCAAGGCTCGGTACATGGCCTGCAGGACACCGTAGTCGCCACAGCAGGGACACCAGATGGGCTTCAGGTCGCTGCGAAAATCCGCGATGGTACAGCTCGTGGCGGCGTGCGCGGGGTCGAGCGTCATGGCGTCGTCGTCCTCCCTCAATCGAGCGCCGGCTCGGCTTCGAACTCGGGCTGCCGCTGCAGCGACAGGGCCAGGGTGCGCATCTCGGTCAGCACCTCTTCGGGCGTGATGGGATTAGCGCCGCTGCGGCACAGGGGCCGCACTCCCGCCGGAACGTCCACGAACATGCGCAGCAGCCGGTAGAGCTGGGACTGGTGTGACTGCTCCACCACCAAGCCTGCGGCGACCGACGCGAAGAACCGCCGGTAGACCTCCTCCGCCACGGGGTACAGCAGCCTGGGCACCATCAGCTTGACGAGGATGCCTTCCGCCTCCGCCCGCTGCAGCGCTTCCTGCGCCACCCCGGCCAGGCTGCCCCAGGCCAGCAGCGCCAGCGGCGCGTTCGTGTCCCCGTAGCTCGAGAAGAGATCGCGGCGCTGCTGCAGCGCGTCGAGCTTGCGGAATCTCTTCGCGTTCATACGCGCATGGACCGATCCGCTGGCCGTGGGCGCGCCGCGCTCGTTGTGCTCGATGCCCGAGGCCAGGTAGTTCCCGCCCCGCAGTCCGGGATGGCTGATCGGGCTCACGCCGGACTCGGTGGCGCGGAAGCGCGCGTAGTCGTCCAGCTCGGCGGCATCCGGACGCAGGCGGCCGACGATCTCGAACTGCTCGAGCTCGAACGGCTCCACCGTCTCCTTGCGCTGGGCGGTCTCCTGGTCGGACAGGAGGATCACCGGCGTCTGGTAGCGTTCGGCCAGGTTGAACGCCTCCACCGTCGCCGCGAACGTGTCGGCCACGCTGGTGGGCGCGATCACTGGACGCAGCACGTCCCCGTGCGCCGAGAAGGCGGCCTGGAAGAGGTCGGACTGCTCGCTCTTGGTAGGCAGGCCGGTCGACGGGCCTCCGCGCTGGACGTCGAGGCACACGAGGGGCAGCTCGGCCATGCTGGCCAGCCCGAGCATCTCGGTCTTCAGCGAGAGCCCGGGTCCGGACGTGGCCGTGAACGCCTTCTTGCCGGCGAAGGAAGCCCCGATGGCCGCGCCGATGCCGGCGATCTCGTCCTCCGCCTGCAGCAGCGCTCCGCCGTACTTCCAGATCTCGCTGCCGAGGAACTGCATCACCTCGGAGGACGGAGTGATGGGATAGCCGGAGAAGAACTGGCAGCCTGCATAGAGGGCGGCCGCTGCGCACATCTGGTTTACCGTCGAGCAGCAGCTTCGGTCGCGCCGCGCCCGGCGCGGGCGACAGCGGCCGTGATTGGCTCAGCGGGTGGCTGGCAGCCCACGCGCGGCCAGCGTCGAAGGCGCGCTCGCTGCACGCCACCGCCTCGGCGCCCTTGCGGCCCAGCTTCTTGCGCAGCGCGGAGAGTGCTCCGCGCGCGGGCAGGCCGAACCACTCGCACAGCAGCCCCAGCAGGACGGCATTCTTGCTCTTGTCCGTGCCCGCCGCCTCGCGCGCCAGCGCCGTCACGGGCACCGCCGCCACGCCCGCCGGCTTCACGGCCGCCAGGGGCAGCCGATCGGGCGCGATCCCCGTGGCGCTGTCGTAGATCACGACCGTGCGCCCATCCACCGGCAGCTCCGAGCCGAACTTCAGGAAGTCGTCCCAGTCGAGGGCGACCGCGACATCCAGCGTCCCGGCCGGCGTCGGCAGTGGATCCGGGGACACGCGCAGGCGGCAGGACGACTCGCCGCCGCGGATCTGCGAGCCGAAGCTCTTGGTCAGGATGGCGTGGTAGCCCTCCAGTGCGGCCGCGGTCACGAGCACCTCTCCGGCGAAGACGATCCCGTCGCCGCCCGATCCCGCCATGCCGATGATGAGGTCGCTGCCCATGCTCACCTGCCTGGCCACGCTCTGAGCAAGCCTCTTGCCACGCGCGAGGCGGGTGTTTCTTGCGGTTTCCGGCAGGGATCGCAGGCGTAGGGGCTCTCTCGCGCGCAAGCACTGCGTCGCTGAACGCGATCGCGCAAAAGTGGCGCGGACGGAGCCCGCGCCTCAGGTGTTCTTCTTGAGCGACCGGATCATGGCCTCGAAGGCCGTACGCTGGGCGCGTACCGTCGCCGCGGGCCCGGTGAACTTGAAGAACCAATTGGCGTCGGGACCCTTGGCGATGGCGCCCAGGAGCATGGAATCCGGTCGAGTCTTGGGAGCGCTATCGCCCATCGTCGGGCCGCCCAGGTACGTGCCGTCCACCTCGACCATGAGGAC
>Ga0184637_10001437_pt1 | contig 16141 bp, 14 predicted proteins | sample PLM3_127_b2_FD_133143 | JGI IMG/M metagenome (GOLD analysis project Ga0184637, IMG submission 133143) | Groundwater sediment microbial communities from an aquifer in East River, Colorado, USA - PLM3_127_b2 | ecosystem: Environmental > Terrestrial > Soil > Riparian zone | place: USA: East River...
CAGGCCGTCCTGCAGGTAGTTGGTGAGCATGACGACGGCGGTACGGGGGGCGACGTCGAGGACGCGGCGGCAGACCTCGGGGCCGTCGAGGTCGCCGAGGCGGACGTCGAGCAGCATGACGTCCGGCGGCTGGCGCTGCCGGGCCAGGTCGATGGCCTCGGCGCCCGTGCGGGCCTCGCCGACCACGGTCATATCGGCTTCGAGTTCGAGGGACAGGCGGAGGCCCTGTCGGACGACCTCGTGATCATCCACGATGGCAATTCGAATACTGGTCATCGCCCTTCACCTCTAGCGGAAGACTTCCCCACAGGCGGAAACCCGAGGGGGCGTTCGGGCCTATCTCGAGCCGGCCGCCGGCTGTCTCTATGCGCTCACGCATCTGGCGAAGCCCGAAGTGCCTCGGCCCCCCGACCCGCTGCGCGAATTCGGCCTCGCCGGGAGGCCCGATCCCATCGTCCGCAACCTCGAAATGGATCACGTCGCCGTCCAGCTTGAGCCGTATCGTCGCGCGCGTGGCCCGGGCATGTTTGGAGATATTCGCCAACGCCTCCAGGAAAGTCTTCAGGAGGATTTCCATCTCGGGCTGTCCTAGCGTTGCCGTGTCATCGCATTCAACGAGCTCGACCGCGATCCCGGTCAATTCACCAAACTCCTTGAGTAGCAGCTGAAGCCTCTCCGCGAACGGACGGTGTGCACCGTCCTCTCTTTCGGACAGCTTGGCAATGAGGTTACGGATCTGCTCCATCATCGAACCGGTCTCTCGACGAATGTCTTGGAGCTTGCGTCGGACCCGAGGATCGGCCCGGTGAAGACACCAATCAAGCTTGAGGGCGATTGAGAACAGGACCTGGCTCAGTGTATCGTGAAGCTCGCGGGCCACACGCAATCGCTCCCGATTCGCGGCAAGTTCCTCAGCCTCCGCGTAGAGACGGCTGTTTTCCTGTGCGATGGCCGCATGATCGGCGAAGGTTTTCGCGAGCTGTATGTCCTCGTTGTCGAATACCCGTCCCAGCCGATCCGCCACGCGTAGCGCGCCGCTCACCTTTCCTTTGGCGATGAGCGGGATGGCGAGGATCGACCGAAACATATCCCGCTCGACGAGGGCCCGGACCTCGGGTGTAAACGTCAATCGAGGATCCGTGAGCACGTCCGATGTCGCTACGGGCCGCTGCTCGCGCACCGCAAGCCCAATCAGGCCGATCCCGTGAGGAAAGACCATATCCGGCCCAGAGGCTGGTCCGACGTCGCCAGAAACGGCCACTGTCACCAAATCCCCCGATGTTGGCTCTACGAGAAAGAGGGAGGCATTCTGAGCGCGAAGCAACATGAGAACGCTATCGGCGATGCGTCGAGTCACATCCTGGGGCTCGAGCGACGCTGAGATGAGACGCGCCACATCGGCGAGAGTCTCCGCCGCCCATCGTCGCTGCTCCGAGGTCGCATAGAGCCGGGCGTTATCGACTGCCATCGCTGCCCGTCGCCCAAGCTCTTCGGCGAGCTCTAGATCAGCTGCGGTGTACCGGCGCCTTGACTCGCCTGAGACTAGCGACAGGGCGCCCAGTATCCGACCGCGCGCTACGAGGGGGACGACGATATAGGACCGATAAGTAAGCCCCCGCGCAATCTCGAGGTGCCCGAGCTCCGGGGCAATGTCGTTCAGCAGCGCCTCATGGATCTCAGTCGCGATGTCAGGTCGCCCGGTCCGTAGGACTTTTGCCACCGGATGCTGTCCGCGCGGGTCTGGTGAGAATTGCCTTTGAAGTTCGCACGCCGCCTCTTGCATTGCCGGATTCGCATGCGCCGCTGCCACCCGGCGAATTGAGCCATCCTCCTCGAGCAGGTCGACTACGCACAAGTCGGCAAGCTCGGCCACAGTGAGACGCGCCAGGGTCTGGAGGGTGATCGCATAGTCGAGGCGCGATGCCAGTACGTTACTGGCTTCCGCGAGGAGAGCTGCTCGCCGCTTCGATGTCTCAGCCTCAGCGCGCGCCGCATGTTCTCTCGCCAACGCGTCGCGTCGGTCATCCTCGGCCCGCTTGCGATCGGTGATGTCGATCGCTGAACCGATGTACCCCGCGAAGGTTCCGTCCGAAAGATACCGGGGTACTCCCGTATCAAACACCCACCGGTACTCGCCATCGGCCCGTCTCAGGCGGTAATCCATGCTGAAAGGCTGTCGCGCGTGAAAGGCTCCAAGGTAGATGTCTGAGCATCGCTGGTAGTCGTCGGGATGCACCCCCTCGGCCCAGCAATTGCCCAGCTCCTGTTCCAGGGTTCGGCCCGTAAAATCAAGCCAGGGCTTGTTGAAGAAACTGCGGAGAGCGTCCGTCCGCGACATCCAGAGTAGCATCGGCGCTGAGTTGGCCAAGATGCGGAATCGTTCTTCACTCTCCTTGAACGCTTCCTCAGCACGCTTGCGCTCATCGGCTTCAAAGGCCAACGCGACGAGGTCGGCGATCGATGCGGCAAAATTCTTTTCTTGAGGGGACCAGCGACGCGCGCGGCCAACGTGTTCGTGAAGAACGGCACCCACTAACCGACCCCGCAGTCGGATCGGAGCGTCCAACACAGAGGTAACGCCAAGAGATGAAAGGTATGATTGGAATAGCTCGGTTGTTTTTGGATCGGCCAGGGTATCGTCCGCCTGCGATGATGCGTTCCCGGTTTAACGCGTCAAAATACGAGGGATAGTGGGCGACGTATCGTTCAAGACCGCGCGAGTGGTGGCCTGCGCTCATTTCGTACAGATCGAGACAGATGATCTTCGTGCGGTCCTCGTCGTAGTGCCAGACGCTCGCGCGGTCGACGCCCAACGTCCGTGCCGCGGCCTCGATAATGCGCCTTAGCACTTCCCCGAGATCTATCGTGGGATCGCCGGGAGCTTTGGCGAGCTGCAGCAGCACCTGATTTTGTTCTCGCAGTACCTCCGCGCTCTCCCTGAGCGCTTCTTCCGCCCGAACCTGGCGAAACACGCGCCATCTCCAGTTGGGCGTTACGCGGGCGATCAGATTCCGCCCAGAAAAGGGCTTGATCACGTAATCGTGAGCGCCAGCGTCAAGTCTGTCACTGCGCGACTCCTCGCCTGCCGCCGCCACCGTAAACACTTGACGGCCGCCAAAGATGTGCCAAACTTCCGTGACAAGAAAAACTTATCCTGATTTTAGAGGCGGATTCTTCAGTTTGTCTATCAGGGAAACTATTGATCATTCGCAGGAAAGTTTCCCCGCCGAGCCATTCAGGGATTTACCCGATTGGTCCCCTCCCGCGCGCTGTAGTTTACAGTTACGCTAAGTACTTTACGATGGCAATGGAAGACGGAGAAAATGACACGCGGAAAGCCAGACGCATCGCGGAAAATGAGGAGGGCTTGGTGAGCGTCACCTTGCTGGTCGCCCGAAGTCCCGCGGATTGGGCGCCGGTTACGTCATCGCGGTCGAAAGGAGGCTTGAGTGGCTCGTAAGTGAGCTCCCGGTCGACTTTCGAGCGGCTCGCCCGTCGGGAGTACGGGATCTGCCGCGGCTGCAGGGAGGTCATCGGGTTGGCGCGCCTCAAGGCCCTGCCGTTCGCCCATGGCAAGGATCGTCACCTGTGTGAGCCGAGGGCCCTCGGGTGCCGACCCGTGGAGCGAGACCTCCTGGGGACAGGGCGACAGATCCGCCACGACCCGTTGAAGCTCGCCGGCGCCGTTGTGGAACTGCTCGCCAGGTGATTGACCGCGTCAGGAGGGCTGGCCGGCTTTGCTGGCAAGCCCTCCGCGCGTTCATCCCGACGGAACGCCTCGGGACTCCCCTCTTCCGTGTAAGCCTGGAACATGCGGTCGTGGTATCCTCTCCCTGGTGACCATGTCTCCAGGCGATGGCACGGTTCGCCCCGATGGGACTGTCACTGGGGCAGAAGGAACAGACTTGGTTCCTTTTCTCCAGGCCTGTCGGCGCGAGGCGACCCGGCATACGCCGGTCTGGCTGATGCGCCAGGCCGGGCGCTACTTGCCCGAGTATCGCCAGATCCGGTCGCGGTTGGGGTTCCTGGAGCTCTGCAAGAACCCCGAGGCCGCGACCGAGGTCACGCTCCTCCCGGTTGATCGCCTCAAGGTCGACGCCGCGATCCTTTTTGCCGACATCCTCTTGGTCGTGGAGCCGATGGGGGTCGGGCTTGAATTCTCAAAGGGCGATGGCCCGGTGATTCACCGACCGGTTCGAACTGGCGTGGATGTTGATCGTCTCAGAGACGTGCCGGTTGAGGAGTCGGTGCCCTTTGTGTTTGAGACGGTAAGACAGGTCAGGCGCGCGCTCGACGCCCGGCGGCCGCGCGTGCCGCTCATCGGATTCGCGGGGGCGCCGTTCACGCTCGCGTCGTATCTGATCGAGGGCGGGGCCTCCCGCAACTATCTCTACGCCAAGCGGCTCATGCACGGCGACCCGGGCGTATGGCATGCCCTGATGGCCAAGCTTGCGCGGACTGTCAGCGCATATGTCCGTGGCCAGATCGCCGCCGGGGCCGAGGCGGTTCAGCTCTTCGATAGCTGGGTCGGCACGCTGGCCCCCGACGATTACCGCGAGCTCGTCCTCCCCCACACTCGCGCACTGATTCAGGCGCTCCCTCCCGGGGTGCCGGTCATTCACTTCGGGACAGGAACTGCTGGTCTCCTCCCCCTCATGAAGGAGGCCGGGGGAGACGTCATCGGCCTGGACTGGCGTGTTGATCTGGGCGAGACCTGGGATCGCCTCGGGTCCGACATCGCCGTGCAAGGGAATCTCGACCCCGTCGCCCTCCTCGACAAGCCCGCCGAGTTCCGGCCACGCGTGCAGGCGATTCTTGATGGCGCGCGCCGTCGGCCGGGTCACATCTTCAATCTCGGTCACGGCGTCCTGCCGGAAACGCCCGTCGAGCATGCAGTGGCGCTTGTGGACATGGTCCACGAGCTGTCGGCGCGATAGTTTCTGATGTCTCGCCCCGTTGACGCGGTGCTCCTGATCGCCTTTGGAGGGCCCACTGCCCGCCCCGAGATCCGCCCATTCCTCGCGAACGTCACGAAGGGACGGCCGATCCCGGCCGAGCGCATCGAAGAGGTCGCCCACCACTATGAACTGATCGGAGGGTGTTCGCCGCTCAACGAGCTAACGTTCCGCCAGGCCCAGGCGCTCCAGTCTCTCCTCCGTCGGGACGGTCCTGATCTCCCGGTCTACGTCGGGATGAGGAACTGGACGCCGTACCTTCAAGAAACGCTGGCCGAGATGGCGGAAAAAAGGGTGCGTCGCGCGATCGGGCTGATCCTGTCTTCGTTCCAGGCGGAGGCGAGCTGGGGGCGATATCAGAACGACGTCGCGGAGGCTCGATTGCGGGTCGGCTCACTGGCGCCGGAGATCGAATACGCGTCCCCGTGGTTTGACCGAGAGGGGTTTATTGGAGCCATGGCAGAGCGGGTGAAGAAGGCACTGGGACAGATCCCTCCGGCCGACCGGCCCGGGGCGCGCCTGATCTTCACGGCGCACAGCGTTCCCACGGCGATGGCCGAGGTCTCCCCCTATGCCTCCCAGTTCGTTCTAGCCTCGCGGCTCACGGCCTCGCGCGTGGGCCACGCGGAATGGTCGATTGCGTATCAGAGCCGCAGCGGCAGCCCTCGAGAGCCGTGGCTGGAGCCAGACATCGCTGAGGTGATTCGCGGGTGCGCGCGCGAGGGCGCGCGCCACGTGGTCGCAGTGCCGATCGGGTTCGTCTGCGACCATGTCGAGATCCTGTATGACCTTGATGTCGAAGCGCGCCGGGTGGCCGAAGCCAGCGGGGTGGGCTTCGTCCGGGCTGCGGCGGTTAACGATCACCCCGCGTTCATCCACATGCTGCGCGACCTGGTGGCCGAGGCTGTGTCCGGCGGCCTGCGCCCGAGGTGAGCGGTCCGCCCGCGAACAGGGAAGAGGAAATGGTGGTTGGGTTCAGTATGGGTACCTCGCGTTCTGATCAACCCATGGGGGAGCACGAGGGGGAGCAGTGGGGCTCTCCCCTCGTTCAATCAATGGGGACTCGCCCCTCTGCCCGCCAATGACCAAGAGAATCGTGGTCATTGGCGGGGGCATCACGGGGCTCGCCGCTGCCCATCATCTCCTTGAGCTGGTGCGCGCCCGCAGCCAAGAAGTGGCGCTGGTTCTCCTGGAGGCGCGTGACCGCCTTGGCGGGACGATTGCGACACAACAGGTGGACGGCTTCACGATCGAGGCCGGCCCCGACTCCTTTCTGTCCGAGAAGCCCTGGGCGTTAGACCTTTGCGGCCGATTAGGGCTTACCGACCAGCTCGTTGGGACCGACGAGCGATATCGTCGGACCTTCGTCGTCTCCCGCGGCCGCCTGCATCCGCTCCCCGACGGCTTTCAGCTCCTGGCGCCCACGCGCCTCTGGCCGTTTTTCACCTCATCCCTTTTTACCTGGCCGGGCAAGCTCAGGATGGCGCTCGACCTCACCCTTCCGCGTCGGCGCGAGTCCGGCGACGAAAGCCTTGGCAGCTTTGTCAGGCGCCGCCTCGGGGAGGAGGCGCTTGAGCGCGTGGCCCAGCCGCTCGTGGCGGGGATCTATACGGCGGACCCGGATCGGCTCAGTCTGGCGGCGACGATGCCGCGCTTTCTGGAAGCCGAACGACAGCACCGGAGCCTGATCCTTGCCCTGTGGCGCGCGGCGCGGAGCGCCGGCCGCGAGGGGCGCCACGCCGGCGGCCCGCGCTTCAGTCTCTTCATGACCTGCCGCGAGGGCATGGAGGTCCTGGTCCGAGCGCTTGCTGATCGGCTGCCGCCGGAGTCAGTCCGCCTGAAGCAGTCTGTGCGCCGGGTTCTCCGGGAGGGGGAGACGTATACCGTCTCGTGCGAGGACGGCACGGTGATCAGCGGCGAAGCGGTCATCGTGGCGGCCGAAGCCCATCGGGCCGCGGCGATGCTCAAGCCGCTCGATCCTGAGCTGGCCGGGATGCTCGGGACGATCCCGTACGCCTCATCGGCGACCGTTTCGCTGGCGTATCGGCGCGCCGAGATCGGGCACCCGCTCGACGGCTTCGGCTTTGTCGTCCCGGCGAGTGAAGGGACGAGGCTTCTTGCCTGCACGTTTTCCAGTGTCAAGTACCCGGGGCGGGCGCCGGAAGGGTATGCGTTGTTCCGGGCATTCGTCGGAGGGGCGTTTGGCGCGCGGCACCTGGACGATGACGATGAAGCGTTGGTGGACGCGGTCGAACGCGATCTCCGGCCGCTGATCGGCCTACGCGGAAGGCCGGTCCTGACCCGCGTGTATCGCCATGACCGGGCCATGCCCCAGTATGAGGTCGGCCATCTCGAGAAGGTCTCGGCGATCGAGGCGCGCGTTCGTTCGTTCCCGGGATTGGCGCTGGCGGGGGGCGCGTATCGCGGTGTCGGCATCGCGGACTGCGTTGATTCGGGCGAGCGGGCCGCCGCGGCGGTTCTTGGCCCAGGATAACATCATGGACGAAGAGCGGTTGCAGCGGGCCCTTGCCGCCATCGACGCCGCCAACGCCGACGATCCCAACCGGATCACGGTGCGGGGTATCACGCGGCGGAAAGAGCTGGCCCACGCCGAGCTGGTGACCGACTGGATCCGACGGCTGCGCCCCGATGCCAGCGAATCCCTCCTCCTGGCAGCGCGGGCTCACCACATTCGCCGGTGGACGATTCCCCGTTCGGCCTATCCCGGCGGCCGGGGTGGCTATCTTCGATGGCGACGCGAGCTCCACGAGCTGCACGCCAAGGAGGCGGCAAGAATCCTCACGGGCGAAGGCTACGACCAGGCCACTGTGAGTCGGGTGCGCGACATCATCCGGAAGAAGAATTTGGCTACCGACCCCGAGGTACAGGCGCTCGAGGATGCCCTCTGCCTCGTCTTCCTCGAAACCCAATTCCTAGACCTTGCCGCCCGGCTCGATGCGAGCCGAATGGCTGACGTCCTGCGCAAAACCCTGCGCAAGATGAGCGACGAAGGCAAGCGCCTCGCCGTCACGATTGAAATGTCGAGCGAGGAGAGAGCGCTCTTGGAGCAGGCGTGGGCCGAGTAGGATGTTGTCGGTCTCGACCCCGTGTGCTATAGTTTCGCTGAAAGGCAGAAACGACCGCTGGCCAAAGCACCTTGCGGTCTCCTTTCTCTGCCGGGGCAGGGGCCTCCTGCCCGCGCTCGCTGATGCCCCTTCCCCCAACATCCTCGGCAGAAATTCGGGAGGGTGCCATGCAGATCATACGCGAGACTCTGAAGGTGATGACCGACCAGAAGCAGCAGTTTGTGGACCTGACGAAGCAGGTGCGGGATGTCCTGAAGCGGCACTCGGTGCGGGACGGGATCGTTCTCCTCAACACGCTCCACACGACGACGGCGCTGTTCATCAACGAAGTGCAGCCGGCGCTCCTGGCGGATCTCAAGAACCTGATGGCGAAGCTGGTCAGGGAACGGGACGGGTACTTTCACAATGATCCCCTCTTTTCGGACTGCGACCGGGAGAACGCGACGGCACATCTCCGGGCGACCCTCTTTGGCAACAACGTGGCCCTGGGGGTCGCGGAGGGCGAACTGGTGCTCGGGCAATTTCAAGGGATCATCTTTGCCGAATTGGACGGGCCACGCGAGCGGACCCTGGAAGTGCAGCTGATGGGGGCCTGATGATTCGAATTGAGCGGCTCGGTCCCTACACGTGGCGGATCCCCGAGGATGCCAAGCCCGGGATGCGGGTGCCGGGGATCGTCTATGCCGACGAGGCGCTCATGACCTCGATCCGGGGGGATCAGTCTCTGGAGCAGGTCGCCAACGCCGCGGCTCTGCCCGGGATCGTCAAGGCTTCACTCGCAATGCCAGACATCCACCAGGGCTATGGCCTCCCGGTGGGAGGGGTCGTGGCCACGGACCTGGGGGACGGGGTCGTGAGCCCGGGCGGTATCGGCTACGATATCAATTGTGGCGTCCGCCTTTTGAGGACCGCTCTCACGAAGGACGAGATCCACCCTCGGCTCGAGTCACTCGTGGACGCGCTCTACGCCGCGATCCCGGCGGGCGTGGGCTCCAAAGGACGCGTCAAGCTCTCGGGCCGCGAGGAGCGGGCTGTGGCATCGAAAGGGGCCCGCTGGGCTGTCGAGCAGGGATATGGCGAGGCCCAGGATCTCCTTCGGATCGAATCCCACGGTCAGATTGAGGGGGCCGATCCGGATGCGGTCTCGAAACGCGCGTACGAGCGCGGGCGGGGGCAACTCGGGACCCTCGGGTCGGGGAACCACTTCTTGGAGATTCAGGCTGTCGACGCTGTCTACGATCAAACCGTCGCCGATGCCCTCGGCCTTTTTCCGAATCAGATCACGGTCATGATTCACACCGGCTCCCGTGGATTCGGCCACCAGACCTGCACGGATGCCCTTCAGGTGATGGAGCGCGTCGTGCGAAAGTACGGGATCCAGCTGCCCGATCGCCAGCTCGCGTGCGCGCCTCTCGATTCTCCCGAGGCGCGGGAGTATCTGGGCGCGATGCGGGCCGCGGCGAACTTCGCGTTCGCGAACCGCCAGTGTCTGGCCCATTGGACCCGCGAGGTCTTCATGCGGGTCCTCGGACTCTCCCCTTCGGACCTGGGGATGGCGCTCGTTTACGACGTGGCCCACAACATCGCGAAAGAAGAAGAGCACGAGGTGGATGGCCGAAAGCGGCGCCTCTTGGTCCACCGCAAGGGCGCCACGCGGGCGTTCCCCGCTGGCCACCCGGAATTGCTCGATGCCTATCGGTCCATCGGCCAGCCCGTGCTCATCCCCGGCGACATGGGGCGGTGCTCCTATGTCCTCGTGGGATCGGAGGGCTCGATGCGGGAGACATTCGGGAGCACTTGCCACGGGGCGGGTCGGCTGATGAGCCGGACCGCTGCGGTGAAGGCGGCCCGGGGCCGCTCCATTCGTGAGGAGCTTCTCGCCAAGGGGATCATCGCCCGGGCCACGGGACGCGATGCCCTCGAAGAGGAGATGTCCGACGCCTACAAGGACGTGACGAACGTGGTCGAGGTGGTCCACCAGGCGGGACTTTCGAAGAAGGTCGTCAAGTTGAGACCACTGGGGGTGATTAAGGGCTAAGAGCGAGAAGACAACGGGCAACGCGGGAGCCCGGACCGCCGGGCTGAGAGGGTGGTAAAGGCCACCGACCGTCGAACCTGATCTGGGTCATACCAGCGGAGGGAGGAGGCACGAAGGGGCACCGTGGAATTCTCCCGGCGCCTCTTTTTATTCAGGGGGGTGAGTCCCAACCGCTCCCCCCCTGGACCCCCCCCACCTGGGTTCGGCAATACGTGAGCCCTTCGCTTCATCCTTCACGCTTCTTTGGGGAGGTGCTATGGAGCTAGAGACAAAGCGCGAGTGGGGGATCGAGCCGATTCCGGCGGATCATCGTCGGCTGGGCTTCTCGGATTACTTTGTGCTCTGGGGAGACCTCGGGATCGGTCTCCTCGTCCTGTTGGCCGGGAGCTTTCTCGTCCCGGGCCTCTCCCTTGGCCAGGCGTTCCTGGCGATTCTCGTCGGGAGCGTAATCGGCTGCGCACTTTTGGCGACGGCGGGGGTCGTGGGAAGCCAGACCGGGGTTCCCACGATGGTCTGCCTGCGTCCACTGCTCGGCGTGCGCGGCTCGTACCTTCCGACGGCGGTGAATGTCCTCCAGCTCCTCGGGTGGACAGTCTTCGAGCTGGTGATCATGGGCCGCGCGGCGAACGCGGTGAGCCGGCAACTCTTGGGCTGGGATGCGTACGTCTTTTGGACCGCGCTCTTCGCTGCCATCGTGATTCTCATGGGGGTGGGAGGGCCGGTGGTGGTCATCCGCCAGTGGCTCGCGCGCTACGCCGTCTGGGTTGTCCTCCTCACGACCCTCTGGTTGACCTGGTTTCTCATGACGCGCTATGGCCTCGCCGCACTCCTCGCCAGACCGGGGACCGGGGCGATCTCCTTCTGGGCGGCCGTGGACATCGTGGTCGCCATGCCCATCTCCTGGATGCCGCTCGTGGCAGACTACAATCGCTTCGCCAGGAGGCCGGCCCCCGCCTTCTGGGGGACGGGTCTCGGCTATCTGGTGGCCAATCTCTGGTTCTACGGCCTCGGGGCGATGATCCTCCTGGCCTCGGGAGTGACCCAGGAGCCCACGGGGTTCGTGATGGCCATCGCTCTGATTGCAGGGCCTCTGGCGGTGCTCATCCTTCTCGTGGACGAAACCGACGAGGCCTGGGCCGACCTCTACTCTACCGCTGTCTCCATCCAAAATATCTTCCCGAATCTGTCCCAGTGGTGGCTGATCCTCGGCCTCGGGATTTTCTCGTTCGCGGTCGCCACGGTCCTGGACGTGACGCAGTATGAGGCCTTCCTCCTCTTGATCGGCTCGGTCTTTGTCCCTCTGTTCGGGTGCCTGATCGCCGACTATTTCTTCGTCAGAGGGCAGCGCTACGAGGTGGAGGAGCTCTATCGGGTCGGTGGCGCGTACTGGTATCTCGGCGGGGTGAGCTGGGTCGGGCTCATCGCATGGGCCCTTGGCATTCTCGTATATCTCTGGATCGCCAAGGGCCTGTGGCTCGGCCAGGGAGTTCCGTGGCTTGGCGGCTCGGTGCCAAGTTTCCTCTCAGCCGGCGTGGCCCATCTCCTCCTCGTTCGTCTCGTGGCCCAACGGCAACCCGCGGCGGTCGGCCGGCCGTGACCGATCGCCCGGTTGCTGACCGCCTCTGATTCTGGTAAACTTTTTGCAGACTTGACTGACATCTCGAGGGTCCATGTCCTGGAAGCTTAAAAAGAAGACGCAAGACCTTCTCGCCTCCGAGGAGGGGTTCATCAAGAAGGACTGGGGTGGCAAGGTCGCCTTCGCCCTCGTCTACCCGAATTCCTACGCCGTCGGGATGTCGAACCTCGGATTTCAGACGATCTACTGGCATCTCAACCAGCGGTCCGATGTGGTGTGCGAGCGGGTCTTCCTGCCGGACCCCGAGGATTGGGACGAACACCGCCGCACCGGGACCCCGCTATTCTCCCTGGAGTCCCAGCGCCCCCTGTCCGACTTCGACTTTGTTGGGTTCTCGGTCACCTATGAGGGAGACTACATCAACGTCCTCCGGCTCCTCGGGCTGGCCCAAATCCCGCTTCGGCCGGAGGAGCGCCGGCCCCACGACCCCCTGATCCTGATGGGCGGAGTCTGCGCCTTTTCCAACCCGGAGCCGCTCGCGCCATTCATGGACTTTGTCGTCGTGGGGGAGGGGGAGGAGATCGTCGGAGAGATCGTGGAAGCGTACCGCGCGGCCTTTCAAGGCGTGCTCCCCTCGGCCCGCGACCGGGAGGCCCTGCTCGCCAGGCTGGCTTCAATCCCCGGGATCTATCTCCCTCACGCGTACGACGTGAGCTATCACGACGACGGGACAGTCTCTGCCGTTCATCCGCGAAGTGGCCTCCCCGGGATCGTGAGCAAGCGGCGCCTCGGGGACGTCAACGCCTTTCAGACGATCTCTGTGCTCAAGACACCGAAAGCGGAGTACGGCCACATGGCCCTCCTGGAAGTCGGGAAGGGATGCGGCCGGGGATGCCGCTTCTGCCTGGAAGGGGAGATCTACCGTCCGGTGCGCCACCGCTCGCTCGACGCCCTGCGAGAGGCGGTGGCGAAACTCTCGAAGGAATCAAAGCGGGTGGGTCTCGTCGGCGCCTGCGTCTCCGACTACCCGTGGATCGGCGGGCTCATGAAGATCCTGGAGGAATACGGGGTTGAGATCTCGATCTCCTCTCTACGGGCGGACAGCCTCACCGAAGAGTTAGTGGCCTCCCTGGCCCGTGGCGGTCACCGGACCCTGACGGTCGCGCCGGAGGCGGGGACCGAACGACTTCGTCAGGTCATCAGGAAAAATATCTCCGACGAGCAGCTCTACGCCGCCTGCGACATGATCCGAGCGCACGGGATCCCCAATCTGAAGTGCTACTTCATGATCGGTCAGCCGACCGAGACGGACGAGGACATCGAGGCGATCCCCGACCTGGCGGCCCGGCTTCGGGAGCGTCTCTTCCGTGATGGACGGAGCGGCCAGCTTACCCTCTCGGTCAGCTCCTTTGTCCCGAAGCCGTGGACGCCGTTTCAGTGGGCCCCCTTTGACTTGGTGGAACGACTGGAGCGGAAGCTCCAGACCATCAAGGCGGGCGTCCGACGCTTCCCCAATGTCCGGGTCTTCCACGAGAGCCCGCGTGAGGCCTTTCTGCAGGCCGTCCTGGCGCGGGGAGACCGGAAAGTGGGGCGGCTGATCGAGCTGGCGGCGGAGTGTGAGGGGGACTGGCGGAAGGCCATGCGGGCGTGGGAGGGGGATCCGACCTTCTATGCCCACCGTGCCCGCCCCCTGGATGAGCGGTTCCCGTGGGACCACTTTGAGGTCGGGGTGAAGAAGACGCAGCTCATCCGCGAGTATCAGCGGGCCCTCGGTCTCACCCCGGCTCCCGCGGGCTAATACGGCACTGAGGAGGACTCTATGGAACAAACCCCTCCCGGCAGCTTCATCGTTTATAACTTCTACCGGGTTACTCCCGCGTGGCTCACCCTCCCCAAGGATGAGAAGGGGCGGGCCATTTCTGAGGTTGTCGCCAAGGTCGAGGAGGCGAAAGGACAGCTCTCAGTCCGCACGTACTCCACCCTGGGCCTCAAGCGGGATGCCGACTTCCTCCTCTGGCTCATTTCGAAGGAGCTTCATCCGGTTCAGGCCTTGGCCTCCACGCTCCGAAAGACGGCGATGGGACCCTCTCTGGAGTCGAGCCACACCTTCCTGGCGGTGACGCGGGAATCCACGTACCTCAAGGACCACGGACACGAGGTGAAAGTGAACGTCGAGTCTGGAAGGGGGAAGTATCTCTTCGTCTACCCCTTCGTCAAAACCCGTGAATGGTACCTCCTCCCGCTGGAGGAGCGGCAGAAGATGATGAACGTCCACATCAAGGTGGGACACGAGTTTCCCGGGATCCGGATCAACACCTCCTACGGCTTCGGCCTGGACGACCAGGACTTTATGGTTTCCTTCGAAGGGGATGACCCGAAGGAGTTCGTGACGCTCGTCATGCGCCTTCGGGAGACGGAGGGGAGCCGGTACACCCAGAGGGACACGCCGATCTTCACCTGTGTCAAGCAACCCCTCGAGGAGATCCTCTGGTCCCTCGGCTAACTCACAAGAACAGGAGGTGTCTGGTATGGCCAAGAATAAAGTGGCAGAGACGAGCGACCTGGCCCCGGGCCAGTGTAAGGTAGTCCAAGTGGACGGGAAGGCCATTGCCGTCTACAACGTGGAAGGGAAATTCTACGCGACCGACAACACCTGCCTTCACCGAGGCGGACCCCTCGGAGAAGGGGACCTGGACGGGAACGTCGTGACCTGCCCCTGGCACGGCTGGCGGTACGACGTGACAACCGGGACCAATGCCATGAATCCGAGCATCAAGGTGGCGTCATTTCCGGTTTCGGTGGAAGGCTCGGGAGTCTTCGTCGAACTGTAGGGCGACCTTGCTCAGCGACACCTTCGGACGACCGCTCCGCAACCTTCGTGTCTCGGTCACGGACCGGTGCAACCTGCGTTGTCAGTACTGCATGCCGGAGGAGGAGTACGTTTGGCTCCCGCGTGAAGACATTCTCACGTTCGAGGAGACCCGAGAGCTGGTGGACATCTTCACCGAGCTTGGCGTGGACAAGGTGCGGCTGACAGGCGGCGAGCCGTTGCTGCGCCGCAATGTGGAGACCCTGGTCCGACTTCTCGCGAAGAACCCTTGTGTGAAGGACCTGGCCATGACCACAAACGGCGTGCTGTTAGCCGAACAGGCCCAGGCCCTCTACGATGCCGGCCTCCACCGCGTCACGGTGAGTCTGGACACGCTGAAACCCGAGCGTTTCAGGACATTGACGAGGCGGGACAGTCACGGGAAGGTGCTCGAAGGTGTTGACGCCGTGGGTCGAGCCGGCTTCAAGGGGCTGAAGATTGACAGCGTGGTCATGCGCGGGGTAAATGACGACGAAGTCGTGGACCTGATCGAGTACGGAAAGCGGGTGAAGGGCGAGGTCCGCTTCATCGAATATATGGACGTAGGCGGGGCGACGCAGTGGTCCATGGATCAGGTCTTTTCCCGGGAAGATGTCCTCGGGGTGTTGGGGGAGTACTACGGCAGAATCGAGCCGATCATCGAAGAAAGCTCGGCCCCGGCGGACCGCTACGCCCTCCCGGACGGTACCGTCTTCGGGATCATCGCCTCAACGACCGCGCCGTTTTGTAGCCAGTGCGATCGAAGCCGTCTCACCGCGGATGGGATGTGGTACCTCTGCCTCTATGCCCTCAAAGGGATTGATCTAAGAAAGCCGCTTCGGGAGAAGGCGCCGCGAGAGGAGATCAAGGCGCTGATCGTCCCGGGATGGCAGGCGCGCCAGGACCGGGGGGCTGAAGAGAGACTCAGGCTTCGTGACCGCCGCGTGCTGGTTCAGGTCGGCGCCCTGAAGGCCGACCCCCACCTCGAAATGCACACCCGGGGCGGGTAGCATCTCCCACTGTACCGCCCCCGCTGGACTTTCCGACTGCCGACGACCCCAATGCCCGCACCGCGGCCCAATTCCCTACGCCATTACCACCGGAGCGTGGTTCAGGATCTTGGGCTAACGCGGTTTTTCGGCGTGATCCAGCGCGTGGAATACTTCATCGGCGAGGGCGAGCAGTTCCGCGTCCTCCAGCGACGGGTGCTCCGCTAGCGCGGTGCGCCGAAGGATCTCCCGCGCCACCTCTCGGCGCTCCTGCTCCGGGAGCGAGTCGAACGTGTCCAGAAGCCTCTTGGCCGTTTCAGTCATGGCACCATACTGGCACTGGCAACTCGCCGCGTCAAGTTCGTCGGTCGGCGCGGCCGGGTGGGAGGCCGCGGGCCTGCCGCCGGGCCGCGTCGGGAGCATCCGCTGGTTCTGCCGCGCCGCGGCGCGGCAGGACAGGCGGGGCGACCAGCAGATCCGCGCGTTCTTCCGGCGCGGCTGAGCGAAGGCGAGGCGGCGCCGGAAGAACGCTCAGGCTGAGCGGCCGGCTCTGCCGGTCCGCTCCAGCCTGTTGTTCGGCGCCTGCTGAGCCAAATCGGAGGTCAGGCGGTTGGCCTGATGTTCTGATTCATGCGAAAGAGATTCGTCG
>Ga0184637_10001438_pt1 | contig 16139 bp, 10 predicted proteins | sample PLM3_127_b2_FD_133143 | JGI IMG/M metagenome (GOLD analysis project Ga0184637, IMG submission 133143) | Groundwater sediment microbial communities from an aquifer in East River, Colorado, USA - PLM3_127_b2 | ecosystem: Environmental > Terrestrial > Soil > Riparian zone | place: USA: East River...
TATGTGCATTTTATTATTTATTCACAGTACTACGGCTGTTAAATAAACTATGTCCCTGGGGACAGGCTTTTATAGAGTAAGTGTCAGGCTTTGGTTGTTTGATTATTGCAGTTATAGTGATGATGCCTTTCTTTAACTGGTTACGAATGAAAAAAAAGATTTCTCATGGAACCTGTACTGAGCTAAACGAAGTATTCAAATGACAAACGTATGTAATCCCGATTAATCCGTTAGCCAAATGCTGTAGTCGGGTAACAAACTGGGATGAGAGAGCTGGGGGAATGTGTAATAGGGATGATTTTTGTATAAAATCTATTTATAATTTTAAGTATGAATTCCCTGATAGATAGCATATTTAGAAGTAAACCACCCCATTACATGTCGGATTCAAAATGGATAATATCCCGAAAGGATTTCGTCCCAGCATATCTTCAAACTTATGAAACCAATAGAAAAGTATTTGGGGAGAAGGTTCAAAGCGCCTTGGAGATTCTCAGAGACTGTGAGGTTTGTCCGAGAAATTGCCATGTCAATAGACTGGAGAATAAGACAGCGGTTTGCAGAACGGGACGCTTTGCATATGTAGCTAGTGCCTTTCCACACTTTGGCGAAGAGGATTGCCTGAGGGGATGGAATGGTTCAGGCACAATATTTTTCTCCTTCTGCAATTTAAAATGTGTCTTCTGTCAGAACTTTGACATATCTTGGGAGGGGAATGGGCAGATATTTACCCCAGAGCAACTTGCAAGATTGATGATCCATTTACAAGAATCCGGTTGTCACAACATAAATTTTGTAACCCCCGAGCACGTCGTACCTCAAGTTATAGAGGCGATTCCCCTGGCTATTGAAAGGGGCTTGAGGTTGCCAATTGTCTATAACACGAGTGCTTATGATTCAATGCATTCACTGAAATTGATGGAGGGTATAGTTGATGTATACATGCCTGACTTTAAATTCTGGGACAGTGAGCTTTCTTTCTTGTATATGGCTGCAAGGGATTATCCCGATGTTGCCCGATTAGCTATCAAAGAGATGCATAGACAAGTAGGACTCCTTAGGTTTGATGATCAGGGTTTGGCTTTGCGGGGTTTACTCGTACGGCACTTGGTGATGCCAAATAGGGTATCAAATACACGAAAAATTTGTCAGTTCATAGCAAGTGATATTTCAATGGATACCTATATCAATATCATGGATCAATACAGACCCGAGGGGAGGGTATTAAAGAAGCCAGAAAAATACCAAGAAATTAATCGGAGAACCTCTTTCCCTGAATACGAGGAAGCACTACGGATAGTACGTGATGAGGGGCTTTATCGAATAGATAAGAGGTGGATGGATTAAATCGTCTATAACAATAGTTTCTAAAGTATATACCGACTGAGGTCTCTGTCTTTCACAATATCTGAAATCTTTTCTTTTATATATTTAGCATCGATTAAAACCCTTCCGTTTTGCATTTCAGGAGCATTGAATGAGATATCCTCAAGTAGCTTCTCCATTACCGTATGAAGCCTTCTTGCGCCAATATTCTCAGTTGATTCGTTTACATGAGCTGCTGTTTCGGCTATCTCTAAAATTGCATCTTCTTTGAAAACCAGTTCAATGTTTTCTGTTTTTAATAATTCTTTATATTGTTTAATCAGTGCGTTTTTTGGTTCTGTTAGTATATTGATGAAATCCTCTTTCGTTAGCGGGTCTAGTTCTACACGAATTGGGAATCTACCTTGAAGTTCAGGGATAAGGTCTGAGGGTTTTGACACATGAAATGCGCCTGCTCCAATAAAAAGAATATGATCTGTTCTCACCATGCCATGCTTAGTATTCACTGTGCATCCTTCAATTATAGGTAGAAGGTCTCTCTGGACACCCTCTCTTGATACATCGGGTCCATAAGTACTATCGTGTCCTGCAATCTTGTCAATCTCATCAACAAAAATGATCCCGGATTGTTCTACTCTCTCGATAGCGAGCTTAACTACCTTGTCAGTATCTATTAATTTTTGAGCTTCTTCCTGGATCAGTATCTCCCTTGCTTCTGGGACCTTTACCTTCCTCTTTTTAGTTCGTTTTGGGAATAGATTCCCCAGCATGTCTGTGATGTTTACGTCCATTTCCTCCACGCCTGATGGTGTGAAAACTTGAAGTGGAAAGTTTTTGGAAGTAACTTCAACGTCGACATACCTGTCATCGAGTCTTCCCTCGTGTAACAATTTTCTCAGTTTCTCCCTGGTTTCATTTTGAGGTTCTGTTTCATTTGTCTTGTTTTTTGGGAGTAGAAGATCGAGTATTCTCTCTTCAGCCAGATCTTCAGCCTTTGACTGAACTGTTAGTTTCTCTTCTTCAGTTATATCCCTGATGGAAACATCCGTAAGGTCTCGGATCATTGATTCAACGTCTCTCCCTACATATCCAACTTCAGTAAACTTTGATGCTTCAACCTTTAAGAATGGAGCCTGTGCAAGTTTTGCGAGTCTCCTTGCAATCTCAGTTTTACCGACGCCAGTTGGTCCAATCATGAGTATGTTTTTTGGAGCGATCTCGTCACGTAGCTCTGGGGGAACGTGCTGTCTCCTCCATCGGTTTCTGAGAGCAATAGCAACTGCTTTTTTAGCCTTTTGCTGACCTATAATATATTTATCAAGCTCTGAAACAATTTCCCTTGGAGTGTAAAACGGTTTTTTAATCATGCCCATCTAATACCTCAATGACGATATTGTTGTTAGTGTAGATGCATAGATCGGCAGCGATTTTTAATGATTCTTTCACTATATCTGGGGTATCTAAATTTGAGTACTTCGAAAGAGCAATTGCTGCAGCCTGGGCAAATGTCCCTCCGGATCCTATGGCCATGATATTATCATCGGGTTCTATAACGTCTCCGCTTCCCGATATAAGAAACATATTATCCTTATCCGCTATGGCTAGCAATGCTTCAAGCCTTCTCAAGATTCTATCCGTTCGCCAGTCCTTTGCTAGCTCAACTGCGGCCCTCCTGAGATTTCCTCTATATTCCTCGAGCTTAGATTCAAATTTGTCAAAAAGAGTCATCGCATCCGCGGTCGAACCCGCAAATCCGACCATTACCTTCCCATTGAATATCTTTCTAACCTTCCTTGCGGTATGTTTAATAGCGGTTTGACCAAGGGTTACTTGGCCATCTCCACCCATTGCAACCTTTCCGTTCTTTCTTACGCAGACTATCGTTGTTCCGTGGAATCCCTTATTGCTTGACATTTCAGGCCCGTGGATGTGTCTTGTCATAAATCTCCATAATTTTCTCGATTGAGGCATGTGTATAACGCTGAGTTGTAGAGAGATTTCTATGGCCTAGCATCTCCTGTATTGCCCTGAGGTCTGCACCACTTCCCAGTAGGTGGGTTGCAAAAGTGTGTCGTAAAACGTGAGGACTAATATTTTTGGGGATTCCAGAGATACCGGTATATTTTTTTACAATCCGTGCGATGCTTCTAACCGTGATCCTTCTCCCCACTGAATTTAAAAATAGGGAATCTTCTTTTGGTTTTAGCTCTGGTCTTTTATCCATATATTTTTCAATAGCACTGGCCGCCTTAGAACCTACAGGTATAATTCTTTCTACACCCCCTTTTCCGAGAACCTTCACAAACGATGCAGAAAGATTAAGGTCTTTTAAACAAACCCCGACGAGTTCACTCACCCTGAGTCCGCTTGAATATAGCAGTTCGAGAATTGCCCTGTCCCGGAGTCCCAAAACACTGCTAATGTCAGGTGTTTCTACGAGTTTGAACGTCTCATCTACAGTTAAGAAGGTAGGAAGTCTTCTTTCACCCTTAGGTGTAGGGACTAGCTTCGCAGAGTTACTTGTAATCTTCCCCTCTCTAATTAGAAAATCTAGGAATGTTCTTATTGTAGTTAACTTTCTGGATATTGATGACTTAGAATTATTTCCGTAAAGCCTGGCAAGGTATGCACGGATATCAATATCCCTAACATTCCCAAAGTCAACTTTTCTTTCTGTCAAAAAATGTCCGAATTGAGAAAGATCAGACATATATGCCCTTATTGTGTGATCGGAATAGTTTCTCTCCGATAGAAGAAAATTCTTAAATCTCTTAATAAAATCAATCATATATACTTAATGCATTAATATATACATCGAGTATGGTTATTGCAAATAAACATATAGATAAGGTTGAGGTATTGGGGGAGGTACGAAAATAATTGTTAGCTTAAGCCTTGAAGATTATAGAAATATTTACGGATTCATCGATGTGCTTCAAAACCCTTGTTTGTTCTCGATATTTCATCATAGAATAATCCAGCCAACTCAACTCTCTTTGCACCAATGTATCTTCTCTTATAGTAATTTAGGTTCAAATCATCAATTGTTACCATTCTAGATTTAGATGATGCATGTATAAACTTATCATCACCTAGATATATTCCAACGTGGGAAGGGTAGTGAGCGTATGTTCTGAAGAACACCAAGTCACCTACTTCAAGCTCTGCCTTCTCTACGTATCTGCCAACTGTAAAAATCTCTCTAGCGGTCCTTGGAAGATCTACATCTAAAATGCTGAAAACCTTTTTTACATAACCGGAGCAGTCAATACCTGTTGACGTCGAATTTCCACCAAAACGATAGGGAGCCCCCAGGAACGTTTTTGCAACCGATATTAATCGACCCTTAAACTTGTCGTGGATATTGCTATTATACCTATTTTCATAATAGGATGTCTCTACAGTTGGAGAGGTATTCGTGGGTTCAAGATACTGGTATTCTTCGATTTCTGAATAATCAGGAATTACTAAAGTCTGTCCTACTTTAATCCTAGTTCCTTTTAAATCATTTGAATCTTTTAACTCCTTAACGGTTATATTATAAATACCTGCTATGTTTATTAGGGTATCCCCTTTTTTTACTTTGTAGTAAATCGAGTCAGTCAATGTAGATGAAACTTTAAAGTCACTGGGATCAATTGATTGAATATAGCTGGGGACCTTCAATTCCATGCCATTTTTTATGAGGCTTTTATTGCTTGCTAACCCATTTAATTCTCTCAATTCGTCAACCGATATTCCAAATTTTTTGCTAATACTCGTCAGATTATCGCCCAGCTTTACCACATATTTTCTGTAGTCAGGCTTTATAATAGTCTCCGACTCAAATCTTTTATCGGGGATTACTAAGACATCTCCACGTTTGATAATATAATCTTCTATGCCATTAGCTTCCTTTATTGACTTGACTGGGGTTTCAAATTTAATTGATAGATCTTCTAAGCTTTCGCCATCTCTTACAACGTATTTTATACACGGTTTTTCGATTGGTACATTCTCGATAATACCTTCAGTTCTTGAGGAAGGGATTACTAATACTCTACCGGGTTCTAGATTGTCATCTTTTAAACCATTGACTCTTTTAATCTCATCGATTGAGGTTCCAAAGTTTGTAGATATCTTGTCTAGAGTATCTCCACTGTTGAGGATGTATTTTAATGGTTCTAGTTGCGAGGTACCATTCGGAGTCGAACTATCATTTTCGTTAGCACTGATATCTGATTTACTTACCGAATTGATTACAGAACTATTAGATTGAAGTGATTCTAAATTACTTTTATTATTTTCGAACCCAAGATTATTATCTTTTAGTGCTGAATTAGATACTTTTTCGACTTTAACATCTGAAGGTTGTTTATTAGCATCTTCCTTGATTTTAGAGGAAGTTGCTATAATGATGTCTGACTCAGGAATCAAAATTAATTCACCGACTCTTAGTTTATCATTCTTTAATCCATTTAGATTCTTTAAATCATTAACAGAGACATTAAACTTTTCAGAAAGTTTTGAAAGGTTATCCCCCCGTGTGACAATATACTCGTTGAATGGGAATGCATTAGGGGTGAATGGAAGTGTTATTATTAAAACAAGTATTGCCTTGAGTAGCATAATCCATCCTCCTTCAAATTCTTGTTGCGGTGAACAATTCCGCTTTGAAATAGAAGCTATGAGATCGTTCTACCCCATCCTCAAAATCTGGTTATCAAGTCCAGAGAAAAATTTTTTCAGATAAAGAAAAAATTTTTCAGAGTATAACAATATTTGCATTATCTGTAAAGGGGGTTTCGATAAAAATTATTTTAAGTGTTAATTAATTATGATATACCGACTCTTATTTCATTTTACTTTAATATTTTCTGATAATAATTTCTCCCTATCGAGTTAGTTGGGTACACTTGATTGTATCAATTTTAAACGGTACAATTTGTCAAACTTCAACGTTCTTCGAATCGTTTAATAGCTTGATTATTGGAACGGGGGGATTTTTGTCATGCAGATGTTTGTAAAACCGAGTGAGAATCAAGAACTTTTATATGATCCACGTTACGAGCATGACGCGTGTGGAGTCGGTTTTATCGCCGATATAAATGGAAATAAGAGCCACAACATACTAGAACTGGCGATAGAAGCCGTTGTTAACCTTACCCACCGTGGCGCTGTGGATGCCGATGCTAAGACGGGCGATGGTGCTGGAATACTCACTCAAATACCTAGGAAACTTTTTAAGCGTGAGATTAGTAAGCTTGGTTATCGAATTTCGAGTGATAATGACGTCGCGGTAGGAATGGTTTTTCTGCCTAAGAACAATCCTATAGCCCAGGAAAGATGTCGAACGATTATTGAAGAAGTGATTGATCATCATGGGCTTGTATTATTTGGTTGGAGATCTGTTCCTATTGATGTATCTGTTCTTGGAGACAAGGCAGCCGCAACCCAACCCGAGATATCGCAGGTTCTTCTCGGTAGGAAGGGAAATTTATCTGACGATGATTTCGAAAGAAAGCTTTATTTAGTGCGAAAGGAGATTGAACAGCATGTTTCAAGGAAGGGTAAAGAGGGATTTTACATAACTTCACTTTCCCATCGTACAATCGTCTATAAGGGACTTTTTGTTGCGCCACAATTGAGGCGATTTTATCTAGATTTAAAGGACCGCGACTTTGAAACCAGCCTTGCGGTTTTTCATCAGCGTTATAGTACTAACACGTTTCCGAACTGGTTTCTTGCTCAGCCATTCAGGATGCTGGGCCATAATGGTGAGATAAATACATTACAGGGAAACCAGAATTGGATGAGAGCTAGGGAACCAGAGTTAACATCACGTATCTGGAAAAAGAAGATCAAGAAGCTAATACCGGTAATACAGCCTGGCGGTAGTGATTCTGCCAATTTGGATAACGTTCTTGAGCTTATAGTAATGTCTGGTCGTGATATTAGACATGCTGTTACCATGCTGATACCCGAAGCCTATGAAAACATGAACAGCATGGACCCGGCGTTAAAGGGTTATTACGAATACCATTCTTGCCTATCTGAATCGTGGGATGGTCCTGCAGCTATTGCTTTTAGTGATGGTAGAATTGTCGGGTCTACTCTAGATCGGAATGGACTACGCCCGGCTCGATATATTGTCACGGATGATAACATCGTAATAATGGGCTCTGAGGTTGGAATGATTGATGTTGAGCCTTCTAAAATAATAGAAAAGGGCAGGCTTGGACCCGGAAAGATGATAATTGTCGATACGTTGAAGGGAGTTCTCCAGAAAAATGATGAGGTCAAGCAACAACTTGCCCACCAGAGACCTTATAGGGAGTGGACTAAAAAGAACCTGTTTAGCACGGGAAATATGGATTTGAGGTCTAATTGGGTAGGGGTTGGTGCATTAGATGATGATAGCCTAGTAAGAATCCAGAAGGTCTTCGGTTACTCGCTTGAGGATCTTGAAAGAATTTTAGAACCGATGCTTACAGATGCTAAGGAGCCAGTCGGTTCGATGGGTGATGACACGCCCTTAGCAGTCTTATCAAGGAAACCGCGCCTTCTCTTTAATTATTTTAAGCAGAGATTTGCACAGGTGACTAATCCTCCAATTGATTCTCTTAGGGAGCAGCTGGTGATGTCCCTTGTGACCACAATTGGTCCGAGGGGTAGTATATTAGAGGAGAGCGAAGAGCACTCTAAACTTATAAACTTTCCAAGTCCGATTCTAACAAATTCAGAACTTAGTTGGATTAAGAGATTGGATGGTCCGAGTATTGGTGCGGTTGTTCTAAGTACAACATTTGATGTAAGCAAGGGGCCAGATGAGATGGAGATTGCCCTCGAAAAACTCTGTGAGGACGCTTCTGAAGCGGTGGCAAAGGGGAAAACGGTTCTTGTGTTGAGTGATAAGGGTATTAGTAAAGACAAAGCACCGATTCCCTCTCTTCTTGCTGTGAGTGCAGTTCACCATCACCTGATCAGAAAAGGGGTTAGGATGAAGGTAAGTTTAGTTGTTGAGACAGGAGAGGTCAGGGAGGATCATCATTTTGCATGCCTTATTGGTTATGGAGCAAGCTGCATTAACCCATATTTGGCATATGAGAGTATTTCAAATATGGTGAGCAAGGGAAATGGTTATGGTGAGATTCAGGTGACTAAGGCTCTCAATAATTACAGGACGGCGGTTGATAAGGGAATATTAAAGATAATGTCAAAAATGGGCATATCCACCGTCAGTAGTTACAGGGGTGCTCAGATTTTTGAGGCGATAGGAATAAATAGACCAGTTATTGATAGATATTTCACTGGCACTGATTCTAGAATAAGAGGAGTTGGCTTAAGAGAAATTTCGATTGATGTGCTTCGTTTTCATGAATCTGCCTTTGGGTTAACAGAAGTAGCTCTTACAGAAGTAGGCATTTACAGATTCAGGAAGGACGGTGAATATCATGCATTTAATCCAACTGTTTTTAAAGCGCTCCACAAGGCTTCAAGGAGTGGTAAATACGAGGATTACAAACAGTTTAGTGAGGCTGTTAATAGCCGCCCACCAATGTCTCTAAGGGACTTGATGGTTTTCAAGAAGAGGAGATCTATACCATTAGACGAGGTTGAGCCAATAGATTTTATAGTCAAAAGGTTCTGTGCTCCGGGTATGTCATTTGGCGCATTAGGTGCTGAAGCTCATGAGACTCTTGCCATTGGTTTTAATAGAATTGGCGCAAAAACTAGTAGCGGAGAGGGGGGTGAGAATCCTGAACGGTATCATCGTCGTCCAAATGGTGACTGGCCTAACAGTTTGATAAAGCAGGTTGCCTCTGGTAGGTTCGGTGTTACTCCCGAATATCTAGCCTCAGCAAAGGAGCTTGAAATCAAGATGGCACAGGGTTCGAAACCAGGGGAGGGTGGTCAGCTTCCTGGAACAAAGGTATCAGAGGAAATAGCAAGGGTGAGACACTCAGTCCCTGGTGTTACATTGATATCACCACCCCCGCATCATGATATTTACAGCATTGAGGACCTTGCACAGCTTATTTATGACCTTAAGCATATAAATACGAGGGCAAAGGTAGCCGTGAAACTCGTTGCGGAGGCAGGAGTTGGAACCGTTGCTGCCGGGGTTGCGAAGGCTTATGCTGATGTAATACATATCAGCGGCCATGAAGGTGGCACGGGTGCCTCACCACTCGGGTCTATAAAAAACGCAGGTATCTCTTGGGAACTTGGTTTGGCTGAAACCCAGCAGGTACTAGTCCTAAATGATCTAAGGGGTCGTGTAATAGTAAGGGTTGATGGGGGTTTTAAGACTGGAAGGGATGTCGTTATCGCGGCGATGCTAGGGGCTGAAGAATATGGTTTCGGAACCGCTTCAGTCGTATCTATAGGGTGTGTTTTGGCAAGGCAGTGTCATCTTAATACCTGTCCAGTGGGAGTGGCTACTCAAAAAAAAGAGCTAAGGGCAAAATTTCCTGGCGAGCCTGAGCATGTAATAAATTTCCTTTATGGGGTTGCTCAGGAGGTTCGAGAGATTCTAGCCTCTCTAGGGTTTAGAAAGCTCGATGAATTAATCGGGCGCACTGACCTTTTAGAGCCTAAATATGATGCCGAATTACCCAAAACTAAAGATATCGACCTAAGCGCGGTTCTAGCTGATCCAGATCCGACAGGTACAAAGCCAAGATTTCATAAGAAGGAGCGAAACGATCGAGTCGATGCACCTTTAGACAATATTCTTCTTCAAGACGCTATGGATGCAATAGGTGGCAAGGGGGCTGTAAGGATTACAAGTGAGATAAGGAACGTTAATAGGACAGTTGGAGCGATGGTTGCAGGTGAAATAGCATTTAGGTATGGTGATAGGGGACTTCCTGAGGGAACGATTGAGATTCATTTCAGGGGTAGTGCCGGACAGAGTTTTGGTGCATTTTTGATAAATGGAATGCGTCTAATTCTAGAGGGTGAAGCAAACGACTATGTTGGGAAGGGGATGAGCGGTGGAGAGATTGTAATCAAACCCCCATTGGAATCGAGTTTCCTTTCTCATGAGAATGTTATTATCGGGAATACTGTGATGTATGGAGCAACTGGTGGTGGACTTTATGCCGCTGGATGTGCAGGGGAGAGGTTTTGTGTTAGAAATAGTGGCGGTAAGGCTGTGATAGAGGGACTAGGCGATCATGGTTGCGAATACATGACTGGGGGAACGGTTATAGTCCTCGGTGAGACAGGAAGGAACTTTGGTGCCGGTATGACGGGTGGTATCACATATGTTTTGGATGAAGATGAAACTTTCCCATCAAAACTACATCCTCAGTTCGTAACTAACGAAAGGGTTATCGATCAAGAAGACATTGATATAATGAGGTCTTTGATCAGTAGGCATTATGAGGTTACCGAAAGCAAACGCGCAGAGGATATATTAAACAACTGGACTCGTTACCTACCGCTTTTCTGGAAGGTAATTCCGTTAGAGAGTCTCAAGCTTGCCAAAGCACCGAAGGAGCCTAGTAAGAGCGATATGGTGATACCAATATCAAAGGAAGAACCTCAGCCGGGTGTTTTATCGGTGGCTTCTAAACCGGTATCTGAATTGAAACACTGAAAAACAAATATATTAATTACTAAATTCGAGATTTTTTATAAGAAGCTTTTATTCATTTATATATCCCAGGTTAATTAACCGACCAATTATTTTTTCGGTGCTTTCCCTTAATGTTTCTCTATCGGTTTCGACTACTATCTCTGGATTGAGTGGTTCTTCATAAGGATCTGATACTCCTGTGAAGTTTTGGATTTCTCCACTCAACGCTTTCTTATACAATCCCTTTACATCCCTTTTAATGCATTCTTCTAACGAACATTTCACATAGATCTCAACAAACCTTTTGATCTCTCTTCTTGCTTCATTTCTAATTTCTCTATAGGGAGATATAGCACATGTGATTGCTATCGCTCCGCATCTCGTGACGATGTTCGCTACGTAAGAGATCCTCCTTATGTTCTCATCTCGATCCTCTTTAGAATATCCTAATCCCTTTGATAACCTCAATCTTATCTCATCTCCGTCTAGAACCTCTGTATGAAAGCCTCTTGTGACTAGTATGTCTTCAAGGCATCTGGCGAGTGTTGATTTTCCAGAACTCGGAAGCCCGGTAAACCATAAGGTAAATCCTTTCATCTCATCTCTCCTTTAGTTTGAAACATTTATATGAAGTAGTGGTTTAGAATGGGGGAAATAAAGTTATGTGCTATGTTTAATTCAACTAAGCTGCCTTCTTCTTTAAAACCTCTTTAACAAGCTTCTCAGCCTTTTCTAAACCGTCGGTTGAGGTTGAAATCAGTTTAAAAGAGACTTCGCCATATTCTAGGGTTAGTTTAAAGCCATCGCCAGTTTCATTTTCCAATTCGGCCAACGGTATTATGATATTATCCAAAAATCTATTAAATGAATCCACTGTTCTTCTTCTGACATTTCCATAACCCTTTATCAATTGACCGCTTTTGGCTATGAGCGTTCCAAGCTCGTAATCCACATGCATATATTTTTCAACAATGGAAGCGTATTTTTTTATATGGGTATGTTCTTTTTTATATCTATAGGAATAGGGTCTGAATGTCTTCAGTTTAGTAAGTAACCAAAGCCTCAAACCTCCAAAAAATGATGACGAGACCGGCGTTTGAGGAAGGGTTATCCTTTTACTCTTTGGCCAGATTTTCTTGAATAAACTGCTTTCAATAAATTTAGCAAAGGGTGATATTAAAAGATTTGGAAGAAGCCCATAAATCTCCTCTGCGTCAGGGTTCAGGTAATCAATTACATGGAAAACTTGTGCCTCTGTCAATTGCATTTCCTTTTTTATACGTTTAAACCTTTCTGGATGAATCTTTAATTCAGCGACTCTTATTCCATCCTCGTAACTCATCCAAAGAGCCAGATTTTTTGCAAAGGTCTCTGTGATCTTAAAATGGTCATTATTCGAGTCCTTATCTAAAATGTAAATCTTATTGAGTAGTTCCAGATATTGATTCGCATACCAGGTATCCTGGTAATCTATTAACCTGAAGATGGATTCTGCAAGGATTTCTCTTAGGAAATCGGGATATTCATCTTCGATTGTTTTTATTAAGTCAAGATACTCTTCCCTTTTATTAGTGTATAGCCTGTCTGCCCTCTCCTTTTTAAATTCATCCCAGTTGTAACCGGATTCGATTAATGAAAAGGCATACCTCTTTGATCTCACGTGTTCCCATCCAATTCTAAATGCTTTAATGTTGTTTTCAGTTGCAACCCCAACCTGTGCAATAGCTTTCAAATAACTTGCCTCGGCAATGTTCAATGCTCCGGAAGCCCCCAAGCTACCAAGCAGTATTGCATTTATCGCAAGATCGTCCATTCCATTTTCTTTTGCCAAGTCCATCCCATTGAAGCCTATGAACCTAGAAGAGAATGTTTCAGCAAGCCTTCTGAGATTCTCTTCTGAGCAAATCCCTCCAGAAATTGGCATCTTTTCAAGTGTTGAGTAAATCCTATGAGTACTTGATATGATGGTTGTTTTTTCTGAACCATAACCCTGTTCTAACACCCTACCGAGTTCGAGGAACTCCTGAGATAAAATAATATCGATGTCACTTGGCAATGGGTATTGTGAAAATACTAACTTTCTTTGACCAGAGGCTTTTTTATTATACGATTCAAGATAGTAGATAGTGGATCCGCCACGTTGGGAAAGTCCAGGGAGCCCCACTCCTTGGACTTCATATCCTTCAATTAAAAATGCCTGTACTAGCCACTCTGTTAAAACTCCTCCACCTTGTCCACCAACCGCGGGAATTAAGATCTTAATTAAGTTATCTCTTGCTTCCATGAGAGAATTTTAAGTACTAATTCAATCAATAAGATATTGATCCTCAAGGCCTCTTTCTAATTTGTCCACCCGTTTTTTGTAATTAAATGAAGAAAGAAGCGATTTACTCTTGAGCCGATCCTATCCAGAACGGAAGGATTGTTGATGATTTCTACCTTGTAAAATGAAGGACATAATTCGGCTGCATGGGCAATTTCACCACATAAGCCACAACCCACGCAAGATTGCTCGATATGAGCTATTGGGTCGTCCCTTAGTATCGTGGGGCTTTCCTTTAATGTAAGAGAGGGGCATCCATTGTATCTCATACAGGAGTGATCACCCGTGCAAACATCCGGGTCAACACCTAGTCTTGCCTGTACTGTTCGTTTTCCTGCATTTAACCTCTTCTTCAGAATTGGTCTTTCTCTCCTTGTCTTTTCTAGCTGACACTCACCTTTAGAGATAATCACTTTAAGACCTTCAGGTAGCTCATACGCCTTTCGGAGAACCTTCATAGATTCCTTTAAATCGTAGGGGTCAACCTTTTTTATCCATGTAACCCCGGCTCCCTTGAGGGCTTTTTCGATGTCCATCTTAACACCCTCTTGTCTCATATTCCTTCCAGAGGTTGGGTTTTCATGGTGACCGGTCATAGACGTCCAGAAATTTTCTAAAATTATGAGTACCGCATCTTGATTGTTGAAGACGGCATTTGTAATGCTAGTAGTAAGGCCACTATGCCAAAATGTGCCATCTCCCATAAATGAAATTACCCTTTTGTTCGCCATCCTCGATAGAGCTCCAGCAGACGCAAGACCTATTCCCATACCGGTTATAGAACTGCTTAGATCAAATGGTGGTAGGCCACTCATTGAGTAACATCCAATATCAGAAGCATAATAGGATTTCCCATAATCCTCTTCGAGGATCTTTATCGCTGTAAAAATTGGTCTTTCAGGACAGCCCGTACAAAATATAGGATTTCTCTTTATTAATGGATCCTTTAAAAAACTTGATGCCTTTTTCACATGCTTAGAAACGAATTCACTTTTTTCTTGAATCTTTCCCTTATCTTGCGTTGAGACCGTATTGTTAACGAGGAATGTACCGACACCTCTTATTATGTGGTCTGGGGTATATTCACCTTCATGCGGAAGGATGTCTTTGCCGAATATATCTATATCTAGCTTTGACTTTTGAGCGATTGATCGAATACTCTCTTCGATAAAGTTTGGCATTCCCTCTTCTAAGATCATTAACGCCTTTTTGCCATCTAGAAAAGCGATGATTTCTTCTGGAACCAAAGGATAAGTTACATTCAAATTCAGGATCGGTATCCTGCAATCACCATGTAAATTAGCTTCACCCAAGATATTGAGGCACCTGATGAGAGAATTGTAGATCATGCCATGCGTAATTATTCCTATCTCTGTAAATTCGCCTGGAAAGATCTCATTTAGCTTGCGTTCTCTGATATATTTTCTTGCGGCAGGGATTCTTTCAAGAAACTTTTTTCTCTCATGCTCCGAGGTAACGGGTGGTAGGGGTATTTTCTCCAAATCCGTGATCAGGTCATTAAGTGGTCTTAGCCTGCTTATTTTGGGGTCAATATTGTTCTTGCATATAATCTTGTTTCTAATGTGGGCTATTCTTGTAGATAACAGAAACATTACAGGCATATTTGAGTATTCGGACAGTTCAAATCCAGCCTCGACCATCTGTGCAATATGTTGTAATTCTCCCCTAGGATCTATTACAGCCATTGTTGATTTTAATGCAAACGGTAGAGTTTTTTCTGCTACGCAAGTGCTATCGCAACCGTAGTCTTCTCCCACAATAATCATTGCCCCACCAGTCACACCTGAAGATGAGATATGTGCCAGGGCATCTGATGCAACATTAGTTCCTACAACCTTCCAGTTTACTGAACCCCTTATTGGATAACTTATTGAAGCAGAGAGCAATGCAGCGGCCGATGCTTCATTACCAGAGCTGTCAAAGTATATGCCCTTTCCTTTTAGTACTGGATTGTATGCGTCAGAAATAACATCTATAATTCCGGCTGTTGGAGAGCCTGGATAACCTCCAAGGTAGCTAACCCCTGATTGAAGAAAAGCCTTCAATACAACTAGAGGCGTATCTCCAAATAAAATCTTTCCTTCGCCGTAATTCAATTGTTCGATTAGTTCATTAGAATAGATGCTTCCCATTTCCACCCTTCGATGTTGATTTTAAGAATCTAAGTATTCTACTTAATTTACCAGAAATTCTTATTATATACCAGAAATCTTGAATTAGGGAATTTTTAGATCCTATATTTAATTTTCATTATAAACATAAAAACTGTTATTAAGGTTCCGTTATTTAAGCTCTTTTATGAATCTATTATAATAAATTTGAAGGGCCTGTATTTGTTCTTCATTCACAGAAAACAAAGGCCTTCTCTCCATCACATATTCCAATGCCCTCTCCGGTTCCATTCTACTTATATATATTATGTAGCTGGCTATCATTAGATTTGTTCTTCCCATTCCAGCATGACAATGTACAACAACCCTATTACCCAACCGTAATTTAGAATGAACAAAATCTGTGAATTCGAGAAAATCTTCTTGTCTAGGTACCTTAGAATTCCCAATTGGAATGTGTTTAGTTTCAAAATGATCGTAATTTCTCGAATGCTCTTCAAGATTTATTATAATGCCGATTCTCATTCTTTTTAAATAATCGATATCCTCTTCGAATCTGTAAACTAATCCCGGCCGTTCCATTCCAGCCAGTTTATCTTTAATTATCCAGGAGAAATTTTCAGGCATCCTTCAGGATACATGATGCATGATAAATGATATGAGATGCACGATTCACGACAAAAGAATCTTTTTAAGTATATCCCGCATCGTGCATAATGAATCGTGCATCCATCTTTGTTTTGTGGTTAAGGTTCAACTAGAAACTGTACTTTTCAACTGTGCAACAAATGCA
>Ga0184637_10001440_pt1 | contig 16120 bp, 8 predicted proteins | sample PLM3_127_b2_FD_133143 | JGI IMG/M metagenome (GOLD analysis project Ga0184637, IMG submission 133143) | Groundwater sediment microbial communities from an aquifer in East River, Colorado, USA - PLM3_127_b2 | ecosystem: Environmental > Terrestrial > Soil > Riparian zone | place: USA: East River...
CACCTGCATCCGCGCACGGCTCCCCTGGCCGCGGACCGCGAGCTCGTCGACGTCATTCTCCCTGGCTGGAATGTCCGGCGGGAGCGCGAAGTCGCCCGGCCCGTCCACACCCGCGAGGTTGCGCTCGAAGCCGAACGCGGCGGCGGCGTCGCCGTGCAAGAACAGGCGCGGGCGCAGCAGCGCGTCGAACAGGCTCGGCGTCATCAGCTCGAGCGAGCCTCCGACCAGCGGCGCCACCGACGTATCGCCGTCCGCAACGTCGGGCAGGATCTGCTCGTGGTTCGGGCGAGCGGAATCGCAGAGCGCGCCGAACCGCGAGGGAGTTGCGCCCGGAAAATTATTGAGGCAGCCGTTCCCGACCGCGACCGCGTCCTGCTCCGCGTCGAACGGATCCAGCGGCGGACCCAGCACCGGGCCGCTCGCCACGGATCCCTCCGCCTTCTGCCCGAGCACGTCGAAGAAGAGCGCGAAGGAAGGCACCCAGCGGTCGGACTCGTCTTGCGGCTCCGACGCATTCGCTGCGCCGCCGGCAGCCGCGAATAGCAATAGCAGCGATCCGACCTGGCCGCGGAAACGGCGCCGAGCGCGTCGCTGCGGGCTCGAAGCCGGTTCCAGGTGCGGGCGCATCGGCAGAGATTGGACCAGCCGTGGCCCTCGGAGCAAGCGAGGAATTGCGCAGCCGGGCCTTCCGGCGTTGGTTTGACGCCGCTGCTCGTATCGGAGAAGATGCGCGCTTCGAGTCCTTGCCAACACGTGTGAGTCATCTCGAGGCGCCGGTTCGATGCAACTCCCTCTGTTCCATCGCCGCCGCGGATCCTGGCGAGGGGTGGCGGGGGTCGCCCCGCTGCTCGCGATCGTCGCCGCGCTGTCGACTCCGGCGGGCTCGCACGCGGAGGGTGGAGCCCCCCGCCGCGTGCTGCTCGCCCAGGTCGAGGACCCAGCGCGGGAGGGCGCACCGGAGCAGCAGAGCGCCCCGGCAGAAGAAGCAGAGCCCCGCGAAGCGGAGTCGCAGGCCGGCGAGGGCGAGGCGTCCGATTTTCCCCCGTCCGACGTCGAGGTGATGCGCGTGCGCGGCCGCGGCATCGGAGCGATCGAGACCGAGGTTCCTTCGTCGATCACACAGTTCGACGCCGCAACGATCGAGGCGCTCGGCGCGCAGGACATCTCCGACCTGTCGCGCGTCACGCCGAACGTCAACATCGTGCAGCCGGGCGCAACCCAGGCGACCTTCTTCGTCCGCGGCATCGGCCTGTCCGACTTCAGCTCGAACGCCGCCGGCGCGGTGACGATCTTCCAGGACGACGTCTCGATCAACGCGCCGGCGATCCAGACCGGCCAGCTCTACGACGTCGAGGGCGTCGACATCGTGCGCGGCCCGCAGGGCACCGGGCCGTACCGCAACGCGTCCGCCGGCGCGATCCGCGTGCGCTCGCGCCGTCCGACCGGCAACTACAGCGCGCAGCTCCGCTCGAGCCTCGGCCGCTACGACACGAAGGGCGACAAAGGCGCCCGGAACGCAATGATCCAGGACTACGAGGGTGCGCTCGAGATGCCGATCGTCGAAGACTCGCTCTCGTCGCGCTTCGCGTTCCGCTTCCGCGACGCGGAGCCGTACAAGAAGAACGGCTGCGGGAACGCAATTCCGTTCGACCAGCGGCTGCCGCGCCCGAGACTGGTCAACCCGCCGTATCCGATCGACGATCCGAGAGCTCAGATGTGCGGCGAGCGCGGGGATTTCAGCTATCCGAGGCTGTCACTCTCGACGATCCCGGTGGGTCTCCCGCGCGCCGTGAACGACGAGCACAACTGGGCCGCGCGCGGAACGCTGCGCTTCCAGCCGCCGGACACCGAGATGGAGTTCTTCCTGAATGCCCACGGCAGTCGGCTGGATCAGGACTCGACGCTCGGGCAGGCGATCGGCACGGACCCGCTTCAAGGATTTGGGGCGGGCGCGGTGCGGTTCGGTGGCGCTGCGAGCTCGGGCTACGTTGATTCCGATGTCCGGGAAGAGTTCGACGTGGTCTGCGGCGCCCGAACTCCCTCGGGCGGGTGCACGAACCCGTCCCCCCAAGTGGAGATTGCCAAGAGGGTCGCCCGCCGGCCGCTCGACATCCGGCCTTATCGCGGCGACTACAACCGGGTGGGTCAGACGACGCGCGATGCCTGGGGGGGCTTCGTCTCGGCGGAGGCGAAGCCGTTCGGCGACACGAAGCTATTCGCGCTGCTCTCCTACGACCAGTACGACCGCTTCTCCGACAGCGACACCGACTTCACGCCCGATCTCCTGTTCGAGATCGTCCAGAGCGACGACGCCTGGCAGATGTACCACGAGCTGAGGCTGGAGGGCGAACTCGAGGCCGAGCCCTTCGAGTGGCAGCTCGGTGGCTACTATCTCGGGGAGCACCTGGACAACGACGGGACGATTTTTCTGTTCGCGAACCGGGAGATTCAGATATTACAGACCTACAGCCAGGGGATCGACAGCTTCGGCGTCTGGGGCGAGTTCGGCTGGGAGTTCGCCGACGACTTCACACTCGAAGGCGGGGTGCGGTTCAACTGGGAGCGGAAGGTATTCGATTTCCGGCGCATCCAAACATCTCCATTCGATGACGACACGTCGAAACAGGACGCCACCTGGCAGACGCCGACCGGCCAGATCATCCTGACCTACCACATCGACGAAGACGTGGCGGCCTACGCCAGGTACAGCCGCGGCTTCAAGGCCGGGCACTTCAACGCGCTGGCGGGAGAGAATCTCACCAACCCCCCGGCCGACGAGGAGTACAACGATTCGTGGGAGGCCGGCCTGCGCGGGGCCTGGCTCGACCGGCGGGTCTCGCTGGCGACCGCGTTCTTCTACTACCGCTACGAGAACTACCAGGTGTTCCTGTTCACGGACAGCGCCGATGCCGCCACCCCGCCGGTGCTCGAGATCCTGAACGCCAAGCAGGCCGAGAACTTCGGCATCGAGGTCGAGGGTACGTTCCTGCCGCTCCGGGGCTGGGCGCCGCGTCTGGTCGAGGGTCTCCGCGTCTCCGGCAATTTCAGCTGGCTGCACGGCGAGTACATCGACTTCGTGGCCTCACGCTTCTTCCAGATTGGGTCGGGGGGGGGGCCCGTCCCCATCCCCGTGGACTACTCCGGCAAGCGGCTCCAGAACGCCCCGGAGTACAAGGTCAGCGCTACCGCCGAGTGGACCTTCGACCTCGGGCGCTTTGGCTACCTGATCCCGCGCTACGACGTGAACTGGAGCGACGATGTCTTCTTCGACCCGAACGAGGGACGCGGCTCGGTCGACCCGACCGGCGGGCCGGCTCTGGTCGAGTACGGCGTCGGCCAGCCGCAGTACTTCCTGCACAACGTGCGGCTCGCCTACCGCACTCCGACCGGAAACGTCGAAGTGGCGGGCTGGATCCGGAACGTCGAGGACCGCGTCTACAAGAACTTCGCGTTCGACGCGTCGCGCTTCACCGGGATCGTGATCAACTTCCCCGGCGAGCCCCGCACGCTCGGTGTCGACGTCACGTTCGCGTTCTGACGATCCGTTATTTCGCCGGCACCGCGTAGCCCAGCGCGCGGAGCTGGTTGAGCTGGAGCTCGTCCAGCTCGAGCTTGGGGGCAGCTTCCTTCCAGGGGGGCTTGCTCGCGAGGTAGAGCACGGCCTGCTCGCGCAGCCGCTCGGCCACCTCGGGCTCGGCTTCCAGCCGGTTCTCGAGCTCCACGGCGTCGTGGTCGGCGTCGAAGAGCTCTTCGCGGGCGCCTCCCTTCGCGTCGCGGAACAGGACGTAGCGGAATCCGCGGTCACTCACCGTGACGTTCGGTGCGGTCGTCTCGACGCGTTGCCCCCAAGTCTGATCCAGGTGCGCGATCGGGGTCGCGGTGTCTTCGGGCCCCGGCTCGCCGCGCGCCGCGGCGAGCATCTCCGGCACGCGCGAGCGGCCGTCGGCCCCCTCGAGCGGCGGGAGCCCGAGCAGCTCGAGCACCGTGGGCCAGAGATCCACGTTGGCGGTGCGCTGGCGCACCACGGCCGGCACCGCGAGCCGGAACGGGAAGCCGAAGACCAGCGGCACCTCGGTGGTCTCCCGGTAGACGTTGCGCGCGTGTCCCTCCGTGCCGCGCTCGCCGAAGGCTTCGCCGTGATCCGAGCCGATGATGATCAGGGTATTGGCGAGGAAGCCGCCGCGATACAGCACGCCGAGCAGCGCGTCGAGCACGCCGTTCACGTGCAGGATCGCGTTGTCGTACACGTCGGCGTAGCCGGTGCCGAAGCGCGCGCTCTCCGCCCCGTAGGTGTACTCGTGCACGTCCATCAGGTGCAGGTAGAGGAACCAGCGATCGTGCCCGTAGACGCGCAGGAACTCCGCCGCCACGTCGACCCCGTCCATGTCGGATCCGCCGTGCTGGACGGTGGGATTCTGGCGCCGGACGTCGTCCGGCACAGCGCGGCTGCGCGGGCGGGTGTAGACCTCGAGTCCCTGGTCGAAGCCGAAATAGCTCTCGACCCAGCCGTTGCGCCAGATGCCCGCAGTCCGGAATCCCGCCTCGTGGAACACCTCCGCGGCGGTCACCGCTTCCTGCGGGATCACGTCGTCGAAGCGCGTCACCCCGGAGCGCTGCGGATAGAGGCCGGTCCAGAGCGACGCCATCGAGCACTTGGTCCACGACGACTGGCTGAGGTGGCGGCCGAAGCGGAGGCCCTGAGAGGCGAGCACGTCGAGAAACGGGCTCGTCGGGCGGCGGTAGCCGTAGGTGCGCAGGCGCTCGGCGCGCAGCGTATCGATCAGCACGAATAGCACGTTGACATCCTTGCGCTGCGAGAGCTTGGCGATGTCCTCCGCGGTTCCCGGCGGGCGCGGATCCACGATGCGCTCGCTCTCTTCCTTCCAGCGCAGTGCGGCGAAGACTGCCAGCGCTGCGGCGGCGATCACCCAAGGCCACGGGCTGAGCCAGAACTTTTTCCTCGGGAGCCAGCCCATGGCGGACGACTCTAGCGGCGTCGCCGAGGCCCAGCACGAGATTCCACGGCTATACTGGCGCGCCGTGTCCGAACGAAACCGGCGGTCCGCCGGCGCGAAAGCCCGCGTCTTCGTCGCTCTGCTGGCCGTGTCGACGAGCTGCGGACCGTCGGATCCGCTCGAGAAGATCCGGCTGCTCCAGGACGTGAGCAGAGACTTCCAGGGCTCGATCGAGCCGCTGCGCGCGCTGATCGAAGCGCGCCCCGACGATCCCGAAGTGCACTATCGCTACGGCACGGCGCTGATCGCGACCGGAGAGGTGGGGCTCGCGCTGTGGCCGCTCAAGAAGGCGATGGAGTCGCCCGAGTGGGTCGAGAAGGCGGGCTTGCCGCTGGCGACCTCGCTGCTCTCGCAGGGTGCCTACGACGACGCGATCGAGGTGTGCGGTCAGGTGCTCGAGCGGAAGCCCGACGACGTCGCGGCGCTGCTGCTGCGCGCCAACGCGCGCATGCACAGCCGCCGCGACTACGAGGGCAGCCTCGCCGACGCCGATCGCGTGCTCGAGCTCGAGCCGGACAACATCGAGGCCCTCGTGCCGCGAGCGGTGGCGCTGCTCGCGCTCGGGCGCGTGGACGAGGCCGCCGTGGTGCTCGACGACCTCGACGCGCTGTTCCGCGACGACAGCCTCGGCCTCCGCGGATCCGCCGGGTTCTGCATCGCGCGCGCGACCTTCGCGAAGGAGAAGGGGGACGTTGCACTCGCCGAGGAGCGCTATCAGGAGTGCGTCGAGAAGTTTCCGACCGAAGGGATGGCGCTCCGCGGTGCGATCGAGTTCTTCGACGGGATCGGCCGCCCGGAGCGCTCCAACGAGATCCTCGCGAAGGCGCTCGAGCTGGCGCCTGTGTCCTACTCTTTCCGATCGGCGCTCGTCCTGCGGTTGAACGCCCAGGGTAAAGTCGACGAAGCCGAGGCGCTGCTGCGCCAGGGCACCGAGCTCGAGTCGCCGGCGGATGCCGCCGACTGCTGGGCGGGCCTGGCCTCCTTCAACCTGGACCACGGCGATTTCGACGAAGCGCTGGCCGCCTTCGAGAAGGCGCGCGAGCTCGACCGGAGCGGGAGTCCGCAGCTCCTGCTCGCCCACGCCGACGCACTGGTGATCGCCGGGCGCTTCGACGACGCCCTCGCGCTCGCCGACCGCATGGAGCTGCCGGCCCATCGCTCGCTGGTGCGCGGCCGGGTGGAGCTGGCGCGCGGGGAGCCCGCCGCGGCGCTGAAGCTGTTCGACGAGGGGATGAGTCTCTGGCCGAACAACGCGGTGGCGCGCTACTACGCGGCGATCGCCGCCGAGCAGCTCGGCGACTTCGCGCGCGCGATCGAAGACTACCGCTATGCGATGCGGATCGATGCCGCGGCGACCGACGCCTATCTCCGCCAGGCGCGTCTGCACGTGGCCGCGGGCCGCTACGACGCGGCGCTCGCCACGCTGACCTTCCAGCCCGGTGGGCGGCCCGAAGAGGTCGCCGCCGGCCGGCTGCACGTGCGCGTGCTGGCGCGTCTCGGACGCGCGAAGCAGATGCCGAAGTACCTGCTCGGCCTGCTGGCGCGGCCGGAGCACTGGGGTGCTGCGGTGGCGGCGCTGGGAGAGGGCGTCCGCGAGCGCAGCGGTTCGCCGGCGGCCCTCGAGGTGATGCGCAGAGCCGAGCACCTCGACCTCGAAGATCCCCGATACGTCGATGCGCTGGCCGCGATCGTCGAGGACCTGGCCGCCACCGGGAAGGCGAAGGAGGGGCTCGCGTTGGTGGATGCCGGGCTGCTCGAGCACCCCGATGCGGCCGAGTTCCACGCCGTGCACGGGCGCGCGCTCTCGCTGAGCGGCGCGCCGGCTGCGCCGGCGCGCGCAGCCTTCGAGCGGGCGCTCGCCATCGACGCCAAGAGCACGCGCGCGCTGGTGGGTCTCGCGCGCCTCGAGGCCGGCGCCGGCGCGGTGGAGTCGGCGCTCGCGCTCTACGAGCGCGCGGTCGCCGAAGACCCGAACGAGCGGCCCGCGGCGCGCGAGGCGGCTGCCCTGCTGGTCGCGCTAGGCCGACCCGCCGATGCCGAGCAACGCCTGATCGCGCTGCTCCGAGAACATCCCTACGACGCCGCTGCCGCGCGCTCGCTCGCGGAGCTGCGCCTCGCGCGCGGCGCGGATGACGAGCGCACGCTGGAGCTGGCACGGCGCGCGGTCGCGTTCGGAGGAGGCCCCGACGCGGAGGCCTTCCTGGAGCGGGTCAGCGCACGAGCCCGGCCGTCCGGCGCCGACAGCGCGGTAGGAGGGGAAACGGGCTAACGATCTTCGCCCGGCTGCGCCCCGCGGCGCGTCGGCCGACTCTCGAGGGCCTCCCAGGTGCTAGTTCGGAGGTGCCTCGGGCTGGGACTCCGCCTCCTCTCTGGCCTGGTCCAACGCGTCCGCGTTGGCCTTCGCCCGCGCCTTGATCCGCGTGGGCGAAGGCCTCTTCCCGACGTTCATCGCGTGGCGGCGCACGTCCTCGGGCAGGCCCGACTGCTCGAGCCACGCCGTCGCGGCCTCTCGATCGTTTTCGAGCCAGGCTCGCGCGACAGCGACCGTGGTTGTCTCCCGCAGCCCTTGGTTGCTGAAGCGAGCGACGAGATCGAGCGCTTCCTTCGGCCGCTCGTAGACCATTGCGCGCGCGTAGACGGCGACGGCGGGCTCGTTCCAGGGCTGGATCTCTGCCTTCTCGGCCCACGCGATCGCGGCCGCCCGGTCGCGTATGAGCCAGCCGCGATAGGTTTCCGTGACGCCGTCGGTGCGGTCGTTGCCGGCCGGGAGCGTCGCGAGCCACGCCATCGCGCCCGCCGGGTCGTGCTTGATCCAGCGCGTTCCGATCCGGCGCGGGTATCCGGAGTTATCTGCGGCGGCGGCAATCCGGGGCTCCGCCCAAGCGGCCACGAGCGGCGCGCCATCCTTGACCGCGGCCGCAGCGCCGGCGACGCGCAACGCCATCATCTCCCGGAATTTGGGGCCCTCGAGCGCGTCCACCCAGCGGATCGCGCCCTCGGCTCCGAGCGACACGACGCGCCGGCGCGCCAAGACCTCGGCGAACCTCTGCTGGTCGTTCCCGCTGAGCCCCCGCACTGCCTCGATCAGGCCGGGCCGTCCGGATTCGTCCCAGCCAGCCAGCGCCGCATCGAGCGCGAGCTGCCGCTGTACGGGGAACCGCACCGCCCCCGCCAGCTGCAGGGCCTCCCGCGGATCGCTGTGCGCCCAGCCGCGGAACACCGCGGCGATCACGCTGCCGAACTGGGCGCGCCAGTCGGTGCTGGTCCACCGGTTGGCGGCGGCCGGGTCGAAGCGCGCCCACCACATGCCCAGCAGGACGAGCTCCGGGTCGCCGCCATCCAGCGGAGATGCATCGAAGGCTTCGACCAGCGCAGGGACGGCGTCGGGTCCAAGGGTCGGCAGCAGCGCACTGAGCTCGGCGATCCGGCGCACCGGATCACTGCCGGTCAGGATCTCGCGAGCCCGCGCGCCCACCTGGTCGGGGGAGGGGGCGACAGCGAGCGGCGCGGCAGCGCTCTTCGCGCGCGGGGCTACATGGCTGGCTCCGAAGCCGACGGCGCATCCGAACGCGAAAGCCAGAGTCAGCAGAAGGGGTTTCGGCATCGGGCGGGATTCTACGAGCCGACAGCTCGCGAGCAAGTGTTAAGGCCGGGGGGAAAGCTCTTCCGAGAATAGGAAAACAAGTTCCACAGGGGCTGAGGGAAGGGCTCCGTCGAGTCAGAAAAGCGTTGCAGTCCCAGCCGGTTGAAGATTCTTCCGCGTCGGCACGTTGCTTGCGTAAGGTTCTACTAGGACTTCTACGCCGGGCTCCTGTCGAGTCCGCTTGGGGTAACGGCCGATCGGCCGAGGAGACACCATGAAGGGCCTTCGATCTCTGACTTCGCTGTGCTTGCTCGCAGCGCTCGTGTTAGTCGCGAGCGACGCCAGCGCGGTCTACTACACATTCGCCGGCACGTTCACGTCGAACCGCGGCAAGCTCGTCAACATCCCGGTGGTCGGTAGCGCGCCCTGCCCCGCGACGCTGACGCTGATGTCGGGTCCGGGAGGGATGACGGTCCCCGCGACCATGACTCCGACCGTGCATCCGGTCACCCGGGGCGCCAACACGCAGCCGTCCTCGCCGGTGCCGACGATGGGCGCGGCGATGGGGATGGATATCGGGTGCGTCGGGCCCGTCGCGGGCAAGCTGCTCGAGACGACCGGCACGATGGCGAAGGTCGGCGGCGCCTTCACGTTGCCGACGATGGTCTGGTCGGACCCGCTCCCGAGCTACCTCGCTGCGGTTGCGATCAAGTACGCGCCGCCGGTCATCCAGCTCGCGACGAGCTTCAAGATCACGGGCCCGAATGTGTCGCGAACGCCGCAGGGCACCACGATGGGCCCGACGAACGTCGGCACGATGTTCACCGGCATGAACGGCGCGGCGTGGCGCGCGTTCAAGGCGGGGGCGTGGATGACCCAGACCGGCCGTGACATGGGCACGATGTCCAGTGGGAAGTTCACCTGGTGCTTCGGGGGCCCGGCCTGCACGAATATCACCGGGGCTGCGACGGGCGTTCCGCTGATCATCAAGTACGCGGGCGGTGGCGCCGCGTTCGGCGGCACGATGGGCTACGTGATCACGGCCGGTGCGGGCGTCTCGAGCCTCGCGATCGGCCTGGGTGGCGGCGCGGTCGGGTTTTTGGGCCTGGCAGGAATGGGCTCCCAGCCTACCGGTCGCGGCTACGCCCAGTACCTGACGGACATGCTGGCGGCGGGTCCGGTGTGGGGCGCGTACATGCTCGGCTATATGACCGGGCCGATCGTCGGCAAGCAGAAGCTGATCACGATGATCTACGCTTACCTTGGGCCGTTCTTCCCGGCGAATTTGAACTACAACTTCGGCTTCCCGTTCACCACGATGACGGTGCTGGCGCGCAACACCGGGACGCAAGGCGGGGCTCCAGCGATCACCACGCTCACCGCGAAGGGCAGCGATATGCTCACCTCGATGGGGGGCCGCAACATCCAGCTGGTCGCGGGTTCGCTCGCGGCGACCACCCTACCCCCCGCCGGCACGCAGACGCCGAACATTGCGATGATGCAGCTGACGCTGCCGGAGCCCGGGCCGACGGTGCAGATGCTGGCGGGTGTGATCGGCCTGCTCGGCATCGCGGCCTGGCGCTCGCGCAAGGTCCGCTAGCGAGCCGCTGAGGGCGGGCGCTGCCCGCCGCTTTTCGACGCCGGGCCGCCCTTCGGTGCGGCCCGGCGTTGCTTTGGGTGTGCGCGACCGTCGTGCTACATCGATCGCGTGTAGCGCCGCCCGTCTCTTGCGGTTGGCAGGCACCGCACTCCGTGCGAAGCTGATCGAGACGCGTTCGAAGCGAGGGGAGAGCGGACCATGGCGATGGCAACGACGGCAACGGAGTGGGCTTCCAGGAGCCGGCGGGGCGCGCGGCGCAGCGCGGCAGTGCTGCTGCTTGCGATCGCGATGTCGCTCGCCGGCGCGCCGCGTCCGGCCGAGGCCGCAACGACCGTAGAGGTCTTGGCGGCCGCGTACGATGTGACGATCCTGCGGCCGCTCAACGCATGCGCGGTGGTGCTCGGATCGGTCTTCTTCGTCGCCAGCGCGCCGTTCGTCGCACCGTTCATGGGGGTTCGCACCGCGCGGGACGTGTTCGTGTACGCGCCCTACGAGTACACCGTCGAGCGGGACATCGGGGATTTCTAGTCCGCAGGGCTTCGCTCGCCTTCGGCTGCGGGCGCTTGCGGAGCATCGCCGCCGCGTGGCGCTGCGACGCGATCGGCCCGCTCCCCCAGACGCCGCAGTGTGCGGCTGCGCAGCCAATACAGCTCGGGATCGTTCTGCGTAGCGCGCGCCAGCTCGCGGGCGCGGTGCAGTTGGGCGCGGCTCGAGCCCTGGCGCGGATCGAGCATGTCGAGGAGCTCGCCCAGCGTCTCCAGCACGGCGATGTCGTCCCCCGCGGCCGCGCCGGCCTCGGCCCGCAGCAGGATCGAGCTCGGGTCGGGCCGATCGCCGAGACTCGCCTCGGCGAGCGCGACGGCCTCTTGGACCAGCGCCGAGTCGCCGCTCTGGAGTCGCGCCTGGACGCGCAGGCGCACGGCATCGGCTCCCAGCGGGTGCCGCAGCGGAATCACCGCCAGGTCGGCCTCGAGCGCCCGCAGCGCTTCGCCGCGCGGATCGTGTGTGCGCGCGACCCAGCCCTCCGCCAGGGCTCGCTCCGCATTGGAGAGCGGCGGCCTCACTAGCCTCTCAGGATCGGCGCCGTCGGCGATCGCACCCGCCGAGAGTCGCAGCAGCGCGGCGCGCGCCTCGGCGTGAGCTGGATCCTGGGTGAGAGCCTCCTCGAGCCGCCGGCGAGGTCCGACCCGCTTTCCCTCCGCGATTTCCGAGAGGGCTTCGCCGACCGCTCGATCGATCGGATCCGGAAGCGCTGTCGCGACGCGCTTCGCGCGCTTCGCATCGAAGCGGCGCAGCACGTAGAAGGCGTCGCTGCCCGCCGGCAGCGCGCGCACGAGCGGATCGACGGGCCCGACCAACTGGTCGATGCTCCGCATCAGCGATTCCTGTCCGAGGCGTGCCGACCGACTCTGGAGCCGGTTGTGACCATCTCGATTCAGTGCGGCCCCGCGGCCGAGCTCTCGCACCCCGTCCTCGTCCAGCATCAAGCTGGACGTCACGTCGTCCGGGACTGCGATGCCCAGCAGCGCGAAGTCCTCGCGGTTCGCGGCGAGCGCGCGCGGGACACTCTCTCGCATGTCGAGTGGCGCGTCGGAGGCGAGGAACAGGACCGACCCGTCGGGCGGAGGCGAATACGCGCGCACGTGCGGAAACGCGTCGCTGAGCGTGGCGAGCAGCGAGCGGAACAGTGCCTCGTCGACGAACGGCAGGCCGATCCATTGCACGAATACGCCGTCGGGCGCCAGCCGGCTCTTCACCAGCTCGAAGAACTCGCGGGTGTAGAGGTGGGCCGCGCCGCCGGCCCACGGGTGCGACGGCTGGGACACGATCGCGTCGAAGCGCGCCGGGGCCAGCAGCAGCGCGTTGCGGGCGTCATTGAAGTGGATGTGGAGACGCGGGTCGACCAGCGGGTCTCGCCAGCGCTCCACCGCGACGCGCTGGTTGGCGGCGATCACCTCGGGCTCGAGCTCGATCACGTCGATCCGTTCGATCGAACGGGGCACCACCTCGAGCGCCATGCCGCCGCCGAAACCCACCAGCACGAGCGAGCGCGCGTCGGGGCGCGCCAGCACCGGCAGGGCGGTGAGCCAGCGCGTCATCGCGTGTCGGTTGTGGTATGAGGTGCCGCTTCGCGCCATGCCCGCCTCGGGCAGGCCGTTGTTTCGCAGGCTCCACGTGAGATGTTGATCGGTCAGCAGGACCGTGGAGGAGCGTCCGACACCAAAGTACGTCACTTTTCCCCACGCCCGCACCCCCACTCCCATCGACGTGGCGCGCAGCATTCCCCACGGTGTGGTGGGCGGGAACGCGGCGAGCGCGACCCCTCCGGCGACGGCCGCAGCCGCCAAGAGCGGCCGTCGCGGCTCCAAGCAGAGCGACGCCGCGGCGGCGAGGCCGAGGTTCACCGCCACGCAGGTGGCGAGCGCACCCGCGAAGCCGAGCCCCGGCACCAGGAAGAAGCCCGCGCACACCGAGCCCGCGATCGAGCCCACGGTGTTGGCGGCGTAGACGCGCGCGCTGGCCGGGCCTGCGTCGTCGCCGCCGCGCGCCAGCACGCGGACGGCGAACGGGAAGGTCGCACCGATGCAGAGCGCCGCCGGAAAGAGCGTCACCATGCAGGCCGCGATGCTGCTCCACGTCTCCGATCCGCCCGACATCTGGACCCGGTCGCTGAATGCGGGAAGCCGATCCACCACGGCGAAGGCCGCGGCCGAGAGCCCGGCGATGCCGAGCTGGGCGACGGCGAAGCCCTGCGCGGCGCGGCGCGGAGTGGTGGCCAGGCGCGACGCGACGGCCGAGCCGAGCGCGATGCCCGCGAGGAAGCTCGCGAGCATCGTCGCGAACGCGTGGGTGCCGCTCCCGACCACCTGACCGACGAGGCGCACCCAGAGCACCTCGTACGTGAACGAGACGAAGCCCGAGCCGAGAATCAGCGGCAGGATCCAGCGCGCGCGCCCGCCGGCAAGCGCGCGATCGGCACGCTCGTCGGGTGCGGGCTCGCGCGGGCCGGCGGCGCGGGCGAGCGCCCAGGCTGCCCCGAACACGAGCGCGTTCACGCCCGCGGCGGCGGCGATCGTGGCGCGCAGCCCGACGCTCGGCAGCAATACGAACGCGCCGAGCAGCGTTCCGGTCACGGCGCCCGCGGTGTTGATCGCGTACAAGACCCCGATGCGGCTCCCTATCTGGCTTTCCTCCCGCACCGCGTGACGAGCCAGCAGCGGCAGCGTCGCGCCCATCATCGCCGTCGGCACCAAGAGGATCAGGAACGAGCAGCCGAGGTAGAAGAGCGAGGTGGTGAGACCGCCGGCGTCGGGCAGCACCTGCTGACCGCCGAACAGCGCGACGTACAGCCAGCGCGACGCTGCAATACCGAGCGGCACGGCGAGCGCCGCGATCGCGATGCCGAGCTCGAGCAGCCCGTAGGCGAGCACCGGCCGCGTCAGCCGATGCGCGATGCGACCCGCCACCGCCGCGCCGGTCGCCAGGCCCCCCATGTAGGCGGCGAGCACCGTCGCGACGGCCAGCTCCGAGGTGCCGAAGACGAACGCGAACTCCCGCGTCCAGGCCGTCTCGTAGATGAGCGCTGCCAGCCCCGACAGAAAGAAGCACAGCAAGAGCAGCGGAAACGAGCGATCGCGGGACATCAGTGGATGGCGGCTCTGGCGTCGATCCGTTCGAGGAGCGATCGGGCAGCTTCGAGGTCGGACTCGCTGCGCGCTCGGGTCAAGAGCTGCGTTGCCTCGCTACGGGCTTCTCCGCGATTCCCCACGGCGAGCGCCAGTCTAGCGCCGACGAACCGGATCGCGGCGTCGCCGGGCAGCAGTGCCAGGGCCGTGTGCACGTGCGCGCGGCCCAGGGCCGCGTCCTCGCCGTCGAGCAGGTAGGTGGCGGCCAGGCCCGCGTGCGCCTCGGGAAGATCGCCGGGCAGATCGAGACTGCGCCGGTAGTGGTCGCGGGCCTGACTCGCGAGCCGCGCCCGCTCGGCCGGATCGTCGGTTCCGGCGGCGCGGGCAAGCAGCGCGTTGGCCCAGCCGAGCTGGAGGAACGGATCGTCGGGGTCGAGTGCTTGCGCCTTCCGGTAGCGGGCGTCGGCTGACGACAGGTCTCCGGTGCTCGCCAGCGCGTCCGCGAGGCCGGCGAGGGCTCGCGCGGAGTCGGCGTTCAGCGCGAGGGCACTCTCGAGGTAGCGCCTCGCCTGGTCGGGCTCGCCGATCGCGAGCGAGAGCCATCCCAACTCTTCCAGGATCTCCTGTCGCGATACGGCGCGGGCGACAGGGGGAGTCCGGCCGGAGCGGATCCGAACCGAGAGCGAATCGAGCTCCCGGGCGGTGATGTGGGTCCAGACCGCCTGTTGGAGGTTCACGCCCAGTGCCGTGCGCGCGGCCTCCGCGGCGGGAATCCCGCGCTCCAGCCGCGCGCGGAACTCGGCGAGTGCGCCTGCGGCCCCCGCCCGCCGCTCCTCGCTGAACACGAGGTAGTGGCAGAGGGCCCAGGCCTCGGCCTCGAAGAGCGCGCGCTCGAGCGACGACCAGTGGATCAGGTCGGAGGCCGCGAGCAGCCGGTCGAACGGGATCCACTGGCTCTCGCGCAGCGTGTGGACGTGGTCCTGACGCAGCGCGCCGACCGTCGCACCCTCGCCGCGGATCTCGAGCGTGCTCGCGAGCTGCGGCAGCCCCTCCTCGAACCACGGCGGCAGCGCGTCCGGCGACGCGTTCCAGAACAGACGCCGCGCGTACTCGAGCTTGAGCGGGGTCCGGGCGTCCCCTTCCCAGCCGTCGCCGGTGCGCAGCACGATCACGTCGCCGCGCTGGCGCGGCAGCAGGTAGCTGCGCTGGGAGCGGAACGCGAACGGGCGCGCGATGCCGCGGTCGTCGAACGCGTAGATCCGGGTGCGGACCGGCGCCGCGGGGATCGCGCGCCCCCAGATGAACTCGGCCGCGGCGCGGAAGCGCTCGATCTCGATCGCGAGGCGCGCCGTCTCGTCCTCGCCGAGCGAGCTCCAGATGTCGTAGTGCGCGGTGCGGACCGCCAGCCAGTCGCGATTCTGGAGCGGCGTCGTGATGCAGCCCGCGAGCGCGAGGCACAGCCCGAGACACGGGAGAAGACGGCCGCTCACGTACGCAGCCGGAACGCGTCGAGCAGCTCCTGCTGCTTTGCGCGCACCTGCTCGATGTGCTGCTCGCGAACCGACTCGAAGCCGCGCACGTGCTCGGGCAGGCTCGCGATCGCGACAGCGATGTCGAGGTTGTCGGTGTCGAGGGCGTCGAGCAGTCGCTCGAGGACGGCCTCGTAGTCGCGGATCAGCTGCCGCTCGAGGCGCCGGTGCGCGGTGCGCCCGAACAGATCCAGCGGGGTCCCGCGCACAAACTTGAGCTTCGCCAGGACGCTCAGGCACGGAAGAAACCAGCTCGCGCCGAGCCGCCACTTCTTCATCCGCCCGGTGTCGGGGTCGCGGCGATCGGTGAGCCAGTCGATCACGGGGATACTAAAGGGCGGCGCGAAGTGCACATAGAGCCGGTAGTCGCCCTCGAACTCCGCGTCGAGCTGGCGCTGGAACGATCCGTCGGTGTAGAGCCGCGCGACCTCGAACTCGTCCTTGATCGCGAGCAGCTTGAAGTAGTAGCGCGCCACCGCCTCCGTGAGCCGGGTCGAGCCCGGCGCGACCTGGCGCTCGCGCGCGGCGACCTCTTCGACCCGCGTGCGGTAGCGGGTGGCGTAGCGGGCGTTCTGATAGTCGGTCAGGAACGCGACCCGGCGCGCGATGATCGCGTCGAGGTCGTCGGCGCGGTCTTCGGCCTGCGCGCCGCGCAGCGCCGGGCGCGCGGCGGACTCGACCGCGGCGAGGTCGTGCGCTGCGAGCCGGCCCCACGCGAACGCGCGCAGGTTGGCCGCCACTGCGCGCCCGTTCAGCTCGAACGCGCG
>Ga0184637_10001441_pt1 | contig 16113 bp, 9 predicted proteins | sample PLM3_127_b2_FD_133143 | JGI IMG/M metagenome (GOLD analysis project Ga0184637, IMG submission 133143) | Groundwater sediment microbial communities from an aquifer in East River, Colorado, USA - PLM3_127_b2 | ecosystem: Environmental > Terrestrial > Soil > Riparian zone | place: USA: East River...
AGCCGGTGTTGCCGCCCACGCCCGCCACGGGCCCCGTCGAGGCGCCGTCCCCGCAGGCCGCGGCCCAGGCCGGCGAGGTGGCCACCCTCGGAGGCGCGCAGCCCCCCACCGTGGCCGCGCCCCCGCGCCCCCCGGCCGCCGGCGAGTCGCCCGTGGAGGGAGCGCCGACCGTCCCGGTGGAGCAGGCCGTGGTGCCGGCGCCGCCGCCAGAGACGCTCCCCGGGCCGCGCACGGTCGATGCGGCCGCGGCCGAGCTCGCGCCAACCCTGCCCGTTCCGGCTGTACCGCCCCCGCCGGTACCGCCGCCCGCGGCCGAGCCGCTGCTGCCGATCAGGTTCGCTCCGCCCGAGCAGCTCGCCCCGGCCGTTGTCCCGGCCCTCCCCGTTCCGGCCGCTCTTGAGGCGGCGCCGGCGGGGGAGCGCCGCCTCGAGGTCGAACGCCGGCAGGTGGTCGGCGCTGGCCAGGACCTCGACCGACGCGCGGTCGACCGCCGCCAGGTCCTCATGGCCGAGGACCCCGCGCTCTCCGAGGTCCACGCGGACCGGCTCGCACGCGCTGAGATCCGTGCCGAAGCCGCCGAGGACCTCGCGGACAGCGATCCGATGACGGGCCTGCTGAACCGCCGCGCGCACGAGCGTTACGCCGGTGACGGCGGGCACGTGTCCTTCGACGTGTCGGGCCTGAAGGCGATCAACGACACCCACGGGCATCCCGCTGGCGACGCCTTCCTGAAGGGGGTGGCCGAGGAGATGCGCGCGACGGCGGCCGTGCGCGGCGTGAAGGCGTACCGTCTCGGCGGGGACGAGTTCGCGCTCACAGCGCCGTCAGAGGCGGCGGCCCTCGAGGCCGCACGGGACATCAAGACGGGACTGTCGCGTGCCGTGATCGACTACAAGGGCCCCGACGGGAAAATCCTTGCAACGTTCGAGCGCCCGGTCATAGACTACGGGTATGGACGTTCCTTCCCCGATGCCGACCGACACCTCCTCGCCTACCGAGCTCGAGCTGAAGCCCGAGGCGAGCGAGTCCCGTACCGAAAGGTCGAGCGCTCAGAGCCAGTCGCCGCCCTGGGACGAGAACAAGTTCCAGGACTGGCTCCTGAGCCTGCCGCGGGGCGGGACATTCCACCTTCGGTTCCCGGACCGAGAGAAGTAGTACCGGCCGAACCAGCGGCGCCCCCCGCCGCCCCCGAGCCCCCACCCAAGTTCGCCAGCACGCAGGTCAACCTGCCCGAGCATGTCGCCCGCCGCGTCCGGCAGGCAACGAAGCGGATCCCCGACAGCGCGCTGACGACCGAGGGCGTCCCGGGCGCGTCGGAGGCCGTGGCCGCCGGCGGGCGCGAGCCAATTCCGCACGTCACCGTGAAGTACGGCCTTCACTCCGACGACGTCGCCCCAGTGCGCGAGGCGCTCGCCGGCGAGAAGCCGATCCGCGTGACCCTGGGCAGGACGTCGATCTTCAAGGCGCGGGAGGGCTCGCCGTACGACGTCGTGAAGGTCGACGTCCGGAGCCCCGACCTCCACCGCCTGAACGCGAAGATCGCCAAGCTCCCGCACACGGACACGCACCCCGACTACAAGCCTCACGTGACCCTGGCCTACGTGAAGCCGGGCCTGGGGAGGCACTTCGCGGGGAAGGACTGGCTGAAGGGGCAGACGGCCACGCTCGACGCCGTCACGTTCTCCGACCGCGAGGGCGCGACGCACGAGATCGGTCTCGGGCAGGCGGCTGCGGCCCGCGCGCTTGCCAGCGCGAAGACCGTGGCCACGCCGGAGGAGTTCCAGGCCGCGGTGAAGGCGCACACCGACCGCGCCGGTCGGATCCAGTGGAACAAAGTGCCGGAGCCGCCGCGGGACGCCCTCGGGAGCCGGATTCTCCCGGGCGAAGAGGGTTGGACCCCCGAGTACAGGAAGGCCGTGCACGAGACCGCGGCGCACCTGGTGAAGCAGGTCGCCAAGGCGGAGCGGTCCGAACCCACCGGACGGCGTCCGGTGATGGACGCGGAGGGCCGGCCGGTCCTGGGCGACTTCACTGGCGTCGGCTCGGCGAAGCGCGGCACCGCCCTCGAGGCCGTCGACGCCGGGCCCAGGGAGATGGTCCTGGCCCTCGCGCGCGACAAGGGAAACCCGCTCGAACTGGAGATCCACGACGCCGCCCGTCGCGAGGTGGCCGAGATCGAAGCGCAGCGGGAGGAGTTCGGTGGGCGGGTGGAGCAGCGTCCAATCTACGAGAAGACGGCCATCGGCGACCAGACGCTGATCCCAGGCACGCTCGACGCGGTCGCCAGCGGGCCCGGACGTCGCCCACAGGAAACGTTCGCCGAGGCGCCGCTCTTCACGCAGGAGCGGGACTCCCGGGCGAAGACGGAGGAGGCGGCGTTCAAGAGGGCACAGCGTCCGCTACTCGAGCCAGCGCCAGTCCCTGTCGAGCCGACGCCTGGGATGCGCGCGGCCGCGCAAGAGATCGAGCGTGAACTTTCCGGCAGAGAGCCGGCCCTACCAGTCGGGACATCCTCCGTCGCCGCCCTTGCCGAGCGGCATGGCATGGTCCTGAGCGAGAAGGCCAAGGGGCACTACTTTGCCACATTCGAGGGCGAGGCCCAGCCCGGCAAGATCACCAAGATCCAAGTCTCGCTGCGACGGGTCGTCCACGGCGACCGCAACGGCTTCCGTGTCGCGGTCCTGCCCACCGGCGTGGACAGAATCTCCGGGCGCCCGGCGTTGATGGCGCCAGGGAGGAGCGAAGACTTCTGGACCGAAGCCTCGGCTGATGCCGCGTTGCGGGCCGAGTTCAAGCGAGCGGAGGAGATCACAGGGGCGTCCCAGCGTCGAGGCTCGCACCCCAAGACGCCCGCCCCACCTGAGCGTGGGGCACCACTGATCGTAGAAGAGACCCTTGACGGCGAAGCGCGGGTGGGAGCACCATCCAAGGGTGAGCCTGGAACACCCGAAAGCGCCGCCGCCTTCCAGCGAGCCGTCGGCGAGCTCCGCGAGCCCGCGGCTGTTGTATCCGCCAGTGGAGGAAAGGTTCTTCCTGGGCGACATGGAGGAAGCGGAGTCCGCACCACCGCCCTCGCCATCACCATCCCCGAAGAGCTCCGAACCCGAGGCTGGATAGACCTCCGCGGCCACACCCTCAGAACCCCTCAAGACGTCGCCGTTCTCGCCCGCGTCTACCGCGACCCTCGCTTCGAGACCTTCCGAATCTTCTACACGCGGAGTGGTCGGATCGTTGCGCACGAGGGGATCACCTCGCGCGACCCGACGAGCGTCGTTGTCTTCTCCCCGCGACTCGTCTCGAGGCAGGCCTACGAAATCCGGCAGCGAATGGAGAGGCTGCAGGCTGACGGCTACTGGATCGCGCACAACCACCCTTCCGGCAATCCGGCTCCGAGCGCTGCGGATCTGGACCTGACCCGCGTCCTCGGGGCGCGGGTGAAGGGCCTCAAGGGGCACGTCGTCATCGACCACGACACCTTCGGCTTCATTCCGCCAGAAGGCGACATCGCCCGGGGGATCTTCGTGGTCCCGCGGGAGGCTGTCGGTGCGGAGGAGTACTTGGTGCCGTCGTTGGGCGTGCAGCCTGGAGGCGGCGTCCGCGGCGGAGACGTGGTTTTGCGGAGGCCTGAACAGGTGGCAATTCTCATCGCGGCCCTTCGAGACCCCGCAGCGGGCGACGCCTACGTAACCCTACTTCACACCGACTCGCTGGGGCGTGTCCGGGCGGTACAGGAGATGCCGCTCGCGCTGTTCGAAAAGACGATGTTCGAAAAGACGAACGAAGCTGCCAACTACATCCGCGGGCGCCAGCGGGCGTTTGGCGCAGCGCAAACCTTCGCGTATTACCCGAGCTCGCAGCGAATGGCCGGACCGGCGTTGCAGCTCATGGGGAAGGGGGTGCTCCGGGACGCGGCATTTGGAGATGGCGAGCCCACGCTGTACGAGCGCGGATTCAACCAAGCTCGGAAGTCCATCACGGACATGAAGCGCATCAAGGTGGGGGAGGAGCGGCCGCCGCTGGAGGGCGGCCGCGGAGGCGAGGTGCCGCCGCCGCAAGAGCCCCCCACGCCGGCCAGGCCCGGGGCTGCCGAACCGCCTGAGCGGCCCGCTCCGCGACCATTCTTCGACGGCCAGGCTGCGGTCGAGCGCCTGAAGGCCCGCGGCAAGGGGAAGGCTTTCGAGCTCGGGGGCGCCGCTGCCGCCGGGGCCGGCGCCATTGGCGACGCCGCGGTCTACGGGGCGAGCCTCATGGAGCGGGGGATCCGCGAGTTCGGGCCCTGGTCGAAGGCCATGCGCGAGGGCCTCGGCTCCGTCATCCGCGACCTGCAGGTCTGGCTCCGCAGCCTCTACCGGCGCGCGACGGAGCTCATCTCGAAGCAGCCGCCGGCGCAACCTGCGCCCGCCCCCGCCACCGCGGCCCCCGCCGGCAAGGGCCCGACCACCGGGGGTGCCGCCCCCGCGCCGACTCCGAGGACCGCGGGCACGCCGGGCCAGGGCTTCAGCCTCCCGGAGGAGACGACCCTCCAGCGTCTGCAGCGCATCATCCAGGACAGGCTCAACCGCGTGTCGACCGTGACCGGAGCCGTCAAGCAGCAGGGCGGCATCCTGCGGGAGAACCTCAAGGACCTGTTCGACGCCGTGACCCCCATCGCGGCGGACCGGATCCAGCAAACGCAGCTCAAGTTCATCGACCCGCTCGTGAAGCTCCTGGCGGAGAACAAGATCTCGCTCGAGGACCTCGATCGGTACGTCTACGCCAGGCACGCACCCCGCCGGAACAAGGTGATCTCGGATCGGTGGGAAGGGAAGGTCACCGAAGGGTCCGGGATGTCCGACGTCGAAGCCGCGAGGATCCTCGCCGACTTCAAGGCAAGGGGGCTGGACGCGAACCTCTCGAAGGCCGCCGACATCGTCCGGGAGATGCGGGAGGAGCAGTTCCGCGTCCTCGAGGACGGCGGCTTGCTCTCGAAGGCCCAGGCCAAGGCGTGGCGCGACGTGATGGGCGACGACTACGTTCCCCTGCGGACGGCCGAGGTGGAAGAGGGCATCGGCACCGGCCGAGGCTTCGACATCCGCGGGAAGGAGTCGAAGAGCGCCACCGGCCGGAGCGAGCTGGCCGATAGCCCCGTCTCGGCCATGATCCAGCAGCTTCACCGGGCGATCGTCAGAGGCGAGAAGAACAAGGCCGACCAGGCCTTCGCCCGTTTCGCCGAGGAGAACAAGCTCTTCGAGCTGGACAGGGAGCATCAGCGCACGGAACTCCGCGACGGCAAGGCGCACGTGGTGCGCGACACGTTGCGGGACGCCGAGGACTTCCACTACAAGGTGGACGGGGAGAAGCACCGCCTCGACGTGGCCTCCGTCGATCCCATCCTCGACCGGGCCCTCAAGAACCTCTCGGGGAAGGAGACGGGCAAGCTCGTCGAGACCGTCGGGAAGTTCACGCGTCTCTACTCGCAGATGGTCACGAGCTGGAACCCCGAATTCCTGCTGACCAACTTCGCGCGAGACATCCAGACGGCGGTAGCGAACGTCTCCGCGGAGCGCACCGGGAAGATCGCTCAGCACATGGTCAAGAACGTGCCCCAGGCCGTGAGGGGCATCTACGAGAGCCTCCGTAACCCCCAGGCCGGGGGGGCGTGGGCGAACGCCGCGAAGGAGTTCCGCGAGAACGGCGGCTCGGTCGGGTGGTTCTCGATCCGGGACCTCGAGACCATCGAGCGCGACCTCGCCGGGCGGGTGAAGCGCGCGGGCGAGGGTCCGGTGAACGCCGCCTTCCGCGCCGCCTCCGCCGTCAAGGACTGGGTCGAGCGGGCGAACAAGTCCGTGGAGGGCGGGGTCCGCCTGGCCTACTTCCAGGCGCTGCGGGATGCCGGCGTCGTGGCCAAGGAGGCAGCCGCGGCCGCGCGGAAGGTCACCATCGACTTCAACAAGAAGGGCGAGATGGGGCCGGTGATGAACAGCCTCTACGCCTTCTTTAACGCAAACGTCCAGGGGGCCGCGCGGCTGGGAGACGTGCTCCGTACCCCGCGGGGCGCCAAGATCGCCGGGGGCATTGCGGCTTCGGCATGGGCGCTCGACCAGTACAACCGGGCCGTCGCGGGCGACTCGGACAAGGACGGGGTGAACGACTACGACGCGATCCCCGAGTACGTGAAGGAACGGAACCTCGTTGTCATGCGGGGCGAGGGTGGGAACCCCGTCCTCGTGCCGCTGCCCTACGGCTTCAACGTCCTCCACACCGTGGGCCGACAAGCGAGCGCGGTGCTCTCTGGCGCCACGAAGCCGGGCGAGGCGGCCCTGGCGGTCGGGGCGTCGCTCGTGAACGCCTTCAACCCCCTCGGCTCCGAGTCCGACCTGGTACAGCAGCTCGCGCCCACGTTCCTGGATCCGATCGTGCAGCACGTCATGAACCGCGACTTCGCCGGGCGGAAGATCCGGCCTGACTACCAAGCCGCGGAGCTGAAGCCCGACTCCGAGAATTACTACAAGAACATCAACCCCTTCGCGCGCTCGATCGCGGAGTGGCTCAACGAGCAGACCGGGGGCGACAAGCTAGCGCCCGGGTTCGTCTCCGTGAGCCCCGAGACGCTCGAGCACTTTGCCGGTTTCGCCACTGGCGGCCTGGGGCGCTTCGTCGGCAACACGATCGGGACCGGACAGGCGATCGTCGAGGGCAAGGTCCCGGACATCAGGAACATCCCATTCGCACGGCGCTTCGTCTACGAGCCGAGGGAGTTCGTGGACACCGAGAAGGTCCGCGCCGACTACCGCGAGGCCTTCGGCATCGAGCCCCTGCGCCGTGCGATGGTCGAGGCGGGCTACGCCCCGCAGCCGCCCGCGCGCAGCATCACGATCCCCAACAGCCTCGGGAAGAAGGTGGAGCTCACGCCGGCGGAGTACCGGGTCTTCGTCGACCACGACCGCAGGATGGCGGAGCGCCTGCGCACGGCGATGCTCGATCCGCGGTTCCGGCAGAAGACCCCCGAGGCCAAGCGCCAGTTCATCGAGCAGCGGTACCAGCTCGCCGCGGACGACGCGCGCCGGAAGGTGCTCCCGTTCGTTCTGCGCCGGGTACGGGCCGGAGGGGCGGAGTTCGTCTCGTGACGCCTGCTCGCGCCGGACGTCGACGGATTGGGCCGCCCCCGAGGATCCTCGGCCGCGGTGTGAACGTCTACCTTGTCGAGCTCGAGGAGTGGCTGCTCAAGCTGTGGCACTCGGAGGCCGGGGGCATTCCGCCCGGCTTCAAGAACATCGCCCCCCCGTCGATTGCCATTGACGGCGCCTCGAGTGCCGGCACCGAAAACAACGGTTGGGCAGCAGCCGATCACACCCACGGCATTGCAACAGGCGATCCGGCCGCCATTCGCCTCGGGCAACCAAACGCCGAAGGGACGGCCGATGCGGTCGCACGCGCCGACCACGTTGGTGACACGATCGTCCTCTCCGGCCAGATCCGGGCCCTCGTCTCCCTGAGGATCGGATGATCCTGCTCGACACCGCCACTCGTCGCCTGCGGGTGCTCCTCGGAGGAGCGGGGGCGATCCCGTTCGTCGCTTCCTACGTCGAGATCACCACCGCGACCCAGTCCCTCACCGCGGAAGCGTCAAATCCTGGCGTGACGAACGGAGCTACTCCCGTCGATCTCGTCGGACTCCCAGGGGTAGGCATCGTCCGTCAGGTGAAGTTGATCTGGATCAAGAACAGCTTGGGCGGAGCGGTAGACGTCACGATCCGCTACGACGACAACGGCACGAACCGCGACTTTCCATTCAACCTGCCAGATGGCCACTTCGCGCAGTACAACGACGGGGAGGGGTGGCGCTTCTTCGATGCGAGCGGGTGCCTGAAGACGCAGTTCTGCGGTGGGACTGGAACGAGCGCACAGCCCTCCTCGGCACAGTTCTCGGTTCTCTCGAACCTCGTCAGCGCCTTGACCTCGGCTCACAACGCGCTCTCGAACGTGGTATCGGCCGGTGGTGGCGGAGGTGGTGGGAGCGTCACTTCCAACGAGGTGAGCGCCGTCAGCGCGCAGGCGGCGTCGGCCATCAACGTCGTCTCGAACGCCCTCAGCAACGAGACATCGGTCCGCTCCGTTGCCGACGTCTCTCTCGCACAGGCTATCTCCGTAGTCTCCAACGCTGTGAGCGTGGTGTCGCAGGGGCTCTCCGTGGAGACCGCCGCGCGGATAGCGGCCGACAATACGCTGTCGCAGGCGATTAGCGTCGTGAGCAACGCTGTGTCCATCGTTTCCACCGCCGCGAGCGTGGCCGACGTCCACGCGAGCACTGCTTCTGCCGCAGCTACGAGTGTGGACGCCCGCGTCAACAGCGTGAACAGTTTCATTTCGGGCATTTCTGCTCGCTCCGTGGGCGGAGTGTCTACCCACGGTCTTCAGTCGGTCGTAAACGCGCTCTCCAATAGGATCTCGGCGACTGCTGGTGGATCGGGGAGCGTCACGTCGAATGAAGCGTCGGCCATCTCCGCGCAGGCCGCTAGCGCTATCAACGTGGTGAGTAACGCGGTGTCCATCGTCTCGGTCGCCGCTGCGGCCGCAGACGCGCACGCCTCCACTGCGAGCGCCGCCGCAACCTCAGTGGACGGGCGGGTGACGAGCGTCAACACCTTCCTGTCGGGGATCTCTTCCCGTTCGGTGGGCGGCGTCTCGACACACGGTATTCAGTCCGTGGTCGACGCCCTGAGTAACCGCATTTCGGCCACCGCCGGGGGCTCAGGTAGCGTGACCAGTAACGAGGCGTCGGCGATCTCCGCTCAGGCGGCGTCGGCGATCTCGGTGGTCTCGGCTGCGGTCACATCGGTAGACGGACGGGTCAACTCCGTGAACACGTTCATCAGCGGTATCTCGGCCAGGTCCGCGGGGACTTCCACTCACGGGCTTCAGTCCGTGGTGAACGCGCTCTCCCACACCCTCTCTGCCCTCTCCCAGGCGACCTCGGTCGCTGACGCGGCCCTTTCCGCCCGCATCGTCTCCGTCCTCTCCGTGGACGTCTCCAACCTCCGGAGCGCGGTCAACGTGGTGTCTAATGCCGTGTCTGTCGTTTCGACCGCCGCCTCGAACGCCCTCAGCGTGGCGAATGCGGCGAGCCAGGCGGCGAGCGTGGTCAGCACCGCCGCTTCGAACGCGCTCTCGGTTGCCAACGCCGCCTCCAACGCGGCCTCGATCGTCTCCGCCCGACTCGCGTCGATCATCACCACGGACCTCTCCGCCCACTCCCAGGCCCTCAGCGTTCACAGCCAGGCCATTTCGGTCCTCTCCCAACAGGTCTCCATCATCTCGAACTCGCTCTCCGTCCTGACCTCGGCCCACAACGCTCTCTCGAACGTGGTCTCCGGGGTAGTGAGCGGGGCCTCCGCCCGCTCCGTGGGGAACGTGTCGACCCACGGCTTCCAGTCGATCCTCAACGCGCTCTCGAATCGGATTTCCGTGGCGGCTGGAGGATCGGCGGTTCCGTCCTCCGCGCAGTACGCGAGCCTCGCCTCGGTAGTGAGCCACCTGGCCTCGGCGGTCAGCCTAGTGTCCTCCACGTCCCTCGGGGGTGGCTCCGCGACCGGCCTCCAAGCGGTTGTCGATGCCCTGTCCAACCGGATCTCCGCGGCTGGTGGCGGTGGTGGGAGCGTGACGTCTACGGAGGTTTCGGCGGTGAGCGCACAGGCCGCGAGCGCTCTGTCCCAGGCGATCTCCGTGGGGACCGCGACCGCGAACGACATCTCCAACAACCTCTCGAACGAGATCAGTAACCGGATCAGCGCCGACAACGTCCTCTCGGGACGCATCGACTCGGTCGCCGCTGCTGCCGCGGCCCCACAGGTGCGTATCCGCTCCGCTGTGGTGTCGGTCATCTCGGCCGGTACGCTCGTGGACATCGCGGGGCTGAGTATCGTTGTCTCTGCTGGGGGGCTGTACGCGATTGATGGGGCAGTGGCCTTTGAGAAGGCCACTTCCGGGGGCGTTGCGTTCGGATTCTCCATTCCTCCGCTGACCGGGGCCGGGAGCTTCATCACGATGGAGCTGATGGCGGTCGCGGGAACGCAGGCGGGGGCGATAGGCGCGGCGACCACTCACGGCTGGGGGCGTGCCGCCTTCAGCGCCACAGCCGCACAGCAAACCGCGATCGTCTCCGTCTCCGCGACGGTCATCAATGCCATCCGCTTCGTTCACACGAAGGGGATGCTCTGGGTCAGCGCTAACGGGACGCTCCAGATGATGGCACGCGGAAGCGTCGCGGCCGACTCGCTGAGCGTGCGCGGCGGCTACATCCGCGCCTACAAGCTCGCTTAAAGGAGAAACCTGATGCCATACCAGCAACTTGGGACCGAGATCACCACCGTCGTGGTCACTCCGACCGACGTAGCGATCGCGCTGGGTAGGAGCTGAGCCGTGGCCGCGGACATCAAGCTCGAAGGTGGTACGAGGTCTATCGTCATCAACGACGACGCCGCCTTGGCCAACAACGCGCGTGCGGCCGGCGACTACCAGAACGACACGACCTTGGAGCTGTTCTGCACTGCTTACCTTCAGGTCCAATATGACGGAGGCCCTCCCGCGGTTGGTGCCGAGATCGCCCGCCTCTACGTCCTTCCCGGTGACGACGATGCCTCCGAAGTCTTTCCGGACGGCGGCGATGCCGGGCTCGGGACGGACGACACGCCCCAGCAGGTCTTCTACGTGGGGAGCTTCGAATCCGTCAACCCCTCCACGACCGTCAACGAGGTGCTCGGCATACCTGGGATCTCGCTCACACCTGGGAACAACCGCTTCGTCCTCCTAAACGTGAGCGGTCAAAGCCTCGACTCGACCTGGGAACTACGGATCAAGCCTTACCACCTCCAGAGCGTGTAGCAGATGGGGATTCAGGCAAGGCCGGCGTCGTTCGGTTACGCACGGTCTGCAATCCGCCCGAATTCCCCCTATCGTGTGAACTGGCAGAGCCCTCAGGCTCGAGGGCTCGTCTCGTGGTGGCCAATCCTCCCGATCGCCGCCATCGGAGTCAATACCGCAATCGTCACCCAGCCGAACCTGGTTCCGGGTCCGGCCGACATCGCCTCACCGGCAGTCGCGGACGCTGTTGGTTTTGCCCCAGACTCGTTGCTACATACGGTTGCGCTGCTAACCGATACCGACGTGTCGATGATTGGTCCGGTGGCCGACACCCTGATCTCTGCATCGCTCGGGGCGATGTCATGTTGGATCAAGATTCTAGGCGACGGCCTCTCCAGCGACGTTACGTTCGGTCTGTCTCAGATCATAGGCGACGAGCTCGATGGTGGCTACTTCGGGCTACGGTACGGTAACAGAGCCAGCGCTGGCCAAAAGCTCCACGCGTACAACTGGGACGGTGACGACGATTTTGTAGCCGCGACGATTACCCAGAACGAGTGGCATCACATCCTCTGGATGCACGCGGGCGGCAACCTGTACCTTTACGTGGACGGGCGTGGAGCCTCCGCGGTCAGCGGCAATACAAGCTTCGTAAGTGGTGTTTTCACCATCGGCAGCACGGTGAGCACCTCTGCTAACGCTAAGATCGCCGACGTCCGAATCTACAACAAGGGTCTTGATCCGGCGACGATCTATCAGATGTGGGACCCGGCGACACGTTGGGATCTCTACAGCAAGCCCTCGCTGATCCCATGGATAGAGCCGCCAGCGCCCCGTTTCATCCTCGGCACGCACTGATGACAGTTCTCGATGTCAACACGAAGTACGAGACGACCTATTGCATTCCCCTTTGGCTCAGGGATCTTCAGATCAAGGCTGCGCTCAAGCGCACGGACCGCCGCATCCAGCCGCGCGAGAAGCACGAAGGGAAGATCGCCATCGTCGGCTATGGCCCCTCCCTGAATGAGACCTGGGAGCAGCTCAAGGGCTTCGAAGGTCCGACCATCTCGTGCTCTGGCGCAACCCGCTTTCTGATCGACCGTGGAATCGTCCCCGCGTGGCATGTAGAGGTAGACCCGCGCCCCCACAAGGTGAAGCTAATCGGCGCACCTCACCCCGACGTCGAGTACCTCATCGCCTCAACCTGCCACGCCGACGTCTTCGAACTGCTGAAGGACAGCAAGGTCACGCTCTGGCACGTCTTCTCAAACGAGGAGGAGGCGATCCGGGTCCTCCCTCGTGGCGAGTGGGCGATCACGGGGGGCTGCGACGTGGGGATGCGCTGCATGACCATCGCGCGCTTTTTCGGCTTTGCCGACATGCACATCTTCGGGATCGACGGGAGCTTCGGGGCCGCCGGTAACCGCCACGCCGCTGAGCACCCCCACGCGCAAAAGGCCGCCCCTCTCGAGTACGAGGGGCGCACCTTCTACACCACCCAGGCGATGCTCGAGTCCGCGAAGATGGTCTTTCACGAGATGAACCAGCTCATCGACGTGACCCCCACGTTTTACGGGGACGGCCTCGTCCAGGAGATGGCGAAGCACTACAAGCGTGAGCCAGCCAAGAGCTCTCAGATTGCGCTCAACCGCCCGGAGCTGATCTCGGCGAGCTACGCGGCGCTCAACCGGGATCTCCACGAGAGCAATCTCGCGTACGGGGTTGGGGGCGGGAAGTACGCCAAAGTGGCGATGAAACTCGCGGCGAGTCTTTTTAGCAGCTCTATCCTCGACTACGGGTGCGGAAAGGGGATGCTTGCGAAGGAGATCCCCTTCCCGATATGGGAGTACGACCCCGCGGTTCCGGGGAAGGAGACCCCACCGCGGCCCGCCGATCTCGTGATCTCCACCGACGTTCTCGAGCACATCGAACCCGAGAAGATCCTGTTCGTGCTGGACGACCTACGGCGCTGCACGAGGAAGATGGGCTACCTCGTGATCCACACGGGGCCGTCAGGGAAGACGCTGCCCGACGGGCGCAACACCCACGTCCTCCAGCGGAACGCTCAGTGGTGGGCGAAGATGCTCGGGCAGTTCTTCGTCGTGGCGAAGATCATCCAAAAAGGCCCGCTGCTCCACGTAGTGGTGGTACCGGGGAAGATGAAGAAGAAGGAGAAGGCACCCGTATCCGTGGCGTCTCAGGCTGTGGCCAGTTAGGAGGACAAAATGGCGGTGAAGGCAATCGGATCCGTGAGCAACTACAGGGTGGCTGCGGATCCGTCGAAGATGGTGATGGATGTCAACGTCTCGACCGTGAACGGCAACACCATGAACACGGAGTACGAGAGCTCCATCAACACGGCCAATTCCTCTTTGCTGCTAGCTCTCAAGTCGTTCGTGAGGGACTACGCCGAGGAGGAGTTGGACCAGTCATTCGACCTACTCGACAGCGTCAGGGTCTTTGGGCCGTTCGAGATACTGACCTAATAGGCCGGCGCCAGCATCTTCGCGCGCTCGTCGTACCACTCCTGCGCATGGTCGCACTTGATGAAGTCCTCGAACCACGGGCCCCCGAGGGTGTAGTGGAGTATCTTCGCCTGCGGGTTCGGGGGGTATTCCCCGACCAACCAGTTCCAGGCCAACGGTAGCGGCCCGACCCGCTCCTCGCCGTCCTTCCCCAACCAGAAGAATTGGTGGAGGGCGAGGCCGGAGGCGGTGTTGACATACTTCGGCGTGAGCGCTCGGCACTCCGCGTTGTTGAACACCATCAGGCTCGACCAGTTCTTGCAGCGGTAGGTGGTCTGCTCGTTACCGAGGAACTTCGTGGCGGACTTTGGGGTGTAGTCGTGTTTGCAGACCCACACCGCCTTTGGGTCCTTGCTCCAGTCCCGCCCCATGAGCTCCCAGATGTCGGCCAAGCACAGCATGTCGAGGTCCATGAAAACCGCGTAGCCCTCGTAGCCGCACAGGTACGGGACCATGAACCGTGTCAGGCTGAAGTCCGTCGACTCGTTGGCGGCCCGCGGACGGGTGTACTCCGGAAGGTGCCGCTTCGCGAGCGGGATGATCGACACTGGCCTCGAGGCGCGGCTCAGGATCGAGTGGGCAAGCACGTGGAAGGCCGCCGTCTCGCGCTCGTCGTACCCGATGAAGACCCGGAGCACGCCGAGAGTCTACACTGCTCGCCAGATGCTCGCCAGCTTTCGGGTCTGTCCGTAAGTTGGTGACCCGCCATGGACTCGAACCATGAACCCAGAGATTAAGAGTCGCTCAGGAGACCATCACGGCCGACCACTGACGGCCTGAAACGCCGTCGTGTTCTGACGTTTCACTCACTCTGGATCACGGTCGATCGCTGTGATACCTTTCCGCGTGCTCACCAACACTGAGCCATTCCCGGCCCGGTTGAATGGCGGATGGAGGCGTCTTATAAGCCGGCGCTCGAGCGCTGCGGCCACCTTCGCGTCGGCGCAGGGCCAGATCCGAAGGGAGTCGGTTTTGAGGAAGGCATGGAGCTGCTCATGTGTTCTGCTCAGCGGGCGCCCCAATCCGACGGTGCTCATTCCCACGTACAGGGCCTCGCCACCACGGACCCACGCGTAGACGAGCGGCCTCCGGGCAGCCAGAAACTGCTCTCCACGAAGCGTTACGGTGCCACCTCCAGAAAGGGCGCGCGCCGTCTGTTCGAGGATTTGACCCTCGCGCGCCGCGACGAATTCCCGGTGCTTCACCGGATCGCGCTTCTTGAGCGTCCACTCCGAGAGTTGCCGACGGGCTTCGTCGATATCCTTGGTTCGACAGGAACGCTGGATGAAACGCCCGGAGATTCGAATACCGACCCACCAGTAGCCACGCCTCTGAAACAGGTATCCATCTCCACGCATCGGTTCGCACCATAGCATGCGAAGCAAGGCCGTCCGGCTGACCAAGCGCGTTGTGGCTACGATCCCCACGCCGCCAGGGCTACATGGTGACCACGTAACGTGGGACTCCGAGGTTCGGGGCCTGGGGCTCCGCGTGCGTGCCTCTGGTGGGCGCCGGTGGGTCTTCCGGTACCGTTTCCGAGGACGTCAGCGGTTCGTGGTCATCGGCGAGCACGGCCAGCCGTGGACGGCTGACACCGCCCGGGACCGCGCGCACCAGCTCCAGGGGCTCGTAGCCTCCGGGATCGACCCCGCGGCGACGCGCGAGGCGGCGCGCGGGGTGCCCACTCTCGAGGTCGCGGCCACGCGGTGGATCCGGGAGCACGCGGAACCCCACAAGGCCCCCGCCTCCATCGACGGCGACAAGCTGATGCTCGCCCGCTTCGGGATCGCCTTCGTAGACCGGCCTCGCGGCGAGCTCAAGGACCTGGGCCGGACGCGCGTCGACGCCGTGACTCGCGAGCAGGTCGCGGCCGTGATCGGGCGCCACAAAGGGACGCCCATCCAGGCGAACCGGCTGCACGCGCTCCTCTCGGCGATCTTCAACTGGGCGGGGCGAGTGGGGGCAGACAACCCCTGCCGCGGTGTCCGGCGGTACCGCGAGAACAAGCGGGACCGGTTCCTGTCCGACGTTGAGCTCGCCCGCCTGGGGAAGGCGTTGCTCGAGGTCGAGCGCCTGAACGAACACAGGAAGCCCGGAGGCGAGAGTCCGATCACCGTCGGCGCGATCCGGCTGCTCTTGCTCTCGGGGGCCCGGCCGGCGGAGCTGCTCACCGCGCGGCTCGCATGGGTCGACCTGAAGGCCATGACGCTGCGGATCCCTCAGCCGAAGGAAGGAAAGCCGAAGGTCCTCCGTCTCATTCCCGAGTCGAAGTTGGTGATCAGGTCTCTCCCGCGCTACAAGGACAACCCCTACCTTCTGCCGGGGCACCGTCGTGGACAGCATCTCGTCAACCTCCACGACGCGTGGGACCGGATCCGCGCGCGGGCTGGGCTTCAGGACGTCCGGCTCTACGACCTGCGGCACACCTACGCTTCGATCGTCGCGCGCATGCGCGAGTCGTTGCCGATTATCGGCGCGCTCTTGGGGCACCGCCGGCCGGAGACGACCTTGCGATACGTGCATCTGGCCGACGACCCGCTGCGCGGGGTCGCGGAGAGGGCTGGACGGAAGATCGCGGCTGCGCTGCGGTGGAAGCCGCCGGGGGCGTAGGGTCAGATGCAGGCTCTGTCCCAACCATCCCAGTCCAGGCGGTACCTGTGTCGAATGTCGCGTCGGGTACCCGGAAGTATCCAGTTTCGCCTGGCATCGTCCTCGGCCCTGCAAACTCCATCGCGCACCTGTCGCATTA
>Ga0184637_10001442_pt1 | contig 16113 bp, 11 predicted proteins | sample PLM3_127_b2_FD_133143 | JGI IMG/M metagenome (GOLD analysis project Ga0184637, IMG submission 133143) | Groundwater sediment microbial communities from an aquifer in East River, Colorado, USA - PLM3_127_b2 | ecosystem: Environmental > Terrestrial > Soil > Riparian zone | place: USA: East River...
AGATCGAGGGTGCGAAAGAAGCGTTTGATCCGTCCGCTCCAGTGCGATCCGCGCCGCGAATCAGGCAATCGTTCGGCGAGCGGGCGGAGCACCCGGTTTCGCAGCCACGCCGGCACCCGCCGCACCCGTTCGGCGAGCACGGCGCCGCGGTAGCGCTCGTAGCCCGCCGCCACCTCATCGCCGCCCAGGCCGGAGAGCGCCACGGTCACATGCTCACGCGTCAGCTCGGACAAGTACCAGTTGGGGATGGCGGAGGAGTCGGCGAACGGCTGATCGAAGGCCCGCACCAGCCGAGGCATCAGATCGACGAGGTCGGGGCGGACGACGAACTCGTGATGGTCGGTCGAGTACTGGCGGGCGACGGCGCGCGCGTACTCCCGCTCGTCGAACAACTCCCCGCCGTCCTCGTAGCCGATGGTAAAAGTCTGGACCGGACCCGCCGCATGGCGGGACATGAGGGCGACGACCGCGCCCGAATCGATCCCTCCGGAGAGGAAGGCGCCGAGCGGCACATCGGCGACCAGGCGGATGCGCACCGCCTCCTCGAGCGCCGCCCGGAAGCCCTCGACGGCCGCCGACTCGTTCCGCGCGGGATCAACCCGATAGTCGAGCTCCCAATAAGGCTCCAGCGTCACCCGCCCGCCCTCGGCCACCAAGATGTGGGCCGGCTCGAGCTCGTGGATGCCCTCGAAGATGGTGAGCGGGGCCGGCGTATACAGGAAAGTCAGGAAGTGATTGAGACCGGCCGGACTCAGCCGGCGCTCGACCGCCGGATGGCGGAGCAGGCACTTGAGCTCCGACCCCCATAGGAGCTGGCCGCCGGCGACCGTGTAGTAGAGCTGCTTGATCCCGACCCGGTCACGGGCGAGGACCAGGCGCCGGCGCGCCCCGTCCCAGATCGCGAACGCGAACATGCCCCGCAGTTTCTCGACGCAGCGCGGACCGTACTCTTCGTAAGCATGGATGATGGTTTCGGTGTCTGAGGAGGTGCGGAAGCGATGGCCGCGGGCCTCGAGATCCTTCCTGAGCTCGAGATAATTATAGATCTCGCCGTTGAAGGTGACCCAGGCTGTCCGGTCCTCGTTGGCGATCGGCTGGTTGCCGGTCTCGAGGTCGATGATCTTGAGCCGGCGCACCGCGAGCCCCACCCGACCGGGCTCGAGATGGAACCCGTCGTCGTCCGGCCCCCGGTGGGTGATGACCCGATTCATCTCCGCGAGCGCCAGGGGATCGATCGGTCGCCCGTCTTCAAGGCTCAGGATGCCAGTGATGCCGCACATGCCGCGTCTTGGGTCGTGTCGGTGGTTTGGTTGGTTTTGGGTGGTCTTGGTGGTCTTGGTTGCTGAAAGGTGCTCAGCGCCGGGACGGCTCCCAGGTCACCTGGCGGCCCCCGGTGAGGTAGCGCACCCAGGCGACGAGAATCGACAGGTTGACATTAGCGAAGAAAAGCGGAAGGCGGAAGATGAGCCGAGTCTCGAGCCGGCGGTCGAGAAAAGCGGCCAGCGCCAGAGAATAGAGGCCGATTTGCGCCGCGAGGGCGGCGGCGTAGATGGCGCCGCGCCCGGCGAGGACGGCCGAGGACCCGAGGAGAGTGAGCAGGAAGAAAGGCACCGTCCAGCGCAGGATCTTGTGGCTCCAGACCTGCCAGGCGAACCGTGGGTAGCGAAACGGGTTGAGAAGGGTGCGCATGTGAAAGAGGACCGCCATGCCTCTCATTACTGTCCGCACCTTGCGGCGGAACTCGTCACTAGGTTGGACGAGCGCCGAATAGTAGCCGATCGCCGCCGGCTCATGCGCCGTGCGAAACCCGGCCGCCGCCACCTTGAGCGGCGTGAGGAAATCGCGCTCGAACCCCGGCGCCCAGGCATCGGCCAGCGATCGGCGCACGGCATAGAACGAGCCCGAGGCGCCGACCAGCGTGCCGAGATCGGCTTCGGCCTGGCGCAGAGCCATCTCGTAGCGGACGTAGAACCCCTCCCCCGCCCCGCGCTCCGGCTCGCCGCGCTCGTCGACAATCTCGTCCCGGCTCGAGACGCAGCCGACGGTGGGGTCGGCGAAGTTCTGCATCATCGCCCGCAGCGATCCGGGAGCGAGGATGATGCGAGCATCGGAAAATACGAGAATGTCCCCGGTGGCGCGAGCGATGGCCGCGTTCTGGCAGGCCACCTTGCCTCCGCGCTCCGGGAGCCGGATGAGCTCGACCCCGCGACCGGCGTAGCGGGCGGCAATCGAATCGGTGGCATCGGTGGAAGCATCCGAAGCGACCAGGATCTCGAGCTGGGACCGCGGATAGTCGAGGGCGAGGGTGTTGTCCAGCTTGCGTTCCATATTCCGCGCCTCGTTGTAGGCACTGATGATGAAGGTGATCGGTGGCTCGAACGCAGCTCTCCGCACCGGCTGGCCGAGGAGCGGACGGAGGAGGACCAGGAGGAGCGGATAGCCCGCGTAGGGATAGAAGATGAACCAGGCCGAGGTCCAGAAGAGGAGGTCCATGCAGGTTGGGCGCTAGCCGCTCTCCATGGCTCCGGACGACGGGGACGATCCGGACGATCGGGATGATGCAAACGACGATCCGGACGATCTATCGGCAACTTGCGCTGGTGGCTCAAGCGACCCCAGGGCCCCGAGCAATATAGCCTCCACCTGGCGCGCGCGCGCGTCCCAGGTGTGCTCGGCGCCGCGGGCGCGGCGGGCCGCGGCCGCCTCGGGCGGCTCGCGCCCGCTCGCCGAGACCGCGGCTTCAACCGCAGCGATGAACTCGGCGCGGGTGTCGGCGATCTCGATCACGTCGGCGAAATCGTCGATCCCGGCAATCCGGGTGGAGACCACGGGCCGCCCGGTCGTCAGGTAATCATAGAGCTTGAGCGGGCTCTGGCCTGCGGTATGGGCGTTGTCGAGATGAGGGATGAGACAGACATCAAAGAGCGACAGGTAGTCGCTCAGCTCCGCATGCGGCACCTGCGGGTGAAAGACCAGGTTGGGCAAGGGCGGAAAGCGGCGGTCGAAGTCGAGCTGCACCAGACCGAGGAAGCAGATCGTCCATTCCGGGTGCCGCCGGGCAAGCTCCACCACCAGATCGAGATCGACCCGGTGCTCGTTGATGAAGCCGGCGTAGCCAATGACCGGCCGCCGGAGGCGGCGGGCGAGTGAGCGGGCCCCTGGCACCGCCGGGCGCCCGGTTTCGCTCTTGAGCCCGGTGGCATTGGGTACCACCGCGACCCGTGCCCCGAGAGTGCGGGCGCGAGCGGCCAAGTTGTCGTTGACTGCCAGCACCAGGTCCGCCCCGCGGACGTACTCTTCCGTGAGAGACTCGATCGCCAGCCGAGCTCGTGGATCGCGGGGAAACTGGGCGAAGTCGTCCGACCAGTCGAACACCCGGAACGAGGCTTGCGGCGCCACCGTCTCGACCATTTCCCGGGTCTCGATTCGAACGCCGTTCACTATCAGCACGAACCGCTGCGCCTCGAGCCGCTGATCGAGCCCGGCCAGCGCCAGCGCCCGATCCAGGCGCTTGAGGCGCGCCGAGCGACCGCTAAAGGGGACGACGTGGATGGGGGTCACCACTAGGACCCCTGTCGCCGCCCGATAGGGCCAGACTCCGCGCCAGCTGTAACGGCGGAGCGAGCGAAGCTCGCCGAGGAGGCGGCGGGGCGGGGTGAGGAGCGAGACTTCGGGGTTGACGAAGATCACCCGCTCGATCGCCGGCCTGCGGGCAAGCGATGCCATCATGCTCTGGTTCCGCTTCCACATGGGGTTCCAGGGGTGGTAACCGAAACAGAGGATGGGGAAAGGCGGTGCGAGCATGACAGGTGGAATCGTCACTCACCGGTTCCAGCTCTAGCGGCGAGGCCGGTCGAGCTGGCCGGCCGGCCGGCAAGCATCTGGCGGCGCCAGAGGGCGAGAGTCGCGATCGCCGACAGCCGGCCATGGGCGTCGATCTTGCCTTCCAGGTGGCCTTTGAACAAGTCGGCGACCTGCTCGGTGTCGAGCAGATCATCCAGCAGTTCTCGATCCTCGATCAGATCGGCGAAGAAGCCCCGGGCCCCTTGCCGGATCCAGTCAGCGATGTGGGCGAACTGCCGGTAGTCGTGAGGCCTGAAATAGCCCCGGGTGAGCCGCGGCAGGCCGCGCCAACGGCACCACTCGAGCCAGCGATGGAGGGCGAGAAGCGGCGGCGGACCGGCGAGCGCGAGCCCGGTGGCGGTGCGCGGCACCCGCGCCAGATCGGGAAGGGCGCGCACGATGAACCGGAGGTAGGCTGCCTGTCCGCGGCGCTGGCTCAGGGGCAGCGCGAGGGCGACGTCGACCACTTCCCGATCGGCGAAGGGCGCCCGGGCCAGCCCCGCCGCTCCGAGGGTGGTGAGCTGGTAGGCGATGAAACGGCGCTGGCGGAGCTCGAGGTCGACGCGGTCGGCGCTGCCATAGGGGCCGTCGCCTCGCTCATAAACGGCGAGGAAGGCCTCGTAGGCGGCCCCCTCGGCTTCGCGAAGGAGCGGCCGGCGGAGCAGGCGACCCAGCTCCGCATCGGTGAACCCGGTCCGATAGTGGCGCTCGTAGAGTGCGCGCGCGGCGGCGGCTCGATCCAGTTCCAGGTCTTGGGGATGGACCCAAGCCAGGTGCGCTCCGGTCAGCGCATCCCCCAGGAACCCGCTCAGGATCAGGCTCGGCCGCGACGCCAGCCGCGGGTTCAAACATAAGATGTGGAAGGCATGCAGGGGCGTCTCGCCATCGGTGAGATGGACCCCGCGCTGGCCAAAGCGAGCCATGTAGTCGGGGCCCAGGGGCACCTCCTCGTGACGACTACCCGCAAGGCGTGCGAGCCGGCGGCCGAACTTGAGGTCCCAAGAGTGCCGGTGGCCATAGGAGAGGGTGGTCAGGGGAGTGCGCTCGCGGGCAAGCCCGAGGAGGGTCCGCGAGTCGAGCCCGCCCGAGAGCGGCAGGGCGACTCCCAGTCGCCGATCGAGCGCGCGCTCGACCGAACGGGCGATCGCGGCACCCAGAGAATCAGCCGCCTCCAGGGGATCGACGTCGGTCGTGGATGGCGGCGGCGGCTCCCAGGTCCGTTTGACCAAGAGCTGCCCAGCGTGCCAGGTGGCGAAGCTCGCCGGCGGGAGGAGGCGCACTCCCGGGAACAGGGTGCGGTCTTCGAGTGGGTATCCCACCTGAAGGAGCTGGCCCAGTGCGCGGGGATCTACTTCGGTGCTCTCGGCCAGCGCCCGGGCGCGGCTGGCGAGGAGCAAGTGCCCGCGGTCCAGGCGGTAGTGGAGACGGCCCAAACCGAGGCGATCGTTGACCAGGATGGCGGTTGCAGACCGCTCGTCCCACAAGCAGGCGGCGACGATCCCGTTCAGATCAGCAAGGCTCTCCGGTCCCCTCTCCCCCACCTGATCGAGCAGTCGCTCGGCCAGCGGGCGGCGCGCGTCGCCCAGGCCGGGCACGTAGCCGGCCACCGCGAGCATCTGCGAGCCGCGGCGAGCCACACCTCCGTCCTCACCCCCGATCCCCAGTGAGAGATGGCCGAAGGCCGCCCCGCCGGCGGCGATCGTGCTTTCCACCTCGGTCGGGCCCAGACGGTGAGCGGCAAGGAGCGGGGTCAGGCCCAAGTCCTCCGCCCGCCGGCCAATTACCCCAGCGATTCCGGGCATGCCTGGCTCCGTACTCCCGTCTCGCCTCCGACTCCCGTCTCGCTCGCGCTTCCCGCCTCGCTCGCGATTCCCGTCTCGCTCACCACTCCCTCGCTCACTACTCCCGTCTCGCCCCCCGCTCCCGATCGCGATTGGGTTCCTGCCGATAGCGCGCGGCGCAGGTCGGCGACGAGCTCGCGGCGCAGGGCCTTGACTCGGCTGAAGGGCGCGGCCAGAACCACCGTGAGGTAGACGGGGATTCCGATCGCGGCCGAGGTCACGAGCAGCGCGGCCGAGGTGCGGCCGAGGGCGGGCGCGACCACGGCCTGCCAGGCGGCGACCGCCGCCGCCATCACCGCGGAGCCCGCGATGGCTGGCGCCAGCGCTCCCAGGTAGGCGCGCCAGGACATCCCGGTCAATCGGCCGAGCAGGGATTGCATCATGACCAGCATGCCGAACGAGGCGACCACCACCGCCACCGCGACTCCGGTGATGCCGAACTTGCTCCCGAGCAGAGCGCCGCTGACGAGAGCGACCAGGTAGATGGCCTGGCGGCGAATCTCGGCTCCAATCATTCCCTTGGCATCAACAATCGCACCGACGTAGGTGGAGATCGCCTTCATCATCCCGGCCAAGCCCATGATCTGGAGCGGCAACACCGCCGGCATCCACTTGTCGCCATACACCACGTTGACGAAGGCGGGAGCGACGAGCATCAGTCCGACCAGGAACGGGAAGCTCACCAGCGAGGTGGCGGTGACCACGTTAGAATAGCCGGAGATGAGTTTGGCGTTGTCGTCCTGAATGCGCGAGAACGCTGGAAAGAGCACGGACATGATCACCCGCGACAGCTGAGTCAGAGGCAGGGTCATCAAGCCGTAGGCCCGGGTGTAGAAGCCGAGGTCGGTGGGGCTCAGCCGCCTTCCAATCACGAAGTTGTCGACGTTCGACGCGCAGTAGTTGAGGAATCGCTTGACGGTGAGACCCGAGCCGAAGCCGATCAGCTCGCGGAGCGCCCGGCGGTCCCAACCCAGGGCCGGCCGCCAGCCGGCCTGAGCAATCAACAGGCTGGCGCGAGCCAGCGACTGCACGATCCCGGCCCAGGCCATGGACCACACGCCGAATCCCCGGAACGCCAGGAAGAGCGCGATGGCCCCTTGGAGGACCAGGGCGGTCGCGTCGATCCGGGCCATTTCACGGAAGCGAAGCTGCCGGTTCATGACCGAGAAGGAGACCGAACCCATGGCGTTGATCAGGAAGTTCGAAGCGGTGAGAGCGAGCACTTGGCCGGCGAGGGGATTGCGGAAGTAAGTGCCAACCAGCGGCGCTGCGAGATTGAGGACGAGGACGATTCCCGCCGACAACAGGAGATTGGCGGCGAGCATCGATCGCCGGTGGGCTTCTTCAATCGCCGGCCGCTGGACCAGGGCGGCCCCCAGGCCGAAGTTCGACACCGTGATCGCCAGCCCGGTGAAGATTCCGGTGATGGTGAAGACCCCGAAGTCGGCGGGCGCCAGCAAGCGGGCGAGGACCACTCCGACTCCGAACTGGAGCACCTGGCTTCCCAGGTTGAAGGTCAGGGCCCAGGCGATGCCCCGCTTGGCCCGCTCGGCGACCCCCAGGCTGGAGTGCTCATTCATAGGATCGCCGATGAGGGGGCGAATCGCTTTCATAGGTTCGCCGAGGTGACGGGCGGTGCGAGATAGCGGGCGACGAAGGTGTCGAAGTCGCGGCCCAGATAGACCCGTGGGCGCGCGAGTTCGCGCAACTTTACCTTCATCGCCGGGGAGAAATACCGGCTCTCGTCGCTGAGCAGATTCAGATCGCCGAGGACCCACAGATGCCGTCCGCTCTCCGCGGCCAGGGCCCGATCGAGCTCCTCGGGCGTGGTCAAACAACGGACACCGGTCACGTGGTGCACGATCACACCGTCGCGATAGAGGGGCTCCACTCTCTCGCTCACCGCGTAGTCGACGCGCCCGATGTAGTAGAGATAGATCGACGCCCAGTAGGTGGGTCCGATCACCAGGACCTTGTCTTCGGGCTCGAGCCGGTCTCGCACCCACCGTGCGGGACCCACGTGGTCCTGGTGGAAGAAGGCGAAGGGGCGCCAGTTGAGGATCGAACGGATGGGATCCTTGGGAGTGGTGTAGTCACGCTGGAGGAAGCTCGCGATCTCCCCCGGCGCGACCTCGGGCGAGAGCATGACGATCATGACCACCACCAGGCCCACCTCGACCAGCGGGCGAACCCGGAACCGGCGACCGGCGATCGCTGCCAGCGTGTCGGCCGCAGCGGTCAAGAATCGGGCGATCGAACCGAGTGCCAGGGCGAAGACGACGACGAGAAAGGGATAGAGGTGAAAGTGGTACCGCGACTCGTTGTGGATCTCGCGGAGCATGGTCACCCCCACCAGAGGAAATAAGACCGCCGCCGCGGCGAAGAGACTCGGCCGCTGGCGGCGATCGAGCGCGAACCGGATGAGCAGAATCGTCAGAGTGACGCTGGCGACGGCGGTCATCGCCGGCCAGCCGCTGGCAAACCAGAACACCACCCGCCTGCCGATCGGTGGATAGCCGAAGAAAGCCTGGAGGACCGAACGGGGCTCCCCCCAGGCGCTAGCAAGCGCTGCCGGATGTCGGACAAGATACCCGCCCCAATAGAGGCCGAGCACCGCGGCCCCCAGCAGGGCGGGGGCGAGCGGCCGGCGCCTGAGCTCGCCGAGCCCCCCGGGCAACAGAATGAGGTAGCCGGCAACGAGGGCCGCCACTACTCCGAACTGGTTCAGGAATCCGGCGGCGAGGATGGTGAGCGTCCACCCGGTTCGGATGCGCCGGCCCGGGGTGACCAGGGTACTGGCGGCGGCCAGCACCGGGACGAGGGTGAGAGCGAGGGCAAGGGCGACGGCCGGACGATCGCGATGGCGAAGGTCGAGCGCCAGGGCGATGTCGGGCACGAGCAAGTGATTGCGCAAGAGGGTGAGCGCCGCGCGGTTGGGCGCATGAATCTCTTCCTCGCCGCCTCCGGTGGGAGCGCCCGCGACGCGGTCGCTGGTGCGGGTGAGGAGTTCGAGCTCGAAATGCTGGTAGCCAAGCCAGAACAAGACGAGGGCCAGCGCCGGCACGAGCAGGCGCCAGCGGCCGCGGCCCTTCAAATCGCCGGGCAGGATCTCGTCCGGCAGAAAGGCGGGAATGAGGAAGAGCAGCGAGACGAAGACCCCGAGCTGATGGGTGATGAGAGTGATGCCCATGAGCGCCAGGGCGATCGCCCGCTCGCCTTTGCGTCCCTCGAGGTAACCCCGATAGAAGGCGATCGCCGAAGCCAAGAAGCCGAGCTGAAACAGGGTGTACATGCGGGCGTAGCGGGATAGCTCGAGCTCCCAGAGCGAGAAGGCGAGCAGGGAGGCGGCGATGAGGCCAGTGCGGCTGCCGAACAGCATGCGGCCATAGATGAAGACCAAGACGACGGTGAGAGCGCCGAAGATGGCGGCCGGCAAGCGGAGGCTCCACTCGTCGAGGCCGAACACGCTGGCGGCGGCCGCTTCGGCATAGAGGAAGGGAGCGCCCCGCAGGTAGATGTTGCCGGAGGGGACTTGCGGCACGCCGTGCTCGAGAATGCCGGCAACGGCAAGAGCCTGATGGCCCTCGTCGGCGACCAGCCCAAGCCGGCCGAGGTTCGGCAGCCGCAAGGCAAGAGCAGCGGCGGCGAGAAGGACCACGGCGATCCGCTCGCCTGCCACTGGCACGCCCTCCTAGGCCGTCCGCCCGGTGTTCTCGAGGGTCAGGACCTTCGAGGACTCGGTTCCAAAGCCGAGGGTCTCACGGACGACGTAGATCGGCTTGTCCTGAGACTCGTGGTAGGTGCGGGCCACCATCTCGGCGAGAAGGCCCATCGAGATGAACTGGATGCCGGTGAAAATGAGCAGGACCCCGAGCAAGAGGAGTGGGCGCCGTGACAGCTCCTGGTGGAAGAAGAGCCGCTGGACGGTCAGGTAGCTGCAGATGGCCCCACCGCCGAGGAGGCAGACGGCGCCCCAGAAACCGAAGATGTGCAGCGGCTGGGTCGAGAAGCTGAGCAGGAACTTGACCGTGATCAGGTCAAGCAGGACTCGGAACGTCCGGCCGATCCCGTATTTGGTTCGCCCGTGCCGCCGGGGATGGTGGTTCACCGGCAGCTCGGTGGTCCGCGATCCCAACCAGGTGGCGAGGGCCGGAATGAAGCGGTGCATCTCGCCGTAGAGATGGATGTTCTTGACGATCTCGGCTCGATAGGCCTTGAGCGAGCAGCCGTAGTCGTGGAGCCTGATCCCGGTCACCCGGCCGATGAGCCAGTTGGCGACGACCGAGGGCAACCGGCGCGACAGCAGCCGGTCCTGCCGGTCCACCCGCCAACCCGACACCACGTCATAGCCCTCCTCGAGCTTGGCGACGAGGCGCGGGATATCGTTGGGGTCGTTCTGGAGGTCGGCGTCCATCGGGATGACGATACGCCCTTTGGCATAACGAAAGGCGGCGGCCAGGGCCGCGGTCTGACCGAAGTTTCGTCGCAACCGCACCACCCGCACGTGCGGGTCGCGGGACTGGATGCCGGCGAGGACCTGGAAGCTCCGGTCCCTGGAACCGTCGTCGACGAAGAGGATCTCGTGCGGGCGACCGTATTCCTCCAGCACACTCGCCAGGGCGGCATGCAGGGGCTCGAGACTCTCCTCTTCGTTGTGGACCGGAAGCACCACCGAGATGTCGATCAGCGGGGCAAGGGTGGTGGTCACTGCCGCGCGTTCTCCGGAGGTCATCGGGTCAGGCTTCCGTTTGGATTCAATGACCGGAACCATTCACAGGTGAGCTGGAGCCCGGTCTCGAACTCGACCGCCGGCGAGTAGCCCAGGATCGCCCGCGCCCGCGAGATGTCCGCCTGGGAGTGCCGCACGTCTCCGGAGCGCGGGTCAGCGTGGATCGGAGTCAGGTCGAGCCCGGAGAACTGGATCAGCTGCTGGCAAAGTTGCTTGATCGTATGCCGCCTCCCGCAGGCGATGTTGATCGTCTGACCGGGAGCCCCGGGGGCCACTGCCGCCTTGAGATTGGCCTCGACCACGTCACCGACGTAGGTAAAGTCCCGCGACTGCTCGCCGTCGCCGTAGATGACCGGCCGTTCCCCCCGCTTGAGCTGGGAGAGGAAGATCGGGATCACCGCTGAGTACTCGGAGTCGGCGGTCTGACGTGGACCGAAGACGTTGAAGTAGCGGAGGGTGACGGTCTCGAGGCCATAGACCTGATGGAACACACGCATGTACTCCTCGCCGGCGAGCTTGGTCACGGCATAGGGCGAGAGCGGCACCGGCCGCTGCTCCTCATGCTTGGGCAGATCGGCGGCGTTGCCGTAGACCGAGGACGAGCCGGCGAAGACCACCCGCCGAGCTCCCGCTCGCCGCGCGGCTTCGAGCACCTCGAGGGTTCCCTCGATATTCACCGCGTTCACTTCCGCCGGCCACTGGATCGAGCGCTGGACCGACGCCAGCGCCGCCTGGTGATAGATGACTTCGATGCCGTCCGCCGCCCGCTCGACTTGAGCCCGGTCGCGCAGGTCACCTTCGATCACCTCGAGCCTGCCGGCCCGCGCGACCTCCGGTGGGAATTCGAGATTTGCCCGGTTTCCAGTTGAGAAGTTGTCGAGGACCCGCACCCAGCTCGCTTCCCGCAGCAAGCGCTCTACGATATGCGATCCAATGAAACCGGCGCCCCCGGTGACGAGATAGCGTTTCATCTTCGAGCACTCAGAGCCGCACGATATGGTCGCCACGGAAGCCCTTGAGCGCGTTCCGCGTATCCAAGATGAGCTGGGCGTTCTTGACTACGCTCCGATAGTTGAGCGCTTTGTGCGCGGTCACAATGATCGTGCAATCGGCTTCATGCAGGAGCTTGGCGGTGAGCCGTTCTCCAGGCACCCTCTCTTCCGGGCCATGGCCCCCGCTGTGTCCCAGATTGAGCTCGGCGACGTGGGGGTCGGAGAAGCTCACTCGGGCCCCGCGGTCGGCGAGGAGCTTGTAGATGTCGATCGCCGGTGACTCGCGGGTATCCTCGATATCGCCCTTATAAGCGACGCCGAGCAGCAGAATTTTCGAGCCCTTGAGGCTCTTTCGTCGCTGGTTGAGGGCCTCCATCGTCTTGGTCACCACGTGGTGGGGCATCCCGGCGTTGACCTGGCCGGCGAGCTCGATGAAGCGAGCCTCGAAGCCATTGAGCTTCGCCTTCCACGAGAGATAGAAGGGATCGACCGGGATGCAATGGCCGCCGAGGCCGGGGCCGGGATAGAAGGGCATGAAGCCGAAGGGCTTGGTGGCGGCGGCGTCGATCACCTCCCAGACGTCGATGTTCATCTTGTTGCACATGAGCGCCAGCTCGTTCACCAGCCCGATATTGACGCTGCGGAATGTGTTCTCTAGCAGTTTCACCATCTCGGCGACACGGGTGGAGGAGACCGGAACCACGGTCTTGAGCGCACGGGCGTAGAGCAGCTGGGCGAGCTCGGTGCATCGCGGCGTTACTCCGCCCACCACCTTGGGGATGTTCGAGGTGTTGAATCGGGGGTTGCCTGGATCGACCCGCTCGGGCGAAAAGGCCAGGTAGAAATCCCGACCCACCCTGAGGCCGGTGGCTTCGAGCTTGGGCAGGATCAGCTCATCGGTGGTCCCGGGATAGGTCGTGCTTTCGAGGATGACCAGCTCCTCCTTGTGCAAGCGCTTGCGGATCTCCTCGACCGCCGCGACGATGTAGGACACATCGGGGTCCCGGGTCTTCCGGAGCGGCGTGGGCACGCAGATGTTGACCGAATCCACCTCGGCGAGACGGTCGAAATCGGTGGTCGCCGTGAGCCGATCACGAACGGCCCGCAGGCGCTCGGCGGGCACATCGCCGATATAAGACTCTCCCCGGGCGAGCTGGGCAACCTTCTCGGAGTCGATATCAAAGCCGATCACCTGGAAGCCGGCGCGGGCAAACTCGACAGCCAGCGGCAACCCCACGTAGCCGAGTCCGATGACCCCCAGCCGGGCGGTTTTATTTTCGATCTTTGCCTTTAGGCGCAACCAGCTTCACCTCGCCCCGGGACATGCCGCGGGTCTTGATCCTCGGCACTTCCTCGTCGTAGCCGTAGTATTTGTAGTCGTAGTAGTAGGGCAGCGCCTCGTCGGCGTTGTTCACCACCGCGCCGAGCACGTTGGCCTCGACCGTCGAGAGCATCTCCCGAGCCCGCCGCACGACTTGGCGCGGAGTGCGGCCGGCCATCACCACCAGAATCACCCCGTCCATCTCCTCGGCCAAGAGGAGGGGATCCGACACCGGGAGGAGCGGGGGGCTGTCCACCAGCACGATGTCGAACTCCTGGTTGATCTTGGCAAATGCGCGCTGGATGACCTCGGTCTCGAACAGTTTTGAGGGTCCGGAGATGACCCGCCCCGAGGTAATCACCCGGAGATTGGGTTGCATGGTCTCCTTGAGCACCGCGTTGAGGGGCAGGATCCCACGCATGAAGTCGGTCATCCCCTTGCTCTGGTCGAGGCCGTAGAGCTCGTGCAAGCGCGGCTTGCGCAGATCGCAATCGATCAGCCCCACCCGCCCCGGCGTATGGCGGGCGATGGTGAGCGCCAGATGGGCGGCGACGGTGGATTTGCCCTCGCCGCGGCGGGAGCTGGTCACCTGCACCGTCCGGAGCCGGTTTCCATCGGACTCCCGGGTCAATCGCATATGGAGCCGGCGAAACTCAGTCCCGGCGGGAGATTCGTCGGCGAAGCTCTCGAACAGGTTGGGCGGTGACATGAAAGATTTGAGCTTCTGAGACCCGTTCAACCCGCCACTCCGGCGCGCTCGATTCCACCGCGGGTCCGCTTCCGCTTGACTTGAAGAGTCGAATCGAACAGACGCGGGATTGTCCCGAGGACCGAAAGCCCGAGCTCCTGCTCGATCTCTTCCACCGTTTTGAAGGAAGTGTCCATGGACTCGGCGATGATCACCGCCCCGATCCCGAGCAGGGGGCCGGCGCAGAGTGCGAGGAGCAGGATCCGCCCCCGATCGGGCGAGGAGGGCTTGGTCGGCACTTCCGGCTGCTGGATGATCTTGACCCGCGCCGAGGCGCTCGCCTCCTGAGCATACTTGCGCAAGTCATCGGTGATGCGGCGCTCCTCGATGTTGGCAACCAGGCCCCGATAGCGCTCCACCTCGTCTTGAAGTCGCCGGAGCTGGATGTCGTCCTCGGGGGCCTGGACGACGCGGGCGGAGTAGCTTCCGAGCAGCTGTTCGATCCGATCGCGCCTGGCTTGCACCGAGGCCAGGGTGCGGCGATCAAACACGATGTCGCGAATCAGGTTCTGAATGGCTAGGCTCTCGGTCGGAAAAGCACGAGCTACCTGCTCCTGGATCTCGGCGAAAAGCTCCTGGCGGGTTTGGCTCACCTCGGCGGCGACCATGCCGCCGGCTGCTCCTCCTTGAATGCTGATCGGCAACTGGTTGACCTCGGCCTGCCGCAGCATCCCCGACAGCGAAGCCAGGCGACCCGAATTGATCTTGGACTCGATGGTTCCCTGGCGTTTCAGCATCGGTGGAACGCGGTCGAGCCCGCGCTCGATTCGCCCCTGGAGAGAAGTGATCTCGAGGTCGGCTTCGTCCAGAAGACGCTTGGCAGCCGCGAAGCTCTCGTCAGTGACCGGGCTCTGGATGTTCAGCGCGCGGCCCTGGAGTTGGCGCTGCTTGGCTTCGAGCGCGTTCTCGGCCGTGGCCAGGAGTCGCTGATAACGCTCGAGCTGCTCGACCGAAAACACCTGGGTGCGGTCAACCACCTCGATCCCTTCTGCCAGGGCGTAGCTCAGGTACTCCTCGGCCACCGCCCGGGCCAGGGCATAGGCAAACTGCGGGTCCTCGTCCTTGCAATTGAACTGGTAGAGAGAGATTCCGCTGCTTTCGACCTCGATCTTCTCCTTGAGCTGAGCGGTGTAGGCGTACACGACCAGATCGTCGAGCTTGAGGTCCGGAAGGCGTGATTGCATGTTCTGGGCCGCCGTCAGGACTTCGGGGTCCTGTTGGAGGCCGAGCCGCTTCCCCACCGGACCGAGGAAGCGCTGGCCGGTCACCTGCTGGTTCAGTTTCCGGACCCGTTCCTCTTCGTAGTCGCTCGGCCGATCGCGACGGCCACCACGCCGTGTCTGGTCGGCGAACTCGTCGGCCACCGACTCGATCACGTCCTGGTCGATGATCTCGATCAGGGCGTGCGACTCGTAGCTCGGGGTGACAAAGCGAAGACCGATCCAGGCCGTCACCAGCACAATCGCCGTCGGCACCAGTACCATCCACTTGCGCTTCCAGACGATGCGGGCGTATTCGCCCAGCTCCACCCGGTCTTCGCTCTCTTTCTCGATCTTGATCGGGCGCTCAACCATCTCCGGTCACTTTCGGATCGAATCGATGACCACTGCCGACACCGCCGCGGTGAAGATCGGGATCAACAATCGGTTGGATAGACCAAAAAAGCGCGGTCCTCTGCTCTTTACGGTGATGGTGTCCCCCGCCACGAGCACGGGATTGGAGACTTCATCCCCTTCCTTGAGAAAGTTCTCTACGTTCACCACAATAGTGCGCGGCGAGTTGGGTCCGCGGCGAACGATCGTCACCTTCTTCATGTCTCCAGCATTGCTGGGACCGCCCGCCAGTAGGATCGCCCCCACGAGGTCGATCGCCGCCTCTTTCTGATAGACACCGGGGTTCTGCACGCCGCCGAGGACGTAGATGACGTTAGGCCACGTTTGCTCCACGACCTTTCTCGGCACGATGACGGTGTCGTCCGGCAGGAGCTCGGGGAGGTCCGAGGGGACTCCGCGGCCCCAGATCTGGTTCAGATCGACGGTGCTGATCGCGCGCTCGCCCTCGGCGCCCTTGCGAATCACCTGCACGCCTCCCAGGTAGGCCTCCTGGGTCGGACCGCCGGCCTCGCGGATGACGTCCCAGATCGAGGGCATCGGCCACCGGGCGTACTTCCCCGGCTTGGCGACTTCGCCGAGGACAAAGACGGCTTTCGAGTTGTAGGCGACGACCGCCACCGACACCTGCGTGATCTGCCGATCGTAGAGGGAAAACTTGCGCGCGAGCTCTTCCTCGAGTTCGGCTGGAGACGAGCCCGCCACCCGCACCTCGCCGACCAGCGGCAGGGTGACGGTGCCGTCGGCGAGAACGATCACGTTGCGAGTGAGCTCAGGCTTGGCCCACACCTCGATCTTGACCTCGTCCCCGGACTCCAGCTTGTACGAGGTCTGGGCTGCGATCGGCCCGGCGGCCGCCGCAAGGCTCCAAAAAACCCAAGCTCCAACCACGGCCCAGCGCGTCGAGCGAACCGGGCGGCTACCGTTCACGACCATCCTGATTTCTCCAACTGGCGTCCCGAGAGAGCGATAGGGCTTGGAAGTCGCTTCGACACGTGAGTCTAGCACGCTGGCGGCAGGGCCACCGGC
>Ga0184637_10001443_pt1 | contig 16112 bp, 21 predicted proteins | sample PLM3_127_b2_FD_133143 | JGI IMG/M metagenome (GOLD analysis project Ga0184637, IMG submission 133143) | Groundwater sediment microbial communities from an aquifer in East River, Colorado, USA - PLM3_127_b2 | ecosystem: Environmental > Terrestrial > Soil > Riparian zone | place: USA: East River...
CGGAGTCGCGCTGCCGTAACAGCCCGGCCAGTCCGGGCATCCGAGCCCCGAATCGGAGAGCCGCGTGAACGCGCCGAACAGCACCAGGTCGAACGTGAGGAACAGCGTCAGCAGCGTGAGCGCTCGCAGGTGCGCGGCTGCTTGCCCGCCCCGGTGTCGCAGCCAGATCCACGCGAGCGGGCCGGCAGCCAGCACGATGCCGGCCAGCGCTACCTTCGCAAGGGGCGCGAAATCGTAGAGGGTCGACGTGTCCATCAGGTGCGGCTCAGCGTCCCGGCACGTCCCACGAGGCCGACGCGCGCAGCAGTTTCTCGATGTCGCGCTTGAGCTTCGCGGGCTGCGGGTCGGGCGGGACACGCATCATCCACTGGCCCATCGGATCGACGATGTACAGGTGCCGATCGAGCGTCTGGCCCGTTGCAGGCGCGAGCCATCGGGCCAGTGCCTCGCTCGGAACACGCAGCACGTGCGTCGGCGTTCCGGCCGAAATCGCCTTCAACACTTCGGCGCCTACCGGTTGCGCGTCGGTGACGAGCCAGACCTTGTCGAGACGGTCCCGGTCACGGCCGAGCGCTTCTCGCAGCTGGCGCTGCAGGTAGAGCGATTTTTCACAAACCGCGTCGCACGCGGCGCCACCGACAACAATCAGCAGCCACTGCCCTTTCAGCGACGCCGCCTTCACAGGCACGCCCTGCAAGTCGGTCAGCGGCAGGTCGGGCAGCGCGCGTTGCGGCTCGATGAGCTCGCTGTAGTTGCTGCGACCTTCGGGCCGGATCACGAAGTAAGTGAGGTACGACGCGATCACCGGCGCGGCGCATACCGCAAGGATCGCGAGCATCTTCAGCCGTCCCGCACGCGTGCGACGCTCGTCGCCGAGCACCGGCGCCGGCATGCTGTGCACGGTGAAGCTCAAGCCCTCAGCGGGCGTAGCGGCCGAGGCGGGGGCGGACAAGTTGGAACCAGACATACAGACCTGCGATCAGCGCACACAGAGCGAACCATTGGAAGGCGTAGCCCTGATGCTTGTGGACGTCCACCGCGGGGCGCGGCCAATGACGCAGCAGCCCGTCACCGGCAACCGTTGCATCGTCTTCCTGCAGCAGAGACAGCGGGCGCAACACAATGCCGAGCTCGCGGGAAAAGCGCTCGAGGTCGAGATTTTGCCGGATCGGCCCTGCTTCATCGTGGGCAAATTCATAGAGCCGCGCTGGCGGCGGGGCGATGCGCGCACGGATCTCGGAGTTCGCGGGTGCAGGCACGTGCGGCAATGCACTGCGATCACGTGGGTCGCGGGGCACCCAGCCCCGCTGCACGAGCACCGCGTCGCCTTGCCCGGCGAGCTTGAACGGTGTGATCACGAAGAAGCCCGGTCGACCGTCCATCTGTCTGTTGTCGAGGAATACGGTGCGATCAGCCAGCCACTCGCCCTGCACGCGCACGAAGCGATGGTGCTGCGCGAGCGCGCCGTCTGCGGTTCGCGCAAGCTTCGAACCCGGCAGCTCGGGCAGGCGAGCACGCTCGTCGATCGAGGCCCGCAACGCCGTCTTCTGCGCTCCACGGTCGAGCTGCCACAGGCCCATGCGCGCGGTCGCCGCGATCGCGACCAGCGCAGCGAGGAGCACGACCACCGAACGAGACACGATGCCGCCACACCGCACGCGATAGCGCTTCATCGCATCACCGATGCAGCTGCGTCCGATAATCGACGCGCATGAAGATCTTCATCGCAGTGGCATTCATCGTGATCATCGGCGCGCTCGTGGCTGCGGGCGTGTACATGATGAAGCGCGGCACCGGGCAGGCTCGCTCGAGCAACATGGCACGCGCGCTCGCGGTACGCATTGGCGTCTCGGTACTGCTGTTCGTGTGCATCCTGATCGCCTACAGGCTCGGCTGGATCAACCCGACCGGCATTCCGCTGTCGAAGTGAAACGACGGCCTCGAATTGAAAAACGCCGCTGCTTGCGGCGTTTCTCTTGATCGCGCGGGCGAGCTCCTAGAGCCAATACACGACGGTGTACAGACCGAGCCACACCACGTCGACAAAGTGCCAATACCAAGCCGCGCCTTCGAAGCCAAAGTGGCTGTCGGGCGTGAAGTGTCCGCGGTGCAGGCGCAGCGTGATGAAGATCAGCATCAGCGCACCGACACAGACGTGGAAACCGTGGAAGCCGGTCAGCATGAAGAACGTCGAACCGTAGATGCCCGAGCTCAGCTTGAGGTTCAGGTCGGTGTACGCATGCATGTACTCGTAGGCCTGGAAACCGAGGAACGTCACGCCCAGCAATACGGTGAGCCACATGAAGGCGATCGTTTTCGCTCGCTTGCCGGCGAGCAGCGCATGGTGCGCGATCGTGATCGTCACGCCCGAGCTGAGCAGCAGCGCGGTGTTGAGCGTCGGGATCATCCACGGGCCCATGGTCTGGAACGGCTCGATCGTGTCCGCCGGAGATCCGGTCGCGCCCGGCACGGCGGTCGGCCAGACGGCCTTGAAGTCCGGCCACAGGATCGCGTGGTCGAGGTCGCCGAGCGTGGGTATCGAGTACACGCGCGACCAATACAGCGCCCCGAAGAAGGCGCCGAAGAACATCACTTCCGAGAAGATGAACCAGCTCATGCTCCAGCGGAAGGAGACGTCGATCTTCTTGCTGTACAAGCCGCCTTCGCTTTCACGGATCGCATCGCCGAACCACTGGACCATCGTGAAGGTCCACAGCAGGAAGCCGGCCAGAACCGAATACTTGCCCCATGCGTGCCCGTTGATCCATTGGCCCGCGCCCAGGATGATGAGAAACATGCTGGTCGCGACCATCGCCGGATGGCGCGAAGGCGCGGGTACGAAGTAGTAGGGCTGCTGCCCTGGTTGCGTCGTCGCCGACATCGTTTTTCTCCTGGGTACGGTGAAGTTTTTTTGGTGGATCACGCGGTCACGTGGCGAGCCCGCTGCTGATGATGAATTTGACCAGCACGACCAGCGCAACGACGAACAACGCGGCGCCCGCGAGGCCTGCGATGATCAAGTGGACCGGGTTGAGCTGGCTGAGGTCGCGCGCGTAGTCGGCCGACTTGCGCACGCCGAAGAACGACCACGCGACCGCCTTCATCGTTTGCACGAACGATCCCTTGCGGGCTACAGCGTCCTTCAAACCGTCGCCGGCGCGGTCAGGCTGAGATTTCATGAGCGCGGCTCCGCTGCAAGCGCCGCGGCCTTGTGGCCCTGCGGCGCGGCGGGCACCTTGCCGCCGACTTCGAAGAAGGTGTAGCTCAGCGTGATGGTGCGCACGTCCTTCGGCAACTTGGGGTCGATGTAGAACACCACCGGCCACTGCCGCGATTCACCGGCCTGCAGCGCGTATTCGTTGAAGCAAAAGCATTCGAGCTTGTTGAAGTGCGCAGTCGCCTGCTTCGGCGCATAGCTCGGGATCGCCTGCGCGGCCATCGGCCGATTCTGGATGTTGCGAAACTCGTACATCACCGTGGCCAACTCGCCCGGGTGCACCTGCAACGAATGCACGGCCGGCTTGAAGTCCCACGGGCCGCGCGCGTTGGCGTCGAATTCGACGGTGATCGTGCGGCTGCGATCGACTTGCGTGTTCGGCGGCAACTGACGCGACCCCAAGCCCGTGGCCTCGCGTTCCGTTCTGGACAGCACGTTGACGCCCAGCGCGTTGCAGATCGCCTTGTAGATCGGCACCAGCGCGTACCCGAAGCCGAACATCAGCGCTGCAATCAGGCAGAGCTTCCCGACCATGCGCCCGTTCTCGGCGCGCACCCGGTTCATCAGCTTGCCGCCCGACATGGTTGCCTCAGGCCCCGAGCAAGACGACCTTGGAGGCGAAGCCGATCAGGAACGTCGCCGCGATCGACGCGAGGATCAGCGCCAGCCGCACATTGCTCTTTCGCTGTTCGAGAGTCATCACGATCGCCATTCGATCAGCCGATCACACGAGTTGCCGAAGCGTTCAGCTTCGGCGGATGCTCGTAGGTGTGGAACGGTGCCGGCGACGGCACTTCCCACTCGAGGCCTTCAGCACCTTCCCATGGGTTTTGCGGCGCCGGTTCGCCCTTGCCACGCATCATCGGCCACACGACGAAGACAAAGAAGTACACCTGCATGAGCCCGAACCAGAACGCACCGACCGACGCGATCGCGTTGAAGTCGGCGAACTGCATCGGATAGTCGGCGTAGCGGCGCGGCATGCCGGCCAGACCGAGGAAGTGCATCGGGAAGAAGGTCAGGTTGAACGCGATCATCGAGCCCCAGAAGTGGATCTTGCCGCGCGTCTCGTTGTACATGACGCCGGTCCACTTCGGGGCCCAGAAGTAGTAGCCGGCGAACATGCCGAACAGCGAGCCGGCCACCAACACGTAGTGGAAATGCGCGACCACGTAGTAGGTGTCCTGCAATTGAATGTCGACGGGCGCCACCGACAGGATCAGGCCGGTGAAGCCGCCCATCGTGAACACGAAGATGAAGCCCACCGCCCACAGCATCGGCGTCTCGAAGCTCATCGAGCCTTGCCACATCGTCGCGATCCAGTTGAAGACCTTCACCCCCGTGGGCACCGCGATCAGCATCGTTGCGTACATGAAGAACAACTGTCCCGTCACCGGCATGCCGGTCGTGAACATGTGGTGCGCCCACACGATGAACGACAGGATCGCGATCGAGGAAGTCGCATAGACCATCGACGTGTAGCCGAACAGCGGCTTGCGCGCGAACGCGGGCACGACGGCGCTGACGATGCCGAACGCCGGCAGGATCATGATGTAGACCTCGGGGTGGCCGAAGAACCAGAAGATGTGCTGGTACATCACCGGGTCGCCGCCGCCGGCCGGGTTGAAGAAGGTGGTGCCGAAGTGGCGGTCGGTCAGCGTCATCGTGACCGCACCAGCGAGCACAGGCATCACCGCGATCAGCAGGTACGCAGTGATCAGCCATGTCCAGCAGAACAGCGGCATCTTCATCAGGGTCATGCCGGGGGCGCGCATGTTGAGGATCGTCACGATGATGTTGATCGAGCCCATGATCGAGCTCGCGCCGAGGATGTGCATCGCGAAGATGCCGGCGTCCATCGACGGGCCCATCTGCAGCGTGAGCGGCGCGTAAAGCGTCCAGCCTGCCGCCGGTGCGCCGCCCGGCATGAAGAACGAACCGACCAGCATCAGGCCGGCCGGAATGAGCAACCAGAAGCTGAGGTTGTTCATGCGCGCGAACGCCATATCGGGCGCGCCGATCTGCAGCGGCACCATCCAGTTCGCGAAGCCGACGAAGGCCGGCATGATCGCCCCGAACACCATGATCAGCCCGTGCATGGTCGTGAGCTGGTTGAACAGCTCCGGGTTGACGATCTGCAGCCCCGGCTGGAACAGCTCGAGGCGAATGCCCATCGCGAGCAGGCCGCCGAACATCAGCATCGTGAACGAGAACAGCAGGTACATCGTCCCGATGTCCTTGTGATTCGTCGCGAACACCCAGCGCCGCCAGCCGTATGGCGCGCCGTGATGTTCGTGCTCGTGGGCGTGTTCGCCGTGGTGGTCGAGAACTGCGCTCATGGGGCGGGCTTCCTTTCAGGCAATGCGGTTCACTTGCGGGCCGCGACAACGTCGGCCGGCTGAACGATCTGGCCCGTCTTGTTGGCCCAGCTGTTCTTCGTGTAGGTGATGACGGCGGCGACCTCGGTGTCGGACAGGTGCTTCCACGGCGGCATCGCACCGTTGTTCTGCCCGTTCAGCACGACGGTGATCCCCTTCACCTTGTCGGCATCGAGCACGACGGGTGAACCCGCCAACGGTTTGATCGGACCGGCACCGGTGCCGTCGGGCTTGTGACAGACGGCGCAGTTGGCGCTGTAGACCTTCTCGCCGCGCGCCACCAGGTCCGGCAACTCCCAGACCTTCGTCGGGTCATCGGCCGCCGCACTCATTTCCTTCTTCTTGCCCTCGACCCACTTCGTGTAGTCCTCTTGCGACACCACCTTCACGTGAATCGGCATGTAGGCGTGTTCCTTGCCGCACAGTTCGGCGCATTGGCCGTAGTAGTCGCCGGTCTTCTCTGCGCGAAACCATGTGTCGCGCACGAAGCCGGGAATGGCGTCCTGCTTGATGCCGAACGAGGGAACCATGAAGGCGTGGATCACATCGCTTGCGGTCAACACGATGCGCACCTTCTTGTTTACCGGAACGACGAGTGGGTTGTCGACTTTCAGCAGGTAGTTGTCCCCGGAAGGTTTGCCTGCATCCGACATCTCGCGATGCGTCACGTCCAGTGTCGAGACGAATCCGATGCCCTCGCCTTCACCCCTCAGGTAGTCGTAGCCCCATTTCCACTGGATGCCGGTGGCCTTGATCGTGAGGTCGGCGTTGGTCGTGTCCTTCATTGCCACGATGACCTTGGTGGCCGGCAAGGCCATGAAGATCACGATGATGAACGGCACGATGGTCCAGATCATCTCGACGAAGGTGCTCTCGTGGAAGTTGGCCGCCTTGTGGCCCTTCGACTTGCGGTGCTTGACGATCGAATAGAACATCACGCCGAACACACCGATGAAGATCACCGCGCAGATGACCAGCATGAAGTAGTGCAGCCATTGGTGCTCGGCAGCGATCTTCGTCACCGGCGGGTGCAGGTCGAGCTGGTTGACCGCGGGGCCGCCGGGCAGGTCGTTCACCGCCAGCGCGGCCTGGGTGTACAGCAGCGCACCGGCAGTCACGGCGAATGCCCCCAGCCGGCTCGAGAGTGAGTTGTTCGTTGTCATCGTCGTCGTCGCAGTTTTCATTTCGTTCATTCGATCTCACGCTGCCCGGCCTGACGCCAGCGCCGCAGCGCCATTCGCAACTCCTGCGCCAGATCGGCGCGCAGCTCCGGACGCACGAAGCGCCCGATCGCCACACGCCGCCCGTGGCTCGACAGCTCGATCAACGAGCGGTCGCCCTGCTCGGGTTCCACACGCACCCACGCAGGCTGAAACTCCACACGCCGCACCTGCGGGCCCTCGGTGTATTCCACCGTCAGCCGTCCTCCTCGCAACGCGATGCGCTCGCGATCGCCAGCGTGCCTTGCGTAGACCAGCATCGCAGCGCCGAGCGCCAGCAGCTCGGCCCAAGCGAAGGGCATGATCATGCGGGCCCCCTGGATCCAGAAGAACACAGCGATGCCGAGCGACAACACGCACAGCGACACATAGACCGCCAACAACCTTCCCGGCGTCATCGAGCAATTGCGTTTGAGCACCCACTCGATGTCCGGCGCACCGCCGTCGGCCGCCGTCTCGCGCCCGAAGCGCAGCGCGACATTGGCCGCGCCGGGCTCCGCTCCCGGCCAGCGTCCCGGGGAAGTGGTTACCGACATGCTGCAACTGCTCCAGACACCCAGGACAGACCGCTTCCACCACCTCTCGCCCCGGCTTGCGGCCGGGCAGATTGGGGCGCACCCCACCCGAAACCGCGCGATTTTAGCGCAGTCGCCCACGCCTTTCGAAGCTCAGCGCTCGACCAGCACTCGCCGGCGCCGGCTTCAACGGCGGCGGGCGCGCACCATGGCACGCAGGTCATCGACCGGCACGACGGTTTCGGCGCTGACGCGCGCACGAGGCACCGGCTTGAAGGCATGCCCGTAGACGATCTCGAAACTCATGTGGACGCGTCCATCGGGGCCGGCGAGCGCGCCGATCTCGCTCATCAAACGACCGCGCCAGCGCGGCGTGCGCAGGCCTGAGTGCCGCTGCGGCGAGACGTTGCCGCCGAGCGTGCGCAACTCGGCCAACAGGGCCGCCGGGTCCGTCCACGTGAGCGTGACGAGCTCCTGGTCCATCACCGGGTCGGCAAAGCCGGTGTGCACCATCATGTCGCCGAGGTCGTGCATGTCGACGAAGGCGGTCCCCGGAGTCGACCAGCCCAGACGCCGGTAGAGCTCGCGCAGCTCCTTCAGCGTGTCGGGGCCGAGGCAGGAAAACATCACGAAGCCGTCGACGGCGAGCGCCCGGTGCCACCGCGCCATGACAGCCGCAGGGTCACGCGCAGCGTGCAGCATCATGTTGGCCCACAGCAGTTGCGCGGCCCCGGCTTGCTCGTCCCCTTCGGCGATCACATCGCTACGCTCGCCGCGCCAGCGACGTGCCGACCACCACGGTGCCGCTTGCGCTTCGACGCTGCGCCGTTGCAATGCCGCAATCGGCTCGACGACGACTCGCCGCGCGGTCGGATATTGCTTGTCGAGCGACTCGCCTCCAGCGCCGAGGAATCCCCACCAGTCGAGCACATGGGAAGGTTGCAGCTTGACGATCGTGAGACGCTTGGCCATGCGGCGCGCGACTTCACCGTGCAGCCATGGTGCGTGGTCAGGGTGAGCAAGCCGTCGCAGTACGCGCGCCACGGCTTGGGGATCGAGCGCGCGCGCTGTCGGCGAATCGGGATCGGGCATCAGCGGGCAGTATATTGAGGCGGTGTCCTTCTCGCATTTGCCTCGCAGTCCTGCCGCCGCGCCGCGCTCGTTGCTGCCCACCCAATGCGCGGTGTGTCGCAGCTGGGACTGGCACCGGCTGTGTGGTGAATGCACCGCGCGGTTCGCCGCTTCGGTGCCGCGTTGCCATCGCTGCGCATTACAACTGAGCGCCAGCGCGCCGGTTTGCGGGGCGTGCCTGCAAGACCCGCCGCCAATCGATCAGACGCTTGCAGTGGCCGACTACGCGTACCCGTGGGATGCTTTGATCTCGCGCTTGAAGTTCAACGATGCGTTGGATCTTGCAAACGCGCTCGCACAGCGCGTTGCCGATGTCGTCGATGGCGCGGGCGGCGCGCGCCCGCATTGGGTGCTGCCGGTGCCGTTGTCCGCGCAACGTCTGCGCGAGCGCGGCTACAACCAGGCCTGGGAGTTGGCGCGTCGCGTGGCGCGATCGCTCGGCTGCAAAGCGGATGCGAAGCTGTTGCTGCGCGTGAAGGACACACCGCACCAACTGGCCCTGCCGCGCGAACAGCGAGCGGCGAACGTGCGCGGAGCTTTCCTCGTCGAACCGCGGCGCACGCACGAGTTGCGAGGCTGCGACGTGGCGGTGGTCGACGACGTGATGACCACAGGGGCGACTGGCGCCGAGATCGCGCGCACGCTCAAGCAAGCGGGGGCGCACAGCGTTCGCCTGTGGGTCGTTGCGCGAACGCCCTCGCGATGAGCGGCTTGGAAGCAACGCTGCATGTTTCGCATCGTGCTCATCGAGCCGGAGATCCCGCCGAATACCGGCAACGTGATTCGGCTCGCGGCGAACACCGGATGCGAGTTGCATCTGGTCGAGCCGCTGGGGTTTTCGATGGACGACAAGCTGCTGCGGCGCGCCGGGCTTGACTATCACGAGTACGCCGCAGTGCACCGGCACCTGTCGTGGCCAGCGCTGCTCGATGCTCAACGCCCTCAGGCGTCGCGCGTGTTCGCCTTCACGACGCGCGCAAGCCGCTCATTCGCCGATGTGCAATGGCAGCCGGGCGACTGGCTGGTGTTCGGCAGCGAGACGCGCGGGCTGGCTCCCGCGCTGCGCGACAGCTTTCCCGAAGCACAGCGCGTGCGCGTGCCGATGGTCGCGAATCAGCGCAGCCTGAACCTTTCGAACGCCGTCGCGGTGGCTGTATTCGAGGCTTGGCGCCAGACCGGCTACGGCGGTGCCGGTTGAAGAGCGCCGTTCACTCCGGCTGCACGCCCGCGGCCTGGATCACCTTGGCCCAACGTTCGCGCTCGCTCTTCATCAGTCCGGCCAGCGCTTCGGGAGCAGTACCCGCCGCGCTGAAGTACTGGCCGAGCATCTTCGCGCGCACTTGCTCGCTCTTGATGATGCGTATCAGCTCGGTCGCCAGGCGCTGGATGATCGGCTGAGGCGTGTGGGCGGGCGCGAGCACCGCTTGCCACGAAATGGCTTCGAACCCGGGGTAGCCCTGCTCGACCAGAGTGGGCAGCTCGGGCAACGATCCGGCGCGGCCGAGTGTCGTGACGCCGAGCGCACGCAGCTTGCCAGCCCGCACCTGCGCCATCGCGATGCCCGGCACCATGAAGCCGGCCTGCACCTGTCCGGCGAGGATCGCATTCACGACTTGCGGAAAGCCCTGGTACGGCACGTGCACGATCTCCAGCCCCGCACGCGTCTTGAACAGCTCCATCGCCAGATGCGATGCGCTGCCGTTGCCCACGCTGCCGTAGTTGAGCTGCCCCTTCTTCTGCTTGGCGATGCGCACGAAGTCGGCGAGTGTCGATGCCTCGAGCTTGGGTTCGACCACAAGCACATTGGGCGAGGTCGCCACCAGCGTCACCGGTGCGAGCTCCTTGAACGGGTCATAGCTCAGGTTCTTGGACAGCAACGGCGCCGTGACGAGGGGCCCTTGGATCGTGAACAGCAGCGTGTAGCCGTCGGGCTCGGCCTTCGCGACGACGCCGGTACCGAGGTTGCCACCGGCGCCCGGCTTGTTGTCGATCACCACACTCGTGCCGAGCGCCGCGCCCAGTGGCTCGGCGACGACGCGCGCCATCAGATCGGGCGAACTGCCGGGCGGGAACGGGACAACCAGCTTGATCGGGCGGGCAGGCCACGCCTGCGCAACTGCGGGCAGCGCAAGGCTCGCCGTCGCGCCGAGCAGAAAGGTTCTTCTGTGCATCGGGTCTCCTAGTGTTCGGATCGCGCGCCGCGCCCCATCAGCGACTCGAGCGCCTGGGCCGGCGTCATGCGGCCTTCGATCACCTGCACGACCATCTCGGTGATCGGCATGTCGACGCCGCACGCCGTTGCGCGTTGCATCGCGGTCGACGCGCTGTAGACGCCTTCGGCCACATGCCCCAGCTCAGCGAGGATGCGCGCCAGCGGCACGCCTTGCGCGAGACGCACGCCCACCTGCCGGTTGCGCGACAACTCGCCGGTTGCAGTGAGCACCAGGTCACCGAGTCCCGACAAGCCCATGAAGGTTTCGGCGCGTGCGCCGAGGGCGACACCGAGTCGCGTCATCTCGGCGAGACCACGCGTGATGAGCGCGGCTCGAGCGTTCAGGCCGAGTTGCATGCCGTCCGCGATGCCTGTCGCGATGGCGAGCACGTTCTTGACCGCGCCGCCGACCTCGACGCCGATCGGGTCGGCCGATGTGTAGATGCGCAGGCCCTCGCCGTGCAAGCCCTCGACCACCGCATCGCGCAGTGTGGCGTCGTCACTCGCTGCAACCATCGCGGTCGGCTGCCCGCGTGCCACCTCGATCGCGAAGCTCGGCCCCGACAGCACGCCGACGCGAGCGCGCGGGCGAACGGCTCTTGCGACCTCGTGGCCGAGCCAGCCGGTGCCTTGCTGGAAGCCCTTGCAAAGCCACACGATCGCGCTCGTATCGATGGCTTCGGCAGGCAGGCGGCGCAGCATTTCGTGCAGCGCCGACATCGGCGTCGCGATCACGATCAAACCCTGCGCCGCATGCGCGACGGCGAGCTCGAAATCAGCGGTGATGCGCAGCTCCTGCGGCAGGTCGATGCCAGGCAAGTAGCGCTCGTTGCGCCCGCTCGTACGCAGCTGCTGCGCCTGAATCGCGTCGCGCGCCCACAGGCGCGTGGCATGCCGATTCGCCACGCTTGCGGCCAACGCCGTGCCCCAGGCACCCGCACCGAGGACGCTGAGGTTCATGGGTGGCCGCACGCGCTGGGCATGGCGCCGACTCAGGCCGTGCCGGTGACGATGCCCGAGCCGTTGCCGCCCGCGAGTTGCTGCTGCTGTGCTTCGTACATCGCCTGGAAATTGACCTCGGCCAGCAGCACCGGCGGAAACCCGGCACGCGTGCAAACGTCGGAAACGATGGCGCGCAGGTACGGATAGACGATCTGCGGGCAGGCAATGCCGATGATCGGCTGCAGCTGATCGGGCGGGATATTGCGCAACTCGAAGATGCCGGCTTGCTTGGCTTCGACGAGGAAGAGCGTCTTGTCGCCGACCTTCGTCGTGACGGTTGCGGTCACGGAGACTTCGTAGATGCCGTCGGCCACCGGATCGGCCGCCAGCGCCAGGTTGATGTCGACCTGAGGCTGCTGCTGTTCGAGCAGGATCTGAGGCGAGTTGGGCTGCTCGAGCGACAGGTCCTTCAAATAGATGCGCTGAATCTGGAACACCGGGGTGTTGTCGGTGGTGCTGTCGTTCGTGGCCATGGCGTTGCGTCTCTCGTTGAAATGAAAAAGCCCGCAACCGTAACGGTGTGCGGGCTGCGGCGCGAATTATCGCGCAGGCATGCGACGCGTCTCTTCAGGCGCCTTGCAGCAGCGGCATCAGACGCCCGAGATGATCGAGCGCCATCAAATCGTCGCAGCCACCGACATGCGTATCGCCGATGAAAATCTGCGGCACGGTGCGCCGACCGGTGCGCGCCATCATCGACTCGCGCTGCGCGGGATTCAAATCGACGCGGATCTCTTCGATGTGCGAGACGCCGCGTTGCTTGAGCAGCACCTTCGCCCGATGGCAAAAAGGGCAAACCTGCGTGGTGTACATCTTGACGGGTTGCATGCGCGATCGATCAGCAAAGGTCATGCCTGACAGTACATGTCATGCCGGGAGCGACAACGCGCGCCGCGGCGATGGAGAATCAGGCCGACTTTTCGACCGGCAGGTTCGCTTCGCGCCAAGTCGCGAGGCCGCCACGCAGCACGTGGGTCTTGTCGTAACCCAGCTTTCGCAAGATACCCGCCGCACGCGAGGCGCGTGCACCGGTCGGGCACACCAGCACGATCGGCAGGGTCTTGTTGCTCGGCAGGTTCTTCGACGCTTCGATCGAACCGAGCGGCACGTTGCGTGCGCCGGCCACATGGCTCGCCGCGTATTCGGCGGGTTCGCTCACGTCAATGAGAACCGCCTTCTCGCGGTTGATCAAGTGGACCGCTTCGGTGGCGGACACGGAGCCCGCGCGCGTGTTGCGCGCGACCGCAGGCCACACCAGCAAGCCGCCGGAAACGAAGGCGATGAGGATCAGCAGCCAGTTGTCGATGATGAACTTCACGGGGATCGAGAGCGGTGAGGGAACCTTGAATTATAGAATTCGAGCGCGCAGGCACTGCGTTTGTCGAGATGTGGCGCTCGATCCGATTGCCCTGTTCAAGCCAACGCCCATGTACAAGCTCGTGCTGATTCGCCACGGCGAATCGACCTGGAACCTGGAAAACCGCTTCACCGGCTGGACCGATGTCGAGCTGACGCCCACCGGCGTCGAGCAGGCCAAGCAGTCCGGGCGGTTGCTGAAGGAGGCGGGCTACGACTTTGAGGTCGCCTACACCTCGGTGCTCAAGCGCGCCATCTGGACACTGTGGCATTGCCTCGATCAGATGGATCGCACCTGGCTGCCGGTGGTCCACCAATGGCGTCTGAACGAACGCCACTACGGGGCGCTGCAAGGCTTGAACAAGGCCGACATGGCCAAGCAATACGCCGCCGAGCAGGTTCTGGTCTGGCGGCGCAGCTACGACGTTCCGCCACCGGCGCTCGCGCCGAACGATCCGCGCAGCGAACGGCATGACCCGCGCTACGCCAAGCTGAAGCCTTCGGAGATTCCGCTCACCGAATGCCTGAAGGACACGGTAGCGCGCGTGCTGCCGTGCTGGAACGACAGCCTCGCCCCCGCGATCAAGGCCGGCGAGCGCATCGTGATCTCCGCGCACGGCAACAGCATCCGCGCGCTGGTGAAGTATCTCGACGGCATCAGCGACGCCGACATCGTGGGCCTGAACATTCCGAACGGCATTCCGCTCGTCTACGAACTCGATGCGCAACTGAAGCCGATCAAAAGCCACTACCTCGGCGACGCCGGGGCCGCTGCGAAAGCAGCCGCCGCCGTCGCCGCGCAAGGCAGGGCGTAGGCCCGCTCAGCTCGCATTCAGGCGCCCCGCAATCAACTCGCGCACGCGTTGCGACACGGCGCGTCGATCGGCGTCTTCGGTGGGCTCGGCGCCCAAAAGGTGCACATGCGCCGTCAGTTGCTCAGCCGTCACGACCATCAGCACCGACTGCATCAGCGAGGTATCACCGATATAGGCGACAGCCGGTGAAACGCGGCGTGCGGCATCGCTGAAGCGCAGGGCGACCGGTTGCACGTGCGATTGCGTCGCGACCGCTGCCTGCAGCAGGTTGGCGTGGAAAGGCAGCAGACTGTGACCATCGGTGGTCGTGCCTTCCGGAAACACCGCGAGCGTGTCGCCTGCCTTCAAGGCCTCGGCCATCTGGTGCACGACTCGCATCGCGTCGCGCGGCCGCGCGCGCTCGATATACAGCGTGCCCGCGGCATTGACGAGCCGACCCACCACCGGCCACTGCCGCACTTCGGACTTCGACACGAAGCGCGCCGGAACGACCGCGTTGATGGCGACGATATCCAGCCAGGAGATGTGGTTGGCGACGAGTAGTTTGGCACCCGGGCGCGGTGTGCCTTCGGACTTCAACGCGATGCCGAGCAGGCGGAGCAACTTGACCGACCACCATTGCACACGCGACATCCGCTGGTGTGCGTCGAGAGTGTGAAAGCGAAACGCAACGACCAGCAGGCCGTGCACGACGTGCAGCGCACCGCGGCCGATTCGCCAGCAGGCGGTGATGAATCGCATCTCGCTCAGGCTTGCAGTTCGTGCACCACTTGTCCGGCCACCAGCGTGCAGCGCACGCGGCCGGGCAATTCGACACCGCTCGTACTGAATGCAAAGGGCGTGTGCTTGCCCTGGCTCTTCAAAGCGTCGGCGGTGACCGTCCAGCGCGCAGCGGGATCGAACACGCACAGGTCCGCAACGCCTCCCTCGGTCAGGCGCCCGCTGCTGGACGCGAGCGAGCCCAACGCATCACCCAGCACGCGCACCGGCTGGGAGGTGATGCGTGCGAGCGTCGCGGCAAGCCCGACGCCTTGCTCTTCGCCCCATTTCAGCGCCAAGCTCAGCAGCAGCTCGAGCCCGGTCGCACCCGGTTCGGCTTCACCGAAGGGCAGCGTCTTCGCATCGGCATCCACGGGCGTGTGATCGCTGACCAGCGCGTCGGCGGTGCCGTCGGCGAGCGCTTGGCGAATCGCATCACGATCGCGCTGCTGCCGCAATGGCGGGTTCAGGCGCATCGACGCGTCGAAGTAGCCGATGTCGTTTTCGGTCAGGTGCAGTTGATTGATGCTCACGTCACAAGTCACCGGCAGGCCTTCCGCCTTTGCGGCGCGCACGAGGTCGATGCCCGCCGCGCTGGACAGCCGGCACAGATGCACGCGTGCGCCGGTGTGCCGCATCAGCTCGAAGATGGCGTGCAGCGCGATCGTCTCGGCAGCCACCGGCACGCCCGTCAAGCCGAGTCGTGTCGCCAGCGCGCCGCTCGCGGCCACGCCTTTGCCGAGCCACGGATCTTGTGGGCGCAACCACACCATGTAGCCGAAGGTGGAGGCGTATTGCAAGGCGCGTTGCAGCACCAGCGTGTCGTACAGCGGCGCCTCCGCTTGCGAGAATCCGACACAGCCCGCCTCGGTCAGCTCGGCCATCTCGGTCAAGGTCTCGCCGGCGAGCCCGCGCGTCAGTGCCCCGAGCGGGTAGAGCCGCGCGTGGTTGAGGTTGCGCGCGCGGAACTTCAGCATCTCGACGAGGCCGGGCTCATCGAGCGCCGGATCGGTGTCGGGCAGGCACACGAGGCTCGTCACTCCACCGGCCACCGCGGCCGCCATCTCGCTTTCGAGCATGCCTTCATGCTCATGCCCGGGCTCGCGCAAGCGCACCGCGAGATCGACGAGCCCCGGAACGACGACGAGGCCGGTCGCGTCGATCGTGCGGCTCGCATGGAAGTCGTTGCCAACGCGGCCGATGGCAACGATGCGCCCGGCTGCGATCGCGATGTCGGCGATCGCGTCGTGGCCGCTGGCCGGGTCGACGACACGACCGTTCTTGATCAGTATCTTCATCGGGCGGTGTTGCCGGCAATGATCGACATCACGGCCATGCGCACCGCAATTCCGAAGGTCACCTGCGGCAGGATCACGCTGTGCAGGCCGTCGGCCACCGACGAGCCGATCTCCACGCCACGGTTGATCGGGCCCGGGTGCATCACGATCGCATCGGGCTTGGCGTATTCGAGCTTGGCTTGCGTGAGGCCATAGTTCTTGAAGAACTC
>Ga0184637_10001444_pt1 | contig 16090 bp, 11 predicted proteins | sample PLM3_127_b2_FD_133143 | JGI IMG/M metagenome (GOLD analysis project Ga0184637, IMG submission 133143) | Groundwater sediment microbial communities from an aquifer in East River, Colorado, USA - PLM3_127_b2 | ecosystem: Environmental > Terrestrial > Soil > Riparian zone | place: USA: East River...
CGACGAGGGACCGCAGGCGCTCGAGCTGCAGGCGGGCCATCGATTCTCGGTCGAGGGTCTCCGGGTTTACCGTCGGGCTCATGCCGCATCCTTATATATCACCGCGGTAAGGTCCGACGGAGTTTTGGCACAGGGTGCGGGTGAATCCCCGCGGGCGCTGGGTGAGGAGAGCGGTGAACCCCTTGTCTTCCAATAATTTCGGGCTCTGCGCCCTGATGGAAATCCCCGGCACGTTTCTTGCCTGTCTCTCTACGGCGAGTCGCCGTCCGTCCCGTCGGTGGAGGAAAAGTTTGGGAAAGAAGACCGAGAGCTTCGAGCAGATACCCGGGGGCCGCTACGAGATCGTGGCGCAACTTGGAACCGGTGCGTTCGGCTCCGTCTATCAAGCCCAGGACACGTTCTTGAGCCGCCCGGTCGCGGTGAAGAGCATTCGACTCGACACCACCCTCGACCCGGAGCATCGTAAAGCACTCAACAAGAGGTTTATTCGAGAAGCACAGGTGGCGGCGCAGCTCCACCACCCGAACATCGTCACCATTCACGACATTCTCTTCACTCCCGAGACCGGCTTCATCGTGATGGAGTTCATCGAGGGCCGTACGCTGCAATCGCTCTTGAAGGCGGAGAGGCTCCCGCTTTCGACCGCGCTCGAGATCACGGCGCAGCTCGCGAGCGCGCTCCAGTACGCGCACGAGCACAAGATCATTCACCGCGACGTCAAGCCGGCGAACATCATGATCACGCCGTCGTTCGAGGCGCGGATCACCGATTTCGGGATTGCCAAGTCCGACGGCGCGACCCACATGACGATGTCCGGCAGCCTCGTGGGCACTCCCGACTACATGTCCCCCGAGCAAGCCAAGGGCGAGGACGTCGATTGCCGATCGGACATCTTCTCTCTCGGCTGCGTTCTCTTCGAGTGCACCGCGGGAGAGAAGCCGTTCAAGGGCGGAAGCCTGACGGGAGTGCTCCTCTCCATCGTGAACAGCGACCCCTTCGAGTCGAAAGTGTGGAAGTCCCAGAGCCTGCCTCCGGCGCTCGAGGCAGTCGCGAAACGCGCTCTCGCCAAGGCACCGGACAACCGCTATTCGACGGCGGCCGAGCTGGTGACGGCGCTCAAGGCGCTCGCCCTCGCGCCCGAGCCCGCGAAACCCGCGATCGTCGTCCCTCGGTCCGATGAATTGCTTCAGTCTTTCAAGGAGGAGGAGCGGCCGCTGAAGTTCGCGACGACGCTCTCCGACGAGCTCCACGACATCAGCTTGACTCCGGCGCAGGGATTCATCCTGTCCCGCATCGACGGCGCGTCCCGCGCGCGCGACATTCTCGCGCTGAGCCCGATGCCCGAGGCCGAGGTCGCGGCGACTCTCGCAGGCCTGATCGAAAAAGGACTCCTCGCGTGGGGAGAGTCCAGCGCTTCCCCGGACCGGAAGTCGAGCGACACCGCGACCCGAAGGCGCGGAGCCAAGCCGAAGACCAAAGGGCTCGACGAAGCCCTCGAGGGGGAAATGGAGCGCATCCTGAATCTCGCGGGAGCGAAGCGTTATCAGGAGCTACTCGGCGTTTCCGACCAGGCTTCCTCCGAGGAGGTCAAGAAGTCCTACCTGGATCTCATCGATCGCTTTCACCCCGACTCCCAGAAAGAGAGCCTCGACGCCGCGTCGAAAATGAAGCTCTCGAAGGTCTGCGCCGTCGCCACCGAGGCGGCGACCGCGCTCGCAACCTCGAAGAAAGAGGTGCCGCCCTCTACCCCGCCGCCGCCTCGCGATCGAAAGTCGAAGCCGGATTTCGATCGGTCGAGCTATGCGGAGGAGCTTTTCCAGCTCGGACAGAGGGCCTACGCCACCGCGGATTACTGGAAAGCGATCCAGCTCGCGCGTCAGGCGATCGAGCTCGACGCGGAAAGAGCCGAGTACCACCACCTCCTCGGAATCGGGCTCATGAAGAACCGGAACTGGCTCAAGGAAGCCGCGGAATGCCTGCGAAAGGCGTCGGATCTCGATCCCACCCACGCCGAGTACTTCGGACTTCTGGCGACGGTGTACAAGGCGGACGGCCTTTCCGAAGACTCGGCCTCGATGCTTCAGAAAGCGAAGTCCCTCGACCCGACCTACTGCTGATCCGCCTCCGCCCCTCCGCCTCCGCCTCCGCCCTTCGGGCTTCGGCGGACCCGCCGAAGCTTTTGCGAAGGCGGGTCGGGCTTCGGCGAGGCACACCGAAGCTCTTCGGAGGCGGCGCCCACGAAGCTCAAGTACTCGCGCCCCCGCTCCATCAACGCGGCGAAGCCCGCGGCGTCCTGAGCCCTCACCACCGATCGCAGCCGCTCGACGGCATAGAGGAGCGCCGTCAGAGACTCCGTTCCGTAGTCGTTGAGAGACTGGATCTCGAAATAGAGCCCCGGGTTTTCCCCCGCGACTTTCTTCGAGACCGCGAGCTGTTCGTCGAAGGTGGTGCTGGAGAGCGTCGAGAGCCGGGGCGCGGCTTCACCGCTCTCGGCGAGGGCGGTGAAAAACGCGATGTTGAGGGCGTGGGAGAGGCCGAGCACGTAGGCGATGAGCCGGTCGTGGCTCTCGAGGTCCATCGAGACACGAACCGCCATCGTGGACGCGAAGAGCGCCTGCGCCTCCTCCGTGGCTTCGGGTACTCCGACGTCGACGAAGATCACGTGGCGGCCCGAGAGCAAATCGGTATCGGGGCCGAACATCGGATGCACCGAGGTGATCCGAGCCTTCGCCTCGGCCATCGCCTTCAGGCCTTGCCGGAGCGGACTCTTGAGAGAGCCGATGTCGAACACCAAACCCTTGGGCGGATCTAGCGCCATCTCGAGGAGGATCTCGTTCGTCGTGACCAGGGGCGCCGCGACCACGATGAGATCGTGGGAACGATCCGCTTCGCGCCAGTCCTGGAATCGTTTCAGGTCCAGAGGAGATGCCTTCGGGTCGGCAAGCTCCACCTCGAATCCCTGAGAGGCGAGGAAGTGCACGAACCAACGCCCCATCTTGCCCGCGCCCCCTAGGACCAGCGCCCTCTTCCCCGTTCCTCCGGCGGTGATCCGTAACTCGTCGCGCTCCTGAACCGCGAGGGCGGAACGAATGAGGACCAGCATCAGATCCTCGGCGAGACGCGGAGGAAGCTTCAGGCTTGCGGCCGTCTCCCGCGCCCGCTCGACGACCTCTCGCTCCTGACGGAAATCTCGCGTGGGGGCACCGGTCGCGCGCTGGACGCTTCCGATCTCGGACGCGAGCCGCGCCCGCTCCGCCACGAGCTCCAGAAGTTTCCGATCGAGAGCCTCTAGCTCGTCCCGCAACCCGCTCAGCGTTCGTTCCATAGGCCGATTCTGTCCGAGCGAGCGCCCCGGTTCAATCCAGTAGATTCTCGTACTAGAATACCGGCCGATGTTCGTCGCGAGCCTTCTCTTCGCACTCCTCCTGCCTGCGGTCGTCGCGGGACAGCAAACGGGTTTCCTCCAAAGGAGGGTCGAGGTCGCATCGGTCACGTACAGGTACCAGGTCTACGTGCCCGCGAGCTATACGCCGTCGAAGAAGTGGCCGGTCGTCTTCTTCCTTCACGGAGCCGGCGAGCGCGGCACGGACGGAGAGAGACAGACCGACCTGGGCTTCCCCGCGCGGATCCGGGAGATGAAGGATTTTCCCGCGGTCGTGGTCATCCCCCAATGCGGCCAGGGCGCCTGGTGGGGAGACCCGGAGATGGAGGCCCAGGCGTTTGCCGCCCTCAAGCAGTCGATGAAGGAGTTCAACGGAGATCCGCAACGGGTGTACCTGACGGGCCTCTCCATGGGCGGCTACGGAACCTGGGCTTTCGGCTACAAGTACCCCGAAAAGTTCGCGGCCCTGGTCCCGGTCTGCGGCGGCGTCGTGGCGAGCCGCCGCTTCCTTACGGCGCCGGCGTGGCACCCGCTATCGACAAGCCCCGAGGATCCCTACGGCGAGACGGCAAGCCATCTGACGACCATCCCCATCTGGGCGTTCCACGGTGATGCGGACCCGCGGGTCCCGGTCACGGAGTCGCGCAAGCTCACGGATGCCGTCAAGGCTCGCGGCGGCCATGTGCGCTACACCGAATACCCCGGCGTCGCTCACAACGCGTGGGATCGGGCTTATTGGGAGGAAGAGCTCCTCCCGTGGCTTCTCGCTCAACGGAAACCCAAGAAATAAAGGAATCTCTCTCATGCGCATCGTCAAGGCTTTCTTCGTCGTCTCAGCCGTCGTCTCTTGCGCGGCCGCCCAGGAACGCGTCCAGTTCAAGCCCGAAGTGGGACACCCAACCTTCGCCGTCCGCGAACCGGTCTTGAAGCTGAAGCCGGGCGCCATCCTCGTCTCGAGCACGATGATGGGTCCCTACTACACCGAGGAGGGCGGGGCCTTTCCCGGAGAAGTGGGTCCGTTTTACATCGAAGGCGCCACCACCAAGGACACGCTCGTGGTCGAGGTGCTCAAGGTGCGCCCCAATCACGACATTGCCGCTTCCTCGATTTCGGGGTCCTTCGGCGGCCTCGCGGGAGAGAGCCGCGTTCGCTTTCTCGCGGATCCCATCCCTGACCGCCGCTACGTCTGGAGGCTCGATCGCGAGCGCATGACCGGCAAGACCACGCTTCCCGGAAGCAAGATGCGCGAGATCGAGATCGATTTGCAACCGATGCTCGGACGGGTCGCCGTCGCGCCCCGGGGCCAGGAGGCTTTCGCCGGGATGTGGCCCGGCGATTTCGGCGGCAACATGGACGCCCCCGAGGTCCGCGAGGGCACGACGCTGTATCTTCCGATCTTTCACGACGGCGCGTACGTGTACTTCGGCGACGGACACGCCCGTCAGGGCGAGGGGGAAGTCGGCGGAACCGGTCTCGAGACGTCGATGGACGTGGAGCTCCGGTTCGACCTCATCAAGGGGAAGACCATCGATTGGCCGCGCCTCGAGGACGAGAACTACATCATGGTCGCGGGAAGCGCGCGGCCGCTGATCGACGCCTTCCGGCTCGCGCACGTGGAGCTCATCGAGTGGCTGGTCGAGGACTACGGCTTCGACCGGCTCGACGCTTACGCTCTGCTCGGTCAGCTCGCGGTGTCGACGGTCGCCAACATCGTCGACCCCGCCTACACCGTCATCGCGAAGTTCCCGAAGAGATACTTGCCAAAATAAGAATGTACGACCAGGTTTCGACTCAAGCGCGCTTCTGGCGTTCGCGCTCGACGAGGATCCGTCGCAGGATCTTCCCCGAAGGAGACTTCGGGATCTGCTCGACGATCTCGACCATGCGAATCTTCTTGTAGGGAGCGACCCGGCTGGCGACGAAGGCCTTGATCTCCTCCTCCGTCACCTCGCCCCGCTTCACCACGAACGCCTTCGGAACTTCCCCCGCTTCCTCGTCGGGAACGGGGATGACCGCGGCGTCCGCGATCGCCGGGTGCGTCAGCAGGAGGGCTTCGAGCTCCGCCGGGGCCACCTGCATGCCCTTGTACTTGATGAGCTCCTTGAGACGGTCGACGATGTAGAAATAGCCGTCCTCGTCCGCGTGGCCGATGTCGCCCGAGTGGAAGAAGCCGTCCGCGTCGATCGCCGCGGCCGTAGCGCCCGGCTGATTCAAATAGCCTTTCATCACCTGGGGTCCGCGCATCCAGAGCTCTCCGTCCTTCCCCGGACCGAGCGCCTCTCCCGTCGCCGGGTCCACGACTTTGCACTCCGTTCCCGGAACGGGAAAGCCTACGCTGCCAAGCCGGTTCCGGCTGTCGGGCGGGCTCAGATGGGTCGCGGGGCTCGTCTCGGTGAGGCCGTAGCCCTGGAACACGAGAGAGCGGAGTCTCTTCGCGCAGGCCTCGGAGAGATCGAGTCCGAGGGGCGCCGCTCCGGAGAAGACCCATCGGAGCGACAGATCGAACTTGTCGACCAGCGGATGCTTCGCGAGAGCGAGCACGATCGGCGGGACGACGTGGGCGATGGTGACGCGGTGCCTGGAAAGCGCCGTGAGGAACTGCTCGAGATCGAACCGCGGCAGGATGACGATCGAAGCCCCGTTGCGCAGGATCCAATTGAGGATCACCATCATCGCGTAGATGTGGAAGAACGGAAGGATGCCGACGGCGACGTCGTTCTCCCGGATATCCTCCTTGTAGACCTCCGTCACCTGGGCGAGATTGGACGAGAGGTTCCGGTGAGTGAGCATCACCCCTTTCTGCAGGCCCGTGGTCCCGCTCGAATAGGGAAGGGCCACGATGTCGTTCGCGGCGTCGATTTCGACCTCAGGAGGATTCCCGTCGTTCGCGAGGAGCGCCTCGTAGGGTGTCGCCCCTTCGGCTTCACCTAGAACGAACATCTCCTCGACACCCGTGCCGCGGGATCCCTCGCGGGCGTTCGCGAGGAAAGTCGGGGTGGTGAGAAGGTACTTTGCCTTCGCGTCTTTGAGCTGCCGCTCGAGCTCGCCGGGGGTGTAGAGCGGGTTGATGGTGGTCGCGATTCCACCAATGGCGGCGACGCCGTGAAACGCCACCGGATATTCGAGGACGTTCGGGCAATAGACGGCGAAGACGTCGCCTTTCCGGAACCCACGATCCCAAAGCCCCCGCGCGAATCGTCGTATGTCGCGATACAGCTCTCCATAGGTGACGACCCGGTCGGTGACGCCGTCGATGAGCGCGGGTCTCGACGCGCGGCTTTCGACCCCTTCGAAGACGTAGGCCGTGAGAGAGCTCTCGGGGATGGAAATGTCTGGCCAGGGACCGCGGAAAACGACCGATCTACCCATGTTGGCGAGCAAAGGTAGATCAGCTGGAGCCCGACCGCAAGCAAGCCTGCTAGGCAGGCTAGGCTAGGCTAGGCTAGACGAGCGCCTGGTAAGGCGCGGGCGACCGCTCCAGGATCTCGGCAACCGTCGCGAGAGCGTTTCCGAGACGAGAGCGCTCCTGGACCGGGCCGAGACAGATGCGCACCGCGTGGGCGCTGGTCGAGCGCGCCGCGATGAAGTCCTCCGCCGGCGAGAGCAGGACGCCGCGCATCCGGGCCTGGGCTACGAAATCCCGAACGCACCAGGGCTCGGGGATGGTGAGCCAGCCGTGGGGGCTCGCGGGGTGGGCGCGGTACTCGAAGGCGCCGAGAATCGAGACGGCGAGCTTCTGGCGCGCGCGGATCTCGGAGCGCTTCCATTCCATGACTCGCTCGGCCGTGCCGTCCTCGATCCAGCGCGAGACCACCTCCGCCATCGGCGGCGGCGCCATGATGGTCGTTGCCGAGAGCGAGGCCGCGAGGCGATCGACCATCGCGGGAGGGGAAATCAGAAAACCGATGCGAAGGCCGGGGGCAAGGCTTTTCGACGTGCCCGTGAGATGGTAGAACTTCGAAGGATCTCCGGCGAAGCTCCGAAGAGGCTTCTGTCGCGGCAGGAGGAACCCGTAGCTGTCGTCCTCGACGACGGCGAGACCGTAGGCCTCCGCCAGGGCGGCGATCTGCCTCCTTCGCTCGTCGGACATCACTGCCGACGTCGGGTTCTGGAGCGTGGGCATGCAGTAGAGCGCCTTCGCCTCCGTCGTCACGCAAGCAGCCTCGAGGGCGTCGGGGCGTATGCCCTCCTCGTCCATCGCGAGACCTCGGAGGCGGAGGTGAAGGAGGTTCGCGAGGGACTTCATTCCGCTGTAGGTCACTTCCGCCGTCAAAACCGTGTCGCCGGGGTTGGTGATGGTCGCGAACGTAACCGCCATCGCGTGCTGCGCGCCTGAGGTCAAGAGAAGGTTCTCGGGAGAGACCTCGACGCCGAGCGATTTGAGGAGCTTCGCCGCGGCGCGCCGGTGACGCGGGTGACCCTGGTGGGGCTGGTAATCGACAAGAGCGCTCGGACCGTCGCTGAAGAGGTGCTTCGCCATACTCTCCATGAGCTCGCGACTCAAACCGTAGGGGGGCAGGCTATTCACCGTAAGATCGAGCGCCGACGGCTCCGAGACTTCCCGCCTCAGGCTGAACGTCTCCATGCGGCGCACGAACGTCCCACGGCCCACTTCTCCGCTCACGAGACCTCGCCTCTCCGCCTCGGTATAGGCGCGTGTGACTGTCGTGAGAGCGACTTTGAGATCGTCCGCGAGATCGCGCTGAGGGGGCAGGCGCTCGCCGTCCGTCAACTTGCCGCTCGAAACGTCCTCAGCAATCGCGTTGGCGATGGCGAGGTACAGAGGCTGTTCGCGGTTCGATAAAGTCGGCTTCCAGATTGTCATCACTAAATCTTACCTCTTGTACTCACCAAAAGACAAGACGATCTGAATGCAATTATGTCATTGAATGCATGCAATTTACTCATGGCGGCCATGACCGCGCATTGACAACGGGACCGTGGCGGGACCAGACTTGGGAGCACTTTCAGGAGGTTTTCTTTGACTATCAATGGACTCGCTCTCGCCCTCTGTTCCTGGATCGGGATGGCCGAAGGGCAGAGTAAACCCGCTCCCGATCTCAAGAATTTCGACATGACCCAGGTGAAGCCGGACCTCTCCCGGTACTCGAGCTACAGCTGGAGCAAGGATCAAGTGGCGGTCGTCAACCTCGCGAACCATATCAGGCTCATCAATGCCATACAAAAGCAGATGAAGGAGCATGGGTTCCGGATCGACACGGTAAAGCCCGACGTCACGATCCAGTACAAAGCCGAGCGTCACACCGGCGTGCACACCCAATCGTCACAGAAGCCCTCGGCCTGGGACCCGACCGATCTCAAAGTCCAGGTCGAGCTGAGCCGCGACGAGCAGGTGAGCCTCGAGATCCTCCTGGTCGAGGCGGACTCCGGCTTTGTTCTCTGGCAAGCCAAAGGCTCGTACCCGATCGGCACCCCGGACAAGGCGGAGAAGCTCATCAACGAGGCGATCGAAGGACTCTTCTCGGAATACCCAAAGGAGGACTGATGTGTAAAGAAAGGGGGATAGCGAGATGGGAGGGGATAGGGAGATAAGACGAGGATCAGGTCCCTGTTTTTACCCCCCATCTCCTCCTATCCCCCTATCCCCCTTCTTACACCAGGATCTAGATCTCCGGAAACTGCCTCGGGAGCCGCGGGCTCTCGCCTCGCCGAGCAGCCTCGCTGACGTAGCTTTTGTAGAGCTCGTTGTAGGTCGCGACCGACTGATAGCAGGCGGCGATGGTGGTCTCCGCGCCCCTCAGGCAGTGCATCCGGTTCCACTCCGGGATGTGGCGTTCGCTGTTGGCGAACACCCGCCGCTGATCGACGTACTCGAGTACGACACGCCCGAGGCGCATGAGCACCTCGCTCCCGTCGTCGCCTTCGAAATCGCGAGCGATGTCGGGACATTTCGCGACCGCGCTCGCCAGAGATTCGAACTGCGGGCGCGCTGACTCGACGACTTCTTGGAGCTTGCTCTCCTCCCTGGAGGACGACGGCTCGGCGGTCCCGCCGAGTGTTTGCGCAAGGCCGGCCGAAGGATTCATCGCGACTTCGGCCGCCGAGCGACCCCCTCCCTGAATGAGCTCCAGGGCGTGATCCGCAGCGACGGCGAACCCGATCGATTCCCCCTCCGCAACCTTCATCGTAGCGATTCCCACCACGCGGCCCGAGCGATCGACGAGCGGCCCTCCGCTGTTGCCCGGGTTGATGGCGGCATCCGTCTGGACCAGGGTCGCTCCCTCGAGCGGGCGAATCGCGCTCACGATCCCGCGAGTGACGCTGCTCTCGAGGACGCCCATGGGAGAGCCGATGACGTAGACCTCCTGACCCACGCGGAGCGCCGAGACCGGCGCAAGCTCGAGGCTCCTGCGGTCGGTGAGCTCCCGGTCGAGGCGAATCAGGGCGAGGTCGTGGCTCTCGGCGATCCGCTCGACCGTGCCGCTCAGGGCACTTCCGTTCGAGAGTTTCACGAGCACGTTTCCGCTTCCACCCACCACGTGGTGATTGGTGATCACCGTGGTGGGGTCGACCAGGAATCCGCTGCCGCGGCCCTCGTCGGAGATGATCGAGACCACGGATTCGATGGCGAGCCCGATGGTGTCCTCGAGGTTAGCCGGCGCCTCGGGGGCAGGCGCCTCGGCGGCCTCGATCGCCTCGCTTGCCCCGTTTTCGCCGCTCTCCGAAGTAGCGCTCTCGTTTTCGGCGTCGGCGTTCTCTGATCGGCTCGTGAGAACTATGTAGCCGGCGGCGCCGACGAAGAGGGTTCCGACCACAGCCAGGGTCACGTAGGAAAGGCCAGAGCTCTGGCCATTCCGAGATTTCCCGCCGGCGGAAGAGCCGCAGACACAGGCTCTCGCCGAGGACGGCATCGCGCGGCCGCATTTCGGACAGATCCGGAGACCGGCGCCTGGGCTCAAAGGAACGACTCCTGTTTTTGGGCTCGATCCGATGATATCAGGAGCTTCGTTTGGAATCGAACCTCGAGTGGCGGTAGCTCGAGAGGAGCTCCACTTCGACTCCGTCGAGAATCTCGAGAGCCGCGAGCCGCCCGACGATGGGAGAGAGAGTGACTCCGCTGTGCATCACCGCGAGGTAGACGCCGGGCGCCCCGTCGGGAAACCCGATGAGCGGATATCCGTCTTTGGGGAGCGGGCGGAACCCCAGGGTCACTTTCTCGAGCGAGAGCTTCCCGAGACCGGGAATGTACTTCTGCCCCGCGTCGAGAACCCTCTCTCCTTCTTCTTCGGTTCCCGCGGTCGAGGGCGCGGCCCCGAAACCCATCCCCGCAACGATCCGGCCGTCGAGCTTCTGTTTCACGTGGGCTCCGGGGGACAGCACGACCCGGCCGAGGAGTCGCTCCGCGGGCTTGGTGTGCGCGAGGACGCCCGGCGATTCGACGAGGGGGACATCGACGCCCACCATCGCCCCGAGCCTCACCGTGTCGACCCCGGCGGCGGCAACTACGACGTCGAGCTCGAAATCTCCCGCCGTCGTGCGAACCCCGGTGAGTCTTCCCCATTTCTGATCGATCGCGGTCACTTCGCAGGGAAAGACGACGCGGGCGCCCTGTCTTTGCGCATGATCGACGAGGACCTCCGCGGCGCGCACCGGGTCGAGGCTTCCCTCGTCATCACAGAAGGAAGCGGCGGCGACGTCCCCGGGCTCGACGTTCCCCTCGAGCTTCCGGAACTCCTCCACGTCGACGAGCCGCGTGGGATAGCCCCAGCGCTGATGGGAAAAAACCTCTTGCCGGAGCCACCTCGCGCGATCCGGCTCGTGGTACCACTCGAGACTTCCGCCCCACTGCACTTCGAGGTCGCCCCCGAGCTCGCGCTCGAGGTGGCGATAGCCGAGAGCCCCGAGACGGTTCAGGTGGAAATAATGATGAGGCTTCTTGGAGAAGGTCGCGTTGATCCACGCGAAGGAGTTCGCGGTCGCACCCGAGGCCGGCTTCGTCTTCTCGAAGAGCGTGACTTCCGCGCCCCGGCGCGCCAGGTGATACGCGATGGAAGCTCCGACGATGCCCCCGCCCACGACACCGATCCTCCGCGGCGCCGCAAGCGCCATACGCGCTCCCGGAAGCGCCGCGACCGCCACTCCGGAAAAGATCTGGAAAAAGCGACGACGATCCATGGGGTCCTCCGAGCCTCGGATCTTACAGCAGATCAGTCGAGGCGGAGAACGGCCATCCGAGAGGGGTATTGCTTTGCTTGGACGAGCTTTACGGGTACAATGATAATCAACAATTATTTCTTTAGCGTCCAAAAGCCCCACCCGACGGAAGGAAAATCGAGGCTTTTGTCTCTAAAAATTGACGTGGTAAGCGCGCATCACCTGCTTTGAAGCCATTACCCGGCTCCAACGAGAACATGACGAGCGACGGCTATTCACCGGATTCCTCCGAGTACGCGGGCCTCTATCCTCGCGCGACGCTCCGCGAGGTCTATTTCACGCTCCTCAAGCATCGCTGGGCCGCGGTGGCCGTGGCTCTCGCCACGTGGCTCCTGGGTGCTTTGTCTCGGTACATGGAGACCCCGGTCTATCGCGCGACGGCGCTCATCCAGATCGATTGGGAGAAGATCAACCTGGTCGACGACGTGATGGTGAATCCCACGCGGGGGATGGCCGACCTCTACGGCACGCAGGAAAAGATCGTCAAGAGCCGTCTCCTGGCGGAGCTCGTTGTCGAAGACCGTGAGCTCTGGGAGCACGCGCTGTTCGCCCCCGCATCGAACGACGCGGCCGATCCGGAGAAACGCGCGAAGGCTATCGCCCGGTCGATCCAGGGAATGATCGACGTGAGGCGAGTGGAGAAAACGCAGCTCATGGAGGTGAGCTTCGTGACTCCCGACCCCGAGCTCTCCGCCGAGCTCGTCAATTCCCTGATCCAGCAGTACATCCAGTTCAACGTGGACTCCGAGTCCGGCCTCGCTCGCGGCACGAGCGACTTCATCGACGGAGAAGTCGAGGAGCTGCGGCGGGACATCATGGCGAAGGAGAAGTTCCTCCGCGACGGCGCCAAGAACAAGGCGCTGGTGATGGGAGACGGCCGCGAGGACAACATCGTCATGCAGCGGCTCGAGACTCTGAACCTCCAGCTCACCGAAGCCGAGGCGGAGCGCGCCGCCGCCGAGGCAAAGTTCCGCAGTATCTCCCGCGCCGATCCGCGAAGCATCGAAGAAGTCCGGAACAGCAGCGCCGTGCGGGAGCTCGAGCGCAAGCGCCTCACGCTCACCGAGAAGCACGAGGAGATGGCTTCGACCTTCGGTCCCGACTGGCCGGAGATGAAGCGCATCAAGAGCGCCATCGCGGAAGTGGAGCGCTCCCTCGGCGAGATGGTGAAGGAGGAAGCTCGCAAGATCGCGGCCGAGACCAGGGTCTCTTATCAGGAGGCGCTCGACCGGGAAACCCTGACTCGGCGCTCGCTCGAGGAGCAGAAGTCGAGCGTGCAGGACCTGCAGCTGGCTACCGCGGATTTCGAACAGGTCAAGGTGGAGCTTTCGAACCAGCGCCAGATGTTGCAGGGACTCCTGAAGCGCCGCTCCGAGACCGACCTCAACGCGGATCTCGGCGAACGCCAGCCGGTCAAGATCAAGATCATCGAGCGCGCCGAGCCTTCCGCCGGACCGTACGCCCCGGGCGCGAAGCGCCGAATGATGATGGTGGCCCTCCTCGGTCTCGTCCTCGGTGTCGCTACCGCGTACCTCATCGACCACTGGGACGATTCGATCCATACCGTCGAGGATCTGAAGCGCTACATCCCGCTCCCCTACCTCGGCATGATCCCGAGGTACGGCGACAAACCGGCGTTGTCCCAGATCGGACGGAGGCTCTCGGGAGAGCCGCGGGCCGAGCCCGCGGGGGGGCTCGAGGACACCATGGCCTCGAAGCGCTCGAACTACCTCCCGTCTCTCTACGATCGCAACCCGGCCCTCGCCGAGAACCGGAACACGCTCACGGAACGATTCCGGTTCCTGCGGGGCTCGATGCTCTTGAGCACCCCGGGCTCGGTCCCCAAAGTGGTGCTCGTCACCAGCCCCGACAAGAGCTGCGGCAAGACGTTCGTCTCGAGCAACCTGAGCTGCGCCCTGGTGCAGCTCGGAAAGAAGGTCCTCCTCATCGACTCCGACCTGAGGAATCCGAAGCTCCATCGCGTGTTCCACTACCGAAACCGGGTGGGGCTCACGAACGTGCTCACCGGTCAGAAGGAGCTCGGCGACGGATGCATCATGAGGACCGACATCCCCAACCTGTTTCTGATGATGGCCGGGCCCGCGAGTCCCAACCCGGGTGAGCTCCTGGCGTCTCAGGCGATGGAGAAAATCCTCACGAACTGCGCCGAGCACTTCGATTTCGTGATCCTCGACTCGGCGCCGCTGCTCCCGGTTTTCGATTCCCACATCCTGTCGACGCGCTGCGACGGAGTCATCCTCGTCGCCCGCGCCGGAGTGACTTCGCGGCACGCGACGCTCCAGAGCGTCGAGCTGGTGTCGAGGGTGCAGGGAAGGATCACCGGAATTGTTTTGAACGACGTGAATCTCGAGGACTACGCCCAGTACTACTACCACAGTCATTACACCTACGAGTACGGCCGGTATCCCGCGGACGAGGAACGGGTGCGCTTGAGCTGAGGCCCTGCCACCAGGAACGGCACAGATGAGGCAAATCAACTCGAACTGGTCGAACTGGACGAGACCGATCGTTCTCGGTACGGCGGCGGTGCTTCTTCTTCACCGTGAAGCTCCGGCTTCGAACTTGGTTCGAGGCACGATTGCAGGACAGGTATACGACTTGAAGACCAAGAAGCTGCTGCCGCAGGTGACCGTGGGGTTGCGCACGATCGGGACGGAGGAGTCGTTCGAGGCCGTGACCGACGCTTCGGGGACCTACGTGCTCGCCGATGCTCCCGCTGCCATCTACTCGTTTACGCTCCGGTCCGGCGGCCTCGAAGTGCCGGTGAAGGAGCGCATGGATCTTCGGGTGGGAATGCCCTTCATCCTCGAAAGCTGCTTCGATCTCGACTCCGAGAAGAAAGCGGCCTCGGTGCGCGCCGAGTGCCGCTCGGGTTTCGTCGAGGAGTCGAGGGTCGCGACCATCGGTCCGCACCGCCTGCTGTTCCCCGACCGGTTTCAGGAGCAGCCTGCGGCGGGAGACGTCGCGCCATCCGGGCCCACCGGGATCGAGCATCCCGGGATCGAGTGCCTCACTCACGATCACTATCCCCGAGTCGATGCCGGGATTCGGCCGGGCGACCAGGTGCAGACGACGCGGGTCTACTTCCGCTCCGACAAGTATCCCGACTTCTACTACGTCGAGATGACGAAGGAGCATCCGACCATCGACGACTTCCAGGCGATCCTGCCCAAGCCGGGGCCCGAGACGGAGCGCCTCATCTACTACGTGGAGTCGATAACCCTCAACATCGAAACCCTCCAGACTCAGGAGTTCGATCCCGAAGTCATCGCCGCGGAAGAGTGCCGCCGAAGGGGCGCGCCCGCGTGGTTCGAGGGCGACCCCTCGATCGTGGTCGGAGCGACCCAGCCCGGCATGGCGGCCATCCCTCCGGGATTTTCGGCCCTCGGCATCACGGGCTTCGTGAACTCCCTCGGTGTGTTGAGCACCATCGGCGGCGGCGTCGCCGCCGGCGGTGTCGCGGGCTCGACGGTGGGCGCGATTCTCGTGGTAGGCGGCGGCGCCGCGGCGGCCGCGACCGGTGTCGTCATCGCAACCGGCGGTGACGAGGCAAGCCCGCCACGCTAGACTAGCAAGCTGGGAAGAAATCCAATACAAGGGGGATGAGGGGACAGGAGGGGATACCGAGATAAAGATCGGTTCCTGGTTTATCCCCCATCTCCTCCTATCTCCCCATCCCCCTTTCTTACGTACACTATCTCCCGCGGGATTCCATTCCCACGACTGCTCCCAGCAGGATGGCGAAGAGGGCCAGGTTCGCCGGAAGATGCAGGCTGAAATCCGTGAGGCTGTGGAGCGCCATGGCGACGACCGCGCTGGCGAAGCCGGCGTGGAGTGCCTTCAGAGAACGGTCCGGCTCGAGATCGCTCCGGACTCTCCGGGCGGCCCGTACGAAAGCGAACCCGAGCCAGGCGAGGAGAGTAAGGCCGGGAAGGCCCAGCTCGATCGCGAGCTGCAGATAGTCGTTGTGCGCCCAGCTATAGAAGATGCGCCCCCCGAAGCTGCGATACCGGGCCCCCACGTAACGAAACGAGCTCAAGCCCGAGCCCGTGAGCCAATAGTCGCGGACGGCCGGGACGCTGTCTTGCCAGACCTGGATTCGGGTCGCTTCTTTCTCCCACTGATCGCCGAGGCCGGCGAACCGGCCGACGAGCGGCTCGACGCCAATCCATAAGGCGACTCCCCCGATCGCGAGGGCGAGGGCGAGAAACGCACCAATGCTCCGACGGCGTGAGTTCCGGTTCTGCGAGGAGTCGCGGGTGAGCGCGACGAAGGCGACGAGCCCCGCGGCCGCGAACGCGATGCCGGAGCGCGACAGCGACAACAGGAGACCGAGCGCGAGAAGGAGGATCGCGATCCCGGCGATGCCAGCAAGGCCACCCTCGTTTCCCCGCCCCCGCCTTGATCCCCTCGAAGTTTTCTGCGCTCGTTCCCGGAGCCAGGCGAAAAAGCCCACGCTCGACAAGAGAAGCATGCTCTGAAACGCGGCGTAGTGGTTCGGGTTGCCGAAGC
>Ga0184637_10001445_pt1 | contig 16086 bp, 4 predicted proteins | sample PLM3_127_b2_FD_133143 | JGI IMG/M metagenome (GOLD analysis project Ga0184637, IMG submission 133143) | Groundwater sediment microbial communities from an aquifer in East River, Colorado, USA - PLM3_127_b2 | ecosystem: Environmental > Terrestrial > Soil > Riparian zone | place: USA: East River...
CGGTCGGAGCCGAGCTCCCCGAAGACACCTGGGAGCTCATCTCCGGCATTCTTCTGGAGCGAATACTCGGGATTCCCTCGATAGCCGCGGAGGCCGCTCGTATCCGTGCCGGACGCTGAGATTCCGCTTTCGCGTCCGAAAAAGGTAAGCCTCCTCACCAAGATCCTCTACGGCATCGGAGAGATCGCCATCACCATGAAGATGGCGCTCTTCGGGCTTTTCATTTTGTTCTTCTACAACACGGTCATGGGCCTCCCGGCGCTCTCTGTCGGCATCGCGAGCGCCGTGGGGCTGGTGGTGGACGCGGTCACCGACCCCTACATCGGCTACCGCTCCGACGTGTCGAAGAGCCGCTACGGACGGCGCCACTCGTTCATGCTCGCGGGCGCGCTGACGATGGGAGTCAGCTTCTGGACGATCTGGGCGCCGCCTCGGGGCTTGTCCCCGGCCGGTCTCTTCTTCTGGCTCCTGGTCTCGGTGTCGCTCTTCCGAGTCGCAAGCACGTTCTTTCGCATCCCCTATCTCAGCCTGGGAGCGGAGCTGAGCGACGACTACCACGAGCGCACTGCAATCGTGGGGTTCCGGTCTTTCTTCGGGCTCGTGGGCTCGCTTCTCGCGGCGAGCCTCTCCTTCTACTTCTTCTTCCCCAATTCGGGAACGGGCGCCGACCCCAAGCTCGCCTACGAGGGCTATCCGCGAATGGGTCTAGCCTTCGGAGCGGCCATGACCCTGGCGGCTCTCATCGGGTGCCTGGGGACGTGGGCCCACCGGTTCGGGAGCGGGAGTCCGCCGAGTGAGCGGCCGAGCTTTCAGAAATTCACGGCCGCCTCCCGTCTCGCCCTTCAGAATGCATCGTTTCGGAAGGTGTGGCTCTCGTTCTCGCTCTTCTTCGTCGCCGTCGTCTTGAACGGCTCGATATCGATCCACTTCCTCACCTGGTACGTTCGGATCGGCGACAGCACCGTCTTAAGCCGCCTGCAAGCCCTGTTCTACGTGAGCGCGCTCGCGGGAGTGGTTTTCTGGGTCTGGGCGGCGAGGCGAACCGAGAAGAAAACGCTCTACGTTCTGTGCACGTTGACCACCGCCCTCGTCATCGGGTCCTCGCCGTTCCTCTTCGGCGATGGAAGCGTCCTCGGAACCGGAGACCCACGGCCGCTCGCGGCGCTCTACGGCCTCGCGGGCTTCTTCGCGAGCGCGCTCTGGGTCATCCCCTCCTCGATGGTGGCCGACATCGCCGACGACGACGCTGCCCGAACCGGCCTGCGGCGCGAGGGCCTGTTCTTCGGGATTCTCAACTTCGGGGAAAAGGTCGCCGCGGGCCTCGCCGTTCTCGTCGGCGGCGCACTCATTGACTACGTCGCGCGATTGGTTCCGGGAGAGCCGGCCCAGTCCGCGGACACCATCTCCCGCATCGGCTGGATCTTCGGAGGCGTACCCGCCATGCTGCTCCTGGTGGCCGTAATCGCCGTCGCCGGCTACCGCCTGGATCGCCGAACGGTCGCCGCGATCCAGCTTCGCCTGCGAGAGCGCGCGGTGGAAGCGCCCTAGGCCATTACTCGAGATAGCCGAGCGCTCTCAGGTGCGCCGCGAGCTTCTTCTCGTCGTCCTGGCTGAGCATCGGCTTCGAAGCCTTCGAAAAACGATCGGCCGCGACCCGCACCGCCTCCGACGTGGGGACGGAAACGGCGCGCACTCGCTCCCGGAAACCCGGCGCCATCGCCTCCCCGGGAACCCGGCCTTCGAAGTCCTCGGGAATCGGAAGGCCGAGACCGTGGAGTATCGAAGGCGCGACGTCGAGGATGGAGAGCTCCTCGAGCGCCACTCCCCTTCTATAGCCCGGCCCCCGCGCGAGGAAGACTCCCTCGGGACGATGGGCGCCGATGGGCTCGGCTCGCTTCCGGAAGACCGTTTCCGAGTCGAGGATCGAGACGAGCCCGCCGTCGCGAAGCTCGAGAGTGACGTCGGGCGAAAGATCCTGGCAGGGTCCGGAAAAAACTTCATCCTTGGTGAAGGTGCGGGCAACGACCGGGACGCCGTTCTCGTCCCGCACCTCGCGGAGCTCCTGAACCAGATCTGCGCGGAGCTCGTCGTACTCCGAGTCGGACATCCCGGACCTCACGATATAAATTCCGTTCCCGCTCGGGGTGGGAACGTAGGCCCGGGTCTTCTCCCAGTCGAGGAGGTAGACGTGCCGGGCGAGCTGCTCCATTCCGAGATCGCCCGAGCCTCCGGCCTCGGGGCCGGCGTTCTTGGCCCACGCCAGATAGCCCTTCTTCTCGAGCCAGGAGTTGACGAAGAACGTTCCCGTCTGGGCGCCGAAGCCGTGGTCCGAAGCGATGAAGGTCGTATCCTCGGGCCCGCTCATGGCGAAGATCCGCGAGAGAATTTCGTCGAGCTGCCGGTAGTACTCGAGGCAGAGAGACCGGATGCGCTCATCCCGTTCGGAGGCGTCCGGCCTTCGAAAGGCGGGATCGATGAATCGCCAGCAGAGATGCTGAATCTTGTCGACTCCGTCGAACAGGATCGCCGTGAGCTCGGAGGGGTCCTCCCACTCGAGCATCTCGAGGATGCGCAGCCACTGTCGCTCGCGGCGGATATAGAACGAGACCCACTCCTCGAGCTCCTCGACCCGGCAGCCCTGGACGGCCTTCGCTTCCGGAGACAGGTCCATCGACAGCTCTTTCGCTTCGAAGCCGGGGAGCTTCTTGATGCGGTCGAAGAGATCCGCCGGCCGGCAGCCGAGCCGGAGCTGCCGCCACGGCATCCACCCGGGAACGACGTTGCCTTCGATGTGAGGTGCGGGAAACGTCATGGGAAAATTCAGGACGGTGCAACGAAGCCCCTCTCGATTCGCGATCGACCAGATCGTCTCCGCCCGGACGTCCTGGGCACTCGAGACGTGGAAGTAGTAGCTGTCGGGCGACTCCTTGGTGAAGAAATCGAAGATCCCGTGATGTCCGGGACTGCGCCCGGTCATGAGCGACGTCCAGGCCGGAGGAGTCAGCGCGGGCACGACCGTGCGGAGGTTGGCGCGCACCCCTCCCCCCATGAACTCGCGGAGCCCGGGCATGACGCCCTCCTGCATCAGGGGGTCGAGGACGTCGAAGGTGGCGCCGTCGAGCCCGATGAGGAAGGTGCGGCCGCCCATATCAGGTCCGCGCCGCGCTCACCACTTCGCTCTCCGTAACCTGCATCTGCTTGTGGATGAAGTCGACCCACTCTCCCACGGGAATGTCGGGAATCTGGCGCTCGCCAAGCTCGGCAAAGAGCTTCATGAACGGGAAGACCCGGCCGTAGTGCTCCTGGATGGCGGTGCCGAGCACGACCACGTCGAGCGAGGCGAGCCCCAGATCGGCGAAAAACCGGGTCTCGGCGGTGATCTCGCCGCCGTATTCCCAGTCCTCGGAAACCCTGCCGAGCAGCATCAGAACGTCTTCCATCACCTGTTCGCGGTTCTTCATTTTCGAATCTCTCCCAGCAACGGCTCGGACCCCACGGGGGACAGAAGCCGCTCTGCCGCGGGATCCGGCGTCCCACTTTCCCCCGCCACGGCAACGAAGTCGTCACCGTCGCTCGAGATCGTAACCCGGAGCGTCTCGCCGCCCGGGCCGCGCGCGAGGAATCGGCCGGACTCCGGCCTTTCGAGCTCGAGCTCGACGTCCGCAGGCGCGAGCTCGATTCCTTGTTTTTCCCGAAGCCAGGCGCGAGCCGCATCCTTCGCGGCCAGCTTCTCGAGGAGCCGACCCACCCGCTCGGACGGAGACAGCGAAAGCGCTTCCCAGGCGCGACGCTCGCTCCGGCCGAGGATCAGCATGGCCAGCGCCTTCTGCCACACCGCCCCATGCGCCGTGAAGAAACCCGCGGGAAATCCCTGGAGACGAAGCCGGTACCCGCCGGGGACATCGGGACGGCTCTCCGTAAGCGTCTCCTCCACGGGGTCGTGCAGAAACCGCAGAAAGGGTCGCGGGAGGTCGAACCTCCGGTCCTTCCACCCCGAGAACCGGCAGACGAGGCTCTCGCCGCCGTCCTCGCGAGCCACGACGTCCAGATCGGAATCGACCGCTTCTTCTCCGATGAGGCGAATCCGCGCCCGGCATTCCAGCTCCGCCGGTGTCGTTCCCGGGGCGCGGTACAGATCGAGGGCGTCGAGCTGGAAGGGAAACACGACGTAGCCGCGCTCGAGATGCTCCGCCGTCCAGAAGCCCACCACCTGCCCCGGTTGATCGAGGAGAACCGGATCGGTAGCGAGAGCGGGAGATTCGGACGACGCGAAGAGATTGCTGGCGGGAAGGGTCCTGAGGCTCGCCGTCGCCCCGTCCGCGCCCCACCGGTCCATCGAAGAGACACCCTGAAAGCGCGGACCGTGGAACATGATCTCCTGGTACAGATTCTCCGGGGCCCACTTCGACTTTCGCTCGCTCGCAAGCTCGAGCTTCGCGGCCGGGGGAGGATCGGGATATCGCTCTCCGAGGACGACCTTTCCCTCGACGATGGGTGCCGCTGCCTGCGTGCGGCCGGACCCTTCGAAGATCTTCACCTGCACCACGAGCCCGTCATTTCCGTCATTTCCATTAGGGCTTTCGACTCTTCGGGCCGCGATCTTGAGAGAGAGCTCGCCCCCGTCCAGCATCATCCAGCGGTAGGCGCGGACGTCTCTCATACCGATGACTTTCCGGTCCGCGTCCGGCGCGAGAGCGAGCGCGGCCTCGGCGAGCATTTCCATTCCCATGGTGAGGGGCACGACCGGAAGCCCAGTCAACTCCGGATCGGAGGTGGAAACTCGGCGCCCGAGCGCGTGGTCGCGAAGGAACAGGTCTTCCCGGAGGTCGAGGACAGCGCGCGCCACCAGCTCCTCGCCGGGGATCCGCTTCTCGATGGCGCGAATGAAGGGAAAAGATCGCGGGGCGGGACCTCGCGCGCTTCCGTTCGAGCGGGCATCGAGAAAGCGAATGACGTCGCCGAGCGTCTTCTGCGCGGAGAGCGACTCCATGTCGTCGCCCGAGACGAGCTCGGTTTGCTGCTGGAGCGAGCCCAGGATCTCCACCCGTTTGATGGAATCGATGCCCAGATCGGCCTCGAGATCCAGATCCAATCCGATCATTTCGACCGGGTAGCCCGTCCGATCCGAAACGATCTTGAGAAGGAGCTCCTGCGTTTCGTCCCTCGACGCCGCAGGCTCCGTGACCGCGGGCTTCTCCATGACTGTCGTTTCGTCGAGACGGAGAGGGGGCGGCGAAAGCACCGGGGCAGGCGCAGGCGCGCGGCCGGTGAGGAAGCCCTCCATCACCTCTTGTTGCACCGCCAGAAACTGCTCCATCGTCTTCCAATAGGACGTCATCACCGCGTCGGGAGACCCGGTTGCGGTGGCGACCGGAGCGGGATGGGACGAAATGACGTCGGCGGAACGCTTTGGACTCTTCGGCGTCCCATTCAATGGGGGCGAAGGGGGCACCGTGGCAGCGACGGCGGGGCGAGGCGAGCTCGCCTCGGCCGGCTCCCGGCCTCGCAGCTTCGCCGCCATTTCCTCGGACATTCCCATCGGAATCCAGCCCACGTCGACCTTCATCGGCCGGCGGGGTTTGCCGGCGGCCGCCGCACCGCTCGCCGCCATCGGTCGAACCCGCCGTCCGCTGTAGAGCGCATCGAGCTTCATGGCAACGCCGTGCACCGCGAGAAGACCGGCGAAGTGATTGAGCTGGGTGATGCCGGAGCGGCCGAAGGAATCGACCGGCACCGCCAGATGGGGCCGCCCTCGGAGAGTGTCGTCGACGAACGCGCTGAGGTTCCCGCGGGGTCCGACCTCGACGAAAATCCGGATCCCATCGTCGTGCATCGTCTCGATGGTCTTGCGGAACTCGACAGGGCTCGTCCAATGCTTCAAGGCGAGCTCAAGGCAGTCCGCGATCTCGTCCGGGAACCTGGAGGCGGACGCGCAGGAGTAGAGCTCAGAGGTTGGAGGACGAACGATCCACTCGCCGAGAAAATCCCGCAGTCCGCCGGAATAGGGCTCGAACGCGGGCGTATGGTAGGGGCGATCGAACGAAAGCCGCTCGTAGATCCATCCCCGCCGCTGGACCTCGGGAAGGAAGCGCTCCATCTCGGTCCTTCGGCCGACGACGACCGACTGATGAGGGCAATTGTCCATCGCGAGGAAGATCTCGCTCCCCGTCGCTCGCAGAGCCTCGGACACCGCGGAGGAGTCCGCTCCGAGCGCGATCAGATCCGAGGGGGCAACGGCTTCGTTCGCCCCCTGCCGGTAGAAAAAATCGTTGAGCTGGCGAGCGAAGCGAACGACGTCGGCGTCGGTCTCGAGCTTCATCATGCCCGCGGCCCGCATCGCCGCGTACTCGCCGGTGCTGTGACCGAGCATCGCGTCGGGAGCGACGCCGAGGCTCCGCAGGAGCTCGTAGAGCGCCCAGTCGGCAGTGAGAACCGCCTCGAAGGCGCCCTCCATCTGCCAGAGTCGCGCCTCGGCCGCGCGCGCTTCCTCCGCGGAGAAGACCGGCCGCGGAAAGATGAAGTCGCTCGGGACGTAGCTTCTCTTGTGTCCGCGGAAAATTTCGTCGATGAAGTCGAACCGCCGCCGGACTTCCGGGAAGTGCGTGCAGAGGCCGGACAACATGCCCAGGTACTGGCTTCCCTCGCCCGGGAAGAGAAACGCGAGTTTTCGATCGCGCGCGAGCGGCTCGTTCGCGTAGTAGATTCCGCGGGCGTCCCGAAGGCGCGTCACCTTGGGGTCCGCGAGGCGCGAGCGGGCGAAATGAAGCTTCTCCCGAAGGTCCACGAGGTCCGTGGCGACGATGGCAAGGCGCGCGTCTCCTTCGCCCAGAGGCACGTTGACGGAGGCGGCAAGATCCCGGAGCTCGAGGTCGCCCATCGACTCGGCGCGCTCTTCGAGCTCCCGCGCGCCGCGGAGCACGTCGTCCCGCGTCTCCCCCGTGAGAATCACGACCTCGCTGTCCCAGGGCATCATGCTGTCGGAAGGGTCGTGGGCCTCCTCGAGGAGAGCATGAGCGTTGATACCTCCGAACCCGAAGGCATTGACGCCGCCGCGTCTCGGGGTCTCCGCATTTGCGTGGATCCAGGGCCTCGTCTCGGTGTTGAGGTAGAAGGGAGACGCCTCGAGCCCGAGCTTGGGATTGGGCCGGTCAACGTTCAGGGTCGGAGGCAGGACCCGATGGTAAAGAGCGAGAGCCATCTTGATGATGCCGGCGATTCCCGCCGCGGGCATGGCGTGGCCGATCATCGACTTCACCGAGCCGAGCCCGCACCAGGGAAGCGAGTCGCCTCTGCCGCCGAAGACGCTGGTCAGGGCCTGGACCTCGGTGGCGTCGCCGACCGGCGTTCCCGTCCCGTGGGCTTCGATGAGCGAAACACTTCGCGGGTCCACCCCCGCGGCTTCGTACGCCCTTCGAAGTGCGAGCTCTTCTCCCTCGGGACGGGGAGCCATCACTCCGAGGCCGCGCCCGTCGCTCGAGACGCCGACGGACTTCACCGTCGCGTAGACGCGGTTTCCGTCACGCTCGGCGTCCTCGAGGCGCTTGAGCACCACCATCCCCAGGCCTCCGCCGAGAACGGTGCCATCCGCGAGAGCGTCGAACGGCCGGATCTGCTCCCGGCGCGACAGCGCTCCCAGCTGACAAAAAAGCATGAGCGTTGGAACGGGAGTTGCGACGTGAACGCCTCCCGCGAGGGCGAGGTCGTACTCGCGGCTCCGAAGACCTCGGATGGCATGCTCGACGGCGATCAGCGACGAGGCGCACGCGGCGTCGACGGTGTAGTTCGGTCCCATCAAGTCCAGCCGGTTCGCGATCCGGCCGGCGATGATATTGGGGATCAGGCCGGGCGCGGTATCGGCGTTGAACGGCGGCATCTTGCGCTTCAGGTCCGCCCGGATCTCCTCGGTCTGGCCCTCGGTGAGGTCGGGGTGGAGCGTCTTCAGAATCTCGATGGTCTGATCGACCATCCGGCCGTGCTGAGCGACGCAGAGATTGCCGCGGTTCAGGTAGGTGCCCTTGCCGAGGATTACCGCCGTCGAGCGGCGTTCGGGAATCTCTTCGGCATAGCCCGCGTCGGCGAAGGCTTCGCGCGCCACCCGGAGCGCCAGCCACTGGTCGGGCTCTCCGCCCTCGACGGCCCGGGGCATTACACCGTTGTCGAGGGGATCGAAGTACGCGATGGGGGCGATGAAACCGCCGCGCTTGCAATACACCCGGTCGTTCGCCTTCGACTCCGGGTCGTAGAACACGTCCACGTCCCAGGCCTCCGGCGGCGGATCGCTCGTGGCGTCGACCTTCTGGACGATGTTCCTCCAGAACGCCTCCAGACTCGGGGCGCCGGGAAACAGGCATGACATCCCGATGATGGCGATGTCGCTTTTCTCGTCCGCTTGCTTGTTACCGTTCATCGCTCCTTCAGACCGGTCCCGAACTTCTTCCCTGCGATTTCGAGCCCCGGCTCCTGCACGAGCCAGCTTCCGCCCAGGCGGTTGAGAGCCCGGGTGCAGACCCCCTCCATCTCCTCGAGAGACCAGAGAAGCCGGCCGTCAGCTCCCACGAAGTGCACGTCGATGTAGAAAACAGGATCGCGCGACTTCTCGAGCACCCGAAGATAGCAGCGCACGGGGTCGCTTCCGATTCCGGCATAGCGCCGGAGCCGCGTGAAGCGCGACGGAAGCGGCGTCTTGTCGACGTTCGCCCGCGCCCAGAGAAGAAAGAGCTGGAGGCCGCTATCGAACACCACGGGGTCGATGAGCCACTCGCCCGACGTCACGCCCTTCAGGGTGCGTCCCGGAGGCGACGGCTGAAGCGTCGCCGCGACTCCCTTAGCGCCGAGTCCATCGATTCTAGTGATTCCCTGGAGGAGCGGGCCGTGGAAGAGCCACTGGCGATAGGCCTCTTCGACACCCGCCTCGAAGGGCGGAAGCAATCCGAGGCCGTCGACCTCGAAGCGCGGGGCCCTCGGCGCCCGGTCGGAAAGCTCGACCGTCGCGCGGTAGTAGGGCTTTCCGCCGCCCTCCGCGTCTCTCAGCTCCACGTGGACGTCGACACCTGGCGCGCCTGGCGTCTCTCCAGGGCGGTCGTACGACGCCTCGACCTGCGGCCTCGCGACCACGCTGACCTCGAGCGGACCGCTTTCTAGAACGACGCCCCGAAGCAACTGAAGGTCGCGGACACCGGTGACCTGAAGCTCGGGCCAGGCATGCTGCACCACTTCGGCCATGAGCTCCGACGCCATTGCCATGGGCAGAACTTCGACACCGTCCATGCGGTGGTCGGTGAGATATAGATCCTTCGAAGGATCGAGCCAGCGCCGCGCCCGGATGACGTTGCCTCCATTCGAGACAACGGCGTCGCGCACGAGGGGCAGCCATAGCTTCGCGGCAGGCTTGACGACAGGAGCCGACTCAGCGGCCCTGGAAGCCCAGGCACCGCCCCCGATAACGACCTGAGCCTCCTCGGCACTGCCGACGCGGAGCTCGGCATCGAAGAGGCGGCACCCCTCGTCGACGGGGATGAGCGCGACTCCGCGCTTTTCGAACTCTCGCCGAAGCTCGGCCGAGACCATTCCGGTCTTTTCCCACGGGCCCCAGCTGATGGAGAAAACCCGGGCCGGGAACGATCGGTTCAGCCCCTCTGCCATCTCGCCCAGGACTTCGTTCGCTCCCGCGTAATCGCATTGCCCTCGGTTTCCGAAGGTTCCCGCCGCCGACGCGAAAAACGCGAGCGCCTTCACTCCAGCTTTCGGAAGGAGCTTCGCGAGGAGAAACGCGCCGTCCACCTTGGTGTCGAAGACCCGATCGAAGGACTCGGGCGATTTCTGTGCGACCAGCTTGTCCTCGATGACCCCCGCGCCGTGAACGACCACGTCGACCCGGCCGAGCTCGGAGAGCGCCCACGAAAGCGCGGCTTCGACCTCGCTCTCGCTCCGGATGTCGACGGCGCGGTAGAACGGGCGTCCGCCGGCCGCTTCGATGCGCTCGAGCGTTCGCCGCACTTCCCTCTCTTTGAGAAGCGTCTGATAGCGGGACTCGATGAGGGGCAGCGTGGCCGCTTCGCCTCGGGACTCCGCCTCGGCGATGAGCGCGGCCTTCAGATCCTGCGGGGACGAAAGGGCGCGCGTTGTCTTCGACTCTACGGGAGGAGGCGCGGGGATGCGCCCCCAAAGCAGAAGCGTCGGGCGGTAGCGCCTCGCCAGATCGACGGCGACCTCCGCGGTGATTCCGCGCGCTCCGCCCACGAGGACGACGACGCTTTCGGCCCCGAGCTCGATTTCCCCTTTCTCCCTGTCTTGGAGAGGGGCAAGCCTTGGAGACCGCGCCATCCGCCGCGCTCCCTGATACACGACCTCGACGACACCGTCTTCGGAAGAGAGCTCGTCGAGGATCCTGCGGGCCACGGCGTCCGCCGGCTCCGCGTCCGCGATCTCGACCGAAGCGCACTGCACGCCGCTCCATTCGAGCGCGAGCGTTTTCGCCATGCCGCGGAGCGCCGCGTGGCCGGCAAAGGTGAGCCGGGGAGCGTCGCCGCCGCTCGTGGGCATGGAGGCGACGCACCACGCGGGACGGCCCGCCGCCGCTTGCCGCTCGAGGTCGCGGACGATGGAGCGAGCCGCGTAGAAGAAACCCTTTACGTCGATGGCCAGACGCCGCCGCCAGCCTGCGAGGTCGCGTTCGAGCGGCGAGCTTCCGATCGACCAGGGAGAGAGATGGACGAGGCCGCTGAAAGTGCCCTCCCGCTCGCGCACGGTCTTCAATATCGAGTCGACTCCGGCGGGGTCCGTCAGGTCGATTTCATAGTCCGCATTGGCCTCCGTCTCCGAGGGCAACGTCCGAGGGCGCAGGAGGACGGCGCGCCCCCCTCGCTCGCGGACGAGGTCCACGAACGCGCGCGCGACGCCGCGCGAGTCCTCGGTCACCAAAAGCGCGCCTTCGCTCGTCTCCCATCGAGCGCGACCGCTCTCGGCGAGCGGGCGATCGACGAGATGAAGCGTTGCCCTGGAAAGACGGACGTTTTCAGACTTGTCGCTCTCTGTTCCGGCGACCGTCTCGGCGGAAGGCGCCCGCGGCGCGGACCCGGCGCTCGGGCCCAGGACGACGGACTCGAGCCAGTCGACGATCCCCCGAAGCGTCTTGATTCCGTTCAGCTGCTCCATCGCGTCTTCGCGCAGGGCGCCTTCCGGAAGACACGTGCGCTGCACCGTACCGAGGATCTCGACTCGCTTGATGGAGTCGATCCCGAGCTCCGCCTCGATATCGACGTCGAGACCGAGCATGTCGGGCGGGTACCCCGTTCGTTCGCTGACGATTGCGAGGAGCTGGGCTTCGAGAGTGCCGCGCCCCGAAGCGGCATCCGCCTCGGCGACGACGACCGGCACGGGGGGCGGGGGCGCTTCGACGACCGGCAACAAGGCGGGCGCCTCGCTCACGGGCGTGTCCTCGCCCGAGGCGGCCTGGTCCGCCGATCCCCTGAGGTACGCGCTCATGACGCTCCTCTGGGTCTCGAGAAATCGGTTCATGACGTTCTGGAACTCGAGCATTGCTTGCGAGCTCGAGTCTCGAGTGACTGGAGCGCTCGCCGAGATCGACGGGACCGCGGGAGGCGATGGTGCTTCCCCTGGCGCCGGGAACGAGACCGAAACCGAAGGCATCGCCGCTGGCTTCGCCGGCTCGGAAAGACGCCGGGCCCGGCTTCCATTCACGACCCACGCCGTCGGCGACGGTTCCTCGTTCGCCGTCCTGGACTCGGCCATCGACGCCATCCGGCCCGCGAACAGGCGATGGAGACTCACGGGCACGCCCTCGGCCGCCAGGATGCCGAGTCCGTGCTGGAGCTGCGTCAACCCGGAGCGCCCCGGCACGTCCATGGCGACGGCTGCGTGCGGCAGGCCTTCGAGAATCTGACCCGCCAGGCCGGTAAGAACGTTTCGCGGGCCGACCTCGACGAAGAGACGTGCGCCGGCGTCGTACATCGCGCGCACCTGGTCGGCGAAGAGAACGGGTTTCTCCAGATGGTCGGCGAGAATCTCGCGGATCGACTCGGACCGCTCGGGGTAGGGCCCGGCGGTTACGTTCGAATAGACCGGCTTTCGCGGCGACAGGAGCTCGACGCCCGCGAGGAACCGCGCCAGCTTTTCTTTCGCCGGGGCGACGATGGGCGAATGGAAGGCGCAGGCCACCGGCAAGGCGCGCGCCCGAAGCCCCGCGGCGGAGAGGCGCTCGATGGCCGCCCCAATGCCTTCGCGGGTTCCCGAGAGAATCGTCTGGCGCGGAGAGTTGAAGTTCGAAAGCCATACGTCAGGGAGCGATTCAACGACCGCGGCGACTTCGCCGGAGGAAGCATCCACGGCAGCCATCGTGCCCAGGTCCGCGCTCCCGGCCTCGAGGATGCTCTTTCCCCTGGCGACGGAAAGCCGGCAGAGCGCGTCGAAATCGAAGACCCCCGCGGCGTAGAGCGCCACGTATTCCCCGTAGCTATGGCCAGCCACCATGTCGGGCGCGACCCCGAGGCGGCCGAGGAGCACTGCCAACGCGGCATCCGCGGCACCGAGAGCGGGCTGCGCCACGTGGGTCCGAGTCAGCCACTGCTGCTGCTCCAGGACCGCGTCTGGTCCGAAGGCAGGAGGCGGGAACACGAACCGGCTGAGAGGCTCCTCGAAGCTCCCTTCGACGGCGCGGTCGGCGGCCTCGAATCGTTCCCTGACCTCGGGAAAGTGGAGGGCGAGATCGCGAAGCATGTTCGGGTATTGCGATCCCTGGCCAGGGAACAGAAACGCAACGCTGCCCCGCTGCGGCCTCGCGGAGAAGTAGATTCCCCTCGTGTCGTGAATGGCGTCGCCGTCGATTCCCTTCCTCGCAGCTTCCAGCTTCACGACCAGATCGGAGGCCGAGGCGGCGACGATGGCGAGTCGCAGACGCTCACCCGCCTCCCGCTCGGCCTTCTCGGAGTCCGTCCAGGCGCCGTACGCGAGGGCGAGGAGCGAAGCTCCCGGCTGCCGGGCGGAGAGCAGCATCCGGTCGACGCGCGCGGCGATCTCCTCCCGCGACCGGCCGGCGATGAGGACGATCTCGGTTGGCCAGCTGAGGGCCATTGATTTCGGCGGCGCGACGCCGGCGGTGTATTCCTCGAGGACAGCGTGGAAGTTCGTTCCCCCGAAACCGAAGGAGCTCACGCCCGCGCGGCGCGGATGGTCGCTCGCGTGAACCCACGGACGTGTCTCCGAGTTCACGTAGAGCGGGCCGTCGTCGAGCCTCGCGCCGGGGCTCGGCGAGGTCACGCCCAGCGTCGGGGGCAGTATTTTGTGATGGAGGGCGAGAGCCACCTTGACGAGGCTCGCGATGCCCGAGGTCGCCTTGGTATGTCCGATCATCGACTTGACGGAGCCGACGGCGGCGCTCCGCGGCCGCGCACCGGCCTCCTCGAGAACGGTCGTGAGCGCGAGCGCCTCGGCTCGATCTCCCACTACCGTTCCGGTTCCGTGCGCTTCGAAGAGACCGACCGTCGTCGGAGAAACGCCGGCTTTGCGGTAAGCGCGCTTCAACGCCGCTACCTGGCCTTCGGGCCGGGGCGCGGTCATTCCTTTGGCACGCCCGTCGCTCGACCCGGCGGTCCCGCGGATCACGGCGTAGATCCGGTCGCCGTCGCGCTCCGCATCCTCGAGACGCTTCAGCACCAGCATCCCGATCCCCTCGCTGATGGCGATTCCGTCGGCCTCGGCGTCGAACGTCCTCGCGTGGCCGGTGGGAGAGAGAGCTCGGGTCTTGCTGAAGCAGAGATAGCCAAAGGGGTTCTGAGTGGTGTCCACTCCCCCGACGAGCACCACGTCGCTCGAGTGGGTCTCGAGCTCCCGCACCGCCTGGTGGACGGCGGCGAGAGACGAGGCGCAGGCCGCGTCGACGACGTAGTTCACGCCGCCGAAATCGAAGCGGTTCGCGATTCTCCCCGCGGCCACGTTCAGGAGCAGCCCGGCGAAAGAGTCCTCGGTCCACTCGGGCAGAAGCCCGTTCGTTGCCTCGATGAGGCTCGCCGCCTGCGAGCCGACGACGAGAGGAAGACTCGAGCGCAGCAGGTACCCGGCTCCGAGATCGCCCGTGCCGCCGCTCGCGCCCAGGATCACCGACGTTCGAGAGCGATCGAAAGGCCGGTCGGCGTAGCCCGCGTCCTCGATCGCAAGGCGGGCTGCCGAGAGCGCCAGAAGCTGCATGGGGTCGACCGACTTCAGGGAGTTCGGCGGCATGCCGAACTCGACGGGGTCGAACGTCTGGCTGTCGAGAAAACCTCCCCAGCGGGAGTAGATCTTGTCCTTGGCCCGCGGGTCGGCGTCGAAGTACAGCTCCCAGTCCCATCGATCCTTCGGAATTTCGGTGATCGCATCGACCTTCGCGAGGATGTTGTCCCAGTAGCGCTCGAGGTTGGGCGCTTTCGGCAGAATGCAGCTCATCCCGACGATGGCGACCGCGCTCGGCCGCTCTTCGATAGGCTCGGAGCGAAGCTCGGCGTGGCTCCGACCCCGGAGGCCCTCGATGCGCTCGGTGGCGCCGACGGAGACCTCCCGGTGGAGCGCTTCGACGCGGCAGGTGGCGCTTCTGAGCGCGGCGACCTGCCCGATCATGTACATTCCCCGGGCGCGCTGCTCGTCGGCCTGGACCTCGACGAGCTTCTTGTCATCCTTGTTCGGCTTGTTCGGGCCGTCCAGGCTAAGGGCGAGATCTCCCGGCGATCCGTTTCGATCGAGGCCTTTCGACGCAACCCGCAGCCGCCCGATGTTCAGCATCTCGAGCGCGTCTCGAATCTCGTCGGAGGAGCGGCCGTCGCGAAGGAGCTTTCGTTTCTCTTCCTGGAACGAGCGCGCGAACGGGGTTTCCGCGCAGCGGGTCGAGTGACCCGGTCCGGTCTCGAGGGTGACGGTGCGGTCGCAGCGAATCGCCACGTCCTGGAAGCCCTTGACGATCGCGCCCGACTCCACCGCCTCCTCGGTGAACAAGTAGGCGGTGCCAAGGAGCACCCCGACCTTCATTCCCCTTTCCGCGAGCGGCGCCGCCATCGCGGCGACCATGGAGGCGGAAACGGCGTCGTGAATTCCTCCGGCGAAGAGAACGTGGCAGTCCGACGAATCCCCGGCAGGCACCGAGTCGAGGAGCTTGTCGATCATCGAGTTCCAGAGAACGAAGCTGGAACGAGGCCCCACGTGCCCGCCGCACTCCTTGCCCTCGAAGACGAAGCGCCTCGCCCCGTCCTTGAGGAAGAGATCGAGCAGACCGGGTGAAGGCACGTGGAGATACGTCGCCGTGCCGTTGGCCGAGAGCCCGCGCGCCTGGTCGGGCCGGCCTCCGGCGATGAGAGCGAAGGGAGGACGGTACTTCCGGATGACCTCGAGCTGCTCTTGACGAAGCTGGAGCGGAACGAACCCGAGGATGCCGACACCCCACGAGCGATCCCCGAGCCTCTGGCTCGTCTCTTGGAGCAGTTGCTCGACTTCGGGCGCCCGCATCAGCGCGAGAGCGAGAAACGGGAGCCCGCCGCCCTCGGCCACTCGGAGAGCGAACTCCGCGCGGTCGCTCACGCGGGTCATCGGTCCCTGAACGACCGGATAACGAGTGCGGTGGGAACGGGCGAGCGGGCTCGCGTCTCCGAGTGGAGCGAGCTCGATCGCGGCGCGCAGGTGCCGGTCGATCGATTCCCGGGTCGCCTGAAGCACTCCTGCCACCGTCACGTACTTTCTGGCGAGCGGCTCACCGAACGCCGCATCCTGACCGAGGGGCCAGATATCGACCGGGCCAAAGCCCGCGCGGGCATCGACAGCCCGGCGGAAACGGTCGCGTGATTCCTCGACAGGGCCGCTGGCTTCGCCGATCTCTGCCGCCAGGCGGGCGAGCTCTTCGATTCCCCGCGCGCCGCCGGAGCGGGTGAAGAATCGGAACGAGGCTCCGATCTCACCGCTCCCGACCACGGAGGTCTCGCTCCCGTCCATCGCCTTGATGGCCTTTTGAACGGCGTCTCCGACCGAGCTCTCCCGGGTCATGAGGAGCTGGGAGTCGAGAACCACTCCCGCGGCGCCCGCGGCGGCACAGGCGGCGGCGGAGTGAAG
>Ga0184637_10001446_pt1 | contig 16083 bp, 16 predicted proteins | sample PLM3_127_b2_FD_133143 | JGI IMG/M metagenome (GOLD analysis project Ga0184637, IMG submission 133143) | Groundwater sediment microbial communities from an aquifer in East River, Colorado, USA - PLM3_127_b2 | ecosystem: Environmental > Terrestrial > Soil > Riparian zone | place: USA: East River...
GGTCTTCAGCGCGACAGCACCGCAGCAGGTTGCTTATTTCGAATACCGGTTCCCGCCGGTTGCTGCCAGGTACGTCATGTTGTTCGCGTTCAACAACTATGGCGGGAATTACCTGGAGGCCGCGGAGCTCGAAGCGTCGAGCGAGCAACTGCCAACCGCCACACCGACGCCATCGCCCACCGCGACGGTGACGAGCTCGCCATCGCCAACCGCGACGCCGACGAACACGCCATTGCCGACAGCCACAGACACGCCGTTGCCAACGGCGACCAACACGCCGCTACCGACCGCGACCAACACGCCGCTGCCGACCGCGACCAACGCGCCGGAGCCCACAGCGACGAACACGCCGTTGCCGTCGGCGACGAACACGCCGGCGCCGACCGATACGCCGCTTCCAACATCGTCGAGCACTCCAGAACCGACGGCAACGAGCACGCCAGCGCCTACCGCGACCAACACGCCGGAGCCGACGGCGACTAACACACTAGAACCCACTCCGACTAACACGCCGTTACCGACGGCGACGAACCCACCGACAGCAACAGCGACGATTACCCCTCTGCCGACTGCGACCGCAACCGATGTGCCGACGGCCACGCCGACCCCTACGGCCACGAGCGCGCCGACTCCGACTGCCACCGGCACTCCGACGGCCACGAGCACGCCGACTCCGACGGCGACGAGCACGCCGACGCAAACTGCCACCAGCACGCCGCCGGCGACGGCCACCAGCACGCCGCCGGCGACCGCGACAAGCACCCCGTCGCCTACGGCAACGCGAACGCCGTCGCCCACGTCGACGTCGACCTCGACGCCGACTCGGACCAGTACGCCGGTTCCCACCACTGACTTCAGCCTGAGCTTGACCGGTTCGCCCGCCTACGCGGAGGCGCTGGATGGTGGGCAGCTAAGTCCGGCGAGCTGGACGTTCGAGGTCTGGTTCAGAGACGACAGCGGGAGCTACAACCACGGGCGCCGGCGGATTCTGACCAAAGGCGACATCAGATCGAGCGAAGTCCCGTACTTCGCCTCGATCGGCTCCAATGTGCTCACCGTGGGGCTTCGTTCTGGCGGCAGCGCGTCTGTCGTGACGTTCAACCTCGTCAGTGGTGGCATCACACCGAACGCGTGGCATCACCTGGCGGCGTCCTTCCAGGCAAGCACGCGGACTTTGACCATCTACATCGACGGAGTGCAGCGGGCCCAGGGGACCCTTGCGTTCACCAGCGCGGGGAACGCTCTGCCACTGATCGTGGGGCACAGCGGCACGGGCGGCGACTACTGGCGGGGCAGGCTCGACGAGCTCCGCCTGTGGAGCGTGGTGCGCACGGCAGCCGAGATCCAGGCGAATTACCAGACAGAGATCGGCACAGCACCGACCGGGCTGGTGGGGAACTGGCACTTCAACGCGGGCTCAGGCACGACGGCGGTGGACAGCGCCGGGACCCCGCAGAACCTCAGTTTGCTCGGCGGAGCCGGCTGGTCGACCGACGTCCCGCCGCCGCTGGTCGGCCCGTAAGGGCCTGATTCAGCCGCGCTTCGTTAGTGCACTCTTCGCGTAACGCTTCGACGGCTGTGCTACCGCCATTGACGCATCGTGGCGGTCACTGCTATGATGCGCCGCAGAACTGATGTTCCGAACATGGGGGCCGACATGCGCGCACTGAGCGAGCGCCAGCAGAACATGTTGCGGTTTATCCGGGAGTACATCTCAGACCACGCGCGGCCTCCGACCGTGCGCGAGATCGGCCTGGCCGTGGGCATCAGCTCCACGTCCGTCGTCGACTACAACCTGCGCGTGCTCGAGCGCGATGGGCATCTGCGCCGCGAGCGTGAGCTCTCTCGCGGCATCGAGCTGCCCGGACGCGGCCTGCCTTTCATTCCCGTCATCGGGCGTATCGCAGCGGGTGAGCCCATCGAGGCGATCGAGGACCCTTCCGACACGGTCGAAGTGCCACAGCGCTACGTAGACCAGGGATGCTACGCCCTGCGTGTGAAGGGCAAGTCTATGATTGAAGACGCGATCGACGACGGCGACATCGTGGTGATCAAGCCCCAGGACACGGCCGACAACGGTGAGATCGTCGTCGCCCTCATCACGAGCGGTGTATTTCCTGACGGTGAGGCCACCCTCAAGCGGCTGTACCGTGAGGGTAACCGAGTTCGGCTGCAGCCTGCGAACTCAGAGATGAAGCCGATCTACGTCAGCCCTGCGGACCTCCAGATCCGAGGGAAGGTCGTCCACCAGTTTCGTCCTATCGAGTAGGCCTCGTCCTGCTCCGCCACTCATGGCAGGTACTGCCCGTCTCTCTGTACCCTGTGGCTAACAACAATTGACCCCTCCGGAGCACCAAGTGCGCCGCTTGCGTCTCGCCCTCGCCCAGATGAACAGCACGGTGGGTGATCTGCGGGGCAACACGGAGAAGATTCTCGGCTTGTTGCAGCAGGCGCGCACGCGTGGCGCGGACGTGGTTGCCTTCCCCGAGCTCGCGATCACCGGCTATCCGCCGGAGGACCTCGTTCTCAAGCCGTCATTCCTGCGCGACAACATGGCGCGGCTCGATGAAGTCGTCCAGGCGACCAGGGGCATCACCGCAATCGTCGGCTTCGTCGACGTGCAGGCAGACATCTTCAACGCGGCGGCGGTCGCCCACGATGGGGTGCTGGCCGCCGTGCATCACAAGATGTTCCTGCCAAACTACGGCGTATTTGACGAGAATCGCTACTTCCAGGCCGGCCGCTCTTGTCCCGTCGTGGATCGCGAGGGCACGCTCATCGGCGTGAACATCTGCGAGGACATCTGGTATCCGGGTGGCCCCACGGCCACGCAGGCATACGCCGATGCCGACGTCATCATCAACATCAGCGCCTCGCCCTATCACGCGGGCAAACGAGGGTTCCGCCACCAGATGCTCTACACGCGCGCGGTGGACCATCTCGTCGTCGTCGCCTATGTGAACTCGGTGGGCGGGCAGGACGAGCTCGTGTTCGATGGCAACAGCATCGTCTTCGACCAGAACGGGAACGTGCTGGCCGAGGGGAGCCAGTTCGACGAGGAGCTGATCCTGGTCGACGTCGACGTGGAGTCGGTCCTCCGTCAACGGCTGCACGACCCGAGGCGGCGCCAGGTGCTCGCCGCGTCTGCGCTCGAGGGCCTGCAGGTGATCCGCTCGACGCTCGCTCCGATCGGGCGGAACGGCGCCAAGCCAAAGCTCGACCCTCGTGCGCCCCGTATCCTGGACGACGTTGCCGAGGTCTATGAGGCGCTGGTGCTCGGCGTGCGCGACTACACGAACAAGAACGACTTCCGTAGCGTCATCATCGGGCTGTCCGGGGGGATCGACTCGAGCCTGACTGCGACGGTCGCCGTCGACGCGCTCGGGCCGGAGCGGGTCGTCGGCGTGTCGATGCCGTCGCGCTACTCCTCAGAGGGGAGCAAGACCGACGCTGAGGACCTGGCCGAGCGCCTCGGCATTCGATTGCTGACGGTCCCGATCGAGGAGGCGTTCGCGGCGTCTCTCTCGATGCTGAGGGATGCGCTCGCCGGAACCTCGCCCGACCTGGCAGAGGAGAACCTCCAGGCCCGGATCCGAGGAAACATCCTCATGACGCTCTCGAACAAGTTCGGTCACCTCGTCCTCACGACGGGCAACAAGAGCGAGATGGCAACGGGCTACAGCACCCTTTATGGCGATATGGCCGGCGGCTTCGCGGTAATCAAGGACGTCCCCAAGACGCTCGTCTATAAGCTCGCCCGCCATCGGAACGGGCGCGATGGGGCTTCGGTGATCCCTGAGTCGGTGCTGGAGAAGCCGCCGAGCGCCGAGCTCCGCCCGGACCAGCGGGACGACGACTCGCTGCCTCCTTACGAGGCGCTTGACCCGATTCTCGAGCTGTACGTGGAGCAAGACCGCAGCTTTGATGAGATCGTGGCGCTCGGGCACGATGCTGATGCCGTGAAGAAGGTGATCGCGCTCGTGGACCGCAGCGAGTACAAGAGGCGGCAGGCGCCGCCGGGCGTAAAGATCACGAGGCGCGCGTTCGGCCGCGACCGCCGGCTGCCGATTACGAACAAGTACCGGGCGTTCTAGCGCCTCTCCCTCTAGATTAGTTCGCTGTTGGACCTGCTCTTAGGGAAGCCGGAATGATGCCGATCGACCCGTCCGGACCGAGCTCCACGCCATTGACCTGGGGGGCCGCTTGGCCCCACCTGCAAGGTGCGACCTGCCCGGAAGACAGGCGTGGTCCCCTCCTGGTCGAAAACAATCACCGCTCCACCGCCGGCCAAGACTAGGCGCTCCATGCCCGCGGCATCGTACAGCGTCAGGTTACCGTTGGCCATGCTGCTGTTGGGCGCCAAGCGGGCGAGGACCGTGCCGTCCGCGCCAACGAGTTCGAAAGCGGACGCCCGAACAACCTGCGCCTGACTGGATTGGGCGCCGTTGCCTGCGGTGCGGCCACGAGACTGAACGCAAGGACTCCGCCGAGGAACGCCCTGACAAAGGAGGCCGTGCCGCAGAGGAGGACTGCTCGTCGCATACAGATACCTTCTTTCAGCCACTGATCTGGCAGTGACGGCGCCAGCATGACCGTTAGCCGTGTTTGACATCAAGCGGCGGGGAAGATAAGCCCGCGTTGTGCCAATCGCTGGTAGTGGCTATCGAACCGGTACCGGGCCTACAGCAAGTCCGCTCGCTGCTGCGAGCACATCTGTCCGACTAGGACTTCACCGGGGCCGAGCTATACTTGGATATACGAATCTACTAGGAATCGGCCAGGTTGGCACAACTGAACGTGAAGCTTTCCGAGGAGCAAGTTGACGCGTTGCGAAAGTACGCTAATCGTCGCCGTACACCCGTCGCCTGGCTCATCAAAGACTACATCGACTACCTGCTGAAGGGTGGCAAGCCCGTGACTCCGTCGGCCGATGACCTCCCGTCTCCCCAGCTCGTCGAGCTGGCCGAGCATGGCGGTGCCTTCGACTGGCTGGCCGATGAGCCAGAGGTGTACTCGGACGCCGACGGTGAAGCGGTGTGAGGGCACCGCGCCCTCTGGCGCGCGGTGACGTCGTCCTCATCTCCTTTCCATTCACGGACCTGTCTGCGCAGAAGCTGCGTCCGGCGCTGGTCGTCGGGCGCGTGGCCGGTGATGACGTGATTGTTGCCTTCGTGACCAGCCAGTCTCAGTCTCGAACGACGCCGGCAATGTGTGTCGTCGACCTGCAGCATCCAGAGTTCGGCGCGACCGGGCTCCGCACTGTCTCCACCGTGCGGCTCGATAAGCTCGCTACGTTAGAACGTCAACTTGTGGCGCGACGCCTCGGAAATATCGGTCCGCAGATAACGGCCGCCGTCGCCGCCGCGATCCGCTACGTGTTTGGTATTTGACATGCGCCGATGTGGCATTCGTATCGGGTATGGATGCCGAATTGGTTTCTGTTTCGGGCGGCATCGGTTTCTGCAATCCCACGCTTGTGCACCCCGCCCAAAGCGAGGGTGGGTCCCTTCGACATTTTCACCCTGGCAGCACCTCGGCACGGATGGTATTGTCTGCCAGCTACTGGCCGTAGTGGGCTCACTACCTGGGGAGGGAGAGACGTCCTGTGATCACCGATAAGTCCACGGTCGCAACGATCAACGTTGACAAGACGGCTGTCGACAAGACTCTCGCGCTGGCGAAAGAGCGCGGCATCAAAATCGTCGACCTCAAGTTCATTGACCTGCCGGGGCAGTGGCAGCACTTCTCGATTCCCGTATCGGGAATGGACGCCGACCTGTTCTCGGACGGCATCGGCTTCGACGGCTCGAGCATTCGGGGCTTCCAGAAGATCCACGAGAGCGACATGCTGCTTTTCCCGGACCCGGAGAGTGCCTTCGTCGACCCCGTGCTGAAGGTTCCGACGCTGAGCATCATCTGTGATGTGGTCGACCCTCTCACGCGGAGGCGGTATTCGCGGGACCCGCGGTTCGTCGCCTGCAAAGCCGAGCAGCATCTGATCGAGACGGGCGTGGCGGAGCTGAGCTACTGGGGTCCGGAGCTCGAGTTCTACATCTTCAACTCGATCCGCTTCGATCAGGGCCCGAACTTCGGCTACTACTACATCGACTCGGAAGAGGGCATCTGGAACAGCGGCCGCGATGGCACAGTACCGAACATGGGCTTCCGTCCGCGGTTCAAAGAGGGTTATTTCCCCGTGCCGCCGGTCGACAAGATGCAGGACCTCCGTTCCGAGATCGTCCTGAACCTCATCGACGCGGGCATCGAAGTCGAGGTCCACCACCATGAGGTGGGCACCGCTGGGCAAACCGAGATCGACATGCGATTCAAGAGCCTCACCAAGATGGCCGACCAGGTGCTCAAGTACAAGTACATTGTGAAGAACGTGTGCATGGCCAACGGGTTCGTCGCGAACTTTATGCCCAAGCCGCTGTTCCAGGACAACGGCTCCGGCATGCACGTGCACCAGAGCCTATGGAAGGGCGGGAAGCCACTGTTCTACGAGCAGGGCGCCTACGCGCTGATCTCCGAGATGGCGCGCCACTACATCGGAGGCCTGCTGAAGCACTCGTCATCGATCCTGGCCTTCGCTGCACCCACCACGAACTCCTACCGGCGGCTGGTTCCCGGCTATGAGGCGCCAGTGAACCTCGCGTACTCGGTGCGGAACCGTTCGGCGTGCATCCGCATTCCGACGTACTCTGATAGCCCCGCGGCTCGCCGCCTTGAGTTTCGGCCTCCAGACCCGAGCTGCAACCCGTACCTCGCGTTCGCGGCCATGCTGATGGCGGGCTTGGACGGGGTTCTCAACAAGATCGAGCCGCCAGCGCCAGTGGACGAGGACATGTACGAATTGCCCCCGGAGGAGGCGGCCAAGATCAAGTCCACCCCTGGCTCACTGGAGGAGGTCCTGAGCGCCCTCGAGGCGGACCACGACTATCTGTTGAAAGGCGACGTCTTCACCGAGGACGTCATCCAGACGTGGGTTGACTACAAGCGCGAGCGGGAAATCGACCCGGTCCGGCTGCGCCCGCATCCGTGGGAGTTCTACCTGTACTCGGACATCTAGGTCACTGGGGGCTCGGCCCCCAGACCCCCGGTCGAACCCAGAAGAGACCCTCCTCCGAAACGGGGAGGGTTTCTTCCTTGCTCTAAAGGGCTCCCTCGACCTGCAGCAGCTGCCGCTTGATGGCGGGGTCCGGGGTGTACCGTCCGATGTCTCCTCCTGAGCGGACCACCCTGTGGCACGGGATCAGCACTGGGATGCGGTTCGTGCGCATCACCTCGCCGACCGCACGGGCTGCACCCGGATGTCCGACCTCCAGGGCCACCTCGCCGTAGCTGCGCACCTCACCGCGCGGGATTGCGGCGACCGCCTCGAGCACGGCGCGCTGGAAAGGCGTGAACCGCTCGAGGTTGAAGCGCACGGGTCCGTCGTTTTCCATGCGGTCCTCGATAGCAGCAAGCAGGTCTTCAGGGGGGTCCGGATCACGAATCGCGCCGCGTCCGAGGGAGTCGAGAGCCCGCTCGACGAATGCCTGCTCCGATTCACCAAGCATCGCCAGGCAGACGCCGTCCTCGTCGTAGCCCACCCACAGTGAGCCAACGGGTGTAATGACGCTCGTGTACCGGATGTCGTCGCTCATGCTCGATTCTCTCCTCGAAGCGCTTTCCCTGGCGTGGTGGACTAGAAGCGAATGCGTCGAAAGGGCTACGCGGATCGCCGGATATCGGCGCTGGTGGCGAGACCAACGATCTCTGCAACCACGAGGTCGAGGGCAAGCTCGGCCTCGATCCGGCCGGTCTTCACCGCGACGTCGGTGTCGCGCAGCAGCTGGTAAAGCCGCTCCAGCTCGGAGATCGGAATGCGCGCCGCCTGGCGCTGCAGCTTCTCCAGCACGAACGGGCTGGAGCTGAGGCCGAAGGCCGGTGCGTTGTGACCGAGCGCTTTTCGCTCGGCGGTCAGCTCCTTGACAACGAGCAGCCGACGGACCAGTGCGACGACCTGCGCATAGAGATCTCCGGGGTCGTCCCCACGAGCAAGCCGGCTGTGGAGCATGGCGAGCGCCGCCGCCTGCCGCCGCTCGGCGAGGGCATCGTGGAAAGCGAAAATCCCCGCTCCGGCGCCCGTGACGAGCTCACGAACGTCTTCGACCTCGATGCTCTCACCCGCCGTTACGTAGGTCGCGAGCTTGTCGATCTCAGTGTCGATCGCGCGCAGGTCCGCCCCCATGAGGGGGGACGGCCGGGTCAATAGCTGCGCCAGCTCGCTCGCCGCCGCGGAGCTGATCTTCGTGCCTTTCTGGTGCGCTCGCTGGACGATCCAACCCGGGACCGCGTTGTCCCGCAGCGGCGGAAAGTCCTTCCTTACGGCTTTGGGGTCGACCGTGACGAACGGTTCCAGGACCGCGGGATTGTCCTCGACGAGCACGAGGTGCGTGGTCGCCGGCAAATGCTTGACGTAATCGAGGAGCTCCGCGGTCTCTCCCACCGGTGGCGCATCAGCCGTCGCGGCGCGCCGTCGGCCCGCGCTGCGTCCAACCTGGCCGAGGATGCCACGGGCAATGACCATTCGCTTTTCACAGAGGAATGGCGTCTGATCGCATGCCGCGATCACGTCGCGCACCGACGATGGGGCCCGAAGCTCGTCGATGTTGTGCTCGCCGAGCGGCAGCCGGCGCATCAGCGCCTTGAGCTGGCCCAGGAACTCGTCCCGGAGGAATTCCTCTCTGCCGCCGAGTAGATAGAGCACTCGCTAGCGCGTCGGCTAGCTGCTGGCCAGGCTGGGCTCCGCGGCGCCCTGGCGCATCTTGATGGTGCCTTCGACAAAGGCACCCTCTTGCACAACCAGAGTGCCCGCATCGATCGTGCCCGTGACGCGGCCCGTGGGTCGGACCTCGACACGCCCGCTGCAGACCAACTCCCCGTTCACCTCCCCGGCTACAGTGATGCTGGCTGCCGTGAGCTTCGCCGAAACCTTGGCGTTCTCTTCAATAAAGATTGCCTTGGCGCACTCGACCTCGCCCTGTGCGGTTCCCCGGATCCGCATGCTGTTTTCCGAGCGGTACGTGCCGTCGAAGGACGTATGTTCGCCGATCGTGCTGTCGGCGTCGTCGACGCTATAGGTAGGGTGCGCTACGGCGTTAACGGCTGGCCGCGACACGGTCAGGTTGCTGTCGGGTACGGCCGGCCGGGCGCTCGGGCTCGTGAAGACTGGAGGCGTGGGGGCCGCGTCATCCGTGGTCGCGGTAGCCGTCGCATCCGAGTCCTGGGCGGTGGCGGCCTGTTCGCCCTCCCCCTCAGCCTTCTCGTCCTTTTCCTTGCCGGCAAATGCCTTGGAAAAGCGGCTCCACTCAGATTCTTCACTGCGCTTGAACATAAGCTACCTCCCTGAGCTAAGCCCGCCCAGTATATCGCGCGCCATAAGGACCAGCAATCAAGTCCTCAACTAGTCCTCAACCGCACTTTTGATGCTGGTACTATTCCGCGACGCTAACCTATGTGCCCAGAACAGGCCGGTGTGATCGGAAAACGACCCTGCTAGGACGGCTCCGTAGTTGTTGATCCGCCGCAACTGGAACCTGCCCCTGCGTGTGCTGCAGATCGTCCTCGCTGGCATTCTGCTGGCGATTTCTGCCGTCGGAGTCGCGGCTCAGCCCACGCGACCGGGCCTGGGCCCAGATCGCCACCCGATCGATCGTACGGCCGAGCGCATCCCGGGCCGTCTGATCGTGAAGTTCGCGCCGACCCTGTCGACGGCCCAGGTCGACGACCTCGTTGGTCGCGAAGGGCTGCGTCACCTGAGGGCCCTGAGCCGGACGGGCGTCCGGCTGGTCGCGAGTCAGCCGGGGCGCGAGCTCGAGGCCATCGACCGGCTGCGCAGTCTGCCATCGGTCCAGTATGCAGAGCCCGATTACGTCGTCCGCGCGTCCCTCACGCCCACCGATCCGCTCTATGCGCCGTTTCAGGCGAACCTCTCCGTGATTGGAATGCCGGCCGCGTGGGATGTGACGCTGGGCTCGGGCAACGTCGTCGCCGCGGTGCTCGACACGGGGTTGGCCCTGGCCCATCCGGACCTGTTGGGCCAATGGTCGTACGCGCCCGGACGCGCGCCCGCGGAACACGTTTTCCTCGGCGCGCCGAGCGCCCTGTGTCCCGCCGCCCTCACGCCCGACGACGATGGCTGGCAGGACCCGCAGACGCCCTTTACGCACGGCACGCACGTGGCGGGGACGATCGCAGCGCAGATCAACAACGGAGCAGGAGTCGCAGGCATCGCACCCGGCGCAAGGATTCAACCGCTGAAGGTCCTCGACTGCACGGGAACCGGGTCGTTTTCGGACATTGCGCTTGCCATAACCTTCGCGGCGGACAACGGGGCCAGGATCATCAACATGAGCCTTGGCGCGAACCTGCAGGCCGGCTGCCCCGCGAGCACCCAGGAGGCGATCGACTACGCGTTCGGCCGCGGCGTATTCATTGCCGCCGCCGCCGGGAATACCGGCGACACCAATGTTAGCTATCCCGCGGGCTGTGCGAACGTCGTCAGCGTCGGTGCGACGGACAACTCCGACCTGATCGCATCCTTCTCCCAGCATCCACCCTCGCAAGCGAGTGGAGTAGACGTGAGCGCCCCGGGGGTCGATATAGCCAGCCCCTTCCGAGACGCTTCTGGCGAGTACGGTTACGCCCTGGCGAACGGCACCTCGATGGCCGCCCCCCACGTGGCGGGATGCGCCGCGCTCATGATGTCCGCCAATCCGGCGCTAGGGCCCGCCACTATTGAGTCGATACTCGAATCGACAGCGGTCGACCTCGGGACTGGAGGCTGGGACGCGTTCTTCGGTGTGGGCCGAATCAACTGCGCGGCCGCCGTAACGCAGGCCAGCACCGCTCCAACGCCCATCCCAGCTACTGCTACATCGACCCCTTCCACCACACCCACGGTTACGCCCACGCCGACCGTGGGGACGCCGTCCACCACAGCGACGCCAACCGCGTCGAGCACGCCGGTTTCCGCGACGAGCACTCCAACGAACGGGCAGCCGACCTCCGGCTCGAGCGCGAGCCTCAACGGGTCGACCGCGTACGTCGAGGCGCCACACCACGCCGAGCTGACGCCGAGCAGCTGGACGTTCGAGCTCTGGTTCAAGGACGAGAACCCGAGCTACAACCACCCACGCACGCGCATCCTCACGAAGGGCGATATCACGTCGAGCGAAGTCCCGTACTTCGCATCAATCGGCTCCAATCAGCTCACCATTGGCCTCCGCTCGGGGGGCAACGCGAGCGTGCTCGGCTTCAACCTTTCGACGGGCGGTGTCACACCCAACGCCTGGCACCACCTCGCCGCGACATTCAACGGCTCCGCCCGGCAGCTCATCGTCTATATCGACGGCGTCCAACGCGCCCAGAGCACACTTTCGTTCACCAGCACCGGCAACAACCTGCCGCTGATCGTCGGGCGGAGCGGCCCGCTCGGCGAGTACTTCCGAGGCAAGCTGGATGACCTGCGCATCTGGAACGTGGTACGGACGGCAGCAGAGATCAGCGGGGGTTATCAGAATGAGCTGAACGCGTCGCCGGCCGGCCTAGTGGGGAACTGGCGTCTGGACGACGGGGTTGGCAGCGTCGCGGTCGACAGTGCCGGCGTGCCGCAGAACGCGATCCTCCTCGGCGGCACCGCCTGGTCGACGGACGTGCCGAACGGGGGGCCAGGCGCCGTGACCCCAACAGCGACTTCTACGTCGACGGCCGCGCCCACCCTAACCGCGACTCCAACCCCCATATCGCCGACTGCTACGTCGAGTCCGTCTCCGACGGACACGGCTACGTTAACGCCGACGCCGACCCGTACGGTCGAGGCTCCGACCGCCACGCCGACCCCGACCGCGACGGTCGAAGTCCCGACCGCTACGCCGACCCTGACTGCGACGGTCGAACTCCCGACCGCTACCGTCGAGATTCCGACCGCCACGCCGACTGCCAGCGAGGTGCCGACGTTCACCTCGACGCCGAATGCCACCGTGGAGCTTCCGACGCCCACGCCGACGGCCACGCCCAGCCCATCCGCGACCCCGACCGCCACCCCGACAGCGACTCTTACCCAGACCGCGAGCCCAACTCTCACCGCCACCCAGACGCCAACGCCTACGTCCACCGCCGTGCCGAGCGGGATGAGCAGCCTCAGCTTGAATGGGACGACCGCCTACGGCGAGGCGCCGAGCCATGCGGAGCTGAATCCGACGAGCTGGACCCTCGAGCTCTGGTTCAGGGATGAGAACCCCAGCTACAACCACCCGCGCTCACGCATCCTCACCAAGGGCGATATCGCTTCGAGTGACGTCCCCTACTTCGCTTCCATCGGCTCTAACCTGCTCACCGTGGGCCTGCGCTCCGGCGGCAGCGCCAGCGTCTCCACCTTCAACCTGGCCACCGGGGGCATCACACCCAACGCCTGGCACCACTTCGCCGCCACGTTCAACGGCTCGACGCGGCAGCTCACCATCTACTTCGACGGCGTGCAGCGCGGTCAGGACGTGCTCAGCTACACCAGCGTGGGCAATAGCCTGCCCCTGATCATCGGGCGGAGCGGCGCGGCCGGCGACTACTTCCGTGGCAAGGTGGACGACCTCCGGATCTGGAATGTTGTCCGCACGGGGGCCGAGATCGCCGGGAACTACCAGCTGGAATTCGGCGTGCCACCACCGGGGCTGGTGGGGAGCTGGCGGATGAACGAAGGGGCTGGGAACACGGCCCCGGACAACGCAGGCATCCCGCAGAACTTCACGCTGCTCGGCGGCGCAACCTGGTCGGGCGACATCCACGTGCCTTAGGGCTCGCGGAGTAACATGGTGCCTTGATCCGTCACCCTAGAGCGGAGGGCGCCATGCTCGCTGAGGTCGATATCCGGCAGGTCCAGTCGTCCATGGCCCAGTGCGCCAACGGGATGGATGCGTTCCTCGCCCTGCCAGGCACGCCTGGGCCGCACCCGAGCATCGTGCTCTTGCACGAGCGCTACGGGCTCGCGCAGCACACGAAGGATCTCGCCACACGGTTCGCGAGCGAGGGATCCGTCTGCATCGCGCCGAACCTGTTCTTTCGCGAGCCGAACCAGGATGAGATCCTGCGTGGCGACGCCAATGGGCACCACACCGACGACTCGGTCAGCGAAGACGTGGCGGCCGCGATCGATCGGCTCGCCCTGGTCGCCGAGGCCAACACCGATCGAATAGCTGTAATGGGCGTATGTGCGACCGGGCGCTACCCGCTGGTGGTCGCGGCACGGCGCTCGGATGTGGACGCGTGCCTCGTCTTCTACGGCGGCACGCCGCGCACCGACGACGGCCGCGAGCCACTCCTCGACGTCGTGAAGCGGTCGAGGGCGCCAGTGCTCGGAGTGTTCGGCGAGCTGGACCACGTCGACTCGATCGAGAACGTGCGAGCGTTCCGCGACTGCATGGAGGAAGCCCGCCGCAGCTACGTTATCAAGATGTTCGCGGCGGTGCCCCACGGCTTCCTCAACGACACGATGCCGGGTCGGTACCGACGTGGAGAGGCCGAAGCGGCCTGGCAGCTCCTCAGGGATTTCATGAAGCGGGTGCGCTCGGGCGGGTTCCCGACGGACCGCGTCCAATGGAGCTGGGAAAGCGACATCAGCACGGAGTACGACTACTCGAAACACGTCCGCATGGAGTAGATCGCATGGGAGACCTGCAACTGACGCTGGCGTGCGGTCCATACGATCGCACGCTCGCCCTGCAGGATGGATCGATCAAACCGGATGGCATCGAGCTGACATACGTCGCGCGGCAGCCCGCCGAGATCTTCTGGCGGATGCTGCGGTACCAGGAGTTCGACGTCTCCGAGTTGTCCCTCTCGAACTTCACCTCCCTGGTCGATGCCGGCGAGTGCCCGTTTGTTGCGATCCCGGTGTTCCCGTCTAAAGTTTTCCGCCATGGGTTCATCTTCATCAACACCGAGAAGGGCATCGAGAAACCAGCGGATCTGGTCGGGAAGCGGGCCGGCGTGCCCGAGTACACGATGACCGCCGCCGTCTACGCCCGCGGCATGCTGGAGCACGAGTACGGCGTGCGGCCGAGCCAGGTGGAGTGGCTGCAGAGCCGCGTCCCCCGCCTCGATCGCCCGCTTCCGAAGAACCTGAAGGTGGAGCAGGCGCCTCCCGATACGGACCTCGGCGACATGCTCGAGCGAGGGGAGATCGACTTCCTCGTGACGGCGAACAACCCGCTGTCCTGGCGGCGGCGCGCACCGACGGTCCGCAGGCTATTCCCCGACTACAAGGCGGCGGAGCAGGAGTACTACCGACGGACGAAGATCTACCCGATCATGCACACGGTGGTCATCCGGCGTGACATCTATGAGCGCCACCCGTGGGTTGCCGTGAGTCTGTATCAGGCGTTCTGGCAAGCAAAGGAGCGCTGCTACGAGATGCTCGAGGAGGTCGGGTCGGCGAAGGCGACGCTGGCCTGGTTGCAGTCCGCCGTGGAGGACGAGCGATCGTTGTTCGGCGACGACTGGTGGGCCTACGGCGCCGATGCGAACCGACCATCCCTCGATGCATTGCTCGACTATTCCTACGAGCAAGGGCTTAGCTCGCGACGGATCGGCGTAGAGGAGCTGTTTGCGCCCAGTACGCTCAAGCCGATCCCGCTGGGCGAAGGCCAGCTCATCTAAGAAGTTTTCGGATGAAGTCATGCCGATAGACAACGATGCCGCTCAACGGGTTCTGGCGCAGATCGATCGCGACGAGCTCGGGGAGCTCGGCCGCGCGCTCACCGACATCCCCAGCCCAACCGGCTAGGAGCAGGCGCTGGCCGAGTTCATCATGGATTGGTTTGCAGCCAATGGGCTGAAGCCGGTTCGACGGGAGGCCGAAGTCGGACGGCCGAACGCCGTGGGCATCCTGAAGGGCGAGGGCGGCGGCCTGAGCCTGATGTTCAACGGCCATATGGACACGAGCTTCACCGGCACCGAAGAAGATCGCATGATTACCGCGAAGATGGAGCCCGAGTCCGAGCTGCGTGGGCTCGATCGTAGACGGCAAGGTCCGTGGCCTGGGGATCTCCAACATGAAGGGCGGCGTCGCCGCGTTCATGATTGCGGGGGCGGCTATTCAGCGCAGCGGGCTGCGGCTGAAGGGCGACGTCATCCTCGCCGCGGTCGTCGGCGAGATCTCCCGCACGCCGATCGGTCCATATCAGACGAAGGAGTATCGCGGCGAGGGCACCGGCACGCGTCACATCCTGACGCATGGCATCCATTCGGACTACGCGGTTGTCGCCGACGGCTCGGACCTGAATATCGTCTGGACGCAGAACGGGGTGGTCGACGTCAAGATCACGACGTTTGGCCAGGCCGAGTCTGCCTGGGGGACGAAGCGCTCCACGCACCCGCCCGCGAACCATCGTGAAGATGATGGGGATCATCGAGGCGCTCGAGCGGTGGGGTGAGCGCTTCGAGGAGGAGTACATCTACCAGTCGCCGACCGGCCCTCTCCTTCCGAAGGTGAACATCGGCGCTATCGAGGGCGGAGCGCCGTTCCGGCCCAACTACTTCCCCGGGGTCTGCAGCGTCTACGTCGACGTGCGCTTTCCTCCGCAGGTGCGGCCGGTGCTGGTGCAGCACGAGATCGAGCGCGTGCTCGCGCCGCTCGGCATTGAGTACGAGATGGAGATGTACAAGTCGCTGCTGGGTCACGAGGGAAAGGGAGTCGAGCCGCTCGTGAACTCGCTCGAGGAGATCCACCAGTACCTGTTTGGCGACAAGCTCCGGCCCGAGACGCCCGAGCGGGCGAGCATCTGGACCGACACGAACGTCTACAACGAGCTGGGCATCCCGGCGGTGAAGTTCGGCCCCCGCGGCAAACGCATCGGGCCGCGCGCTGAAGAGCTCGCCATCGACGACATGGTGAAGGCCGCGCAGGTCTACGCGCTGGTAGCGCTAGCTGTGCTTAAACGCGCGGACCTGTAGTGTTTGAGTCAAGTTTTTACGCAGCGACAAGATGTGCAGTGACGGCGTGTTCGTCAATAGCGGCCTCCAGTTTGGTGAACAGACGGGAGA
>Ga0184637_10001447_pt1 | contig 16059 bp, 15 predicted proteins | sample PLM3_127_b2_FD_133143 | JGI IMG/M metagenome (GOLD analysis project Ga0184637, IMG submission 133143) | Groundwater sediment microbial communities from an aquifer in East River, Colorado, USA - PLM3_127_b2 | ecosystem: Environmental > Terrestrial > Soil > Riparian zone | place: USA: East River...
CTCGGCTTCTTCGAGCTTGCTCTGTTCGAGGAGGGCGATGGCGAGCTGGTTCAAATATTCACCTCCCGCCTCTACGTTCTTCTCCGCGCTTCTCAGGGACTTCTCCGCTTCCTCGTGTCTTCCGCGGGCATTCAGGAGCTGTCCGTAGAGGAACTGGGCCTCGCCGTGCGCCGGGTCCTTGGCAACAGCGGCGCTCAGGTGCGAGAGAGCGTCGTCCGCGCGGCCCTCGCGAACGAGGCTCACCGCGGCCCGGTACCGGCCCTCGGTCGTCCCCGCGCCTCCCGCGAAGGCCTTCTCGTAATACGTGATGGCTTCCGGATACCTTGCCTGAGAGTACAAAACGTCCCCGAGCTCCTCGGCGATCGCCGTCGACTGCGGGTCGAGCGCTTGAGCGCGTTCGAGATCGGAGAGCCCGCCCGTGGTGTCGCTCGAGGCGAGCTTCGCGCGTCCACGCCCGAGGTAGACCTCGGCGTTGTCACCGAACTCGCTCAGCAGGTCGTCATAGGCCTCGATTGCCTGCGGATACTGACCCGAGCTCACGAGGCTTGCCGCCCGCTCGAGCTCCGCCGGGGAAATGGTCTTCGATCCCGACATGAGCCAGAACGTCGCGGTTGCGAGGATGACGAGCGCGCCTGCCGCAGCTCCCACCATGCCCCAGGGAATCGATGTGCGGGCCGACGGGGAAGGCCGTCTCGACAAGGCGACGCGCGGCACTGTAGGAGAAGTGGAGGAAGATCTCGTTTCAGGGCGAGTTCCCGCCTTCGCCACCTTCGGAGCTTCTATTGGCGGCGTAGGCGGCACCGGCGCCACGGTCGAATGCGCTTTTGAAGGTGCTTGCGCTGGCGCCGGACGCGGGGCTGCGGCCACGGGAGGCTCGGGCTTTGGCGCCAGCACGGTCTGGTCGTCGTCGCTCGTATTCGGCTCATGGATGAAGTCCGGAACCAGGTCCTCGAACTCCTGTGCCTGAACGAGCGTTTCTTCAGAAATGGCTGGCGAGACGGGGGGCAAGACCGTCGTCTCGTCGGCCTTTCGTGCGGGAGCGCCTTCAACGGTTTGAGTTACGAGGAGAAGAGCCTGCGCCTCCTCGGGCCGGCCCGCGGACAAAAGCCGCGTTGCCGGCGCAAGGACTTCGGCGGCGTATTGCTGGCGCCTCACCGGAGACCAGGTCGTCGCGAGGAGCACCAGGAGCTGGACTCTGCGATTGGTCGGCTCCTCGATGAGGCACTGTTTCCAGGACTCGATGGCGTCGCGCGGCCTTCCATCCGCGAAAGCCTCGGTCCCTCGTTTTAGAGCCGCCACGAGATCGATCGTGAGCCTCGGCCCGGACGACGCTTTGTAGGCGACCTCCAGGAGCTCCCGGGCTTCGCTGCAATTGGCGTAAGTCTCTAGAACCGCTCGGAGCGCCGCGATCGCCTTTTCGAACGCGCGGTTGGAAAGAAGGTCGACGGCGTGAGCGAGCGCGTCCGATTCGCGGTCACCGTTTCCTGAAGGTCCGCTCGCGGCCGTCTGAGAAGCGGAAGCGCCGATGCGCCCTTGCTCGAGCTCCTTGATGACGGCGTTGTGCTGTGCCTCGAGGCGCGTGAACACCTTCTGGCTGTTCTGGAAGATCGGCTTGAGCGCCGAGATGTCCTGCGACGTCTGAAAAACGACGCTCCCGTCGCTTCCGATGACACGGGTCTCGATCGAAGGCTCGGCGTCTCCCGCGAGCTCGGTCGAAATGACGAACGAGGCCCGGCCTATGGTCAACTCGCTCTTCTTCTGGAGCTCCATGGCTATTGCCTGATTTTGCTGGACTTACTTTAAAAAGTATACCGCAGTCCGGTGTTTGGAGGCCAACCTTCGCGTCCACTTGCTGGCCCCGAGAAGTGCTGGTAGAGTAAAGAAAAAGTCAGTGGGGCCACCCGTGCCTCCGACGAGGAAGGTCGAGTCGAAAAATGCCCCAAAGTTCGGAGCGGCCCGAGACCATCGGCGTCGACGAGCTCCAATTGCTCGAAACGTCGGTCGTGAAGACGCTCTGCCTCACCATCAATACCGCCGGCTCCGAGCTCAAGTACAAGATCCTCGACAGCCTCTCGGAGGACGATTTCTATTTCCCCGTTCTGCGGGCGGTGTTCCGGACTCTTGCCGACATGCATCTCCGGGGCGACTACGTCATCTCGTCGAATCTGGAGGAGGAGATCCAGAAGAGCGGAGGAGAGATGCCGGCCAGTTTCTCGATCGAACACCTCTTCGACGGTAACCTTCCGTCTCTCGGGGAGCTCAACGGCTGGGTCTCTCGCCTCAAGGATCGCTCGCGGAGCGGCCTCGTCCCGACCGTGCTGCCTCCGGTCCGGGAAATTCCGAGGGTGGCGCCGCCGAAAGCGGATGCCACGGTGGTGAAGCCCATCGCAGAGATGAGAAAGAAGGTCGCCGAGGAGCTCCGGAAATCGAACCCGGCGCCGACGCCTCCGGCTCCTCGGGAGGCGACCCCGGCTCCCGCGCCCCGAGCGACGCTCGAAAACTCCTCTCCCGCGGTCGCCGAGCCGGCGAAACCGAAGCCTCCGCCGTCGCCGCCGCCCCGCGAGAAATCATCACCCGCGGTGAGCCCAGAACCCTCCAAACCCCCCTCCAAACCCAAGGTAAAGGCAGTTCTTTCCTCCGAGGGAGACGACTGGTCGGACTATCTGGCGGATCTGGCGTCGAAGCAGGGCAAGACCTACGACACCGGCTTCAAGCGTCTCGATCAGGAGCTCAACGGGCTCGCGCCCGGTCTCATGCTGCTGGTCGACGAGGATCGCGAGCGCGTCGTGAACTTCCTGAAGCAGGTGACCGATCAGATGGCCGCTTCGGGCTCGGTGCGTTGCTTGTTCCTTGCCTCGGAGCACCCGAAGGCGACCCTGCGGCTCCGGACGCTCGCCCGGCTCGCCGCGGTTCCCGTCAAGGACATCGAGAAAGGCCGGCTGAAGAAGGACTCCGCCGAATGGCAGCGAGTGGACCGCGCCGGCCCCGCCGCCGCCGAGTGGCTCCGTCGGGTCTTCGTCTACGAGTTCCAGGACGAGCTCGACGTGGCGGTAGTTCGAGAGCTGACGAAAAAGCTCCTGGAGTCCCCCGAGAAGGAGTCATGCCTCGTCGTGGTGGACGCGCTCGAGAAGGTCCGGAGGCAGGACGGCACCATCCAGAGCGCCGCCTCCGAGCTCAAAAATCTTTCGGACTCACTGGACGTCTTGATCCTCGCCGCCACCACCGACCCGACGCTCCTCGCGTCGAAGGACGCCGACTACGCCTCGGTGTTTCGTTTGGTGTCTCCCGGTCAGGTGGAGCTCGAAGTGCTCCGGGCAGGACGAGAAAGCTCGACCCTAGCCCGCTTCCGCTACGAGGCCGAGTACTGCCGGTTCAGCGAGTAGACGAAGCCGGATTATTCGGAGACGTCCTCGGGAAGGACCTTCTTGCCCGTGACCTTCTCCACCGCGATCAGGATCTTCTCGCGGAGAATGAGACGGGCCCGGCGTTCCTCGGCGGTGATGAAGCTGTAGACTTCTTTGGTGATCCTCTGGAGGAAGTCCACTTCCCCCCGGCCGAGCTCGAGCACGATGAGCCCGCCGGTCCCCGCCGCGGGGACGCTGAAGTTGATCTCGAGAAGCTTGTCCCGCAGCGAGAGGCGGGCCTTTCGCTCCTTGGGAGTCGCTCCCTCGGAGTCCTTTTTCGTGATCTTTCGCAGGAAGTCGATCTCGCCGTAGGAGAACACGATCTCGGTGGTCCTGTCCCTCGGGGCTTCAGGACGCTTCGGCGGATGCTTTGGGGAAGGCTTCCGCCGGCCTCCCGCCCCCCCTCGGCTCCTCTTGCGCTTCTTGGCCAACTCGGATTCTTTCTTCGGATTCTTTCTTCGGGTCTAACCGGCTTTGCGAACGTCTGCCGATGCCGCCATCGGGGAGGACTTCTCGCGGCCAATCTCCATGAGGATCTGGCCGCACCCGCATAGGACTCGCCGGACCCGGCCGAGGACCTTTACGGCCCGGCCGCAGGTGGGGCAGGGAAGGATCACCATCGCCGCCGGAGCTTTCACGTCGTTGGTTTGCATCGTTACCTCCGGTTCCCGGCAGCCTCTCTCTTCGAGAGCAATTGGGGCTCACCGATCTCGAAGTCTCCGTCGAGCTGTCCGCCCTCTTCGACACTCAACTTGCGCGCGCGAAAGCTTCCCGACGCTCGCCCAGGCCCCAGGAGGCGCAGGATCTCGGCTTTGACGTCGCCGTGGAATTTGCCTCCGATTTCCACCAGGCTCGCCTCGACCTTGGCGTCCACGTCCGACCCCTCCACCATTCGCACCACGCCCGTCGCCTTCAGGTCTCCCCGAAAGCGCCCTTCGAGCGTGATGTTGATGCCTTCGAGACGGCCGTCGAGGTTCGACTTGGCCGCCAGGACCGTATCCTGATCGTTCGTCACGGATAGAAGCTCCTACGAAAAACCCGAGACTGTCTAGAACTGGGTGTTGCTCGAGGGCACGGGAACCGAGCCGCCGGAAAGATCGACGGCGTATAAGTATGAATATAACGTCTGGAAGGGCGAAGTGCTACCCTCGAATTCCAAGTGGTCAGCTGGCGGAGGGCGCGAGACTCCCCGTTTGGATGAGCGTTTCCACGTCGGACAAGAGCTCGTCGCCTACCATGCCGAAGTATCGCTTCACGACGCGGCCGTCGCGATCGATCAGATACTTCGTGGGATAGCCGAGAAAGGGGCCGAACGAGTCTTTGGTCCCTTCTTCGCCCAGGACCTGCGGATAGTGGATCTCTTTCTCCGCGAGGAATGCCTGGATCTCCCCGGGGTCTCCCGACTCGAGGACTACCCCAAGCATGAGGAAGTCCTCGGCGCCGAACTTCTCCGAAAGCGCTTGCAAGTGCGGGAGCTCTTTGATGCACGGGCCGCACCAGGTTGCCCAGAGATCGACGAGCACCACCTTGCCTTTGTTTTCCGCGAGCGAGAGGGTGCCGCTTCCGTCGACCTTGGTGAGAACGAGATCGGGCGCCGGCTTCAGCTCCTTCGCCTCCCCCGCGGCTCCACCCGCGGGGACCTTGCAAGAGAAAGACAGGACTCCGGAGAGGAGTGCTATACCCGCGGCGGCCCTCATTTCGACCTTGTTACTGCTGGAGCGTCCGAACGTGATGGACCACTTGCCACCTCTCGGTCTCGGAGAGCTTCTTGTTCATCGGCGGCATGGGACGTTTGCCCGTTGAGATCTTATAGAAGATCTCGCCATCGGTCATGCGGGCCTTCGTTCCCGCGACCGTCATGTCCGGAGGCGAGGGCTTCATGAACTTCGTCGCTGGACCGTCGCCCTTGCCGATCTCACCATGACACATGAGACAGTGTTTCTTGAAGAGGTCGGCGCCCGCCGCGAGCGTCTCGGGAGTGCCCTCGATGGGATTCTGGACCGCTTTCGCCTCCGCCGGAACTTCCCACACGGAGCTTGCTTCGGGCTTTGTTTCTTGCGCCCGTAGCGCGAGCCCGGTGAGACTCGCGACCGCGACCACCGCGACGAAACGGATCTGCATCGCCTTTCGTGACCTCCTGAATCGAACCAATACTAGCACGCAGCCGGCCATGGTCGTCAGGACGCGCCGGGCGTCTCTTTGACCTCCCAGATGGACACCAGGGGGAAGAACTTGGCGAAGATCACGTAGGCGAGGACGAAGGCGGCGATCTCGGCGAAGAGTATCGCGATCTCGACGGGCTGCGGCGAATAGGTGCCCCGATCCCACATCTGAACCGAACGCGGGTAGGACGCCGCGCCCACGACGATGACGAACCTCTCGAGCCACATTCCGACGAGCACACATACCGAAGCCACCACCGCCCCGGTGATGGTCCGGAGCCTCCGGAAGGGAAGGATCGCCATGGGAACGATGAAGCAGGCGGTGACCATCGTCCAGAAGTAGGGAGCGAAGTCCCCTTCGAGACGGCTCTCCAGAACCGCCATCTCCGCGTGCTCGTGTCCGTACCACGCCGTCAGGTGCTCCGCGAACGTGAAGTACGCCCAGAGGCAGGACATGGTGATGAGAAGGAGAGAGAGGTTCGAGAAGCTGAGCGGGGTGAAGAACTCCTCGAAATGAAAGACTTTCCGCAGGATCGCCATGGCCACGATGAGCGCGGCGATGCCGCTGAAGATCGCGCCCACCACGAAGTACGGTCCGAAGATCGGGCTATGCCACATGGGGACGAGTGTCATCGCGAGCGTCCAGGAGACGACGGTATGGACGGAGACCGCGATGGGGATGATGACGACCGCCATGATCGAGATGGCCCTCTCGAGCCGCGCGTGCTGCTTTTCGTTTCCGTTCCATCCGAGAGCGAGAAGCTTGTAGAACCAGCGGAGCCGCGGGCTTCTGTCGCGTAAGAGCGCGACGTCGGGGATCAGCGGCAGATACAGATAAACGATGCTCCCGGTGAGATAGAGATTGATCGCGATGACGTCCCAGATGAGAGGGGAAAGAAACTGCGGATGGAGGAGCGGCATGTAGATGAGCTGCGGGCGGCCGAGATCGAAAAGGATATTGATCGAGCCCATGATCAGCGCGACCACGGTGATGACCTCGGCAACGCGGGTGATGGGCCGCCGCCATTCCGCTCCCGTGAGCCGGAGGATGGCGGAGATGAGAGTTCCCGCGTGGCTGATGCCGATGAAGAAGATGTAGTTCGTAATGTAGAAGCCCCAGTAGGTGGGCTGGGTCATTCCCGCCATCCAGAGGCCGGTCCGGAGCTGCCGCGACCAGAAGAAGAGTCCGACGGCGATGACCGCGAGGAGCGCCAGAACCACGGCGAAAAACCGCCAGGTGGTCACCAGGATCGGCCGAAGCAGAGGCTCTTCAATCCGATTTGGCCGATTTGGCCGATTTGGCCGATTTGGCCGATTTGGCCGAGGATCCGGCCGGCTCTCCGCTTCCACTCCACTCTCCTTCTGTCAAATAGGCCACACGAGGTCCGGTGCCAAGCTCCTCGAGAGGAAGCTCGGCCCTCGGACTTCGAAAGAGCTTCGCCACCTTCGACTCCGGATCCGAACGATCCCCGAAGGTGATCGCCTGCGTCGGACAAGACTGTGCGCAGGCGGGCTGCATCTCGAAGTCCGAGACCTCACGGTCTTGCTCCCGGGCGGTATCCTCCACCCGGCGGATCCGCTGGATGCAGAAGGTGCATTTTTCCATGATGCCCTTCCAGCGGACGGCGACGTCGGGATTGATGGTCTGCTCGAGGGTCCCGTCCCAGCTCGGCTGCCTCCAGTTGAAGTAGCGCACGGTGTAGGGACAGGCGTGGGCGCAGGCCCTCGTTCCGATGCAGCGAGGATGGATTTGCGCGTTCAGTCCGTCCTCGGTCTCGTAGGTCGCCGATACCGGGCACACTTTCACGCAGGGGGCGTTGTCGCACTGCACGCAGAGAACCGGCTTGAAGCGCATCCGCACCTCGGGGAACGTCCCCTCGAGATAGCGCTCGACGCGAAGCCATTCCGTCACCCGGCCCCTCTCGACCGCGTCCGGCCCCGAGACGGGCACGTTGTTCTCGCCCCGGCAGGCCACGACGCAGGCCTCGCAGCCGGTGCAGCGGTCGAGATCGATCGCCATCGCCCACTCGGTCATGAGACTCTCCCTGCCTTTCTAATCTCGACGGGTCCCGCGCTCATGAGAAAACCGTCCTCGTTCACCGCGGCCTCGAGAAGGGAGTAGGCGTTGACGCCGCGTCCATCGGCATGGCGCCCGTTCGCGGTGTGGCCCTGGCCGGCGGCGAGGCCGACGACTCCGGAGACGATGCCCTGGCTCACGTGCGCGGGCGCGCTCACCGTCCGGTCGCCGGCTGTGAGCTCGACTCTATCCCCGCTCCGGATTCCAAGCTCGCGCGCGTCTCCTTCGGCTATCTCGACGACGCTCCCCCAGCGGATGCCGGTAACGGGATCGGCGAGATCCTGAAGATAGGGAAGTCGCGCGCTCCTTCCGTCTCCGAAAGCGGTCGAAGGGTAAATGTGGAGCGTTCGACCGGCGGAGCTCCTCTCGCTGAGCGCGGCCTCGAGAGGCTCGATCGCGAACCGGTAGCGCCGGTCCGGTGTGGCGAAGGTCACGGGCACCAGATCCGCCTCGCCGACGAAACCGCCGCTCGCGAGTCTCTCCTCCCACGAGCCCAGGGGAGCCCAGGCCTCTCGAAGCGTCTGCTCGTAGCTTTCCTCGGGGAAGGACTCTCTCATTTCAATGCGGTGGGCGAGAGCGATGAGGGCGTCGGGCATCGACCGGGTGTCGTAGACGGGCCGCATGAGGAGAGGACCCGAGAGTCTCGCGAAAGGAGCGAGCGAGAATTCCGGGAGGGCGTCCTCGAACCTCTCGAACGACATCGACTCCGGAAGCACGACGTCGGCCATCTGCATGGTCTCGTCGGGAAACGACGCGAAGCTCACGACGAAAGATTGGGAGAGCGCCTCGCCGAAGCCGAAGCCGGGCGGCAGGCTGTGCGCGGGGTTCGTATCGGAAACGAACAGGACCCGGGGGAGCGCTCGTCCGGAGAGGAGCTCTCCGGCCAGTGACCGGGAGCCGGAGGACTCGGAAGCGAAGCCGGGTACTTCGGCATTTCCTCTGAGGAGACCGCCGTCGGAATAAGCGCCGATGAGAGCGTTCAAATGCGAGACCGCGAGCGCGAGAGCGACTCCGCGCCTCGAACCGACCGACGCGTTTCCGGCGAGCGCCACCGCCGGCCGATGCTGCGCGAGCTCGAGGGCGAGCTTTTCAATCCGCGGGAGCGGAACGCCCGTCCTCTCCGCGACGTCCGAGGGCTTGACTTGCGCCATTAGGAATTCTCGGAACCTATCGAATCCAGTCCCCCGTGACTCGGCGAAGGCGAAATCGTAAAGGCTCCGTTCGAGAAGAATGGAGGAGACGGCCAGGGCGAGATCGAGCTCGAAGCCGGGCCGCGCGGGAATCCACTCGTCGGCGTTCGCCGCGGTGAGAGAAAGCCTCGGTCCGACCATGACGAGCTTTCCCCTTCGGCCGGGCCGTCCCTGGCGCATCTCGGCGAGGGCGCGCGCGAAGCGCACGGGAGATCGATCGGATTCGAGGATCTCGGCGCCGAAGGAAACGACGTAGGACGCCTGCGCCATATCGAAATCGAAGAGCGAGCGGTGCCCGGTCGCGATCTCATGCGCGCGGCGGATCGGCCCGCGATCGAACGGCACGTGGCGAAGCCGCCGCCCTTCACCCATCGCCGCGAGGAATCGCTCGACCATTCGATCCCGATGGCCCGTCACATCTCCGGTCAGAAATCCACACCAGGGGACTTTTGCTTCGTCGCGCCCGCGGGAAAGCTCGGACGCGATCCGATCGAGCGCCTCGTCCCACGAGACCTTCGTGAAGCGGCCGCTTCCGCGCTCGCCCTCGCGGACCAGGGGGCCCTGGATCCGGTCGGGGTGATACATCGCCTGCGGAAGAGCCTGACCGCGGGCGCAGACCCCGCCGCGGCTCGAGGGATCCTCGGGGTCGCCTTCGACTTTCACCAGGCGGCCGTCGATCTTGCGAACCCGGATTCCGCAGAGGGCCTCGCACTCGAAACAAGTGGAGCGAAGCCATGACTGCTCCCCGGGAACGAAAGGCTCCTCGGGGATGAGGATGGGGATGATGCCGTAGGATTCTGGAGCGCAGGCGTCGAGCGCGAGGCCCGCCGTCGCCGCGACGAGGCCTCCACTCAGGAACTCCCGCCGGTCCATAGGCTATCGGTTGTCCTCGCTCATTTGTGGCTCATTTGTGACAGGTGACGCAGTCGACGGAGGCCTGGCGCTCCTCGTGGCAGTCCACACACCACGCCATCTCGAGCTTGATGTGCCGCGCCGTCGTGACGCTTTCCCCGACTCGTTCGTGACACTCCTCGCACTCGACTCCCGCGCGGACGTGCCACTTATGGGGGAAGTAAGCGTACTGGGGAATCTCGAAGACGCGGACCCAGGGGATCTCCTCCTCGCTCTCGACGTACTCCATGAGCTTCTGAGTCGCGGGACTCTCCTGGGACATCGCCGAATGGCAGCTCCCGCAGAGCTCGGTGCGAGGAATGCCCGCCGCCCTGTGGTTGTCCGAGAACTCGTGGCAGAACGCGCAGGCGATCTGGTTCTCGGTGTGGCGCGCGTGAGGGAAGGCTATGGGCTGGGCCGGTGCGGCTCCGGCGTCGCCGCAGGCGCTCATGAGGAGAGCTCCGCTTGCGAGGATCGGGAGCGAAAGAGCGATCACCCACCGCATGAAGCGCGGACGCTATCGCGATCGGGAACGGCTTGGCAAGCGGAATCAGCCGAGGACGGGGAGGAACGTGAAGTAGCGCGAAAGCGCCTGGAGGCTGTCGGTCGCGACCAGCACCCCTACCGCGACCAGGAGAGCGCCCGCCGAGACCTCGACGAGCTTCATGTGCTTCTTGATCCGTGCGAAAAAGGCGAGGAAGCGGTGGATCGCGAGACCGGTGGCGATGAACGGGATGCCGAGACCGAGACTGTAGGCGGTGAGAAGCAGGATTCCCTGGCCTACGGTCTCCTGCTGGGAGGCGAGGACCAGAACCCCCGCGAGGATCGGCCCGATGCAGGGCGACCAGCCGAAGGCGAAGGCGAGGCCGACGACGAACGAGCCGAGGACGCCCATGGGCTTCGTCTGCGCGTGAACCCGCTTTTCGTAGTTCAGCCACTTGATGGGGGTGAGGCCCATCGTATGGAGGCCGAGCACGATGATGACCGCGCCCGCGATCCGGGCGAGGACGAGCCGATTCGCGGCGAACCACTGCCCGATGTACGTGGCCGACGCGCCCATGGCGACGAAGACGACGGAGAATCCGAGGACGAAGAACAGGCTGTTGCCAAAAACCCGCCAGAACAGCTCGCGGCGTCTTTCCGGGGTGAGCTCGATCGGATTCTTCAGCTCCGTGAGCGAGGCTCCCGAGACGAACGAAATGTAGCCGGGGACGATGGGGAGGACACAGGGGGAGATGAAGGAGATCACCCCGGCGGCGAGCGCCCAGAGGAGGCTTACGTCAGCCATGATGGGGACATTGTAGCTTGGATTGACGGCGTCACCCTCCCACAGTTAAGATGCAGGTGACTGTATCTGACTGAAACTCCAAAACTAAAGACGAGAGCACGTGGTTTTCTTCAACTACACCACGATGCAGGTGTCGGCTAAGATCGTCTACTACGGTCCCGGCCTCTGCGGAAAGACGACGAACCTTCAGCAGATCCACGGCCGCACGGACCCCGGATCGCGGGGCGAAATGGTGAGCCTCGAGACCGAGGCAGACCGGACGCTGTTCTTCGATCTGCTGCCCCTCGAGGTCGGAACCATCGGCGGGATGAGGGTCAGGCTCCAGCTCTATACCGTCCCCGGGCAGGTCTTCTACAACACTACGCGAAAGCTGGTCCTCAAGGGAGTCGACGGCATCGTGTTCGTGGCCGATTCCCAAGAGCCGATGCTCGACGCCAACATGGAGAGCCTCACCAATCTGAGGCGAAACATGGAGGAGCTCAACCAGCCGCTCGAGAGGATCCCGTTCCTGTTCCAGTACAACAAGAGGGACCTACGAAACATCCACACCGTCGACACGCTCAACCGCCACCTCAACCGGGAGGGTTTCGAGGTGCACGAAGGGGCGGCCCTTCACGGAGTGGGAGTCTTCGAAACGCTGAAGGCGATCTCGCGCAAGACTCTTGCCGCCGTCCACCGAAAGATTTCGGGAGAGGAGGAGCCGCCCCTCTCGGTACGAAGGAAAGTCGAGGCGAATGCGGCCCGAATGGCGGAGGAACCGCCGGAACGTCGAGAAAGGCCGACGGAGGAACCGCCGGCCGGGCGAGAAAAGCCGAGGGAGCCCGCCGCCAAGGAGCACCCGAGCGATGCGCTCTTCGCCGAGCTTCAAGACGATCTGGATCCGGAAGCCGTTGCCATCGACGAGCACCCGGTAGTCGTAGCCGAAGTGGTGGCGGAACCTGAGCCCGAAGAGCTGCCGCCCGAGACCGTCGCGATCGCGCCGGGGTCGAACACGGCCGAGGTCAAGGTGGAGTTCGCTCTGAACCCCGCGGTCGCCTCGGAACCCGTCGGTGCCGGGCCGGGGAACGTTCGAAAGGTCGAGACACAGTCGCGGGTGGATATCGAGCGCGAGCTCGATAAGTTGCGGAGCATGGCGTTCGGGGGCGCGCGGGGAAAGAAGACGGAGTCCGCTCCGCCGCTGGTCCTCACCGGGAAGGGATCCGCGCGCATCCCGGCGCATGTGCTCGCGAAGGCCTCCGGGATCATCGTGGATTTGCGCCTCGTCTCCGAGACCTCTTCCCAAAGCTCACCGGGGGTAGTGCGGATCGAGCTCCCACCCCGCGAAAAGGGAGCACGCACCCGTCTAAAGCTCGATATCGAGATCGAGGAGGACGGTTAAGATTAAGTCCCGGTGATGCTTTCGATATAGAGGTGGTATACCCGCAAGCCCAGCTCGCGGTCGTCCGCCCCCTGTTCCTTCGTGTTTGGCACGAACGACTGGCCGTTGACGATCCGCAGGTCCACCCAATCCTCGGCCCCGAGCGCTTCCGCGGGAATCGCTATCTTCTTCAGGATGGGATCGCGGGTCTCGATGGCGAACGAGTCGATCTGGTTCTGCCCGATCCAGATCGAAACCTGCTGGGGCCCTTCCGTGGCGTTCACGTTGGTGTCGGCCTCGAGGAACAGGACGCTGTCGTTCTTCGGATTGCGAAACGAGCAGACCGCTTCCTTCTTGGTCCACTGCCACTCGATGCTGCGGTTCTCGGGCTGGCTCTCGAGCTGGTGCCATCCCTCTTTATAGACCAGGAAGATATTTTCCTTCTGGTCGAGAAGCTCGATCTGGGCCACCTGGTAGGCGAGGTTTCCGTCTCCCGGGCCCGCGAGGCCGAGACGCTCGCCGGTCTCGGGAACGTAGAGGCCGACCTTCACCGAGGCCGTTCCCAGATAGGGATAAAGGGGGATGAAGAGCGTCCTCTTGTACTCGACGGCTGCGCCCGCCTTCCAGGAACTGGTGGGCTCGGGCGGCTTATGGTCGTCGGTGAACAAGAGAGCGTCGTGAGAGTCCAGGAAATGGACGAAGAGATTGTAGTCCTTCGCGATCGGCTCGGCGTCCGGCCCGACTTCGAAGCGATAGGTGATCTCGACGGGGCTTCCGATCGGAGCGCGGGGCTTGTTGAAGGAAACGCTCGGGGTGATGGGGCGGCTCTCTCTCGCCTTCTCAGCGCCGCATCCTACCATGGCTGCCATGGCCGCGATCGACCCTGCAATGGCGGTGGCCGAGAGGAGCCCGAAAACCTGTCTCGAATGATGTCGTTGCATTTCTCTTCATTCTCCTCGTGAAGCAAAACCGTCACTATGTCACAGCATGAAGCCGCCGTCAACGAACGCCGTGTTCTCGTGTTCTCTCGTGTTCTTGTGTTGACCCGGAATTCGGCGCTCTGATAACCTGCGACGATGGATAAATCCGGCGAAGCTCTGGGCCTCATCGAGACCCGCGGACTCGTGGGGGCCATCGAGGCCTCCGATGCGATGGTGAAAGCCGCCAAGGTCGAGCTCGTGGGCCGCGAGTACGTGGAGGCGGGCCTGGTCACGGTCATGATCCGGGGCGACGTCGCCGCGGTGACGGCTGCGATCGAGGCGGGTGCTTCGGCGGCCCGCAAGGTTGGAGAGCTGGTTGCGGCACACGTGATCCCGCGTCCCCTGGAAGACGTGGAGGCAATCCTTCCTCATCCCGAGGGACGGGGCTGATGCCTGTCTTACCTTCCATACCTTCCATACCTTCCATAAAAGACGACGACCTCCGCTCCGTACAGCAAGCGCGGGAACTGGTGACGGCGGCCCGCAAAGCGTGGGAAGCCTACGCGCATTTCAGCCAGGAGAAGGTCGATCGCATCGTCGAGGCGGCGGCGACGGCGGCGTCGGGCGCCGCCTACGAGCTCGCGGCGCTCGCCGTCGACGAGACGGGCTTCGGAGTCGTCGAGCACAAGTTCATCAAGAACAAGTTCGCCTCGGACGACGTCTATCGCTTCATCCGCGACATGAAGACCGTCGGGATCATTCGGGAAATCCCCGAGCGCAAGGTCGTCGAGATCGCGGAGCCCGTCGGGGTGGTCGCCGCGATCATCCCTTCGACCAACCCGACGTCGACCGCGATCTACAAGATTCTGATCAGCCTCAAAGCGAGAAACGCGGTGGTGCTCTCGCCGCATCCCGCCGCGAAACGCTGCATTCTTCGGACCACGGAAATCATGAAGGCCGCGGCGCTCGCCGCGGGGGCTCCCCCGGGGATCGTCGACTGTATGAGCGAGGTCACCGTCGAGGGAACCCAGGAGCTCATGAGCCACCGAAGAACTTCGGTGATCCTCGCGACCGGCGGCATGGGGCTGGTGCGGGCGGCATACAGCTCGGGAAAGCCCGCCTTCGGCGTGGGGCCGGGAAACGTCCCCGCGTACGTCGAGTCCTCGGCGGACGTGCCGCGCGCGGTGAAGGACATCCTCACCGGGAAGAGCTACGACAACGGGACCCTCTGCTGCTCGGAACAGGCGCTTGTCTGCGACGCCGCCATCGAGTCTCAGGTCCGAGAGAGCGTCGTTTCGGAGGGAGGCTATTTTCTCTCGAAAGACCAGATCGAGGCGGTCGCGAAGATCGCCGTCCTCCCCTCGCGGCTCGCGAACCCCGAGATCGTCGGTAAGAGCGCCCCTTTCATCGCAGAGAAGGCGGGGTTCGAGGTGCCCCGAGGGACCCGGGTGCTGGTCGCCGAGCTCGAGGGCGTCGGCCGCGACTACCCGCTTTCGATCGAGAAGCTCTCGCCCATTCTCGCGTTCTACGTCGTGAAGGACTGGAAGGAAGGCTGCGAGCGGGCGAAGGCCATCCTCGCTTACGGCGGCATGGGGCACACGCTCTCGATCCACTCCTCGAACGACGCGATCATCCGGGAGTTCGCTCTGCAGAAGCCCGCGTATCGCATCATCGCGAACTCGTCCGCGACCCACGGCGCTGTCGGGTTCTCGACCGGCCTCAGTCCCGCGATGACTCTCGGCTGCGGGGCCTACGGGGGCAACATCACTTCGGACAACATCACGCCCCTTCACCTCATCAACGTAAAGCGCCTGGCCTACGGGATCCGGCCGGTCGACATCGCGAAGGCCCTCGAGGAGTACGGGTATCCCGGATCTCGTCCTGTCCAGGCTGTCCGGGCTGTCCGGGCTGTCCCGGCGCCGGCCTTGGCCGCGGCACCGGCGGCGTCTCTGGAAGACAAGATCGCGAGGTTTCTCTCGAGCCGGGGCGTCGCGGTTGCGCCGTCGAGCGGCTTCGAGCCGGAGCCCGCGAGACCGTCGCCGCCGCCGCCTCCGCCTCAGGTTGCGCCCCTCGAGTTCGTTTCCGAAGTCGACGTGAGATCCGCCCTGAACGAGGGGCGCAGGCTCCCGGTCGGGCCGGGGACGCTCATCACTCCCTCGGCGCGAGATCTGGGAAACGAGAACAATATCTTCCTTCGCGTCTCCTGAGCTCGAGCCCAAATCAAAACAAGGAATAAGAGCGTGCCGCGTTCAACACCACGATTCCCACACGTTGTCGCTTTTCTCGTCGCCGTCTTTTTTCTCTCGGCGTGTTCCGGCCGCACCCCCGACGGGAGCGCCCCGGAGCCTCCCAAGAAGGTTGACGTTGACGCCTCTCCGCAAGACGACACGATACGGCAGGCGCGGCTCGAGCTCGAGCGCGGGGAGAGCCTCGCGCGCGACGGAGAGTGGCAGGAGGCCCGGCTCGCTTTCGATCGCGCCGTCGATCTCCTTCTCGATATCCCGGGCGGAGTCGAGGCGAGCGAGGAAGCGAAGAGTCTCTACGGCGACGTGGTCGCTACCGTCCACGAGATGGAGCGCGATTACCAGGCTCAGCTCGCGGATACCGCCATCGACACCGAGGCCGACGCCGCCGCGGTCGACGAGCTCACGACCGACGCCGCGCTTATCGAGCCGCCCGAAGTTCTCGGTGAGGATCTCCCGCCAACGCCGGCGAGCGAGCCCAGCGAGCCCGGTGAAAAAGAGGTGCTCGAGGCGACCTACGACATCCC
>Ga0184637_10001448_pt1 | contig 16056 bp, 13 predicted proteins | sample PLM3_127_b2_FD_133143 | JGI IMG/M metagenome (GOLD analysis project Ga0184637, IMG submission 133143) | Groundwater sediment microbial communities from an aquifer in East River, Colorado, USA - PLM3_127_b2 | ecosystem: Environmental > Terrestrial > Soil > Riparian zone | place: USA: East River...
GGCTGCTGGGCCTCCTTGCCGGCGCTGCCGCGCACCATCGCCACGACTCCCGTTCGCACCAGCTCCTTGATGCCGAAGCCCTTCAGCAGCGAGGTGATCGAGTCGATCTTCTCCGGATCGCCCGTTACCTCGATCATCACCGAGCCCAGGGCAACGTCGACGATGCGGGCGCGGTAGATATCCACGAGTTGCATGATCTCGGCGCGAGTCGTTGGCTTGCTCGTGACCTTGATCAGCGCCAGCTCGCGCACGACCGGCTGGTCCTCGGACAGGTCCGAGACCTTGCGGACCTCGACGACCTTGTAGAGCTGCTTCACGACCTGCTCGACCGCGGTCCTCTCGCCATCCACGACGATGGTCAACCGCATCAGGTTCTGGATGTCGGTCTGGCCGATCGTCAGGGAATCAATGACGAAGCCCCGGGACCGGAACAGGCTGATTACCCGGTTGTATGTGAACGGGTTGTTGTCCATCGTTGCTACCAGGGTGTGTTTCAAAGGGAATCACCTCCGCGAGCGCCGTTCCCGGAACGACCATAGGGAATATGTTCTCGTAAGGATCGACGAGGAACTCGATAAGCGCGGGCCCCGGCTGGGCCATCGCCCGCTGGATCGCCTCACCGACCTGAGAGGGATCCTCGACCGACCAGGCGGGGATCCCGTAGGCATCGGCCAGCTTGACGTAATCGGGCGGGCCGGACAGATCGACCTCGACGTAGTTCCCCTGGTAGAAGAGCTGCTGCCACTGGCGGACCATGCCGAGGAAGTGGTTGTTGAAGAGGGCTACCTTCATGTTCAGCTTGTGGATCTTCATGACGGCCAGCTCCTGGCTGGTCATCTGGAATCCCCCATCGCCGGCGCAGCACCACAGGGTTTCCTCGGGCCGGGCGAAGCGCGCGCCGATCGCCGCGGGCAGTGAGAAGCCCATCGTCCCGAGGCCACCGGACGAGATGTGGGAGTTGGGCGTCAGGAAGGGGTACTCCTGGCCCATGAACATCTGGTGCTGGCCGACGTCGGTCACGATGATGCTTTTCCCTTGCGTGGCGCGCCATAGCTCGCGAATCACGTGCCGGTGCGACAAGCGGCCGTCGCTCGGTGGCTCGGGCAGCGGGTACTGGCGCCTCCATTCCGCGATCTGCTCGAACCACTGGCTCCGATCGCCGCACTCGCCGATCTCGCGCAGGAGGCCCTGGAGGGCCGGCTTGCAGTCCGCGACGATGGGCACGTCGGTGCGCACGTTCTTGCCGATCTCGGCCGGGTCGATGTCGATGTGGATGACTTTCGCCCGCGGTGCGAACGCCGAGTACTTCCCCATCGCGCGGTCGTCGAAGCGGATGCCGACGCCGATGACCAGATCGGCCTGATCGACGGCGTAACACGCGTAGGCCGTGCCGTGCATCCCCATCATGCCGAGATACAGCTCATGGTTTCCGGGGAAGTTGCTCAGCCCGAGAAGCGTATTGATGACCGGGATGCGGTGCTTTTCCGCGAGCTCACGCAGCTCGTCCCACGCCTTGGAGATCAGCACGCCGTGGCCCGCGATGATCACCGGCCGCTGGGCCTCCTCGATAAGGCGCGCCGCCTTGCGGACCTGGACGGCGTTCGGCTGCGTCGTCGGGTTGTAACCGGGCATGGAGATCTTGCTCGGGTAGGAGAACTCGCCCTCTTTCTGGAGCACGTCCTTTGGGATGTCGACGAGCACCGGCCCGGGCCGTCCGGTCCGCGCCAGGTGGAATGCCTCTTTGATCGTCTGGGGCAACTGCTGGACATCACGAACGAGGAAATTGTGCTTCGTCACCGGTATCGAGATGCCCGTGATGTCGGCTTCCTGGAAGGCGTCCGACCCGATCACAGCGGTCGCGACGTTCGCCGTGATGGCGACGACCGGGGCCGAGTCCATCATGGCGTTCGCCAGCCCGGTGACCAGGTTGATGGCACCGGGGCCGGACGTGGCCATGCAGACGCCAACATCGCCGCTCGCGCGCCCGTATCCGTCCGCCATATGGGCAGCGCCCTGCTCGTGGCGGACGAGTATGTGCTTGAGGGGGTATTGAGGGAGCACGTCGTAGAGCGGCATGATGGCTCCCCCTGGGAGCCCGAATACGACGCGGACGCCCTCGGCCACGAGACTCTCGCAGACCATGCGCGACCCGTTCATCCTCATTGGGTTCCCCTTTCTAGCTGATACGCAAAGGCCCTCGTCACGTGAAGGGACGAGGGCCTGGCTCGCGGTACCACCCTTCTTGGCGCGGCTTTCGGACCTGCTCCCAGGCTGTCCGCTTCGCGGACTCCGAACCCGCTTCGCGGGTACTCGGAGGGGTGAGGTTTCTCTACCGAACCAAAAAAGCTCTCATCCCTGAAGGGACGAGAGCTTCTCTCGCGGTACCACCCTACTTGACGTGCCCGCCGGCGCGCCCGCTCTTGGCAGTGTAACGGCTGCCGTCCCGACTCGAGCTACTGGAGCGTAAATTCGTTCGCCCGGGTGGCTCTGGGGCGAGTTCCGCGCGCTCGCGCCGCCGACTTGCACCAACCGCCGGCTCTCTGGAGGCCGCTTTCGCGCGTACTATTCCCCTTCTTCGCCCTGTATGTGAAGTTGCGCGAGTCTAACAAACCGGTTGAGAACGTGTCAAACTCGTGACTGGGTTTAATAGGGGAAAAGGTCCGCTACCTTGCAAGAGAACCCCTGCAGAACGTCCTCGCCGGTTAGCTGGTCTTCAGATGTAAGTCTTTGTAGAGAACGGTAGACAATTACCGAGCGAGTCCGGGGGTAAACGACCCACACGAGACGTACCCCGAACGCAAGCCATTGCTGCACCTTCTCGATCACTTCATTCTCGCTATCAGACGGCGACACCACTTCCGCCAGTAGGTCCGGCGCGATCTCGGAGTACTTCGCGGACGGACCACTGATAGGGAAGCGCCGAGCGCTGATGAAAGCCATGTCCGGCGCTCGGACCGTGTCTGGGTCGTGTGTGATGAAGAAACCCGTCTCGGCAGCCAGCACGTAACCAAGACGGTTTGTTTTCACGTAGTCCCTTACTACGCCGAAGACTTCGCCCGCTACGACCCCGTGCTCCTCGCCGGATGGTGACATCGTCTTCAGCTCTCCGCGTATGAGCTCGTGCCGATTCTGACCCCGGGGCAGACGGAGCAACTCATCCGCAGTAAACAGCTTCTTCTCGGTCGCCATGGGGACTCCTCGTCCTTCTTCGAATTCTAGCATCCGGTTCAGACTGGCCAGCGTACGAGAAGCACAGATTGCCGCGAACGGTAGCAGGTATTTACAATCGCGGCCTCCGGTTTCGGATCAGGAAGCTCGCGGGATGAACGGGAAGACCAGGATCGCCGCACTCCTGCTCGCGGCCAGTGTTGCGGTTGCGTGCGTGTCTCGCTGGAACGCGGGAAACCCCACGGTCGTCGTCTCAGCCCCACCCTCTTCGGCCATCGTATTCTCAGCACCCGAGTCCGCGAGCGTTGCCGACAGTCTCTCCTTCGCGTTCGACCGGGAGGGCGCTCGATCGGCGCTTGCCGAGGTTGCGGGAGTCGCGGAAGGGGGCGGGACTCTGATCGAGCTTCGTCAGGCGCAGGCGATCCCAATCCAGGCGGACGCCGAGCTTACCACGCTTCGCATGCCGATTCCCTTCCGCACGCAGAAAGATGGGGACCGCTTCCAGGGCTCGAACTGCGGCCCCGCGGCGCTCGGTATGGTTCTCGATGCCTTCGGGATGGCGCGCGGCAATGCCGACCTCCGATTTCTGACACACACATATCAGGGAACGGTCGGTGCCCGAACGGGGATCGCTCTGCAGCACGTCGCGCATGTCGCGGCCGATCTCGGCCTCGAGCCCCGTGGCCTGTACCAGCGACCTGATGGCCTGTACGGCAAGGAGGGCTTCGCCCGTTGGACCGTCGACGACGTTCGGGCCGAGGTGCTGGCCGGTAGGCCGGTCATCCCTCTGGTGAAGTTCCGCCTCCTCCCGGGCCACGAGGACTCGCCGTTCCGAGCCGACCACTACGTCGTCATTCACGGAGTGGATGGCGACTCGTTCCTCTATCACGACCCGATCTACGAATCGCCGTGGGAGGGCGGGGCTAGATGGATGAGCTCCGAGACACTAGCCGCCGCCATGAGGCCCACCCTCGTGCCCCAGCAGGCGGTCTCATTCGGAGCCGGCAGGTTTGCTGGGCTCTCCACGGCTGGCCGCTAGCGGCTGGCTACCAGGGGGCGTGCATCCAGCCCTCGTAAAGCGCCCGCTGGCGCACGTTTGCCCTTCGAGCCTTGCCCACGGTCGCTCGCGTCGCCGGCCGCTCTGTCAGCGTGATCGGGACCTGGACAAGCTCATCGCGGCGGAACGCCGCTAGCATGGCGGTATCGCCGGGCCTGTAGTCGCGAAGCCGCGAGTCCATGCTCGACTCATCGATGCGAAAGCCATCCAGGGCTAGCAGCTCGTCGCCGGCCGATAAGCCGGTCCCCCAGGCCGGGCCGTTCGAGAGCACCGACGCCACTCGGGTGCGGCCAGCCTCGGTGCGGAGGCGCAGGCCCAGCCAGGCGGGCGACGCGTTCGCATCGGCGCGCCACTCGATCGTCAATCCGACGGCCGCCAGCGCTGGTCCGTAGTTCAGGTCATCCCTCCCTGCGATTGCGCTGGCAAAGAACGCGTCCCAGTCACCACCCGCCACCTCCTGGACGGCCGAACGATATCCGGCCTCGGGAACGGGCTGATCAGTCAAACCGTGGCGAACCCACAGCAGGCGCATAACGTCGTCCAGCGAGTGCTCTCCCGCGGTTCGTCGCCGCATCTCCAGGTCGAGGAGCAAGCTGGCCAGCGCGCCCTTGAGGTAGTAGGAGACTGATGAGTTCACGCTGTGCTCGTCAGGGCGGTAGTACTTGATCCATGTGTCGAAGCTCGCTTCCTCGAGGCTCTGCACCTGGCGCCCAGGGGTCTCCGCCAGTTCGCTCATGTGTTCGCCGAGCACCTCGAGGTAGCGCGCGGGGGTCATCAGGCCAGCTCGCCGCAGGCTGAGCGGGCTGTAATAGTCGGTAATGCCCTCCATCGCCCAGAGCAGGCGGGTGTAGTTCTCCGTGGCGTAGTCGATCCGCCCTCCTTCCCAGGCGGGACGGATCCGCTTGACGTTCCAGGTGTGAAAGAACTCGTGGGCAACGAGCCGGAGCGCTCGCTCGTACGTGGTTCCAGCGCGTAAGTTAAAGCGCGGCACCATCAGAGCGGTGGAGGTCCTGTGCTCGAGCCCCCCGCGCCCACCATCTGTCAGCAGGAGGATGAAGAGATAGCGTTCGTAGGGGAGTGCTCCGAAGAGGGCCGCTTCCGCCTGCACGATCCGTTCGACATCGGCGGCGAGCCGGGGCAGGTCCACGTTGCCGTGGCCCCAGGTCGCGATCGTGTGGGTCTTGCCCTCGACTTGGAACGTGATCGACGGATCCGGGCCGACGTGGATCGGGCTGTCGGCAAGCTCGTCGTAGTCATGCGCGAGATAGGAGCCGGGCTGGCCTGCCATAGATAGCGCCGCGTGGACCTGCCAGCCGTCTGGAGCGTCGACGATGTCCACCGTCACAGGTTCGTCCGTCCGGCCTTCGACGTAGGGCAGCAAATTCGGCGGGTTGAGGAAGGCATGCGTTGCATCGACGTGGCTCGTCCGCACGCTCAGCTCGTTGGCGTAGACGTCGAGCTCGACGCAGACTCGGTGGCCGACCTGGGTCTCGATGAGCCAGGTGTCTTTCCGCGTTTTGTGCCAGGGGAGCGAGCGGCCCGCATCGTCGGTTGCGCGGAACCCCTGGACGTGCCGTGCGAACTCGCGCACGAGATACGAGCCAGGGATCCAGGCGGGTAACCGCAGCGCCAACGATGTCGGAGCGTCGTCGATCTCGATAGCGACTCGCACCAGGTGCGTCGCCGGCCGTGGAATCGATATTCGGTAGCGGATGCCCGGCTCGTCCACTGCCCACCTCGCGCGAAACCCATGCTAGCATGGGGCCCGTGCGCCAGCTCCTCCCGATCAGCCACGACGTCGACGAGGTTGTGCCAGGAGCGCGGCGTTCGTAGAATGGCCCGACAACCGAATAGAGCGCTAGGGGAGCGGAAGGCCGCTGAGACGGTCCGCGAAAGCGGGCTGACCCTTGGAACCTGACCTGGACTATGCCAGCGTAGGGAAGCGCGACCACGAGCCCGCAGAACTCCGCCCCCCAACAGACAGGTGGCGGAGTTTTTTATATCCAGGGCGATTTCTGCGTGGGCAACGCCCGCACAGAGCAGTCGGTCTTCTGAAAGGAGGCGAGCATGGCAGGCGTGATGACTGACCAGCCAGACGAGGGTATCGCCCCGATCTCCCCAGCCCGGGCGCTGATGACCTGGTGGGACACGGGGGCGCTCTGGTTCAGCCTGGGAGTCAGCTTCCTCGTCATGGTTGTAGGGATGTTCCTCGTGCCGGGACTCAGTCTACCGGTCGCACTCCTCGCGATCGTGATCGGGGCAATCATCGGCAATCTCCTGCTGGGGCTTGCAGCCTCGATCGGCAGCGACCCACGCGTACCCACGATGGTCCTCATGCGGGCACCTCTCGGCGTGCGAGGCTCGTATCTTCCGACCGCCCTGAACGTGCTTCAGCTGCTCGGCTGGGCCACCTTCGAGGTCATCGTCATGGCGCAGGCGGCCGAAACGCTGGCCACCCGCGTCTTCGGGTTGCCGTCCGCCTATCCGCTCTGGGTCGTGGCTTTCACCGCGCTGACGCTCGCCATGGCTCTCGCTGGGCCCGTCGCGGTGACGAAGCAGTGGCTGGAGAAGTTCGCGCTCTGGGCGGCGTTGGCGGTCCTGACGTGGATCACCCTACGATTGTTCGCCGAGTTCGACATCGGCGGGCTATGGGCCCGCCCGGGCACGGGCACGATGAGCTTCTGGCAGGGGGTCGATCTCGTCGTGGCCCTTCCGATCTCCTGGTTCCCGCTGGTGGCCGACTACAGCCGCTTCGCCCGGGCTCGCAGCGGCGCATTGTGGGGCACGGGCGTCGGCTATTTCCTCCCTCAGGTCTGGCTCTACGGGCTGGGGGCGGTGCTCGCGCTGGCCGGCGCGGCACTGTTCGATCCCGTGGCGCCCGTCGCGCCTCTCCTTACCGCGATCGCAGCCCTTACGGCCGGGTGGTTCGCGCTCCTCGTGCTGCTGTTCGTCGAGACGGACGAGGCGTTCGCGAACGTCTACTCCGCGTCACTGTCAATTCAGAACTGGTTTCCGGGCGCGGGCCATCGCAAGCTGATCACGGCGATATGCGCGGGTGTGCTGATCGTCGCGCTGGCGATCCCGCTCACCCAATACGAGAGCTTCTTGCTTCTGATCGGCGCTTTCTTCGTCCCGCTGCTCGGCGTGCTTGCCGCGGATTACTTCGTGGTGAATCGTCAGCGATACGAGGCCTCCGAGCTGTACGACCCCAATGGGCTCTACGCCTACCAGGGTGGGTTCAACGTGGAGGCGCTCCTCATCTGGCTATTGGGGATCGTGCTCTACATCGGGATCGCGGGACTGCCGATCGGGTTCGGCGACATCGTGGGGCCCTGGCTCGGCATGGGCACGCTCAAGATCGGTGGCCTCTTTCCAGAGGTAGGCGGCACCCTGCCCAGCTTCATCGCGGTATTCGTTCTGCACGCTCTCCTCGGCCGACGAGCCGTTCGCCGGACCGTTGTCATGCCTGCGTAGCCCTGAAGTGACTGCCTGGGAGACCATCGAGCTCGCGCGCGCCGACACGGCAGCGGTGGCCCAGCAACTGCGCGCCCATCCTTACGTGGCGGCCGTAGAGTCGGGCCGTTTGCCCCGCGCGGACCTTGCGCGGTTCGCCGGAGAGCAGTGGCACATCATCGCCAGCGATCTGCGGAGTGTGGCTCATCTAGTGACTCGGTTCGGAAACACCCCGGCGCGGTCGTTCTTCCTTGATGTCCTCGCTGGCGAACGGGCGGCGTTCGAAGCCCTCGACCCGCTAGCCGTCGGACTGGGACTGGAACCGGGCGAGCTGCGAAACCTCGACCCTCTTGCTGGAGCGCACGCCTATACCTGCTACATGGCATGGCTGGGTCTCTATGGCTCGGCAGCGGACGTCGCAGCCGCTTACCTCGTCAACTTCCCGGCGTGGGGCGAGAACTGCGGCCGTCTCGGTGCGAGCCTGCAGAGCAGATACGGCCTCAAGGCGGCGCACGTCGCGTTCTTCGATCTGTTCGCGGCGCCCGTGGCAGGCTTCGAGGCAGCCGCCACGGCGGTGATCGAGGCCGATCTCGCCGCCGGCGCCTCTCCCACGGAGGTTCGCCGCGCGGTCCGACTGCTCCAGGCCTACGAGCTCATGTATTGGGACACCCTCTACGAGGCGAGCTTCGGGCGAGTCGAGCCATAGGCCATGATGCGCTTCACCGACGAGCTTCGCACCGCGGCGGACTCTGGCTGGCAGGCGCAAATCGACCACCCCTTCGTTCGCGGCATTGGCGACGGCTCTCTGTCGTTGGACCGGTTCCGCTTCTGGATACGGCAGGACTACCTCTTCCTGATCGAGTACTGCCGCGTGTTTGCGTTCGGCGCAGCGCGGGCGCCGGATCTCCAGACGCTAACGAAGTTCGCGGACCTGCTCGATGCGACCGCTCACGGCGAAATGGAGCTGCACCGCGCATATGCGCGCGAGTTCGGCATCGAACCGTCAGAGCTAGAAGCCGAAACCGCGGCTCCTGCCACGCGCGCTTACACGGATTTCCTGGTCAGAGTCGCCGCGACGGGCGAGTTCGCGGAGATGGCCGCCGCGCTCCTTCCCTGTATGTGGGCCTTCTCCGACATCGGAATGGCCCTGAAGGCGCGTGGCGCGCCGGCCGATCCGCGCTATGCCAGATGGATCGAGATGTACGCCGATCCGGAATTCGCCGCGCTCGCGGACTGGTGTCGGCGTCTGGTCGATGACCTCGCCGAGCAAGCCGGTCCCGGCGCCCGCGCGCGAATGCGCGAGGCGTTTCTGACATCGGTGAAGCACGAGCTGGCCTTCTGGGAGATGGCATGGACCGGCCACCGGTAGCGCTCACCATCGCCGGGTCGGACTCCGGCGGGGGCGCCGGGATTCAGGCTGACCTGAAGGCCTTTGCCGCGCTCGGCGTCCACGGGATGAGCGCGATAACGGCGCTCACGGCTCAGAACACTGTTGGCGTATTCGGCATCGTTGAGATCGATCCCGAGTTCGTCGCGCAGCAGATCGACGCGGTCATCGACGATATCGGCGTCGATGCGACGAAAACGGGGATGCTCGTCAGCGTCCCGATCATCGAAGTCGTGGCGGCCAAGATCGCGGAGCGCTCGCTCCAGCCGCTCGTCGTGGACCCCGTGATGATGGCGAAGGGCGGCGATCCACTCCTGCGGCCGGACGCCATCGAGACGCTCCGTCGTCGTCTTCTTCCGCTGGCAACGGTCGTGACGCCGAATCTTCCCGAGGCAGCGGCGTTATGCGGCCGCTCGGTCGAATCGCTCGAAGGGATGCGGGAGGCTGCCCGGGCGATTCACGCGCTTGGGCCGCGCAACGTGGTGGTGAAGGGCGGCCATCTCAGCGGCGAGCACGAGGCCATCGACATCCTGTTCGACGGAAGCGAGTTCGCAGAGCTCCGCCGGCCACGGTTCGAGACGCCACATACGCACGGGACCGGGTGCACGTTCGCTTCCGCGATCGCGGCTGGATTGGCTCAGGGTCTCACCGTGGCGGCCGCGGTCGATCAGGCGAAGGACCTGGTAACCGAAGCCGTGCGTCATGGGCTGCCGCTCGGCGCCGGGCACGGTCCCGCGCATACCATGGCGATTCTCTACGAGCGCGCGGGGCTCTTGCCACGGCCCAGCCGATAGGTCATCCACGAGGCCGATCTATCCCTTTTGAGGAGGGACCCGGTCGTCGGCGCCACGAGGATCTTCGTGGGACCTGGCCCCACCGTGACGAGCTTCGGCACGCGGCTCTCTGACTGAGGGCTTGCGTCGGCGCGCGTTCCAGGGATGGCGGCGACCTGTGTCGCACGCTCAGCAACGCGTCGCAGGTACCAGGCCGGCAGACGCAGAGCCCCATAAGCGCGCAGCCGGTGGATGGGCACCTGGCCGGCGCGGCCGAGCACCGGATAAACCGTCGTCGTCGCCGAATGGCCACGGAGCTGGATATCCCACGGCGTGCCGACCTCGACGACGTCTTTGGCCCGCTCGTAGGTCTCACGGCTGATGAGGATGTCCCAACCGAACTCTTTGCACAGCTCCTCGATGCGCTGGGCCGTGTTTACGGCGGACGAGATGATCGTGTACTCCATGCGCGCTGGCGATCCGATGTTGCCGACCACCGCTGGACCCGAGTTTGCGCCGATGCCCATGCGGATTGGTGGCAGCCCTTCAGCTTCGGCCTCCTGGCTGAACTCTTCGCAGGCTTCGATCATCTCGATCATGGCGAGCACTGCGCGGCGGGCGTGATCCGGGTACCATTCCGTGGCGCCGAACTTCGCCAGAATCGCATCGCCCATGTACTTGTCGACTTCGCCGTCATACTTGGCGACGGGCGCGACCACGCGCTCGAAATAGCGGTTGAGGAACGCGACGAGGCGCTGCGGCTCCATCCGCTCGGAGATGCCGGTGAAATCTCGGATGTCCGTCTTGAAAACCGTGATCTCCCGACTCTCGCCGCCCAACTTCAGTTGCCCGTTCTGGATGAGCTGATAGACCTTCGGGCTCATGTATTTCTCGATGGCCACGCGTGAACGTTCCTGCTCTCGCGAACTGCCCGCCATCTCGTTGAATGCGACGGTTTGCCGGCGGAAGAGGCCGAGCGGGGAGAAGAGCCATTGGCCGAAGCGACTTGCGCGCGCTTCATGGGCGACCGCCGGCGCGCTCATCTGATGTAAACCCACGCTGGTAACACTCCCTGCGCCGACTCTGCCCTCGGCGGAACGACAGTCGACCGAACAAGCGCTGTTCCTATAATCGGCGGGCTCCGATACGAGTCCATGCGCAGAGTGCCAGGTGTGACCAAGATCGCCATAGGGTGCGACGTACCGGAGCCGCGAGACGAAGGTCGTTCTCTGCTGCCGCCTCGACACGGCCGGACTGGCGCCCGGCAACTCCCCCAGCAGCTCCCCGCCAGATCGGTTCTCGTTTAGACCAGACTCCGGCCACCTGCAAACCTGGGCCAGTGACGCGATTGTGACAGGCATAGGCCGCGCGCCAGGCACAGATGCGCGTTAGCCGGGGCCGCCTCGGCTCTCGAGGTTGAATAGAATTGCCGCCGCAGTCCTCGTTGGTGGCAGCAAATGGCCGAGCAACACGGACTCCCGCTCCCGCTCCCCTCTCTCACCGACAGCGCCGCACAGGCGAAGAGAGCGCGCGGGGGTCGGGCGTTCGAAACGATCATCATGACCGTCCTCACCAGGTTTCTCGAACGAGACGGCATCGTTGTCGTAACGGGAAAGCCCAAAGCGCTCCTGGATGTAATTGAGGACCCAGCGAACGTGGATGAGATAGTTTCCTACACCCGCCTGCCGGTTAAGCGCCGATGCACCCAAACTCAGCTCGAGGATTACCCCGACTCGGACCTCTTCGCGTTGGTTCGGCCTCATCATCCCACGAACCCATGGAGGCTCCTGGCCATAATCAACTGCAAGGTCGACTTCCACTCGAGAGAGACGGAAGCTGCGTTTTGGGGGCTGTCCGTCCGAACGAGCTCGTATATCAAGTACGTCTGCGTCACCGAGGATCGCGACATTTATAGCGTTGGACGAAGCGAGCTAGGGGCGTCGTGCGGGAAGTCGAGGAAGGCTCGGAGACTGTTGGAGAGCTATACGGACAGGTTGTACCTGTGCAAACGGTACTCGGGGATCGGTGATCCAACTTTGGGGACAGACATAGACACGATGCTCCATCAGTTGGACCGGGAAAGGCCTACCACGTATCCGGTATTTGATGACCCATCGGTCCCTCACCACACGGAGTATTGCCACCTCGTTCGTCCAGTGGACGATTTGATCAGCGATCTGCGTCGATGGAAACAAGAGATAGCGGCGGCCGAATGAAAGCGCTATTTGACGCCGCGGAGGCTTGGCACGACAGGTCAACGCTGTATGACGACTATCGGCGCGCGGAAGATCGGTACAACCTGACGGGAGTCCAAGAGTGGCTCGGTCGCCAGTTCTCTTTTGCAGACAACACGCAAGAGGCCGTACACGGCTGGTACATGTTCAAGGAAGGCTTCTCGCATAACCTGGTTGGGCTGTTTATCAACGAATATCTTGTGACTCGGGGTCTCGTCGTCGATCCATTTTCTGGATCAGGAACCACCGCGCTTCACGCTCAGCTCCGTGGCCTGGCAGCACGCGGCGTCGAGGTGAACCCGTTTTTCGCGAGCGTCGGCGCCACGAAGCTTCGCTGGCACGAAGCCGACATTTCCAGCCTCCGCGCCTTGATCGACCGCATTTTCTTGAACGGAAATGGGGTGGATAGCCCCGGGGAGTTGCCCGAGCTCACGAGCTTCAAGCGGCTCTATTCTGAGGAGGTCCTGGCCGAGCTGTTCCGCTTGAAGTCCCGAGTGACGCAAGAGACCGAACCGGGGAGTTTCGCCAGAGACTTCCTACTCTTGGGGTTAACGTCCATCCTGGAGTTAACGAGTAGCGCGTACAAGACAGGAAAGGGCCTCAAATTCCGAAAGAGACGGGAAATCCACTCCATCGATGACGTGCGCCAACGAGTCGCGAACAAATGGGAGCGCATGCTTTGCGACGTAAAAGAAGTGCGAGGGAACCTACAAGCAAAAGGAATCGTCCCCGGCGACGCCTGCATTCTTCGCGGTGATGCCCGAGCGCTACCTCTCGATGATGATTGCGCGGAGCTCATCATCTACTCCCCGCCGTATGCGAATACGTTTGACTACAACGAGGTCTACAAGCTCGAGATGTGGTTTATGGACCACGTGAAGAGCTATGAGGAATGGCGGAAGGTCAAGGAGGCGTCCCTTCGCTCACACGTAAGCCTACGAATCGAGTCTCAAGCCGACGGCGATGAGCTGCTCGAGAAAGCCCTGAGCTTCGTGCAGACAGATACAAGAGGCGAAGTGCAGATGCTACGCGCGTACTTCTCGGACATGGGGCGCGCCCTCGCCGAACAGCGACGAGTGGCAAAGAAGGGCGCGCACGTCGTGATCATCGTCGGGAATTCGTCTTACCGGTGTGTGCCTATCGCTACCGACGTGATTCTCGCTCGCCTCGCAGAGGCTACGGGCTTCAAGGTCGAGTCCATCCGGGTCGGTCGTCGCCTCAATACCAGTTCTCAGCAGATGGCAGTTTATAACGCTCGGGATCCCGAGGCTAAGGCTATGAGGTTCATCCGAGAAAGCGCGGTAGTCCTCCGCCGTTAGCCGAACTCTAGCCTTCGCGGTCGGTGCGATTGCTCACCGCCGCTAAACCACCGAAATCAGGCCGGCCGTCCTTTTGCCCATTCGGCGTGCGCCGGTGGCCGTCACCTGCACGGTGTCCGCCCACGTCAGGCCGTCGCCGCGATAGTCCGAATTGCGGGGCCGCACGCTCGGCTTGACCACGAAGACCGCGTTCTCCTCGACCGTCCGCTCGAGAAGATTGCCGGTGCCTCCGCCGGCGCCGCCCGCGACGATCAGCGGCCAGTCGTCGCCCAGGCCGCGGCCGTGCATCGTGAGCCCGGTCGCGTACTTCTCTGAAGCCCGCGACGCGTTCCGTGCTGCGTCGATCACCTCCTGGAAGGTATGGCCCGGGCTGCATACCTCCATGGCGGCGTCAACGGCATCCATCTGCCACTTGAACATCTCCTGTGCATCGCTCGGAACTGACCCGAGGAACAACGGCTGGTCCTGCTGACCCGTGTAGCCGGCGTAGCGCGCCTCGACCTCGTTCATGATGACGTCGCCGGGCTCCATCACCCGCTCCGTTGCGATTGTCAGGCGCCGAGACACCCGGCCCCATGGGCCTGAGAGCCACGAGAGCATTGTGGGAATCTCGGCGCCATCCGCGATCATCGCCTGGATCATGTTGGCGTAGACGACGCTCTCCTTCACGCCGGGGTGGGCTGTCTCCCGCATCGCCGCAACCATCTTCTCGATGATGTCGACCGACTTCTGGAGAAACTCGATCTCCTCCTGGCTCTTGATGTAGCGGGGATAGCGGCACACGTCGGTGCCGTTCACGATTCGGGCCCTGGGCATGACCTCCCTGATCTTCTCCACGGTGCCCCACGGCACCGTACCCTCCGGCGCTCGCAGGACACCTGTAAGCCCGGTGATCCCGATCGTGAGATCGTCGCGCCCCGCGTCGGCGGCGACCTCCCGGAGGCGCTTGCCGATGGCCTCGCCCCACCGCCAGCCCGTGGTCCGCAGTTCTCGCAACCAGAAAGGCGCCGCGATTCCCCAGTAGAGGTCGTTGATCGCGAAGCCGGTGGGCTCACCCTCCAGCGGGAAAACCACCGCGGCGTCGACGCAGTGGCCGCCGATCTGGGTGAGATACCGGATGTCGCTCTGCCAGTGGTCCCAGTGGCCGGTGTTGTTGGATCCAACGAGCACGTCGATGCCGGCTGTTGCCATCTCCTCGCGGACGGCGCTCCACCGCCGGTCGCGCTCCGCGAGTGAGAACCGAGGGTACGGGTAGGAGAGGTCATTCGCCTGCGGATATTCCTGGTGCCCTAGCTCGCGAAGCTGCGCCATGGGTTCCTCCGTTGTGTCAGTCCGAGCGTGAGCGAGGAATCCGTACCTCGTGGGCGCGGATTCTTTCGTCGGCCGGTGGCCTCCTCAGAATGACAGAATCAGACGTCGTCCAGCTGCAAGAAGGCCCGCGGCCGCCTCCCGAGGCGTCGGCCGCCGGCCCGCGTGACTTCGATGGTGTCACCCCAGACGATCCCCTCGCCGCGGAACTCCGCGTCCTTCTTCCGCACGGTTGGCTTCATGATGAAGGTCTGGCGTTCCTGGAGCTGCATCCTGCCGACCTCCGGTGAGTAGCGGCCCATCAGCAGCGGCCAGTCTTCTCCGAGCCCACGGCCATGGAGCGTGAGGCTCGACTCATAGACGTCCGATTTCTTGCCGACGATCTTTGCGGCCTCCAGCAGCTCGTCGAACGTCGTGCCAGGCTTCATGATCTCGCGCACCGCTTCGAACGCCTCGCCCTGCCAGTTGAACATCTCAATAACGTCTTTCGGGGCCTGCCCGACACACATCGGTTGCACTTGCTGTGCGCAGTAGCCGCCGTAGCGCGACTCGATCTCGTTGAAGATCATGTCGTCTTTTTCGAGGACGCGGGTGGTTGCCTGGAGCAGGCGCTGGGATACACGTCCCCAGGGCCCGCTGAGCCAGGAGAGGAGCGTGGGCATGTCGCCGCCATTGGCCACCTGCTCCCAGAGCATCCAGGCGTAGACCTCGCTCTCGCGGACGCCGGGCCGCGCGGTTCGGTACATCGCGTCCACCGAGCGCTCGATGAGCTCGATGGACTTGTCGAGGAAGACAACCTCTTCGGCGCTCTTCATCATTCGCGCTTCCTGGCAGATCCACGTCCCGTTGACGATCTTCGCCTGCGGCAACAGCTCGCGGATGCGGTCCAGCGTGCCGGATGGCACGATGCCTTCCGGGGCCCGCAGGTGATCGCGGAGGCCGGTAATTGCGATGGTTCCGCGCTCCAGCTTCAGCTCGAGCAGTCGTTCGCCGATCATGTCGCCCCATGCGCGACGCGTCGGTCGGAAATCGCTCATCCAGTCGCGCGCCGCCGGCCCCTCGTAAAACGGGTTGATCGGGAACCCTGTCGGCTCGCCATCCAGCGGGAAGACCAGCGACGCATCTACGTTGTTCCCGCCAATCTGCGAGAGGTACTGCAGATCCCCCTGCCAGTGGTTGTGATGGCCCGTGTGGTAGACGCAGACGAGCGCATCGACACCCTCTGCCGCCATCTTGGCTCGAACGGTCGACCAGCGGCGGTCGCGCTCTGCCAGGGAAAAGCGTGGGACGGGAAGCTCACTGGGCGGCATCATAGGCGTCTTCCTCTCAGATAGGGTTGAAGGACCGAGGGGTACCC
>Ga0184637_10001449_pt1 | contig 16044 bp, 12 predicted proteins | sample PLM3_127_b2_FD_133143 | JGI IMG/M metagenome (GOLD analysis project Ga0184637, IMG submission 133143) | Groundwater sediment microbial communities from an aquifer in East River, Colorado, USA - PLM3_127_b2 | ecosystem: Environmental > Terrestrial > Soil > Riparian zone | place: USA: East River...
CCCGACCCCGCCCGCGCCCGCGCCCGCGACCCCGACCCCGACCGCGGCGCCGAGCTCGACCTCGACCCACCCGGCGCCACCCGTTGAGCCCCCCCCCACGTCCGCGTACTCTCCCGGCCGCCCATGATCGAGAGCACCTTCCGGCTCGCGCCCGGCTTCGGGCCCTCGGTCGAGAAGCGGCTCTGGAGCTCCGGCTGCCGCACCTGGGACGACCTCCACGGATCGCCTGCGGCCGTCCTCTCCGTGGGGCAGGACGCCCGGCTGCGCGACGCCGTCGCTCGTGCGCGCGCGGCGCTCCTGGCCCGCGACGCCGAGGCGCTCGCCGCGATGCTCCCGGTGAACGAGCGCTGGCGCCTCTACCCCGCCTTCGCCGCCGAGAGCGCCTTCCTCGACATCGAGACCGACGGCGACGCGATCACCGCCATCGGCATCCTCGACGCGGACGGCCCGCGCCTGTTCCTCGCCGGGCGCGACCTCGACGACTTCCCTGCGGCGACCGCCGCCTGGAAGCTCCTCGTCACCTTCAACGGGCTCTCGTTCGACGTGCCGGTGCTCCGCCGCGCCTTCCGCGGCTGGCGCCCGCCGCGCGCGCACGTGGATCTCCGGCACCTGTGGGCGCGGCTCGGCCACCGCGGCGGGCTGAAGCTGCTCGAGAAGGAGACCGGCGTCGGCCGTCCCCCCGCGCTCGACGGCCTCTCCGGCCGCGACGCGGTCCGGCTCTGGCGGCTCCACCTCGAGGGCGACACCGCCGCGCTCCGCACGTTCGCGGAGTACAACCTGCTCGACGCGGTGAACCTCCGGACGCTGATGGACCTCGGCTACAACCGGATGATCGAGCGGCTCCGGCTGCCGGCGCACCCGGTCAGGGTCTCGGAGCGCGGCGACGTCCGGTACGACGTGACGAAGCTGCTGCTCGCGCTCTGACTGCGCCGCGGCCCGCTTCCCGCTAAACACGCCGGATGTCCAGCGCGCTGACCGCGTGGGTTCGCCACGCCCGAGACAGGACCGTCGCGCTCGCCGAGGCCATCCCGGAGGGGCAGCTCCTCGGGCCCCGCCTCGCGATCGTCAACCCGCCGCTGTGGGAGCTCGGGCACGTCGCCTGGTTCCAGGAGCGCTGGGTCCTCCGCCACGCCACCGGCGCGCCGTCCGTCCTTCCCGGCGCGGACGCGCTCTACGACTCCGCCGCGGTCGCGCACGAGTCCCGCTGGAGCCTCGCCCTCCCCGAGCTCGCCGCGACGGTCGCCTACCTGCGCGAGGTCGAGCGGCGGGTGCTGGACCTCCTCGCGTCCGGCCAGGCGGATCCCTACTTCGTGCAGCTCGGCGTCCTCCACGAGGACATGCACCTCGAGGCCATGCTCTTCAGCCGCCACACGCTCGCCGAGCCCGAGCCGCGCCTTCCCGGCGCGGAGCCGGTCGACGCGGGCGGGGGAGATCTACCCGGCGACGTCGCCTTGCCGGGAGGGACGTTCCTGGTCGGCGCCACGCCCGACGAGCCGTTCGTCTTCGACAACGAGAAGTGGGCCCACCCGGTGGAGCTCGCGCCGTTCCGGATCGCGCGGGCCCCGGTCACGCAGGCGCGCTTCGCCGAGTTCGTCGACGACGCGGGCTACGCGCGGAAGGCGCTCTGGAGCGAGGCGGGCTGGCGCTGGCGCGAGGCCGGCGGCATCGGCGGGCCCGCCGGCTGGGAGCGCCGTGCCGGCGGCTGGGCACGGCGCACCTTCGACCGGTGGGCGCCCCTCGAGCCGCATCAGCCGATGGTGAACGTGTCGGCGTTCGAGGCCGAGGCGTACTGCCGGTGGGCTGGGCGCCGCCTCCCCACCGAGGCGGAGTGGGAGGCGGCGGCGGCGGGCGAGCCGGGACCCGACGGCCGCCTCTCGGCACGCAAGCGGCGTTTCCCGTGGGGCGACGCGCCGCCCGGCCCGGCGCGGGCGCACGTGGACGCGCGCGCGCTCCACCCCATCGACGTCGGCGCGCTCCCGGCGGGCGACTCGGCGTTCGGGTGCCGGCAGCTGATCGGCAACGTCTGGGAGTGGACCGCGACCGACTTCGCCCCCTACCCCGGCTTCGTCCCCGACCCATACCGCGAGTACTCCGAGCCCTGGTTCGGCACCCACCGCGTCCTGCGCGGCGGCTCCTTCGCGACCCCGGGGCGGCTGCTGCGGAACACCTGGCGCAACTTCTACTGCCCGGATCGCCGCGATCCCTGGGCGGGCTTCCGGACCTGCGCCGCGTGAGGATCCTCCTCGTCACGCCCGCGGCCCGGGGCTCGCGCAAGGGCAACCGCGTGACCGCCCTCCGGTGGGCGGGGCAGCTGCGCGCCCTCGGTCACCGCGTGGCGCTGGCGGAGGCCTGGCGCGGGCAGGAGGCCGACGTCCTCATCGCCGTGCACGCGACGAAGAGCCACGCGAGCATCGCGCGCTGGGCGCGCGAGCGACCGCGCGCGCCGCTCGTCGTCGGCGTCGCGGGGACCGACCTCTATCAGGATCTCCCGTCCTCGCCCGAGGCGCGGCGCTCGCTCGACCTCGCGACGCGCATCACCGTCCTGCAGCCGCTCGGCCTCGACGCGCTCCCCGCCCACGTCCGCCAGAGGGCGCGCGCCATCGTGCAGTCCGCGCACGCGGCCCGCCCCATCCCTCCGCCGCCAGGCGCCTTCCAGGTCTGCCTGCTCGCGCACCTGCGCGCCGTGAAGGACCCCTTCCTCGCCGCCGCGGCGGTCCGGCGGCTGCCTCCTGCGTCGCGGCTGACGGTCGAGCACCTCGGCGCGGCGCTCGACCCCGACGCCGCCGAGCGGGCGCGACGCGCCATGGAGGAGAGCCCGAGGTACCGCTGGCTCGGGGAGGCGCCGCGGGCGCGCGCGCTCGGCGTGCTCGCGGGGAGCCAAGCGCTCCTCGTCACCTCGCGGCTCGAGGGCGGGTGCAACGCCGTCTCGGAGGCGGTCGCGAGCGGCGTGCCGGTGATCTCGACGCGCGTGGACGGTTCGGTCGGCGTCCTCGGGCCGGACTACCCGGGCCTCTTCCCGGCGGGGGACGCCGCCGCGCTGCGCGAGCTCCTCCTGCGCGTGGAGGCGGACGCGGCGTTCCTCGAGCGGCTCCGCGCCGCCGTCCTGCGGCTCCGCCCGCTGGTCCATCCGCACCGCGAGCGCGAGGCCTGGCGCGCGCTGCTCGAGGAGCTCCGGCCCGGCGCCTGAACGTGCTACCGGTCGTGCGCGAGGGCGCGCGCGCCGTTACCTCGCACGGGTCGCCGTCCCGCGCCCGCCCCGCCGCGCGCTCCTCGCCCTCGCGCTCCCATGCTCACGCTCGCCTTCGATCAGCCCCGCGACGCCACCGGCCGCTTCACCAACCTCGACGGCTCGCGGCCCGTCGGGCTCCGGAGCGTGCTCCGCTGGGCGGTCTGGGATCGCTTGACCGGCAAGCGCCGCGTCTCCCCGGACCGCGCCCCCGTTCCGCACGTGAAGTCCGACGTCGCGACGCTCGCGCGCCCGCCCGCGCCCGGCGCGCCGGCGCGCGTGACCTGGCTCGGCCACGCGAGCTTCCTCGTCCAGCTCGACGGCGTCTCGCTCCTCGTCGACCCCGCGCTGCGCGGCGCGATCGTCGGCGGCATCGCCCGGAACGTGCCTCCGGGGCTCGAGCTCGCGGAGCTCCCCGCCATCGACGCGGTGCTCGTCTCGCACAGCCACTACGACCACCTCGACCTCCCCACGCTCCAGGCGGTGAAGGCGCCGGTCGTGGCCGGCCTCGGCCTCGAGCGCTTCTTCCGCGACCGGCAGCTCCTCGCGACCGAGCTCGGCTGGTGGCAGGCGACGCGCGTGGGCGAGGTGACGATCACGTTCGTCCCCGCCCACCACTGGAGCCGCCGCGGCCTCCTCGACACCAACGCCACGCTCTGGGGCGGGTTCGTCATCCAGGGGCGCGCCGCGACCGTGTACCACGCCGGCGACACCGCGCTCTTCGACGGCTTCCGCGAGATCCGCGCCCGCTTCCCGGACATCGACCTCGCGCTCCTCCCGGCGGGCGCGTACGACCCGGGCTGGTTCATGCTGCGCCAGCACATGGACCCCGAGCAGGCCCTCCAGGCGTTCGAGGACGTGGGCGCGCGCGTGCTGGTCCCCATGCACTGGGGCACGTTCAAGCTCGCCGACGAGCCGCTCGACGAGCCGCCCCGCCGGATCGAGGCGGAGCGCCGCCGCCGCGGCCTCTCCCCGGACCGCGTCCGGCTGCTCGCGGTCGGCGAGACGATCGAGGTCCGGGGCGACGCGCCGCGTCCGTGATCCCCATCACACCGGGCCCAACCGGTCGGGCGCGTCTCCGCGCTCGCGCGCGAGTGGCCGCGCCGGGTGATTCACCACCGCGCGCGTTCTGGGTATCCTGTCGGAAGTGGTGATCGGGCGCGCCCGCGGAGCGCGCGGCGAGGAATCCCGGTGCAGCGACGAGTCGACACTCCCCCGGTCGCGGCGCGCGCTTGCGCGGGACGGTGCCTTGCCGCGGCCGCCCTGATCCTGCTCGCGGTCGGGCTCGCTGGCTGCGAGCCGTACGTCGAGGGCAACGGCGTGCTCAGGGAGGAAACGCGAGAGGTGCCCGCGTTCGTGGGGCTCGCCCTGTCGGACGGGATCCAGGCGACCGTGACCGCCGGCGCAGCCCAGCAGCTCGTGAAGGTGAGCGGCGACGAGAACGTGCTCCAATACGTCGACACCGTCGTGGTCGAACGCGCCTCGGTGGGCAGGGTGCTGGAGGTCAAGACCGAGTCGTCCTACCAGTCGCGGAACCCGCTCCGGGTGTCCGTGTCGGTGCCCGCGGTCTCGTACCTGGCGGCCACCGGAGCCTCCCCCGTCACCGTCACCGGCGCGGCCGCGACCGACTTCACCGTCGAGGCGGCCGACGGCTCGCACCTCGTCCTGTCGGGCGGCGGCGGGGCGAACCTCGCGGTGACGCTCGCGGGGGGCCAGCACGGCGGCGCGAGCCTCGACGCGCGCGGCTACCCGGTGGGCGACGCGCAGGTGAGGCTCACCGCCGGCGCGCGTGCGCAGCTCGCCGCCGCCGGGTCGGTCCAGGGCACCGTGGCGGGCGGCAGCGTGCTCGAGAACGTGGGCGAGGGCGCCTGCACGGTGACCGCGGACGAGAGCTCGGCCGTCACCTGCTCGGCCCCGTAGGAGCCCTCCGGCGCGCTCCCCGACGGCAGCGGAGCGCCAGGCGCGCCGCGCCGCCGGCGTCGCCGCCCCTGCGCGGCCCGGATCGACTAGAATCCGCCGCCTCATGAGCGACCCGATCACGCCGGAGGTCGTCAAGCGGCACGGCCTCAGCCCCGAGGAGTACGAGCGCGTGAAGGCGCACCTCGGCCGCGAGCCCAACCTCACCGAGCTGGGCGTCTTCTCGGTGATGTGGAGCGAGCACTGCTCGTACAAGTCCTCGCGCGTCCACCTGAAGACGTTCCCCACGAGCGGGCCGCGCGTCCTCCAGGGGCCCGGCGAGAACGCGGGCGTGGTGGACCTCGGCGACGGCCTCGCCGCCGCGTTCAAGATGGAGAGCCACAACCACCCGAGCTACATCGAGCCGTACCAGGGCGCGGCGACGGGCGTGGGCGGCATCCTCCGCGACGTGTTCACGATGGGCGCGCGGCCGATCGCGTCGCTGAACTCGCTCCGCTTCGGCGACCCGGCGCACCCGAAGACCGCCTACCTGCTCGAGGGCGTCGTCGCCGGCATCGGCGGCTACGGCAACTGCATGGGCGTGCCGACCGTGGGCGGCGAGGTGATGTTCCACCCCTCGTACAACGGCAACTGCCTCGTGAACGCCTTCACGCTCGGCATCCTGCCGGCGGACAAGATCTTCCTCGGCACGGCGGCCGGCGTCGGGAACCCGGTGATGTACGTCGGCGCGAAGACCGGCCGCGACGGCATCCACGGCGCCACCATGGCCTCGGCCGAGTTCGACGCCTCCACCGAGGAGAAGCGCCCCACCGTGCAGGTGGGCGACCCGTTCATGGAGAAGCTGCTGCTCGAGGCGTGCCTCGAGCTCTTCCAGACCGACGCCGTGGTCGGCATCCAGGACATGGGCGCCGCCGGCTTCACCTCGTCGTCGGTGGAGATGGCCGGCCGCGCGGGCAACGGCCTCGACCTCTTCCTCGACCAGGTGCCGCTCCGCGAGGAGGGCATGACGCCGTACGAGATCCTGCTCTCCGAGTCGCAGGAGCGGATGCTGCTCGTGGCGGCCGAGGGCAAGGAGGACGTGGTCCGGCGCATCTGCGAGAAGTGGGACCTCGACGTCGCCGTGGTCGGCCGCGTGACCGCCACCGGCCGCTGGCGCGCCCACCTCCACGGCGAGGTCGTCGCCGACCTGCCGGTGGACCCGCTCACCGAGGGGGCGCCGAAGTACGAGCGGCCGATGCGGCCGCACCCGGCGCTGCCCGCGCTCCACGCCTTCGACCCCGCCACCCTGCCCGAGCCGGCCGACCTCGGCGCCGTGCTGCTCCGGCTGCTCGCCCGGCCCACCATCGCGTCCAAGGAGTGGGTGTACCGCCAGTACGATCACATGGTCCGGCTCGTGGGGGCGGTGCGCCCGGGCGGCGACGCGGCGGTCGTGCGCATCGCGACCGGCGACGAGCGCCACGCGAGGAAGGGGCTCGCGCTCTCGGTCGGCGCGAACGGCCGGTTCTGCTTCCTCGACCCCCGGCTCGGCGCGCAGCACGCGGTGGCCGAGTGTGCGCGCAACATCGCCTGCGTGGGCGGCGAGCCCATCGCGGTCACCGACTGCCTCAACTTCGGCAACCCCGAGAAGCCGGAGATCATGTGGCAGCTCGCCGAGTGCGTGAAGGGCATCGGCGACGCCTGCCGCGCGCTCGGCACGCCCGTCGTCTCCGGGAACGTCTCGCTCTACAACGAGACGGAGGGCCAGGGCATCCTGCCCACCCCCACCATCGGCATGGTCGGCCTGGTGGAGCCCGTCGAGCGGACCTGCACCTCCGCCTTCAAGCAGGCCGGTGACGTCATCGTGCTGGTGGGCCCGCTGCGCGGCGAGGTGGGCGGGAGCGAGTACCTCGCCGCCGAGCACGGCAAGGAGGCGGGCCGCCCCCCCGCGCTCGACCTCGCACTCGAGAAGGCGGTGCAGGAGACGGTGCGCCGGGCGGTGCGCGAGGGGATCCTCTCCTCCGCGCATGACTGCTCCGACGGCGGCCTCGCCGTCGCGCTCGCCGAGTGCTGCATGATGCACGACGCCCCCGCCGGTGGCGCTCCGGCCGCCTGGATCGGCGCGGCGGTGCGCGTTCCGTTCCCCCTCCGGAAGGACTTCATCCTGTTCGGCGAGGACGCGAGCCGGATCGTCGTCTCGCTCGCGGGCGCGGCGCTGCCGCGGCTCGAGGCGCTCGCGAAGGAGTGCGGCGCGCCGATGGTCCAGCTCGGCGCCGTCGGGGGCGACCGGCTCGAGATCCAGGGGGCCCTGTCGGTGCCGGTCGCCGCCCTGGCCCACGCCTGGCGCGACGGCATCCCGAGCGTGCTGCGCCGCGACGTCGGCCACGCAGCCGCCTCGGGCGTGACCGCCGGCTGAGCGGGTTGTTATATCGTCCGCGCTGTCCCCCGGGTCCGGCATGAGCACGGTCGACTACGCCTGCATCTTCGTCCGCGCCTCCGGCGAGCGCCTCGTCACGGCGGAGCGGTTCGTGCTCGGGTTCCCGCAGCTCTTCGCCGACGCGCTCGTGGAGCTCGACCTCGCCTACCGGGTCCCCGCCCGGTTCCTGGTCGCGACGCTCCGGTTCTCGCCCAAGGCGATCCGCTTCGCCCCGGCCGTCCGGGAGCGGCTGGCGTTCTGGGCGGCCCGCGCCGGCGGCCGGGCGAGCCCGATCTCCGCGATGAGCGAGCAGGACCTCGTGGCGTTCCGCGCCAACTTCGACGCCTGCGAGCTGAAGGTGAAGGGCGTCACGCCGGGCAACCTGTTCGAGGCGACGGGCCGGCTGTTCACCGACGCCGGCGCGCCGGCCGGCCGCCGCCGCAGCGTCGCCGACCGCCCCACGCTCGCCATCGACGTCGGCGGCCCGGGCTGGGAGGGCGCGAGCTACCGGGCCGAGGCGCGGGCGCTGTTCATCGCCGCGCCGATCGCGCCGCCCGCCGGCGACGAGCTCGCGGTGGTGGTGCGCGTGCCCGGGAGCGACCGGCTGGTCTCCGGGACCGCCAAGGTGAGCGAGGTCCGCGCGCCGGAGGGGTCCGGCCCAGGGAGGCCCGCGGGCTTCACGCTGGTCGTCGCGGCGACACCGCCTGCGCTCCATGACGCGCTCGCCGCGCACGCGCCCGCGCCCGGCCCGGACGACGGCCGCGCCGCGCCGCGCTTCGCCGTGAAGGCGCCCGTGAAGGTGCTGGCGCTGCCCAGCGGCGAGGCTCCGCCGCCGCCCGCGCGGGCGACCATCGAGTACGCGAGCGACCAGGAGCTCCAGGCCGACTTCGTCGAGAACCTCTCGCAGGGGGGCGCCTTCGTCCGCACGCCCCACCCGCCGCCGCTCGGCACGGCGGTGGTGCTCGAGCTGAAGCTGCCGAACGGCGAGGATCTGCGGGCGGATGCGACGGTGGTCTTCCTGAACGCGAACGGCATGGGCGTGAAGTTCACGCTCGACGCGGAGAACGACGCGGTGCTGTCCGCCGCCATCGCCCAGATCTCCGCCCGCCCGCGCCGCGCGCTCGTCGTGGACGACGACAAGCTCGTCTGCCAGATGCTCGCCGACGCGCTCGGGCAGCGCGGCTTCGAGGTGCTCACCGCCCATGACGGCGACTCGGGCCTGCGGACGCTCTCGGAGGAGCTGCTCGCCCTCGACCTGCTCGTCACCGACGTGCGGATGCCCGGCATGGACGGCGAGCAGTTCGTCCGGACCATCCGCACGGCGGGCGGCGAGACCGAGCTCGCCATCGTGGCCATCACCGCCCGCCTCGACGAGGGGCTCGAGCCTCGCCTCGAGCTCGCCGGCGCCGACGCCGTGCTGGACAAGGCGCTCGGCGTCGAGCTCATCGCCCAGGCCGCCGACGCCGTCCTCGAGCGGAAGCGGATGGCGCGGCAGTGAGCGTGGAGCTCACGGTGCGCAGGTGAGCGACAGCGTGGAGCTGCCCACCACGCTCGCCGCCCCGTCGTCGATCCGGACGGTGAGCCCGTTCAAGTAGTCGACGTCCTCACACGTGTCGTACGTCGGCGCGGTCACGTCGATGGCGCACTCGTTGGGCTCGCACGTGCCTTCCGCCGATACGAGGTACGGGCCGGAGACGGTCACGCCGAGGGGATCGCCGTCGGGGTCGCTGGCGAAGCCGGCGAGCCGCACGACCGCTGTCGCGAAGCGCGTCCCGGTGTGGCAGAGCTCCCGGCCGAGGTCGGGGTCGTACTCGCAGCATCGGGCGCCCTCGCTGCAGGCGGTGGGCGCGGCGATGGGCGTCAGCGTGAGCACGGGGGGATGGTTCACGATGCGCACCGTCGTCGCGCTGCCGGCCTCGGCCATCGCCCACGGGTCCGCCGGCCGGGCGAACACGTCGTGGTCCCCGGCGAAGTTCGCCATCGCCGCCGCCCCGACGTACGGGAGGGAGCACAGGGCCTCTGCCGCTCCGCCGACCACGCGGATGCTCGAGCAGACCGGGTCGCCCGTCGGAGTCCCGAACAGCGGATCGCCGTCCGGATCGGACCAGGCCGAGAGCGGGGCGACGGAGGTGTAGGCCTGGGCCTCGTGATCGAAGGAGTGGCTCACCGAGACGAGCGCGCGCGGCGTGACCAGGGTCGGCGGGCGGTTCCCGACGTCGATCGACCAGGTCTGCTGCACCTGCGCGCCGTTCACGTCCTGGAGCGCGAGCGTGACGGTTCGCTCCAGCCCCTCGCCGCCGATGAGGAACGCCGCGTCCGACGGCTCGCGATAGGGGACCGAGACGGCGTAGGTGATCTCGTCGCCACGGTCCTCGACCGTGAACGTGGCCCCGCCGTCGCCGGAGTGGTTCGCGGTGAGGCTCCTCCCCTCGAGGGGATCGCCGTCGGGATCCGTGACCGTCACCTGCAGCGCGCCGCCCGCCAGGAAGTTCGATCCCACCGCGTCGAACGTGTGGAAGGAGGGCGGCACGTCGGCGGTCATCACCGGCGGCTCGTTCCCGATGCTCACCCGCATCGCGGCCGCGCCGAGCACCCCGGCGGCGTCGCTCGCTTCGACCCAGAACACCCAGTCGCCGGAGATCGCCGCACCGTCCGTCTCGATCGCCACCCTCGGACTCGCGGGGTCGCCGCCCGCCGCGAACGTGACGCGCCGGCTGGTGTCCAGCTCGCGCCCGGGCGGCGGCACCACCGTCCACGCGAGCGACACGCCGGAGCCCGCGTGGATCGTCGCACCGAGTGGCACGGTCCCGTCCTCGGTCGCGGGGCGGCACACCAGGGGCTCGCCCGCGCAGAGGTGGCCCACGGCGACGTCGGCTGCGGCGACGACCACCGGCGCTGCCGACGTCGGGATCACCTCGATCGTCGCCACGCCGGGCGCGCTCGCGGCGCCCATGGCATCGGACGCGACGAGGCGAACCTCGTATCGGCCCGGGCAGCCGAACCGAACCTGGGCGGTGGGGCCGGTCGCCGCGATCTGCGGGGGCGGGCAGGCGGCGTCCTCGGAGCGGGCCGACCAGGCATAGCCGGTGACGGGATCCCCGGGATCCGGGTCGGCGCTCGTGGAGCCGTCGAGCGCGACGAGGGCGAAGGCCTCGGCGCCCCCAGGCGCGATGATCCGCGCGACGGGCGACCGGTTCGCGACGCAGATGCCCGACAGGCAGCGCGCGCCCGACGGGCACGTGTCGCTCGTGTCGCACTGCTTCGCGCCGCTCGAGCCGGAGCAGGCCGCGAGCGTGAGCCCAAGACAACAGATCGATAAGGCGAACGAGGTTCGCGCGATGCCGGCCATCCATTCCTCCCTGCGTGATGCGCGGCTCACCGATGGTAGAGGAGCGCCGCGCCGTTTCAAGCGTGTTCGAGGTGAGCAGCACGCGTACCAGGCGTGCGTCCCCGAAACGACTGGCATTTCCGCCAGGTGAAGGCCGCGCCGCGTCCGAGCCCGTCCGCCCCGCGACCGCGCCTCCCGCGCGAGGAGACTGGAAAGCCGCTCGGGAGTGGGTGCACGCCACTTGCACTCGCCCCGGGAATCTGAACAATCAGTGAGACCCGACCAGCCGGAGGCCGTCTGCACATGGCGTTCTCGCTCACCCTCGTGCTCGCGTTGGCCGCGAGCGCGTCCGGAGATCGGACCCTCCTCTGTCGCCCTCGCGTGGAGGGCGATCCGGCGCTCGCGCGCGCCGAGGCAGTCTCCCGGGCCGCGGCCGGGCGGTCGAAGTTCCTCGACTACGGCGTCCCGTGTCAGGACGCGGCGGAGGCGGCCCGGGCCGCGCGGCGCGCGGGGCTGTCGCACGCGGTGGCCGCGGTCGCGGAGGGACGGGCGGACGGGAGCAGCTACGTGCTCGTCCTCGCGGACGCGCAGACCGAGCAGGAGCGCGCGAAGCGCGCGCTCGACGTGGCGCCCGGGCTCGACGCGGTACGCCCGCTCCGCTCCGCGCTCGACGAGCTCCTCGAGGCGCTACCCCCGAGGCCGGGGCCGAGGCCCGCGCACGTCGCCGCCTGGTCCCTCGCCGGGGCCGGCGCCGCGGCGCTGGCAGCGGGCGCGATCTTCGCATTCCAGGCGCGCGACGCCGCGGATCGCGTCGAGGGCGCGGCCACGCCCGAGGCGTACACCGGCGCGCTGAGCGATCTGAAGGACAGGCGGCGCGCTCGCAACCTCACGCTCGGCGCCGGGGGCGCCGCGCTCGCCGCCGGCCTGACCTGGCGCTTCGCCTTCTAGGGAGAGGAACCCATGCGCCGCGTGCTTGTGTGTCTGCTGCTGCTCCTGGCTGCCGGCTGCGACTCGGTCGACGAGCGCCCGGCCTGCGCGAGGAGCTCCGACTGCCCCGACGGCCAGTACTGCGCCGTGACGGTGGACGGGAACGTGTGCTGGGACGACCCGAGCCCACCCGTCGTGAGCGCGGTGACCCTCACGTGCAACACGACGCCGTGCCTGCGGGACGGCACGCTGCGCGTGGAGGCGACGGTCACCGACGACCACGAGGTGGCCGGGGCGGAGGCGACGCTGGACCTCGATCCGTCGCAGCCGATCACGCTGACGAGGTCCGGGAGCCGGTGGGGCGCGGACGTTCCGCTGCGCGCGTATCCCTTCGAGGCGTTCGAGCGGCCCGTCGTCGCGACGGTCGCCGGGACGGACGGCGCGAGGACCACGAGCGCGGTCGTCTCGAGCGGAGCGGTGCAGGTGACGAGGCTGAGGTGGGTATACACCGCCACGAACGCGCTCACCGCTCCCGCCGTGATGGACGATGGAACGGTGGTGGTGGGGGTCGCGAACACGAGCGACCAGCTGCTCGCGGTCCGGCCGGATGGAACCAAGGCGTGGTCGCTGACGGTGGGGACGGGGCAGATCACGGCGGCGCCGGCGATCGGTGGATCGGGCATCTGGGCAGGAAGCAGCGACAGCCGGCTCTATAGAGCGAACCTCGCGGGGGTGTCGGTGAACGCGGGGTGCGCATCGGGCGGCGCGATAAACCAGGCCTCGGCGCTCCTGCCCGGTACGCCGGAACGGGCCGTCGCCCCATCGCAGGCGAGCGCGCTGGCCGTCTCGGACGGAGCATCGTTCTGCAATCTGACGTCCACGGGGGCTCCGGCCACTGCGGCACCGGCAATCTCCACGACCGGCCAGGTGATGACAGTGGCGGGCTCGGTTGCCCAGAGCTTCACGGTGGGAATCACGGGCGCCCTCGCGCCGAACTGGACGGGCATTCCCCCCGCGCCTGTCCCACCATCGGTCGGCAGCCCCGTGGAGCTCCCGCTCGCCGTCGACGGCGGCGGCGCGGTTTGGAGCGTCGCAACAGGCGGCCAGGTGCATCGGACCACCAGTGAAGCGGACAGTGCGCTCGTGACGACGGTCGCGGGCTCGAAGTCCGGAGCGGTGTTCCTCTCGGACGGGACGGCGGTCATCGGGACCGGAGATGCCAAGCTGACGCGCCCCAACGCCACCGGCTCGGCGTGGCGGGACAGCGCGACGCTCTCGGGGCTCGCGAGCACTCCGCTGGTACTAGCGGCTCCCGAGCCTGCGCTTCTCGTGACCACGTCGACGGGGCAGCTCTTTGCGGTGCGTCAATCCGATGGATCGGTCGCGTGGAGCGCGACGCTTTCGGCGACCAACGCCGCGCTGCAGCCCGCGAACATCTTCACTTCGGGCGGCCAGCCGGCTGGGGAAGTCTTGAGCACCGCGTACGTCTCGGGCGCCGACGGCAAGCTCTACGCCGTCATCGTGGACGGGGAGCTCGACACGACGTCGCCCTGGCCGAAGGCCTTCCACGACCGGCGCAACACCAACAACGCGGGGACGCAGCCGTGATCCGCCGGCTCCTCGCCGCCGTCCTCCTGACCGCGAGCGCGAGCTCGGCCTCCGCCGCCGAGAAGCTCGGCGTCATCGCCATCGCCGACCCGCCGGCCGGTCCCGACGCCGACCTCGCCGAGCTCGCGCACCAGCTCCGCGCCGCCTGCCGCGACCGGATCGGCGGCGTGGAGGACGTGCCGAGCATGCGGGCGCGGCTCCTCGGCCAGACCTCGAACGCGAGCCTGTCCGAGCTCGACCGCGCCTACGGCGGCGCGCTCGCCGTCTACCAGAACGGCGAGTTCGAGAGCGCCATCCGGACGCTGCGCGCCATCGTCGAGGACCTCGAGTCGATCCCCGAAGGCCAGGAAGCGTACATGCAGTGGCAGCGCGCGCTCCTCCGGCTCGCCCACGCGGCCGCCACGATCGGCGTCGAGCACGAGGTCGACAAGGCATTCGACAAGCTCGCGCGTACCGACTCGACGCTCCGCCCGAGCGAGGAGCAGTTCTCGCCCGGGTACCGGCGGCGGTTCGAGGCGATGAAGGCGAAGGTGAAGGCGCTGCCCAAACGCAAGCTGACGGTGCTCGCCGAGGGCGCCGAGGGCGTCGTCTACGTGAACGGGCGCGAGATGGGCGTCGCGCCGCTCTCCATCTCGTTGCCCGCGGGGAAGTACCGGGTCGGCGGCGCCGCGGGGTCGCTGCGCGTGCCGAGCCTCGTCGTCGACCTCGAGAGCGAGGACCGGAACCTCGTCCTCGACTTCGCGCTCGCCGACGCGGTGCGCGTCAACGCCGGTCCCGGGCTCGCGCTCCCGCTGGAGCAGCGCGCGTACGGGATCATCCGGGCGGGCGCCTGGCTCGGCGTGGACAAGCTCATCGTGGCGAGCCGGGTGGAGGAGGGCGGGCCGCAGTTCCTGCTCGGCTCCATCTACGACGTCCGCCGGGGCGCGCTGCTGCGCGAGGGGAGCGTGCGGATGGTGGCGGGGAGCGTCCCCGCCGCGAACCTCGGCGCGCTCGCGGCCTTCCTCCTCACCGGACAGTCCTCTCGCGGCGTCGAGGAACGGACGCGCGAGGCGCCTCGCGAGCAGCGGAAGCGGGTCGCTTCGCGGCCGCCCCCCGCGCCGTCGGTCGCGGAGGTCGAGGCGGAGCCCGCCGCGCCCCTCGCCTCCGCCTCGCCGCAGCGAACGCCCGCCGTCGAGGCGCCGCCGCCAGCGCCGCCAGCGCCGCCTGCGGCGCCGAGCCGCGCGCGAGCGGCGGAGAGCTCCCCGAGCGCTGCCGCGACGGCTCCGCCCGTCGTCCGGCCCGCGCAGCCGCTCGGGGGCATGACACCCGCCGCCGGACCGTCGCTCGCGCTCTCGCTCCCGGACAACCGGGAGGCGCTGCCCGGCCCCGCCCCCGTGCCGCGAAGGGCGTTCGCCTGGAAGCGCCCGACCGCGATCGGCGGCGGTCTCGCGGCGCTCCTCCTCGGCGGCATCGCCCTGCAGCAGGGGCTGTCCGCCTCGGGCGCGCGCGCGGACATGGAGGACATGCTCGACTCGAACAGCGTCGTGAAGGACGGCAACCTGACGCGCTACCGCAGCCTCGAGGCCGACGCGGACGCCGCGTCGCGGAACGCGTACTTCTCCGCCGGCGCGGCGGTCGTGTTCGCGACGGCCGCGGGCGTGCTCGGCTGGCAGGTCTGGGGTCCGGATCACCAGGACCCGACGCGCCTCGCCTTCCACTTCTAGGCGTCACGCCCCACGTGCGGCGCCCTGCGCCGTGGCCGCTCCGGTAAAACGCCCGCTCGGCGTTTCGCCATGGCGGCGACGGCGCGCCGGAGGGCCGATGGATCGCTACGAGAAGACCTTCACGGTCCGCTGGGCCGACTGCGACGCGAACGGCCACATGCGCAACACGGCGTACAGCGAGTACGCGACCGAGGTGCGCATGGCGTACCTCACCGAGAACGGGTTCGGCTTCGAGAAGTTCCTCGAGACGAAGGTCGGGCCGGTGATCCTGCGGGAGGAGATCGACTACCTGCGCGAGCTCCGGATGGGCGCCCGCATCGCCGTGAGCTTCACGTCGCTCGGGCTGTCGCCGGACGGCACGCGCTTCAAGGTCAGCCACGAGCTGGTGCGCGAGGACGGCAAGGTCGCGGCGCGGGTCACCCTGCTCGGCGGATGGATGGACCTCCGCACCCGGCGGCTCGCGCCGCCCCCCGTGGCGCTCGCGGACCTACTCCGCGCCGTCCCGCGCCCCGGGGCGTTCGAGGAGCTCCCGAACGCGGGCGAGCGGCACGGCTGACCGAGGAGAGCACGGCGGCGAGGCCGGCCCCGAGCCGCTCCGCGAGCTCGGGCCCGTACTGGGTGCGGATCGTCTCGCCCTCGCCGCGCGCCATTCGCTCGGGCCGCTCGACATAGCCCACGTAGCCTCCCGCGAGGCCGAGGATCACCGGCTCGCTCCCGAGGCCCGCGCGCCAGCCGGCGGCGACCGCGGCCACCGGCTCGCCCGGCACGGCGAGGAACACGGTCGGACCGATGCGGATGGCCGCGACTCGCGCGGTCGTGGGCATGAGGCCGCCCGCCAGGATGCGCGCTGCCGGGCGAAGGAACGCCGGGATCGCGCCCGGGGCGACCGGGGGAAGCCGCACCTCGGCCTCGGCGAACGCGAGCGCATCGGACGAAGTCGCGG
>Ga0184637_10001450_pt1 | contig 16042 bp, 14 predicted proteins | sample PLM3_127_b2_FD_133143 | JGI IMG/M metagenome (GOLD analysis project Ga0184637, IMG submission 133143) | Groundwater sediment microbial communities from an aquifer in East River, Colorado, USA - PLM3_127_b2 | ecosystem: Environmental > Terrestrial > Soil > Riparian zone | place: USA: East River...
CACCTTACCCGGGCCGCATTCCACGACGTGAGTGACCCCGGCGCCGGCCATGCTGCGCACCACCTCCACCCAGCGCACCGGCTTGCACGCCTGGCGCGCCAGTGCATCCTTGATACGCTGCGGGTCGCTTTCCATCGCCACGTCCACATTATTGACCACCGGGATGCGCGGCGCGTTCACGCCGATCCTGCCCAGGTAGATGGACAGTCTTTCGGCGGCCGGCTTGAGCAGGGAGGCGTGAAACGGCGCGCTCACCGGCAGCATCATCGCGCGCTTGGCGCCTTTTGCTTTTGCCGCCGCCGCGCCGCGCTCCACTGCCGGCTTGTGCCCGGCAATCACGACCTGGCTGGGCGCGTTGAAGTTTACCGGCTCGACCACCTGTCCCTGCGCCGCCTCGCTGCACGCGGTATGGACCATATCGTCTTCCAGGCCGATAATGGCGGCCATTGAGCCTTCGCCTGCCGGCACGTCCTCCTGCATCGCCTGGGCTCGAAAACGCACCAGTGGGAGTGCGTCGCGAAACGCCAGCGCGCCCGAAACCACCAGGGCAGTGTACTCGCCCAGGCTATGGCCGGCGACCAACGCCGGCTCCGCTCCGCCCGCATCGCGCCAGGCGCGGTAGGCCGCATAGCCCGCAGTCAGCATGACAGGCTGAGTGTTGACGGTGGAATCGAGCTCGTCAGCCGGCCCTTCCGCTACCAGTTTCCACAAATCCTGCTTGAGCACGTCGGAGGCTTCGGCAAACACCCCACGCGCGGCTTTCGATTCCGCGAAGGACTGCATCATGCCGACCGACTGGGAACCCTGCCCTGGAAAAACAAATGCAAACTTCATGATGCGTAGGCTGCGGCTGGCGACTGTTGAGCGGTGACTACCATTTGACGAGCACGGCTCCCCATGTAAATCCTCCGCCGACGCCCTCCATCAGCACGCGCTGGCCGGACCGGATGCGTCCGTCGCGCACCGCCTCGTCCAGGGCGAGCGGTATCGAGGCAGCCGAGGTATTGGCGTGGCGGTCCACCGTCACCACCACTTTCTCCATGCTCATGCCCAGCTTCCTGGCCGTGGCCTGGATAATGCGGATGTTGGCTTGATGCGGGACCAGCCAGTCGATGTCGGCTTTTTGCATCCGGTTGGCCGCCAGGCATTCTTTAACGATTTCGTCGAGCACCTTGACCGCGAACTTGAACACCCCTCCCCCGTCCATCTGCAGCAGCGGCCTGCCGTTCACCTTGCCGCCGCAAACCGTCCCCGGCACCGACAGCATGTTCGCATACGAGCCGTCGGCATGCAGGTGGCTGGACAGTATGCCCGGCGCATTGTCGCGCCGGAGCACGACGGCGCCGGCACCGTCACCGAACAGCACGCAGGTGCCGCGGTCGTTCCAGTCGAGAATGCGCGAATAGATCTCGGCGCCGACCACGAGGATGTTGCGGTAACCGCCCGAGCGTATGAACTGATCGGCCGTGGCGATACCGTAGATGAATCCGCTGCAGACCGCCTGCACGTCGAATGCAGGGCAGTTTCGCACGCCGAGCTTGGACTGCAGGATGCACGCCGTGCTCGGGAACACCATGTCGGGCGTGGTGGTGGCGACGATGATGAGATCGAGATCGGCGGGTGCGATGCCGGCCGCCGTCAGCGCCCTGCGGCTGGCCTGCAGCGCCAGGTCGCTGGTTTTCTCCTCGTCGGCAACCACGTGCCGCTGCCGGATGCCGGTGCGCGTGTAGATCCACTCGTCGGTGGTGTCCACCATCCGCTCGAGGTCGCGGTTGAGCAGCACTTTGGCCGGCAGATAGCCGCCGGTGCCGATGATCCGGGAGTAGTGGCTCATGCCGCGCTCTTGTGGATGGCCGCCATGCGCTCGGTGATGTGCGCGAGCACGCCGGTCCGCGCCTCCTCGAGCGCGCGCTGGATGGCGAATTCGAAAGCGAATGCGTCGGCCGATCCATGACTCTTGACCACGATGCCGCGCAGCCCCAACAGGCTGGCCCCATTGTAGCGGCGGTGGTCCACGCGTTTCTTGAAGGCGTTGATCACAGGTAGTGCCACCAGCCCGGCCAGCCGGGTGAGCGCATTACGGCCGAACTCCTCGCGCAGGTAGGTGGCGAGCATTTGCGCCAGGCCCTCGGACGTTTTGAGAGCGACGTTGCCGACGAAGCCGTCGCACACCACCACGTCGGTTGTGCCCTTGTAGATATCGTCGCCCTCGACGTAGCCGTGGAAATTGAGATCGCTGGCGCGCATCAGCTCGGCCGCGCGTTTCACCAGCTCGTTGCCCTTGATGTCCTCTGCCCCGATGTTGAGCAGCCCCACGGTGGGGCGCGACTTGCCCTCGACCGAGCCCACCAGTTCCGAGCACATGATGCCGAATTGCAGCAGGTGCTCGGGTTCGCAGTTGACGTTCGCACCCAGATCGAGAATGTAGGTATGTCCCTTTAACGTGGGCAGCACGGCGGCGATCGCGGGACGGTTGATGCCGGGAAGCATGCCCAGCACGAAACGCGAGATCGCCATCAGCGCTCCCGTGTTGCCCGCGCTGACGCAGGCCGCCGCTTCGCCCTGCTCGACAAGGTTGATCGCGACGCGCATGTACGAATCCTTCTCGCCGCGCATGGCGGACGCGGGTGCCTCGTCCATTTCGACCTCCTGGCTCGCATGCCGGATGCTCACCCGCCCTATCGGCATGGGGTCGTGGCGGGCCATCTGCCGTTCGATCACGTCCTGACGACCCACCAGGAGGAAAGACACGTCCGGGTTGCCGCGGAGCACGCCCAGCGCGGCGGGCACGGTGACGTGCGCGCCGTGATCGCCACCCATGCAGTCGATGGCAATCCTCACATCCATCCGCACCCCCCCTCCCTGGCGCGCGCGATCGCTGCGCGCGCCGGCCCTATTGCAATGGCGGGCAAAACGCCTATTCGCCCCTGGTTTTGACGACCTTCTTGCCGCGGTAATAGCCGTTCGGGCTGATGTGATGCCGCAGGTGCACCTCGCCGGTGGTCGGCTCGAGCGCCAGCGGCGGATTGGAAAGCGAGTCGTGCGAGCGGTGCATGCCTCGCTTCGAGGGGGACTTCTAGTGCTGCGGTACTGCCCTGTCTCACACTCCTTGAGTATCTAATTGCTATTCCGTTTCAGCGCAGCCAGCTTCGCGAATGCCGTAACCTTGGCGTTTCCCGGCGCCGCGTCCGTGCCCTGCCGGCAGGTTCCTTCCTTATGCCGCGGGGCATACGGCAGGCTCAACAAAATCTCGTCCTCTACCAACCTTTCCACGTCGAGGGTCGTGCTGGCCTCGATCCATTCTGCGTCTTCCGCCTCGAGGTCGTCCGCTGCGGCTCCGCTCGGGCTGACCAGCAACAGCGTATTCGAAAGGCGCAGCGGGTAATCGAGCACCCCCAGGCAACGCTGACACTGCAGGTGCAGCACGCCGCTCACGTCGACGCTGAGGGTGGGTCGCTGGCGCGCATCGAGGCCGCCTTTCACCACGAACTCGATCTCGCCGAGGACATCGGCGAGACTGTCCCGCAGCCGCGTCAGTCCCGGCATCGGCAGGTCGCCACGCAGGCTCTGTCCGGTCTGTGCAAACTCCAGACTGTCAATGACAGTCATAGGCCGCGCATGATAGTATTTTTGCACCGTTCTGTCAAAATAATTTCGGCTAAAAAACCAGATTTGGCAGAGACTTAGCAGGATTCCCCGAGCCTTGAATTTCCCCCGCATCGTGCTCGCCTCGACATCGCCGTACCGCCGTGCTTTGTTGGAACGGTTGCGGCTGCCTTTTGCGGTGGCAACACCGGATACGGTTGAAACTGCCCTGCCGGGAGAAGCGGCTCGCGATACCGCCCTGCGGCTTGCGCAGGCCAAGGCTCGGGCGGTAGCGTCGTCCTTTCCCAAGGCGCTGGTCATCGGCAGCGACCAGGTGGCGGAACTCGACGGTGCGCACCTCGGCAAGCCGGGCAACCACGGAAATGCCGTGGCGCAGCTCATGGCGATGCGCGGCAAGAGCGTGCTGTTTCACACCGCGTTAGCGCTGCTTAACACGGCAAGCGGCGCGATGCAGACGGCGGACGTGCCGACCACCGTGCAGTTCCGCCATTACAGCGAACGCGAGATCGAGCGCTATCTCGAGCTGGAGCGGCCCTACGACTGCGCGGGCAGCGCCAAGATCGAAGGGCTCGGCATCGTGCTCGTCGAGCGCGTGACCGGTGATGACCCCAGCGCCTTGACCGGGCTGCCCCTGGTGCAGCTTGCGGCCATGCTGAGGAAGGAAGGCGTGGCCATTGTCTGAGCCGCGGCCGAGCAAGGGAACGCTCTACCTGATCCCGGTCGCTCTGGGCGGAGTGGACGCGGCATCCTGGCTGCCGCCGGCCACGCTTGCCACGGCGCGCGCCTTGCGCACCTTCATAGCCGAGGACGCCAAATCCGCGCGGCGTTTTCTCAAGGCGATCGCCCATCCCGGACCGCTGCGGGAGATAAATATCCATCTCCTGAATGAGCATACGGGAGAGGACCGCCTCGAATCCCTGCTCGCGCCGCTGCTCGCGGGCGTGCATTGCGGACTGATGTCGGAAGCAGGCTGTCCGGCTGTGGCCGACCCCGGCGCCGGGTTGGTGCTGCGCGCGCACGGTGCCGGCATCCAGGTCGAACCGCTGGTCGGCCCCTCTTCCATATTGCTTGCGCTGATGGCGTCCGGCATGAGCGGACAGCGCTTCGCATTCCACGGCTACCTGCCGGTCGAGAACAGCGAGCGAGTACAGAGACTGAAGGCCCTCGAAGCGCAGGCGCGCGGCGTGACCCAGATCTTCATCGAGACGCCCTATCGCAATGCCGTGCTGCTGGACGCGCTGCTCGAACATTGCCGCGGCGATACGCTGCTCTGTATCGCGGCTGACCTTACGCTCCCCACTCAATACGTGGCAACGCACGCGATTTCGGAATGGAGAAAAAACCCGCCGGTGCTCCACCGGCGGCTGGCCGTGTTCCTGCTCTATCGGGAACAGCCCTAAGAGGCCGTTTCATAATGAATGAAACGGCCCCTGATCCCCCCTAGCAGCCGGTCGGGCTTAGGTGTCCGACCGGCTGCTAACATCGTGCGGGCGGTTTTGCATAAGGAGTTTGTCCGGACTAAGCCCGACAAACTCCTAGCGGACCTTCATGCCCTCCAGGACGCCGAATCGCACGAGACCTTCCGCCATCCCCGCACCGAAGCGTTTCGCGAGGCGCTCGGCCACGTTCTCCCGAGGCGTGAAATCCACGATGTCCTCGGCCTTGATCACCTCGCGCGCCACGTATTCGACGCTACCGAGCGCATCAGCAAGGCCGAGTTCGATGCTCTTCTGCCCGACCCACAGCAGGCCGGAGAACATATCGGGCGTCTCCTTCAGCCGCTTGCCGCGGCCGGCCCGCACCACGCCGACGAACTGCTGGTGAATCTGGCCCAGCATCTGCTGGGCGTGCTCTTTTTGCGGCTCGAGCACGGGTGAGAAGGGGTCGAGGAACCCCTTGTTTTCCCCTGCCGCGAGCAGCCGCCGCTCGACACCCAGCTTCTCCATCGTCCCGGTAAAGCCAAAACCGTCCATCAGCACGCCGATCGAGCCGATGATGCTCGCCTTGTCCACGAAGATACGGTCGGCGGCCACGGCGATGTAATAACCGCCGGAAGCACAGATGTCCTCGACCACCGCGTAGAGCGGGATTTCGGGATATTTCGCGCGCAACCGCCGGATCTCGTCGTTGATGTGCCCCGCCTGGACCGGGCTGCCGCCGGGGCTGTTGATGCGCAGGATCACGCCCTGCGTGCGCTTGTCCTTGAATGCGTCCTGCAGCCCGGCGCTGACGTTTTCCGCGCTGGCGTTGCTATTGGGCGCGATGATGCCGTTCACCTCGACCAGCGCGGTGTGCTTGCCGGGGCTGGAATCCTTCTTGCCCATCCAGCCCATGCCGATGAACAGCAGAGCGAACAGGTAGATAAAAGCGAGCAGCTTGAAGAAAATACCCCAGCGCCTCGCCCGGCGCTGCTCATCGACGGCAGCCAGCGCAAGTTTCTCGATCGCCTGGCGCTCCCAGCTTGATCCCTGTGCGCCTGTTTCCGGTTGAGCCATGTTTGCCACCCTCATTTACCAATTCATTTACCGATCTCGGTCAAAATCGCCACGAATACGGTTCGACCCGGGCGACGACACTATTCTAGCTCGTACCAGCCTTGCACGGACGGGCGCGGAATTCAGGCATTCTGCATCAGCCATCTGCGCAAGCCGTCGAAATCGTCCACGCAGGCCACCGGCGCGTAGCCAAGCAAGTCGTCTTTCGCGTGTGCCCCGTAGGCGGCGCCGAGACTGGAAACGCCCGCTGCATGGGCCATTTCCATGTCATGCGTGGTGTCTCCGATCATCAAGGTCTTCTCGCTGTTTACGCCCAACTCTTCCATCAGCGTAAGCAGCATGCCGGGATGCGGCTTGGAATGCCCTTCGTCGGCGCAGCGCGTCGCATGAAAATAGCTTTTGAGGCCGGTGGCGGCGAGCGCCCGGTCCAGGCCGTGGCGGCTCTTGCCCGTCGCCACGGCCAGCAAATGGCCGGAGCCATGAAGCGCCGCCACCATCTCGGCTGCGCCGGGAAACAACGTGGTGCCGGAGTCACGTTCCAGGAAATGAACGCGGTATCGCGCCTGCACATCCGGGTAACGCGCAGGGTCCAGTCCCGGCAGGATATGGGTCATCGCATCGCCAAGCCCCAGGCCGATGACGTAGCGCGCCTGCTCCTCGTTTGGAACGGGAAGGTCCAGGTCGCGGCACGCCGCCTGGAGCGACGCGGCGATCGCCGCCGCCGAGTCCATCAGCGTGCCATCCCAATCGAACACCAGCAACTCAAAACGCCTGGTCACTTATATTCTCCCGCATCGAGCGCGGCTAGAAACGTTTTCAGTGCGGATGGCAGCGGCGCATCGAGCGTCAATGCGGATCCGCTTTGAGGATGGGTAATCACAGCCCTGGATGCATGCAGGAACATCCGCTTCAATCCCCGCCTCGCCAGCTGCTTGTTGAGTGAGAAATCGCCATACTTGTCGTCGCCCGCGACCGGGTAGCCGAGGTGCGCGAGGTGCACGCGGATCTGGTGGGTGCGGCCGGTCTTGAGCTCGGCCTCGAGCAAGCTGAAGCCGTTCCAGCTTCCTTGCAGCCGGAACACGGTGTGGGCGGACTGTCCGTCGCGGCCGACGCTCACGCGGCGCTCGCCTGAAGCGAGCACGTATTTTTGCAGCGGCAGCTTGACGCTTCGTTTCTCCTCCCGCCAGGCGCCTTTCACCAGCACGAGATAGAACTTCTGCACCTGCCCCTCGCGCAGTTGCCCGTGCAGCCCGGTCAGCGCCGAGCGCCGCTTGGCAAGCATCAGCACGCCCGAGGTATCGCGATCGAGCCGGTGGACGAGTTCCAGGAAGCGCGCGTCGGGCCGCTCCAGGCGCAGCTGCTCGATGACCCCGCGGCTCACGCCGCTGCCGCCGTGCACCGCGGTCCCCGCGGGCTTGTCGATCACCAGCAGGGCATCGTCCTCGTAGAGGACATCGGCCTTGAGCCGGGACGCAGGTAGATGCTTCGGCGTCGCCGCGGGTTTCGCGGTGCGCACCGGCGGCAGGCGCAGGCGGTCACCGGCCTGGATCCGGTATTCGGGGCCGATCCGGCCGCTGTTGATGCGCACTTCGCCGCTGCGAAGGATGCGGTAAATATGACTTTTCGGGACCCCTTTCAGCCATTTGGTCAGGTAGTTGTCCAATCGCTGGCCGGCCGCTTCCGGCTCCACTTCATGCCAGGTCGCTGAATCTTTACTTAAGTGTTTCATTTCTATATACTATTCTTTGCACTTCATGTGTTGCCAGCCGGCGTGATGCGAACTGCTCCGCCAGCCGGCTTGCCCGGCGCCGAAACATCACGGCGCAAGTGGACAAGAAATGGACACGCGTGCAAGAAGCGATTCGCAGGCTCCGGCCGCTTGGCTTCAAGGAAAGCCGCGCCGACCGCGAATGCGCCGCAAGGCAGGGTTAATGTCGCTCACCATGCAGAAGTAGCGATACTAGACGAAAACGCGCTCACAACACCAAACGGAATTCCGGGATCCGCGCTTAAGCAGCGGGTCCCCAGGCAAACCGCACGAGACATCAGAACTCCATGTCCATCCTGCTCACGCGACTAATCAGTCGGAGCCGCCTGCCCTAAAGCAGTCGCCGTGGTTTGCCCATCCCGTGTCAGAGCGCGGGAGAAGATAAAAATGAAACGCATGTTGTTTAACGCGACGCAGGCGGAAGAGCTGCGCGTCGCCATCGTTGACGGTCAGAAACTCGTCGACCTCGACATCGAAATCCCCGGCAAGGAACAGCGCAAGAGCAACATCTACAAGGGCGTCATCACCCGCATCGAGCCCAGCCTCGAGGCCGCCTTCGTGGACTACGGGGCCGAGCGCCACGGATTTCTCCCCTTCAAGGAAGTCGCGCGGGCCTACTTCAAACCCGGCGTCGACGTCGGCCGCGCCACCATCAAGGAGGCGCTGAAGGAAGGCCAGGAGCTGATCGTCCAGGTGGACAAGGACGAGCGCGGCAACAAGGGCGCGGCGCTCACCACCTTCATCAGCCTGGCCGGCCGCTATCTGGTGCTGATGCCGAACAACCCGCGCGGTGGCGGCGTATCGCGCCGCGTCGAGGGCGAGGACCGCAACGAGCTGAAGGACGGCATCGATGCGCTCCCTCTGCCGCAGGGCATGAGCGTGATCGGCCGTACTGCGGCGATCGGCCGCGCGGCCGAGGAGCTCAACTGGGACCTGAACTACCTGCTCCAGTTGTGGCGCGCGGTAGAAAGCGCCGCACAGCAGCAGTCCGGCGCGTTCCTGATCTACCAGGAATCGAGCCTGGTGATCCGCGCGATCCGGGACTACTACCACCAGGACATCGGCGAGGTCCTGATCGACACCGAGCCGGTCTACGAGCAGGCGCAGCAGTTCATGAGCCACGTCATGCCGCAGAACGTCAACCGCATCAAGCTCTACCGGGACGACGTGCCGTTGTTTTCGCGCTTCCAGATCGAGCACCAGATCGAATCGGCGTACTCGCGCGGCGTCAACCTGCCCTCGGGCGGCGCGGTCGTGTTCGACCACACCGAGGCTCTGGTCTCGATCGACGTCAATTCCGCCCGCTCCACGCGCGGTTCCGACATCGAGGAAACGGCATTCCGCACCAACCTCGAGGCCGCGGAGGAAATCGCGCGCCAACTGAGGCTGCGCGATCTGGGCGGGCTGATCGTGATCGACTTCATCGACATGGAAAGCGGGCGCAACCAGCGCGAGGTGGAAAACTGCCTGCGCGACTCGATGCGCTACGACCGTGCGCGCGTGCAGATGGGCAAGATCTCGCGCTTCGGCCTGATGGAGCTGTCGCGCCAGCGGCTGCGCCCCTCGCTCGGCGAGACCGCGCACAACCCCTGCCCGCGCTGCCACGGCACCGGCCATATCCGGGGCACCGAATCCACCGCGCTGCACATCCTGCGTATCATCCAGGAAGAAGCGATGAAGGAGAACACCGGCGCGATCAACGCGCAGGTGCCGGTGGATGTCGCGACCTTCCTGTTGAACGAGAAGCGCATGGACCTGCAGTCGATCGAGACGCGCCACCGGGTCTCGGTCATGCTGATTCCCAACGTGCGCCTCGAGACACCGAACTACACCGTGACGCGCATGCGCCACGACGACCTCAACAAGACCGAGCCGCTGCCGGCCAGCTACAACCTGGTGGAAGCGCCCGCGGAAGAGGAAGCCAAGACGCAAGCCAAGACGGCCGAAGCCGCCCCCCCGCGCCAGGAAGCCGCGGTCAGGGCCATCACGCCCCAACAGCCGGCTCCGGTGCCGGTGGCGCGTGAAGCGCGGCCCGAGCCATCGCGCCAGCCCTCCCCCGCCGCAACGGAAGAAGTTTCCATCATCGGCAAGATTTTCGGCTTCTTCAAGCGCAAACCGGCCGCGGCAGCGCCTGCCGCCAATCCGGTACGTCCGGCCCAGGACCGCAGCGGCCCGCGCCGCGGCCGTCATGAGCGCGGCGAGCGCGAAGGCGGACGACGCGACCAGCAGGACCGTGGAACGCAGCAGGGCGGCCAGCGTCATCGGCAGGACCAGGACAGGCAACGCGACGGCGGCAGGCACCGCCAGGATCAGGATCGCCAGCAGCGTCACGGCGAGCGGCGCCCCAAGGATCCACGCCGGCAGGACAACAACCAGGGACAGCGTCAGCCGCACTCCCAGCAACCTCAACGGAATCCCGTGCCGTCCGAGGCCGGCAGGCCTGCCCAGGGTCAGCAGCCTCCTCGCGAGCAGGGCGAGCAGCAGCGCGAAGGCCAAGGCCGCGGCAGAAGGCGCCGCCGGGGGGGACGCGACCGTCACGAGCAGCGGCCAATGGACGGTGGCAGCCAGCCTGCGCGCGACCAGCAGCCGCAGGGTGAGCCGCAACGAGAATTCCAGCGAGAACCCCAGCGCGAACCTCGCGGAGCGGACAGTACGGCGGCCGAACACCATGCGCCGGTCGCGGATTCCGCCGTCGCCCAGCTTGTCCCGTTGACGGTGGCTGCGATGCCCGCCAGCACGCCCCACCTGGAATCGCCTGCACGCGCTTCGATCGAGGCGGATCAACTGCGGGAATTCCAGTTGCGCGAGGCAGCGGCGCCCGCAGCGACTTCTCCAGCGGCCCCTGCTCCGGCTCCCAGCTACGTGCCGGCGGCACCGGTCAAGATCGAGTGGCCGTCGGACCTCCAGCAAGTCGAGTCCGATCCCGACAAGATTCAGGCCGTGGAACAACAGGCGCCGCGGGAACAGGCAACCCCGCGTCCGAAGCGGGTGCGCCAGCCCTTGCCGCAGGTCAATGACGAGCCGCTGGTTCAAATCGAGACCGACAAGTCCGGAGTGGAAACGGCGGGCGCGGGAGAAAAAGAGCCCGCCCTGCCCGGCTAGTTAATCACCCCTTCCCCATCAGGGGGAAGGCTGGGATGGGGGTGGTTTGTCTTAGCGGCAATTTGCTCGCGCAGGTGCTCGAGCAGGCCGCGCGAGGCCTGCTCCACCATGTCCAGCACCTGCTCGAAGCTCTGCGCGCCGCCGTAATAAGGGTCGGGCACCTCCCGCAGGACGGGATCGCCGGCGAATTCCATGAAGAGCTTCAGTTTATGCGCGTGCTGTGGCGGGCATAGCCTCTCGAGCAACTGCCGGTTGGCTTCGTCCATCGCCAGCACGTAATCGAACTCGCTGAAGTCGCGCGGGCTCACCTGGCGGCCGCGCAGCGAACTGAGATCGTATCCGCGACGGGCAGCTGCTTCCTGCGCCCGGGGGTCGGGCGGCTCACCGATGTGATAGTCGTGCGTTCCAGCCGAATCGCTCAGCACGCGTCCAGCCAGCTCTGCCTCTTTCACAAAGTGCTTGAACACGCCTTCTGCCGTCGGTGAGCGGCAGATATTGCCCGTGCACACGAACAGTACTTTGATCGACAGCGTCGCCATCTAAATAATACTAATTCAGATTCCGCCCTGAAGGGCGTGTAACTTTCTTTGCTCCCCCAAGTGAAGTTAAATCCGGACGCGAAGCACCGGTTTAACTCCGCGTGTTCGAACGGACGCAACTACCGCCGTTCAACACGCGGCCGGGTCCCATCACTCATCACCCATCACCCATCACCGGGGGTCAGGCGCTGCTCGGCGGCGAACAGGGGCTCCATGAACCACCTCGGATCAAATATCAATGCGTTGAGTGGGTCCGATCCGGACTTGCCGTCTAGTTGAATAACTCGTTGCATGTATTGCAGAAATGATTTCCCGGCTTTGGGCCGTTGGCTATCAGCTTGAATTTCGTGGTTGCGGCAGCGATATTAATCGTGCGCCCGACAATGCCACACTGCACGTCGGCTGTATCCTCTGACCTACAACGAGAGCACGCCGGGAGTGGAGCCTGCTCGAATTCGAGTATTGTTTCCACAATACCAGGATATCCCGTCTCCATGCGATCTAAAGTTTCTTTGTCGACCTTCAGCATCACATCCTGCCTTTCACGGAACGAATGAGCGCGTTGCGGAAGTCGGGCTTGGACGCGCGGAGGTATTTCGATCGGGCGGGAGCTATAGGGTAGGAGACAAACACCTTTGCGTTGTGGTCAAGATGGCGCAGAATGATGCCTTCGTCCTCACCGCATACCTCGTCGGTAAACCGGCGGGAGGAAAGCAGCTGTGGCCGAAAAGCGGGTAAAGATCTGGTTCGACAAGGAAGGCGATTACCTCGAAGTCATGTTCGAGCGGCGCGCCGGTTTCTTTCGCGAGACCGCCAACCCTCATGTCATGGAGAAGGTGGACGAGAAAGACAACGTGCTCGGCTTCTCGGTCATGAGGGTGAGCGCGCTGCACGATGCGCCCCTCGAAGTCGCCCTATAGCGCAGCAATCGGTATGACGATCACCAAACAGACCATCTCCGACAAGATCGCGGCCTACCTGCACCACGACATTACGCAGGCGCAACTGGTGGATTGGGCCGAGCATGGCGTAGGGGTCAGACTCGCAAAGGTTTAGATTTTGGGGCCCCTGAGAGCCGCCGAGCAGCGCAGACCGGCCCGGGGTTTCGGTCGAGCACTGGGCGAGCCTAGTTTTCTCTCGCAACACCGTAGACACCACACGCCCAAAGCGTGATTAACACGATGACCTGGCGCGAGTTGCGCAGGCCGCCGGGCCGGTCGAGCAGCACAGGGGACCGCACGAGCTTGCGAGGTCGCGGCGGCGAACCGGGGCGCCCTTCTTCTTTGGTTACTTTCTTCTTGGGCGAGCAAGAAGAAAGTGACCGGCACCCGGGGCCGCCCCCCGGCCATGCGCGACGCAGTCGCGTTTGATTTGAAACGCTGGCAAGCAGGTAATCCTTCCACCACCCCGCTCGCTGCGCGAGCACCCCGCCCGGCCTGCCGCGCTGCATCGCGTCAGGCGTTCGCCGGCACGAACGTGCGCAGGCATGTTTGCTCCCACCACCCCGGCGCTGCGCGCCACCCCTCCTCCGGCAGGAGGGGAGTAACCCGGCTCACCCTCGGGCAGGAGGGGAACTCCCACCACCCCGTCACTTCGTGACACCCCTCCTCGGTCAGGAGGGGAACTGACGATTCACGCTGCCTCAAGAAACAGGCGCTGCTTCAGCGCCCTAAGCCGGTCCCGCAACTGGGCGGCGCGCTCGAATTCGAGGTTACGCGCGGCGTCCAGCATGTCCTTTTCCACCTGCTTGACCTCGCGGGTGAGCGCCTTCTCGTCCATCGAATCGTAGCGTTCCTGGGCCTGTGCCGCCTTAAGCTGGCTGCGCGCCTCGTCGTGATCGTACACGCCTTCGATCATGTCCTTGATGCGCTTCGAGACGCCTTTGGGCGTGATGCCGTGCGCCTCGTTATGGGCGACCTGCTTCCGGCGGCGGCGTTCGGTCTCGCCGATGGCGCGGCTCATGGAATCGGTTACGCGGTCCGCGTAGAGAATGGCGGCACCATTGATATGACGCGCCGCCCGCCCGATGGTCTGGATCAGCGAGCGCTCCGAGCGCAGGAACCCCTCCTTGTCGGCGTCGAGAATCGCCACCAACGAGACCTCGGGCAGGTCCAGCCCTTCGCGCAGCAGGTTGATGCCGACCAGCACGTCGAACTGCCCCAGGCGCAGGTCGCGGATGATCTCGACGCGTTCAACGGTTTCGATGTCGGAATGGAGGTAGCGCACCTTCGCACCATGCTCGCTGAGATAGTCGGTCAGGTCTTCGGCCATGCGCTTGGTCAGGGTGGTCACGAGCACGCGCTCGTTTACCTTCACCCGCTCGTTGATCTCGGACAACAGGTCGTCCACCTGCGTCGTGGCGGGCCGCACCTCCACGGCCGGGTCGACCAGCCCGGTGGGGCGCACCACCTGCTCCACCACCTGCGCCTGGTGCGTCCGCTCGTACTCGGCCGGGGTCGCGGACACGAAGATCGTGCGCCGCGCCACCTTCTCGAATTCGTCGAACCGCAGTGGCCGGTTGTCGAGCGCCGAAGGCAGCCGGAAGCCATAGTCGACCAGGTTCTCCTTGCGCGAGCGGTCGCCGCGGTACATTCCGCCCAGTTGCGGGACGGTGACATGGCTCTCGTCCAGGATCATCAGTGCATTGTGCGGCAGGTAGTCGATCAGCGTCGGCGGCGGCTCGCCCGGCTGGCGCCCGGAAAGGTGCCGCGAATAATTCTCGATGCCCTTGCAGAAGCCCATCTCGGCGAGCATCTCGAGGTCGAAACGGGTGCGCTGCTCGATGCGCTGGGCCTCGACCAGCTTGTTCTGCATCTGAAACCAGTCGATGCGCCCGCGCAGTTCCTCCTTGATTGCCTCGATCGCCCGCAACACGGTCGCACGCGGCGTCACGTAGTGGCTGGAGGGGTAGACGGTGAAGCGCGGCACGCGCTGCAGCACGTGCCCGGTCAGCGGGTCGAACAGGTGGATGGACTCGACCTCGTCGTCGAACAGGGTCAGGCGCACGGCGGTTTCGGAGTTCTCCGCCGGGAAGATGTCGAGCACCTCGCCGCGCACCCGGAACACGCCGCGCCGGAATTCGAGCTCGTTGCGCTCGTATTGCATCGTGGCCAGGCGCCGGATGGCGTCGCGCTGGGGCAGCTTCTCCCGCTCCCGCAGGTGCAGGATCATGCTGTGGTAATCGACCGGGTCGCCGATGCCGTAGATCGCCGAGACGGTGCAGACGATGATGGTGTCACGGCGCTCGAGCAGCGACTTGGTGGCCGATAGCCGCATCTGCTCGATGTGCTCGTTGATGCTGGAATCCTTCTCGATAAAGAGGTCCTTCGAGGGCACGTAGGCTTCCGGCTGGTAATAGTCGTAGTACGAGACGAAGTACTCGACCGCGTTTTCCGGGAAGAACTCGCGCATCTCGGAATAGAGTTGCGCGGCGAGCGTCTTGTTCGGCGCCATGATCAGCGCCGGGCAGCCGAGCCGCGCGATGACGTGCGCCATGGTGTAGGTCTTGCCCGAGCCGGTCACCCCGAGCAGGGTCTGGTAAGCCAGCCCGTCGCGCACGCCGGCGGTGATCTTGTCGATGGCCTCGGGCTGATCACCCGCCGGGGGAAACAGCGGGTTCAGCCGGTACGGGCTGTCGGGAAAGGTAACGAATACCGGCGCGTCGCGCGGCTCTGCCTTGGGGGGCGTGGGTCGATTCATCGCCTGAGTGGAATTCGCAGCCGAACGTTGGATTTTCCCACAGCGCTAGGAGTTTGTCGGGCTTAGACCGGACAAACTCCTAATGCAAAACCGCCCGCACGATAACGGGAGTCAATTCCAGTTACGTCCCGGCGCGGCTACAGGTAAAATACAGCCTGTCGGACTTGGTGTCATGAACGGTCGGTGTGAACGCATGGGTAGTCGCTCCTGGTCATGGCCGAGCCGACAGGCTGAAATGAGGTACTTATTATTGGCGCGGATCCTTCATTCAGGCACGTTGCATGCAGTGCATTCGCTTCACGTTGCGGGCGAGGCACACCCAATCCCCTTCGACCTGCTGTCCAATTTAGCAGCTTGTCGGAGCGATAGTCCGACAAGCTGCTTCACCCACCCGAAAAAATGAGCCAGTCCCTGCTCGCCGGCATCGAAATGGCGCCGCGCGACCCCATCCTGGGCGTCACCGAAGCGTATAACGCCGACACCAACCCCAACAAAGTGAACCTGGGTGTCGGGGTCTACTACGACGACAACGGCAAGGTGCCCGTTCTCGAATGCGTCCGGCGCGTCGAGCAGCAGCTCGCCGAGAGCCCCCTGCCGCGCAATTACCTGCCGATAGACGGCATCCAGGCCTACGACCGCGCGGTTCAGGAGCTGATTTTCGGCAAGGACTTCCCTGCGCTCCGCGAGCAGCGCGTGGTGACGGTCCAGACGCTGGGCGGCACCGGCGCGCTCAAGGTCGGCGGTGACCTGCTGCGCCGGATCAATCCCGGCGCAGGGCTCTGGATCAGCGATCCCAGCTGGGAGAACCACCAGGCGGTGTTCGAGTACGCCGG
>Ga0184637_10001451_pt1 | contig 16039 bp, 18 predicted proteins | sample PLM3_127_b2_FD_133143 | JGI IMG/M metagenome (GOLD analysis project Ga0184637, IMG submission 133143) | Groundwater sediment microbial communities from an aquifer in East River, Colorado, USA - PLM3_127_b2 | ecosystem: Environmental > Terrestrial > Soil > Riparian zone | place: USA: East River...
CCGTACAGAACTGGTATGACGTCTGGTTTCCTGAGCTGGCGCCGAGCGCGCAGGCGGTCAAGCTGGGCCGGGCTGCTGCGACCGAACGGCAGTGGGCGGCCTTCGTGAAGAGGTATCGCGCGGAGATGGCGGCTCCGGACAAGATCCGGATCCTCGATCTGCTCGCTGCAATGTCACGCCAGTCAAACTTCTCGGTGGGTTGCTTCTGCGCAGAGGAATCCCGTTGCCATCGATCGGTGCTGCGTGCGCTTCTTGAGGAGCGCGGCGCCGAGGTATCCTGATTTGGGAGTCGAGCATGGATCCGCTGACGGATGTCCGCCAGATCTCGAGCATCGCGTATGGCATCATCGAGTCGAAGTCCCTGTTGGGCGGCGCGGATAGCATGAACGCTCTCAACATTCGCAACGCTACGCCGCCCGATGTGCCCGTACTCGCCTGCCTCATCGCGGGCTTTCGCGACCATCTGAATGCCAAGGTTCCCACCGACTCCGACATCCGAGCGCATCTTCCGCGAGCCCTCGACGATCCCGGTATCGAGTTCGGCTGCGCTTGGCTCCGTGGTGAAGCAGTGGGCTACACGCAAACTCGATTCCTTACATCCGTGTGGGCGGCTGGGCTGGAGGCTCACCTCGAAGACCTCTTCGTTGTCCCCGCCGCTCGTCGCCAATCAATCGGACGCTGTCTTCTTCGCCACGCTCTGGCGCGCGCCGAAGCCCGAGGTGCGCATATGTTCAGCCTCAACACGAATGAGCAGAACGAGTCGGCCCACTCACTCTACCGTTCCGAGGGCTTGGCTCCGGTGTCGCACGCCCTCTACCCCGGCGGCCGCGAAGTCCTTTGGAGCCGGAGCCTTGACGTAGGCGCGACGTGAAAATCCTGCTTGGAGCCTCCATCGCGATCGTCCTGGGCGTGTTGATCTTCTTCGTCTGGCCCTCGCCGATCGACGGGCGCGCGTTCTACTCCGGCCCGATGCCCGAGCTCACGGGGCACTTCGCGCCGAACCGCCTCCTCGAAGCCTGCCGGCGCATCTCGGTGGGCGAGATCGTCCACGCGGACAAGCTTCTGGTCGACGAGGTGGGACGCGTCTACGCCGGAGACGAGACTGGGCGGATCCTCCGTCTCGTCCCCGACGACCGCGGCGGCTTTTCCCTCGAGGTCTACGCGGAGCCCGGCGGACGGCCGATGGAGCTCGACTTCGACCCGGAAGGGAATCTGGTGGGCGCTGACCTTCACGGGTCCCATTTTCTGATCGATGGCAACCGCGGGAGCCGCAGGCTCCAAACCCTGGACGGGCTGCCGTCCGGCACCGCTGGCGTGGCCGTCGCGCGCGACGGCGTCGTCTACTATGGAGCCCACACCGAGCGGTACTCGGACTCCGATCAGGTCGAGGCCTTCCTGAGCATGCTCGCGGCAGAGCCGAGCAGTGAGCTGCGGGCCTTCGATCCGAGGACGGGCGAGGTGAGAACGCTGGTCGGCGATCTTCTCCTTCCGGTCGGGGTCGAGCTGTCGGCGAACGAGGACTTCGTGGCGGTGGCCGAGTTCTTCGCCTACCGCGTGACACGGTACTGGCTCTCAGGACCGAGAGCGGGCACCTCGGACCGCTTGATCGAGAACCTACCCGGTGTGGTGGATGGTCTCGCCTCGGACGGGCGCGGCACCTTCTACCTCACGCTGCCAGCGTACCGGACCCCCGCGCTCGACTGGATGCAGCAGCACCCCTGGGTGAAGGAGCAGTTGGCCAAGCTGCTTCCGCTTCTGCTGAGGCTTGGGCTAGGTCCGGGCGCCACGCCGGGAGTGGTGCTCGCGCTGGACGAATCCGGGCGGATCCTGCGTTCCTTCCAGGATCCGGACGGCGCGCTGGTGTCCAGCGTCACGGCCGCGGAGTATCACGCGGGCGATCTCTATCTTTCCTCCATCGCCGGTGACTGGATCGCGCGCTGTCCCATCGAGCCGTGATCGCTACCGGCTCGACGTCACAATCTGCTAGATCAACCACTGGAACGGTGGGCGCGGGGCCGTTCGCGCCGCAAGTCGCCGCCCAAGAACTGTTGCGCGGCATGACGGAGGGAGGGGGTTGCAGGCTCCATGGTAGTGTCTGCCGTCGGAACCTGGGTGCAGCGGGGGGCCACAGGAGAAGAGGAGGGTTCCATGCATCGCCTCATCGCCGGTGGAGCGGTCGTCCTGATTCTCCTGCTCTCGATCGACGCAGCCGCGTGCCGGGCCGACAGCGACTGCCCGGGCGGCAGTCGATGCGTCAAGACCTTTGGCGAACGGGAATGGGTCTGCGAGAGGGGTGTCACGCCCATCGAAGGGGAACCGGGACGCCACGTCGGTGACCCTGGCCGTCCGAAGGGCACCGAGGGGCAGCGCTGCGAGTTCGGCGGCGATTGCGTCGAGGGTCTCTATTGCATGGAAGCAGGCAACTCGGGCGTGCGGGTCTGCAGGCACTATTAGGCGGTTTGCCCGATCGATGGCCACGTAACACTCAAACTGCGAGTCCCTCAACGCCGGTCGACGTCCTCATCGAGCACGGGCTTGAGGTCGAGAATCGGCGTCCCGTTCAGCGCCTCCAGATGCCGCACCTGCACGCGGCAGCCGTCGACGGCGATGATCTCCGTCCGGTGCAGGCCGAGGGGATTAGGGCGATGAGGAGAGCGGGTGCTGAAGACGCCCTCCTCCGCTCGGCCGGGGTCCCCGCGCGGGTGGACGCTCAGGACGTCGCGGCGAGCCCGGTCGAGCCAGGTGAGGATGATGACCTCGTCCCCGCGGCGAAGGCTTCGGAGCCCCTCGAACATAGTCGGCTCGAAGACCAGCCGGGCCGCGGGCGCGCCCTCGTCGGCCTGCCGCGGGGCCTGTGCAGGATCGGTCAGCGGCGACTCGACTCGCCCGATGGCCCTCACTTCGAAGCTGGTCACACCGATCCCCCATCGCCGGTGGTCTCTCGCTCTCGCAGGCTCAAAGGTACTTGCTCTCGATCTCCGCGAAGAAGGCCCCGGACAGCAGGAGGAAGTCCTTGCGACTGAGCCTGATCTCGTCTCCGACCTGGTACTTCAGCACGCTCGTGGAACTTGGCCCGCCAGCGGAAGGTCGTGGACGCCTTCCTCGCCGCGTCGCGCCGGGGCGACTTTCAGGCGCTCCTCGCGCTGCTCGACCCCGACGTCGTGCTTCGCGCCGACGGCGCTACCGTGCGCGCTGGGGCGGAGCCGGAGGTCCGCGGTGCGAAGGCCGTGGCCGAGACCTTCTCCGGGCGGGCGCGGGCCGCGCGGCCGGCGCTTGTCGACGGGGCCGTGGGACTGGTGTGGGCTCCGGGCGGAGTGCCGCGGGTCGTCTTCGGCATCACGAGCGCGGGCGGGAAGATCGTCGCAATCGATCTCATGGCCGACCCCGAGCGCCTTGGCCGGCTCGAGCTCGTGCTCTTTGACGAATGACCGAGCCCGGTGGTGCTGCGCCCATCACGACCTGCCGGCGCACGTCGTGTCGATTTCGACTGTTTCCAGACGACTAAAGGAATGGCGGCCCCCGATCAGGAGTCGAAGATGTCGCTGAAGCTCTATGCCCACCCGTTTTCTTCTTACTGCCAAAAGGTGCTGATCGCGCTTTACGAGAACGACACCCCGTTCGAGCTCCGCATGCTCGCGCCGGGCGACGAGCGGGCGGCGGCCGAGCACGAGGCCCTGTGGCCGCTCAAGCGTATGCCCGTGCTCGTGGACGGCGGTTGCACGCTGGTAGAAGCGAGCATCATCATCGAACATCTCGGTCTCCATCATCCCGGGCCCGTGCAGCTGATTCCCGAGGATCCGCGCGCCGCGCTCGAGGTGCGGATGATGGACCGGTTCTTCGACAACTACATCATGACGCCGATGCAGAAGATCGTGATCGACAGCACCCACGCAGCAGAGCACCGCGACCGCCAGGGCGTCGCTGGAGCACGGGAGCTGCTCGATACTGCCTACCGCTGGCTCGACGACGCGATGGCGGGGCGCGAGTGGGCGGCGCGCGACACCTTCAGCCTCGCCGATTGCGCTGCTGCACCCGCGCTGTTTTACGCCGACTGGGCGCACGCGGTGGGCAAGGCATTCTCGAACGTCCATGCCTATCGGCGACGGCTGCTCGCCCGGCCTTCCTTTGCAAGGGCGGTGGACGAGGCGCGGCCATATCGCCCACTCTTCCCGCTCGGTGCGCCGGACCGTGACTGACCCTATGGAGCCCTACGACGACGACCTCCGCAGGTTTGAAGCGGACGGCGCCGCGATGCTCCCGGTCACAAATGATCAGGGCTACGTCGAACACGACGGTGCTCAGATCTGGTACGCCACTCATGGGACCGGCTCGCCCGTGATCCTGCTCCATGGCGGCCTCGGCCATGGTGGCAATTGGGGTCATCAGGTCCCGGCGCTGGTCAGAAGCGGCTATCGTGCGGTTCTGATCGACAGCCGTGGCCACGGCCGCAGCACGCGCGACGCGCGACCGTTCACGTATGAGCTGATGGCATCCGACGTTTCAGCGGTGATGGATGCATTGCACCTCGAAAAGGCCGCCCTGGTCGGCTGGAGCGACGGCGCGGTCATCGCATTGATCCTCGCCATGAAGGCTCCCGCGCGCGTTGCGGGCGTGTTCTTCTTTGGCTGCAACATGGACCCGAGCGGCGTAAAGCAGATTACGGAACCCAATCCGATCCTCGACCGGTGTCTGGGCCGACACGCGAAGGACTACGCCCGGCTATCGGCCACGCCGGACCAATTCAAGTCATTCGCCGAAGCGGTCGGCCTGATGATGAAAACGCAACCCAATTATTCGGCGCGCGATTTGGCTCAGATCAGCGTGCCCGTCGTGATCGTACATAGCGAGCATGACGAATTCATCAGGCGCGAACACGCCGAATATCTCGCTCGGAGCATTCCGAATGCGGAATTGGTCAATCTAAACGGTGTCAGCCATTTCGCACCGCTGCAGAGGCCCGAGCAATTCAACGTCGCAATGCTTGCATTTCTCCGCGCGAGTTCCGGAGGTAAGACATGATCATCGTGTCCGGAAGGATCTATGTGCGCCCTGGGGCTCGGCAGGGACGGGCCAGATCAAGACTTGAGGTCCGCATCCTGCGCGCCAATGTCTTCAGGCACGTGATTGCGTCCACCAGTCCCGCGTAGCCAGGCCGTGAAGCTGGTGATCGACTTTGGGGAAACGCCTCGGCACAGGTCTTCCCCATGAACCGGTTGCTCAAGGCGGGGTCGCAAGGTCGTGCCGAGTTTCCATGTAGTCGCGTTCGGGCTCCTCGCAGCGATCGCGAGCGTGTCGTCTGCGGAGATGTCGCCCGTCCGCCCGCTCAACGTTGTCCTGATCGTGATCGACGACCTCGGCTACAACGACATCGGACCGTATGGCGAGGCGTTCGCTGACACTCCGGCACTCGATCGCCTGGCCGCGGAGGGCATGCGGTTTACGGACGGCTACGCCGCGGCACCTGTCTGCTCCCCCACCCGGGCAGCGATTCTGAGCGGGCGATACGGGCCGCGTACGGGAGTCACAGACGTCATCGTGCCCGGCTACGAGGTCCCAACCGCAGAGAACACGAAGACGAAGCTCCTGCCACCGGCCGCTGCGATGAATCTCACACCGGACCCACCCACTCTGGCACAGCTTCTCCGACGCGCGGGCTACCGGACCGCGCACATCGGGAAGTGGCACCTCGGTCAGTTCGGCGCCGGTGGAACCGAGCCGACGACGCTCGGCTTCGACGAGGCTTACGACTGGAACAATCTCGCATATGGCCGCTGGTACGCGACTTCGTTCCTCGGTGGGTTCCTGGGTCTCCTCCCCGAGCGGGTTCAGCGCTTCTTCGGCTGGGGCGAGTATGCCGTGCCGGCCCTCACTGAACGCGCTGTCACGTTCATCGAGCGACACGTTGACGGACCGTTCTTCCTTCAACTCTCGCACTACACCGTTCACGACCCCGTGCAGGCGCGACCGGAGACAGTAAGAAAGTATGAAGCGCGGCTGGCCGAGCGCGGTCACGACCCGACTGCGAGGGAGAACCCGCACTTCGCCGCGATGCTCGAGGAGATGGATGCGTCCGTGGGGGCCGTGCTCGAGGCGCTCGATCGCCTTCGACTCGCCGAGGAGACGGTGGTCATCTTCACGTCCGACAACGGTGGGCTGGTCACGCGTCCGCAGACACGCATGGTTTCCCTCTTCTGGGAGACGGAATGGCCGCACACTCCATCGACCGAACTGAGTCCACTGCGGGCCGGGAAGGGGACCCTCTACGAAGGCGGCATTCGCGTGCCGTACATCGTGCGGTGGCCAGGAGTCACAGCGCCGGGAAGCGTCTCGCGAGCCATCGTCCATAGCATCGACCTTCTGCCGACAATCGCTGCGCTCGCCGGCATCCCCTCGGATGATTTGCCAGCGGACGTCGATGGATCGAGTCTCGTCCCGGTGCTGCGTGGCGACAGTGAGGGAACCACGCGGGAAACAGTCTTCTGGCACTATGCGTTTTACCCAACTGACTACCCAGCCTTTACGCCCGCGGCTGCGATTCGAAGCGGACGCTACAAGGGCATCTACTTCTACGAGGACGGGCGCTTCGAGGTCTATGACCTCGACCGCGATCTGGGCGAGACCCGGGACCTCAGCGAGGTCGAACCCGAGATCGCCAGTCGCCTGAAGACAAGTCTCCACGCCTGGCAGGAGTCGGTGGGGGCGACGAATCCGCGGCCGAACCCAGCCTACGTGCGCCGGTAGGCAGCCCCTCACATGGCTGTTGCGCATGCCGCGCGGCCCGACACGCACCTGAAGCCGACGGCCGCGCGCTTTAGCCGCGCGGGCGGCTTCAGCCCAACAGGTGGCGTGGTACCCTCCCGCGCGGCCGCCGCTTAGCGACCATCCGTTAGCCGGCAGGATGGGAGGATCGAAATGGCACGAATGCGCGGCGTTTCCACCCGAGAGGCCAACTGGATCACGCGCCTCATCTTCCGCGGTATCCGCCGCCGGGTCGGCCAGCTTGCGGATACATGGACGATCGCCGCACACCAACCAGGCCTACTTCTCGGCTGGGCCCTCCATGAGCTGTCATTCGAGAGAGCCCGGGCTGTGGACCGGCGCCTGCGAATTCTGGCTCAACTAAAGGTCGCTGTCCTCATCGGATGCCCTGGTTGAATTGATGTCAACTCTGCCGTGGGCAGAGCCGAGGGCATCTCAGAGAATCAGCTGCAGCATCTCTCCCGGTACCGCGACAGCAATGCTTTCACGGAGGTCGAGAAACTCGTCCTGGACCTCTCCGTCGCCATGACGCGAACGCCGGCAGACGTGCCCGAGGAGCTCTTTCGCCAACTAGAACACCACTTCACACCTCCTCAGCTCGTAGAGCTTGTGACCGCGGTCGCACTCGAGAATTTCCGGGCGCGATTCAATCGTCCGTTCGCTGTGGAGGCGGCCGGGTTCTCGGAGGGAGCGTTCTGCCCGCTTCCAGAGCGGTAGGTCGCGTGAACGGCCGGGGACATCGTTGTGTGCGGCCGCAGCCTAGCGGCCATCCGTTGGACTGCTGCAAGAGGTCGGACGTGTAAGTGGCCCACGAAAACTGGCTGCAGACCTTGGCCGAGGTCGCCGTGGCACTCGCGGGGTTCTCCGGGCTCCTGGCGGGAATTCGTCAGCGCAGCGAACGCCAGTCCAGAATCAACGTCACGCGCCTTCGAACCATCGTGGAAACATCGCTTTCGGTGTTGGCGTTTTCGCTGCTTCCGACCGTCCTCCACGGCCTCGGTGTCAGCGAGGTCGGGGCCTTTCGAATTTCGGCGGTCTCCTTCCTGGCAGGCTTCATCCCACTTACCGTCCAGGGGATTCACCGCTTTCGGGTTGCGTCCGGCGGTTCGACGTTGAGCTCGAGCCCGCTGCTCGTCGGCACCTACCTCGTTGCGGCAACCACCCTGGTGGCGGGTGTGGCGTGCTCGGTGGGCCTTCCCAGGTCCGCCGTGCCCACCCTCTATCTGGTCGCGTTGGCAAGCACCCTCGCGATCGGAGCGCTCAACTTCCTCGGGTTCGCGATTGGCTACTCGGACCTCGAATCGAACGACCAGGAGAACGCTGGTTAGGAGCTGAACGCTGAAGAAATCAGACGACCACTCCGAGAACGGGCCTCATAAGGAGCGCTTTACCGACGGCAAGCTCTCAGCCGAGGGCCGCTTCAAGAATGGCAAGCGCCATGGCACGTGGAAGTACCACTATCGCAACGGCGGGCGTAAGGCTGTCGGCAAGTATTTGAACGGCGAGTTTGACGGCGACTGGCAGTGGTGGCGCGAGAACGGCCAGCTCCTCCAGGCAGGAGCCTTCAAGAAAGGCAAGCAGGTCGGTCTGTGGAAGCGCTACTACGACAACGGCCAACTCTGGGACGAGGGTACGTACGAGGACGGCAACAAGGTTGGCGAGTGGAAGGTCTACGACAAAGCCGGTGCGCTCAAGCAACGCAAAGTCTTCAAGTCGAAGAGATGAGGCGTGTCCGGCGAGAGACCTGACGCCGAAACGGCATCCCGAAACGCACGGTCGCCCGTCGGTTTGCGGCATGACAAGGCAATGCACCTGACGGCGCTACGCGCGCTTCTGAAGGAGCGGGCGCCGAGGTATCTTGATTGGGGAGTCGAGCATGGATCCGCTGACGGACGTCCGCCAGATCTCGGGTATCGCGTATGGCTTCATCGCGTCGAAGACCCTGTTCGCGGCGCTCAATCTCGACCTGTTCGGCCGGCTTTCGGCGCGCGCCAGGACGCTCGCCGAGCTCTCGGACGAGATGGGAATTCCGGAGCACCGGCTCCTGACCCTGCTCACGGCGTGCGTGAGCCTCGGTCTGATCTCCCAGGAGCAGGGCCGATACGCCAACGCGCCGGCGTCCGAGGCGTATCTGGTGCGAAGCGCGCCGGCGTACTTCGGTGATTACTTCCGGTTTCAAATCGATCGCCAGATCTACCCGCTGCTCTTGAACCTCGACGAGGCTCTGCAAGGACGCGCCAAGCAGAGCCGGTACGCGCAGATGTTCAATCCCGCAGAAGCGGAATACTTCACGCGGGCCCAGCACGCCGGATCGCTCGGGCCGGCCGCGGTGCTTCAGAAGGCCGTCGACCTGCCCGGGGCGCGGCGGATGCTCGACGTCGCGGGCGGGAGCGGAGCGTTCTCGATCACGCTCTGCCGGCGCCATCCGCAGCTGCGAGCCACTATTCTGGATTTTCCGGCGGTGATCGAGGTTGCGAAACGCTTCGTGCAGGAGGCGGGTTTCGAGGGCCGCGTCGACTACATCGCCGGGAATGCCGTCACGCAGGCGTGGCCGGGGTCGCAGGACGTCGTTCTCATGTCGTATCTCCTGAGCGCGGTCGACGGCAGCGCCATGCGCCGCTTGTTCATCAAGGCCTTTCAAGCCCTGGAGCCGGGCGGCCTCCTGTTGATCCACGATTTCATGGTCGACGATGATCGCTCCGGTCCGCGCAGCGCCGCGCTCTGGTTCATGACCTTCCTGTTCGATCCGGGCGCGGTCTCGTTCACCCCTTCAGAGCTCGTCGCCCTCGCTCAGGGTGCTGGGTTCGTGGGTGCGAGCGTCCGTGAGCTGATCCCTGGCATCACGCGCCTGCTGGTCGCGCGGAAGCCATCGTGATGATCGCGCGGCCCAACGAGCGACTAGATCGTTGAATGAGTGCGGAGGAGCCGGGCTCGCGAGGTTCAGCTACGCGGCCTTCCATCGCATGGAAGGTCGCTTCTTCGTTCGCGCGCACTCACGGAGGTAGAAGTTGATCAGCGTCTGATACGGGATCTCCGCATCTTCCGCGAGCTGCTTGAAGTACGCCAGCGTGTCGTCGTCCAAGCGGATCGTGATCTGCCTCTTCAGCCGCTTCGAATACGGATTCGGCTTCGCATTCGAGAAGTCGTATCTCTTCCTCATCGCCTCACCTGTTCTCGTAGTCCGCGCGCTCCGACCGGTCTGCCCTTCGCGCGGAGATGATTCGAATCACTGTGTCTGGGTGGCGGTAACAATGTAATTACATTGCAAGGCGCTTTTCAATCCCGCGCTACAGCTCACGGCCGCGAGCTTCAGCCAGTTGGTTTGGTTCTGCCATGGCGGTTCGTGGTAGCCTGCACGCGTGGCCGCAGCTGGGACGAAGGGCGGCCCGACGCCCCGAAGCAACATGGAGGTTGCCGGATGATCCGAAAGAGCCGGCGGTTCCAGGCGCTCCGGGTCGCCGCGCGCATCGCGCTCGGGGCGCTCGTGATTCGCGCTCTGCTCGCACCGTTCGTCGCGAACGCGGCGCAGGCGGCGGCATGGCCAGCGATCGAGGTCGCGGGGAGCAGCGTCGCGCCCGGTGAGACGGCGCGCCTCTTCGTCGATGTCGCGCAGACGGTCGGGGGCAAGAGCCGGATGCTCGACGCCTTTGTCGTCGTGACGCGCGGCGTCCGACCGGGCCCGACGCTCTGCCTCACCGCGGGCATTCACGGCGACGAGCTCAACGGAGTCGAAATCGCCCACCGGATCTACGCGGGGACGCCCGGCTCCGCGCTCGCGGGTACGCTGATCGCGGTTCCCGTCGTGAACATCCAGGGCTTTCGCAGCGGCACGCGCTATCTGCCCGATCGGCGGGACCTGAATCGCGCCTTCCCGGGCAGCCGGAACGGCAGCCTGGCTTCCCGCATCGCGCACGTGCTCTACCAGGGGGTGATCCGGCACTGCGACGCGCTGATCGACCTGCACACCGGATCGTCGAGCCGCACTAACCTTCCGCAGATCCGCACCGATCTCGGGGCTCCGCGGGCGCTCGCCATGGCTCGCAGCTTCGGAGTGGGGGTAGTTCTCCACGGCCGCGGTCCGCGCGGCAGCCTGCGCCGCGCAGTGCTCGACGCCGGCCTGCCCGCGGTGATCTACGAGGCCGGCGAGCCGCTGCGGTTCGAGGAGGACGAGATTGCGCGCGGCGTCGAGGGCGTGCACAACGTAATGGCCGACCTCGGGATGATCGCGCGCTCGGCCAAACGCCGGCCGTCCGAGGTCTACCGCAAGACATCCTGGGTGCGCAGTGGTGACGCGATCGGGGTCTTCCTCACGGCGCGGCAGCCGGGCGACTACGTGAAAAAGGGCGAGGTGCTCGGCACGGTGACCGATCCGGTGACCGAGGAGTCCGCGAAGATCCTCGCGCCTCGCGACGGCCGCATCATCGGGATGGCGGTGCCCCAGGTGGCCCTCCCCGGCTACGGTCTGTTCCATCTGGGATTCGATCCCGAGTGAGTCGCTACCGTCCCTGAGATACTGGGCGGCGGCGGTGCAGTGTGATACGTACGAGCATCTCGGAAGGAGGGGAACGCGAATGAAAGCCGGTCGCCGCGTCTTGATGTGCCTGTCGTTTGCCATGGCGCTCGCCGTCGCTGGGGGCGCCGGCGCCGCCGAGCAGACACCGGCCGCTCCGGGGTCACCTGCGGCGACCACGACCATCGACGGTAGGCAGCTCCCGCCCCCGCCGCCGAAGTTCGGCGGGAAGATCGAGCGAAACGCGGCACAGTCGAAGCCGTACTGGCCGGCGCGGGTCGAGCCGCCGAAGGGCGCGCCGAACGTGCTGCTGATCATCACCGATGACACCGGCTACGGCACGCCCAGCACGTTCGGCGGCGTGGTCCCTACGCCGAATCTCGACCGGGTCGCCGCGAACGGCCTGCGCTACACGAACTTCCACTCGACGGCGCTCTGCTCGCCGACCCGCGCGGCGCTGATCACCGGACGCAACCATCATTCGGTCGGCTTCGGACAGATTTCCGAGATGGCGACGGGATACCCGGGCTACGACAGCATCATCACCCGCGACAAGGCGACGATCGGCCGCATCCTCAAGGACAACGGCTATCGCACGGCCTGGTTCGGAAAGGAACACAACACCCCGGCCTTCCAGGCGAGCCAGGACGGACCGTTCGATCAATGGCCGATCGGGATGGGCTTCGAGTACTTCTACGGGTTCATCGGCGGCGACACCAACCAATGGCAGCCGAATCTCTTCCGGAACACCACGCAGATCTATCCGTTCGTCGGCAAGCCCGGCTGGAACCTGACCACCGCGATGGCGGACGACGCGATCGCGTACATGAACCGCATCAATGCGCTGGCGCCTGAGCAGCCGTTCTTCATCAAGTACGCGCCCGGCGGCGTCCACGCGCCGCACCACGCGACGCCGGAATGGATCAAGAAGATCAGCGACATGCACCTCTTCGACAAGGGCTGGAACGCGCTCCGCGAGCAGATCTTCGAGAAACAGAAGAAGCTCGGCGTGATCCCGGCCGACGCGAAGCTGACCCCGTGGCCCAAGGACCTCTTGAAGGAGTGGGACACGCTCTCCGCTGACGAGAAGAAGCTGTTCATCCGCCAGGTGGACGTCTTCGCCGCGTACGTCGCGTACACGGACCACGAGATCGGCCGCGTGATCCGGGCGGTCGAGAACCTGGGCAAGCTCGACAACACGCTCGTCATCTACATCAGCGGCGACAACGGCGGCAGCGCCGAGGGCACGCTGGTCGGCACGCCGAACGAGGTCGCCATGTTCAATGGCATCGAGGTGCCGGTGGCGGACCAGCTCAAGTACTTCTACGACGCCTGGGGCTCGGACCAGACCTACAACCACATGGCGGTGCCGTGGTCCTGGGCTTTCGACACGCCGTTCTCGTGGACTAAGCAGGTGGCGTCCCACTTCGGGGGCACCAGGCAGGGCATGGCAATCATGTGGCCGAAGGTGATCAAGGAAAAGGGCGGCATCCGCCACCAGTTCCACCACGTGATCGACATCGTGCCGACGGTCCTCGAAGCATCCGGTGTCCGACAGCCCGAGGCCGTCGACGGCATCCCGCAGAGCCCGATCGAAGGCGTCAGCATGATGTACACGTTCGACAAGAAGAACAGGAGCGTCCCGTCGACGCACAAGACGCAGTACTTTGAGATGTTCGGTGATCATGCGGTCTACCACGAGGGCTGGATCGCGAGCACGAAGGTGATGCGGCCGCCGTGGGTGACCTTCGGCCCCGCGCTCCTCGATCCCTCCAGCTTCCCGTGGGAGCTCTACGATCTGTCCAAGGACTGGACCCAGTCCGAGAACGTCGCCGACAAGAACCCGGAGAAGCTGAAGGAGATGCAGAACATCTTCTGGACCGAGGCCCAGAAGTACCAGGTGCTGCCGCTGGACGCGTCGGTCGCGTCCCGGATGATCACGCCGCGACCCAGCATCACCGCCGGGCGCAACGTGTTCACCTGGACGCTCCCGCTCACGGGGACTCCGAACGGCGACGCGCCGAGCATCCTGAACGCCTCGTACGACTTCAAGGCCGAGGTCGAGATTCCACAGGGCGGGGCAGAAGGCATGCTCATCACGCAGGGCGGGCGCTTCGGCGGCTACGGCTTTTACGTGCTGAAGGGCAAGCCGGTGTTCACATGGAACCTGGTCGACCTGAAGCGCGTCCGCTGGGAAGGCCCGCAAGCGCTGACGCCCGGAAAGCACACGCTCGAGTTCGCATTCAAGTACGACGGCCTTGGCATGGGCACGATCGCCTTCAACAGCCTCTCTGGCATCGGCCAGGGCGGCACCGGCGTGCTCAAGGTGGACGGCAAGGTCGTCTCCGAGCAGAAGATGGAGCACACGCTTCCGCTGATCCTGCAATGGGACGAGAACCTCGACATCGGCTCGGACACGCTGACCGGGGTCGACGACAACGATTACCAGTCACCGTTCGCTTTCACCGGCAAGATCGATAGGATCACGCTCACAATCGATCGGCCGAAGCTGACGCCGGAGGACGAGAAGAAGCTGATGGAAGCGCAGCGGAACAACAAGGCGAGCGAATAAGAGCCGCTTCGGGATCTGACGCATGCCTCCCATCCTCGCCGGCCTGATCGTCTTCGCCTGCACCTTCGGCGGCTCGCTGCTCGGAATGTGGCTGCGGAGCGCCTTGCCCGGGCACCATCTCAGCGAGGACTCGAAGGACGTCGTGAAGCTGGGGATGGGGCTGATCGCGACACTGACGGCGCTCGTGCTCGGGCTGGTGACGGCGTCGGCCAAGAGCGCGTTCGACGTGCAGGACGCGGCGGTCAAGAACTCGGCCATGAGCATTCTCGGACTCGACCGCACGCTGGCGCGCTACGGGCCGGAGACGAAGGGAATACGGGAAGCGTTGCGGAAGACCCTCATCTTTCGGATCGAGACGACCTGGCCCGAGGACTCGTCGCAGGCCGTGCGGATCGAGACCCCCGAGACGACGGCCACGGTCGAAGGAATCGAGGATCAGATCCGGAATCTCTCGCCGCAGACCGACGCCCAGCGCGCGTTCCAGTCCCGCGCCCTGGCGATCACCAGCGATCTGCTGGACACGCGCTGGAGCGTGTTCGGCGCCGTAGCCAGCCCGATTCCGGCGCCGTTCCTGGTGATCGTGGTCTTCTGGCTCGCCGTGCTCTTCTGGAGCTTCGGGCTGTTTGCGCCCCGCAACGCGACGGTGATCGCGGTTCTCGTCCTCTGCGCGCTCTCCGTGGCCGCCTCGATCTTCCTGATCCTCGAGATGGAGCGGCCGTTCGACGGGATCATGAAGGTTTCCAGCGCGCCGCTTCGCTACACGCTGGCCCATCTCGGCCAGTGAGGTCTCGCTGAAGCGTAGATGCCCTACGGCGGCGGCGCGCAGGCGTCGTTGAAGCAAGTCTGTGAGGACGGGCAATCGGCGTCGATGTCGCAGGTCGTCACTGTGACGGGCGTACCGGTCGGTCCTCTCACGCGCGCCGCTTCCCGCAACACGAGATCGACGGTCGCGCGCAAAGGCGTACCGTCCGCCAGGAAGAGCGTGTACTTCACGTCGAGCTGCTCGATCACGCCGCGGAAGGTCGGGAAGGTGGTGCCCCACTCGAACTGCAGCAGGGGCGGGCGCTTGGTCGCGGGATCTGCTTGCGCAAACTGCTGTAGCGGAGCGATCACGGGGGATACGTTCGCGCTGCCAGCGTCGAAGAACAGCTGCGCGTGGAGCGTGGCGGGGCCGGGGCCGTCGAACTTGGCCGTCAGGGGACCGCCTTGCGACGTCGCCCCAGCCTTCCAGGGTACGGGCTTCTTGATCGAGATCTCGGTCGGATTGAACTGAACCTGGACGGCGTCGCCCGACTCGAGGGAGCGGATCACGACCTTGGTCTGCGCGCCGGCGGCGCCGGCGATGCTCACGAAAAGCAGGGTCGCGATCGAGACCAGGCGTGCTTGGATCATGCAGGCGGAGTGCGGCAATTCGCTTCCTCCCGTGCCGCTCTACCATACCACGGACGGGAGAGCGAGCCTCGGTCGCTTTACAGCGCGATCCCGTTGGATGTAGCTTGGAAGCGGGAGGTCGAGCCATGCCGCGACTCGCGCAATCCGTCAGGTTCGTTCTGGCCGCCGGGGCCGTCTTCGGCGCCTGCCAGGCGGGCTATCCGCCGAGCGAGCCGCAGAGCCATGTGCCGCGGCTCTTCGACGGACTCGGCAAGATCCACCATCCGATCTCGACCCAGAGCAAGGATGCCCAGCGCTACTTCGATCAGGGGCTCGCGCTCGCCTTCGGCTTCAACCACGACGGCGCGATCGATGCCTTCCGCGAGGCGGCGCGGCTGGACCCGAAGTGCGCCGTCTGCTGGTGGGGGATCGCCTTCGCGTGGGGGCCCAACATCAACGCGCCGATGGGCCCCGAGGCGGGTGCCGAGGCGTGGAAGGCGGCGCAGCAGGCCAAACGTCTGGCGAGGCACGCGAGCCCCGTCGAGGTCGAGTACATCGAGGCGATCCAGCTCCGCTACTCGCCGGATGCGCGGGCGACGGCGGGGGCCGGGGGGGCGCCGAATCGCCGGGCCTTCGACGAGGACTTCGCGAACGCGATGCGCGGGATCGCGCAGAAGCACCCGATCGACGCGGACGCGCAGGCGATCTACGCCGAGTCATTGATGGATCTCTCGCCCTGGGACTACTGGAACAACGACGGCTCGCCGCGCGAGTTCACCAACGATGCCGCGGCGGCGGTCGAGGCGGCGCTCGCGCTGCACCCCGAC
>Ga0184637_10001452_pt1 | contig 16033 bp, 15 predicted proteins | sample PLM3_127_b2_FD_133143 | JGI IMG/M metagenome (GOLD analysis project Ga0184637, IMG submission 133143) | Groundwater sediment microbial communities from an aquifer in East River, Colorado, USA - PLM3_127_b2 | ecosystem: Environmental > Terrestrial > Soil > Riparian zone | place: USA: East River...
GCCAAGACGACAAAGATCAGGAATCCCACCGAGACGAAGAACCCCATGTCCTCGGGCCCCTGGACGAGGATGTAGTGAGCGCGGAGCACCCCGCCGAGGGCGGCGATGGCGCCCCCGACGCCGAAGGTGAACGACTTCACCCAGACGATGTCGATCCCCATCGCTGCCGCCGTGACCGGGCTGTCGCGCGTCGCGCGCGCCGCGAAGCCGAGGCGGGAATGGTCGTACCGCCAGGCCGCGAAGAGGACGGCAGCGAGGATCACGTACACCAGGGGCAGGCTCGTCCGCATCGGGATGCCCGTGAAGGCGTTGGCGCCCCCGATGTAGTCGATGTTGAACGCGATGACCGCCATCGTCTCGCCGAACCCCAGCGTCGTGAGCCCCGCCACCAGCTCGTTCATCCGGACGATGAGCAGGCCGAGCAGGAGCCCGACGAGGAACCCCAGCGTCATCCCCGCGACGATCGCGACGGGGAAAGGCCAGCCGAAGTTCGTGGTGAGGACGGCGGCCAGGTAGCCACCCATGCCCGCCAGCGCGGCGTGAGCGACGGAGAGCGGCCCGGACGACATGGTGATGTACAGGCCGACGGCGACGATGCTGTTGATCCCCGCCGTGATGAGGACCGGCGTCCAGAAGGTCAGGAGCTCAGACATCGTAGGAGCCGAAGAGCCCCTTGGGCTTGAAGACGAGCACCACCACGAGCACCCCGAAGGCCACGGCGTCGCGCAGCGTCGAGGTGACGTACCCGCTCACGAGCGCCTCGAGCACCCCGAGGAGGAGCCCGATCACCATGACCCCCTCGATGTGCCGGTTGCCCGCCACCAGCATGCACACGAACGACTTCAGACCGAAGAGAAGCCCCATGAAGGCCCACGCGGAGGTGTAGAGGAGGCCGATCGTCACCCCGGCCGCCCCCGCCATCAACGCCGAGATGCCGACGGTCAACCGCGAGACGAAGTTGACGTCCACGCCGAAGGCCGCCGCCACGTCGGGCCGCTCGGCGACGGCCCGCGTGGCCCGTCCCCACTTCGTGTTCCGCACATAGTAGCGGAGGGCGAGCATCAGCACGGCGGCGATGCCGAGGGTGACGAGCTGCATGCGCGTCACCGAGAGGGGGCCGAGGCTGTAGGAGACGGACGGCATGACGGGCGGGACGAGCACCGGATCGGACCCGAAGAGGCGCTCGGCGCCGTGCTGCAGCGTGATGCCGACCCCGGAGGTGGCGATGAACGGGATCATGACATAGCGGCCGCGGACCGGACGGATGGCGACCCGCTCCACCGCGAGACCGACGGCCAGCGCCACCGCCATGCCGCCGACGAGCACGCCGAAGACGTTGCGCGTGACGTAGGTGATCGTCAGGAACGCGCCGAAGGCTCCGGCCATGAAGAACTCGGGGTGCGCCATGTTGACCACGCGCATCACGCTGAAGACGAGGGAGAAGCCGAGGGCGACGACGGCGTACGTGCTGCCGATCATCAGCCCGTTGAGCACCTGCTGGAGGAAGAGCTCCATGCCGCTCAGCCGCCCAGGTAGACCCGCTTGACGGTCTCGCTCGCCTCCAGCTCGCGCGAGGGCCCGGCGCCGACCACGCGCCCGACCTCGAGCAGATAGGCGTAGCGCGCGATCTTGAGGGCCTGGCGGGCGTTCTGCTCCACCATCAGGATGCTGAGCCCGCGCGCGTTGATCTCCTGGATCTGCTCGAACAGGCGATGCACGACCTTGGGGGCGAGGCCGAGCGAGGGCTCGTCCATCAGCAGAAGCCTCGGCTCCGCCATCAGTGCCCGGGCGATCGCCAGCATCTGCTGCTCGCCGCCGGAGAGCGACCCGGCCACCTGCGCCCGTCGCTCCTTCAACCGGGGGAACAGGGAGAAGACCTCGTCGAGCTTGGCGGGAAGCTCGGCGGCACTGCCTCTCGCGAAGGCGCCCATCTCGAGGTTCTCGTGCACGGTGAGCGTGGAGAAGAGCTGGCGACCCTCGGGGACCCAGGCGATGCCGAGCTGGTGGATGCGGTGCGTGGGCAGTCCGTGGATCGGCCGGTCCTGGAACTCGATCGTGCCGGCGCGCGCCTTCACCAGGCCGAGGATCGCCTTGATGGTGCTGCTCTTCCCGGCGCCGTTGGCGCCGAGGATGGCCCGGATGTCCCCCTCGGGGACCTCGAGACCGACGCCCGCCACCGCCGGGACCGGACCGTACGCGACCTCGAGACCGGCCACCTTGAGGAGCATGCTCACGCCTCCGCCCCCAGGTAGGCCTCGATGACTCCGGGGTCGTTCCGGATCTCCGCCGGCTCGCCCTCGGCGATCTTCTCGCCGAAGTTCAGGACGACGATCCGGTCGGAGACGGACATCACCACGCTCATGTTGTGCTCGATCAGCACGATCGTGAGCCCGCGCTGCCTGAGCTTGCCGATGAGCTCCATGAGGGCGCGGGCCTCCGCCGGCACCATCCCCGCCGAGGGCTCGTCCAGCATGACCAGGCGCGGCTCGGTGGCGAGCGCGCGGGCGATCTCCAGCCGGCGCTGGTCGCCGTATGGAAGCTCGCTCGGCATGAGGAACCTCTTGTCCCGGAGCCCCACCCACTCGAGCAGCTCCTCCGCCACCGCGCGCATCCGCCGCCGCTCGGCCCGGTCGCGCGGCAAGCAGAGGAGCGCATCGAGGAAGGTGGAGCGCGTCCGGCAGTAGCGGCACGCCATCACGTTCTCGAGGGCGTTCAGGTTGGCGAAGAGCTGGACGTTCTGGAAGGTCCGGGCCAGGCCGAGCGCAGCGATGCGGTGGGGCGGCCAGCCGGTGATGTCCGATCCCTCGAAGCGGATCCGGCCCTCGGTCGGGGGCAGGAGGCCGGAGATCATGTTGAACATCGTCGTCTTGCCCGCACCGTTGGGGCCGATGATCGCCGTGATGGCGCTCCGCTCCAGGCTGAACGACACCTGCGAGACGGCGATGAGCCCGCCGAAGCGCATGGTGACCCGCTCGGCGACGAGCGCGGACGTGCCGTCGGTCATCGAGGCGCGGAGCGCATCGAGGGCACGCTCGAACGGAATGACGGACGTGCGGCGCCGCGTGGCACCGCACTCGCAGCGCGCGCCGCGCACGGTATGGAGAGGGCAGCCGCCGCCGGGTGGAAGATGTTCGCCTCGGGCCTCACGAACCAGGCTGAGGATAAGGGGCGCCGGTCGGGAGTGTCAAGGGCGGGGCACTCTTGACGCGGGGTTACGGAGCGATCCTTGACCCCGCGCGTGCGTTCGGTTGCCGGAGCCTCATGGCACCTCCTGCCGGCGCGAATCTACCGCCCGTTGTCGGCCCCGGGATCTTGGGATACGGTGTCGGCCATGCGCGCGGTACTCTGTCACGGCTGGGGAGCCCTCGAGGACCTGACCCTCGGGGACGTGTCGGTGCCCAAGGACCTCATGCGGTGGTGCGGCGAGGGAAAACTCCGGCCCTGCGTGACGCATCGCCTGCCCCTGCCGCGCAGCGTGGAGGCGATCCGGCTGCTCACGGAGCGCAAGGCCCACGGCAAGGTCGTCGTGGTGCTGGAGGCCCCCTGATGGAGATCCGGGTCGCCGAGCACGGCCGGCACATCGTCGTCGTCACGATCGACAATCAGCCCCGGCGCAATGCCATGACCCGCCAGATGCTGGCCGACCTCGCCCGGCTCTGGGACGAGCTCGGGCGCGGCGACTGCCGCTGCATCGTCCTCACCGGCGCCGGGGACCGCGCCTTCAGCGCGGGCGCGGACGTGAGCGGCGACCTGTCGGCGGGCGCGGAGACGGCCCGGATGGTGAGCCATGCACTGCTGAAGAACGACGCGTACGCCAAGCCGATCGTCGCCGCCGTCAACGGCGATTGCGCGGGCGGCGGCCTCGAGCTGCTGCTCGCCACCGACATCCGCGCGGCGGCGCCCCATGCGCGGTTCGGCCTGCCCGAGGTCCGCTGGTCGATCTATCCCTTCGGGGGGGCCACGATCAAGCTGGTCCAGCAGATCGGGTACGTCCACGCGATGGACCTGCTGCTCACCGCCCGCCTGATCGACGCGGAGGAGGCGGCGCGGCGCGGCCTCGTCAACCGGATCGTGCCCGCGGGGGAGCTCATGACGTGGGCGCTCGAGACCGCGGAGGCCATCGCGGCCAACAGCCCCAGCGCGGTGCAGGCGGTCAAGCGCCAGATCAGCGCGACGGCGGCCGACCACGCGCGCACGCGCGAGGCCCTCGAGCAGGAGCTGGGCGACCGCGTGCGGGCCAGCGCCCACTTCGCCGAGGGCATCGCCGCGTTCCGCGAGAAGCGCCCGCCCCGTTACGAGTGATGGGCGGCCCGGCGGGCCGGACGCTCGGGGCGCTGCTCGACGAGATGGCCGCCGCGCGGCCCCACGCGGAGGCGGTGGTGTCCCGCGACACGCGCCTGACCTTCGCGGCCCTGCGCGCCCGCGTGGACGAGCTCGCCCGCGCCCTCCTCGCCGTCGGGGTGGGGCGCGGCGATCGGGTCGCCGTCCTCCTGCCGAACCGCCCCGAGTGGCTCATCGCCGCGCTCGCCACCGCCCGGATCGGCGCCATCGTCGCGGCGATCAGCACCTTCTCGACGGCGCGGGAGCTGGGCTGGGCGCTCACGCATGCGGGGGCCACCGCGCTCGTCACCGTGGAGGCCTTCCGCGGCCGGGGCCATCTCGCCGCCCTGCACGACCTCTGCCCCGAGCTGGGCCGCTGCGCCCCCGGGCAGCTCCGGAGCGCGCGGCTGCCGCAGCTCCGCACGGTGGTGTGCGTGGACGAGCGACGGCACGACGCCGTCTTCAGCCTGGACGACCTTCTCGCCCGGGGCGCCGGGCTCGACGCCGCTCTCGACGTCGCCCGCCGGGCGGTCGGCCCGCGGGACCTCTGCTACATCCTCTACACCTCCGGCTCCACGGCCACGCCGAAAGGGGTGACGCTGGCGCATGGCTCCCTGATCGACAACGGGTTCGGCATCGGCGAGCGCCAGCACCTCACCCCGGCCGATCGGCTGTGGCTCGCGGTGCCGCTCTTCTGGTCGTTCGGCTCGGCCAACGCCCTGCCTGCGATCCTGACCCACGGGGGCTGCGTAGTCCTGCAGGAGAGCTTCGAGCCGGGCGAGGCGCTGGAGCTGCTCGATCGGGAGCGGTGCAGCGTGTACTACGGCATGGCGAACATGGCGCGGGCGATGCTCGAGCACCCCGATCGCCCGCGCCGGCGGCTCGCCGCGATGCGGACCGGACTGACCATCGGCCTCCCCGAGGACATCGAGATGACGATGGAGGCCGTCGGGGCCCGCGAGCTGTGCAACGTGTACGGCTCGACCGAGACGTACGGCAACTGCGCCGTCACCGACGCGCACGACCCGCTGACCGTGCGGCTGCACACGCAAGGTCAGCCGCTGCCCGGGATGGAGATCCGGGTCGTGCACCCGGAGACGCGGCACGCCTTGCCCCGCGGCGAGGTGGGCGAGCTCTGCGTCCGCGGCCACGTCACCCCCGGCTACTACGGCGCGCCGGCGCAGGACGCCGAGGCCTTCGACGCGGCGGGCTACTTCCTGACCGGCGATCTCGGCCTGCTCGACGACGACGGCCGGGTGCGCTTCCGCGGCCGGCTGAAGGAGATGATCAAGACGGCCGGGGTCAATGTGGCGCCGCTCGAGGTCGAGCAAGTGCTGCTCCAGCATCCCGCCGTCAAGCAGGCCCACGTCGTCGGCGTGCCGGATCGCGATCGGGACGAGATCGTGGCCGCCGCGCTGGAGCTGCACACGGGCGCCGCCGCCGACCGCGACTCCATCCTCGCCTTCTGCCGTGAGCGGCTCGCCAGCTACAAGGTTCCCCGCCAGCTCGTGTTCCGCACGGCCGAGGAGCTCCCGCGGACGCCCACGGGCAAGATCCACAAGCCGGGCCTGCGCCAGGAGCTGGCACGGGAGCGAAACCAGGCCTGAGGCCCTGCTTGCGCGCGCGCCGGCCACGAGCCGGCGCCTGTCGGCAGACCTTACTGATCATGCAGCCCCTCGATCCAACCGTCTGAAAATAAAGAAGAAACGCATTGGCCCCGACATTGCTCCCAGTCCCTCTGGGGGCGGCTGCCGTCGGGGAGAGCCATCCGCGGGGCCGCGCGGTGCGAGGTGACGGAGTTCACCGGACGTATGGCCACATGCCGGTCGAGCGATCGACCTCTGTCCATCGGGATCGCCGGGTCGGGCTTCATCGCCCGCGCGTTTCTGATGGCGATGGACCGCCGCGACGACCTGCACGTCAAGCGCGTGCTCACGCGGCGCGCCCCTTCCTCCTGCACCGAGTTCCCGCGGCCCGATCTGCTGACCAACGCCATCAGCCAAATCGTCGACGACTGCGAGGTGATCGTCGAGTGCTCCGGCGATCCGCTGCACGCCACGACGGTGGTGGATGCGGCGCTGAAGGCCGGGCGGATCGTCGTTACCATGGATGCCGAGTTTCACGTCACCACGGGATCGCACTTCGTCGGAAGGGGCGTGATGAGCGAAGCCCACGGCGACCAGCCCGGCTCGCTCGCGGCCCTGGCGGAGGAGGCGGTCGAGATGGGCTTCACGCCCCTGGTGTACGGCAACCGCAAGGGCTACTACCACCCGAATCCCCCGCGCGATCAGATTGAGTTCTGGGCGAAGAAGCAGGGCTTGAGCCTGGACCAGGTGACGGCAGCGACCGACGGGACGAAGATCCAGATCGAGCAGGCCCTCGTCGCCAACGGACTGGGCGCGGGCATCATCCAGGACGGCTTGCTGGGGCCTTCGGCGGACTCCATGCGCGAAGGCGGGGCGCTCCTCGCGGAGCAGGCGAAACGGCTGGGAACCCCGATCGCGGACTACGTGATCGCGCCCAAGGCTCCCGCGGGCGTCTTCATCGTGGGCGAGCACGATCCGCGCCAGCAGCCGTATCTCGAGTACCTCAAGCTCGGCGACGGGCCGTACTACACCCTGGTACAGCACCAGCACCTGTGCCACCTGGAGATCGCCAGGACGATCCGGCGCATGGCGGCGGGCGGCAAGCCTCTACTCGACAACTCGAGGGCGCCGCGGTTCGGGGTGGCGGCGATCGCGAAGCGGACGCTGCTGCCGGGCGAGAAGATCCGGCGAGGGATCGGGAGCTTCGAGCTGCGCGGTGAGGCGGTCTCGCTCGCCGCCAATCCCGACCATCTGCCGATCGGGCTGGTCGCCGACGGCGTGATGCGGCGACGCGTCGAGGCCGGTCAGCGACTGAGTCCGGCTGACATGGAGATCCCGGACAGCCCGGCCTTCACAGCCTGGCGGGCGATTGCCCAGGCCGCGGCGGGAGGAGCCCGGGCTCGATGAGCTCGAAGGCCCACCAGAAAACCACGCCGAGTACATCGGCGAACGGCCAGAAGACAACGCCGGCGCGGGGTGGCTCCGTCTATCATCGCCGGACCACGTGCCGCATCTGCAAGTCCAAGCACGTCGTCGAGTTCCTGTCGTTCGGCCCCATGCCGCTGGCGAACGCGTTCCGTGCCCCTGAAGAGCTCGCATCGCCCGAGCCTCGCTTCAACCTCTCAGCGGTGCGCTGCGAAGACTGCGGGCTGGTACAGGTACCCGACATCGTGGCCCCGCAGGTGCTCTTCAAGAGCTACCGATACTTCTCCTCCGCAAGCCGGCCGATGGTCGAGCACTTCCGCACGGTCGCGGAGGAGATCTCCGCGCGCGATCTGACCGATCCCGGCGACCTGATCTGCGAGATCGGATCGAACGACGGCATATTCCTGCAGCATCTCGTCGGCAAGTGCCGCGTGATCGGCGTCGACCCGGCCGACAATATCGCGCCGGCGGCGGCCCTCAATGGCGTCACGACCGTCCAGAAATTCTTCGATCTGCCGACGGCGACCACCCTGCGCGAGATGTTCGGTCCGGCAAAGGTCATCTTCGCCGCCAACTGCTTCGCGCACATCGATGACCTCGACGGCATGATGAAGGGCATCGTCACGCTCCTCGCGGACGACGGCGTCTTCATCTTCGAGAACCATCGGTTCGCCGACATGCTCCGAGGGAAGTGCTTCGACCAGGTGTACCACGAGCATCTGGCGTTCTACACGCTCAGACCGCTCGAGCACCTGATGGAGCTCTACGGCTTGCGCATCACCGACGCGCGGACGATTCCGACGCAAGGCGAATCGTTCCAGATTCGCGTGGCACGAAAGCACAGCGGGCACCCGGTGTGTGCGAGCGTGGAGGCGATTCGAGCGGAAGAGGACGGCCTGGGCCTCAACGATCCGCGCACCTATGAGACGTTCGCGCGGGAGGTCAACGACCTGAAGGGGGCCCTGGTCACGCTGCTCAAGGGCCTCAAGGCCACCGGGAAGCGCATCGTAGGCTACGGCGCGCCCGGCAAAGGCACGACGCTGCTCAACGCCTGCGGCATCGGGCGTGAGACGCTCGACTACGTCGTCGATTCCACGCCGATCAAGCAGGGCCGGTACATGCCGGGCACGGCCATTCCGATCCGGCATCCGGATATCCTGTCGGAGGAGCCGCCCGACTACCTGCTCCTGCTCGCGTGGAACTACGCGGACGCGATCCTGAAGCAAGAGCAGCCGTTGCGTGACCGCGGCGTGAGGTTCATCCTGCCCGTGCCGAAGCTGCAGATCGTGTGATCGTCGCCCGACCTGTCGGGTGCGGCGTGCCGCGCGTCACCTGGCGCGGGGGACCACGAGGCGATCGAACAGGTCGAGCCACTTGCGTCCGATCGCCTCGCGGCCGTACTGGGCAAGGATGCGCTCGCGGTCGGCCAGCCCGATCTCCCGGCGGTGCCCGGGATCGGTCAGCGCGAGCAGGGCATCGGCCCATTCCTCGGGAGTGCGCGCGAAGTAGCAGCTCCGCCCGTGCGTCAGCGTCGCGACGTAGGACGCCAGGGGCGAGGCGACGCTCGGAATGGCCAGCGCCTTGAACATGACCATTCGTGCGTTCGGCTTCGCCAGGTACCAGTCGGTCTCGGCCGAAGGAAGGACGGCGATGTCGCAGGAGAGGAGCTGGGACCACACCCGGGTGCGATGCCACTGGTAGGTGACGCCCGGGCCTCGCGAGATGGTGACGAGGTCGAGTCGGGAAAGGCGCGGGTCCGCGAGCGCCGTGCGCACCGGCGTCAGCAGGTGAAGGTTCTCCGGGTAGCCGACCCACACTACGCGGATGCGGTCACTCCGGCTCGGTAGGGAATGGTCCTTGACCATGTGGGATGAGGACTCCACGGGCGCCTCGATCACCGAGCTCCTGTCCCGATGGGGCCCGGCCACCGACGTGAGACCCTCGGAGGCGCCCACGACCCAATCCACCGTGCCGGTCATGTCGTCACCGTGGAGATCGCCGGTGGCAAAGATGGTCCGCGTTCCCGCTGCCCGCAGCGCGAGGGCCAGGCGCCGTGCCGCCGGTCCGTAGACGCCCTCGAAGACAACCACGTCGAATCCCGCGGCGACGATGCGATCGACATCTGGCTGATCGATAGTGAAGGGCCCGGGCGTCCGCGGCGCCCGCAGGATGACGGAATTGATCCCCAGGCGGCGGAGCTCGCCGTCCGGGATCAATCCGAGCGCGCGCGCGGACCCGTGGTTCCAGTCGCCTTGCAGCAGCCAGCCAACGAACAGCGCGTGCGGATGGCGGCGGCGGCGAAACCGGCCGGCCGTCAGCTCGAGATGGCGGATGAAGCGACTCTTTCCGGTCAGGGAGGCGGCGGCGCCGTCCAGCGCGAATCGCACGGATGGCGGCGCGGCCTTGCGAGCGGCCCGGAAGAGCCGTCCGGGCAGACGGCCGAGTGCGAGCCGCGCATGCGCGAAGAGTCGCGAGGCTGGCCCCGCGCTGTCGCTCTGGGCCCTCACAACCGGGAGGCCGACCAGCTGAGCGGCCAACGCGGGCAGGCGATGCGACTGGCCGTCGGCGATTCGGCGCTCAACAAGAATGCTCCGCCCTTCGACATACCCGAGCTCGCTCAGCCCTTGCTCGAACGCCCGCAGATAGGGCGATTGGTTGCGCCTTGGTCTCCTCCGGGTCCACCTCGAACCCGTCCATCTCGATGACGTGGCACGCACGATACCCTTGGCGCTCGCCCCGAGCCGCTCCCCGATGGTGAGGGATTTGGCTGGCTCAAGAAACGCACCCATACACGGGGCTGGACGCCGCCGCCGCCAGTCGGCGCTCTATTCACCGACCTGAATGACCCGGCCTCTTGGTGGCGGCAAGGCTTCAGCCGCGGTGGTGGCCAGGCGACGGCCATAGATCTCACGCAGGGGCGGGGCGCACAGCGTGAGGACGGTCACCGCGATGAAGGCGAGACCCGGCAGCGCGAGCACCGCCCCGGCGCCGAACCCGTCGACCAGACGGCCGGTGGCGAGGTTGCCGAAGGCCATCACCCCGCTGGCCGACCCCCAGTACAACGCCAGCACGCGGCCGCGGACGTGATCGGGGGTGGCGATCTGGAGCAAGGTCGTCGCCAGCGCGATGAACATCGACTGTGTCAGACCGACGGCCGCCGCCGCGAGCAGCGCACCGGGCCAGGAGACGGCGTAGGCCAGGGGCACCAGCGTCAGCCCGCTGAGGACGCTCGTCGCGAAGAGCAGATACCCGCGGTGGACCCGTCGCGCGAAGCCGGCAAGCAGGAAGGCGCCGACGAGCGAGCCGCCGCCGATCGCCATCACGAGCAGGCTATAGGCCGTGCCGGACGCACCGAGCGCATCAGACGCCAGCCGGGGCAGGGCGGCGTCGTAGCCCATCGTGACGGCACAGTGAAGGAAGACGAGCGTGATCAGCGAGGACACGACCGGGGCGTGGAAGGCGTAGCGGACACCCTGCGTGAACTGCGCCAGCGGGTTGTGGTCCGAGCCGCTGCGCTGGTGCGGAACCTCGCCGAGCACCCAGATCTGCCAGAGGGCCAGGGCGGAGAGCGCGGCCGCGATGAGGAAGGCGCCGGCGCCACCGCCGACGTGCAGCAACGGCGCGGCCAGCAGCGGCCCCAGCAGCCGGGCGCCGTTCAGGTTCGCCTGGAGAAGGGAGACGGCGTTGAGCAGGTCGCGCTCCGGGACGAGGCTCCCGAGCATCGCCTGCTCCACCGGCGTGCTCGACGAGCGGGACGCGCCCTGGAGGAAGGAGAGCACGACGAGCGGCCAGGCGTTCTGGCCTCCCGTCCATGCGAACCAGGCGAGCCCGAGGGTCGAGAGCAGGCCGATCGCGTTCATGGTGAGCAACATCGTCCGCCGGTCGTAGCGGTCGGCGAAGACACCGATGAAGGGGGTGATGATGAGCGCTGGCAGGAAGGAGGCGAACACCACGAGGCCGACGGTGCTCGAGTGGTGGTGCAGGTCGAACGCCGCCCAGCCGAGCGCCGTAAGCGCGGTCATGTAGGCGACGCCCGACAGGATCGACGCCGTCCACAGGGGCCGAAAACGCCTGTGCTGAACGGCTGAAAAAATGCCCGCCCGATCTGCGCCCGCCACGATGTTGGTCGGCATCCGCTCTAGGCTGCCAGCCCTCGCCCCAGGCGTCAAGCGGGGCATCCGGCCGTGTCTCGGATGAGCGCTGTGTCATCGGGCTCCTGGGGGGGGGCGGCGTCCGAGTACGGCGTTTATGTTGCTTATGCCCTCAACACCCATTGCCGCACCGGCACCCACGGCAGCACCGCGTCCACCAGATGCGCGGCCCGCTCCGTCATCCGCCGGCCCCCGCAGCTCGGACACCACGCGCGCCCTTTGCACGAAAAACGGCACGAGGTGCTCGCGGGCGCAGCCCTCGCGCTGAAACCGCGCCACGCCGGCCTCGTACACGCCGCACCGCAGGAACTCCCGGAACTCGCGCTCCACGAACTGTGGCAGGCCCGCGCCGTCGCCTTCCTCCGCCACCGCGCCCAGGAAGCCGTCCAGGTGCCGCGCGATCACCTGGTGGAGCACGGTGTGCTCGGCGTCACGGGGCCGATACACGGGTGCGCCACACCCCATGCCTCTGGGTAGCGCGCCCGCGCCGCCCTGCCCATGCCCAAAGATGGATACGCCGGCTCAGGCCCCCGCCGCGGTGACGGCGAGGAGGCCGCCGTCAGCGCACGGGGATGCTCAGGAGCTCGTCGGCGAAGATCACCTCGCCGTCGTAGAGGCGCTTGACGTCGCCGATCCCCTTCTCCATCGGCCCGTGGCGGGCCAGGTGGGGCCCGACGTGGACGAGCACGAGGCGCTTGACCCCCGCCTCCTGGGCCATCCGGGCGGCGCCGAGCGTGCCGCATTGCCCGAAGTTCTCGCCCATCGCCTCCATGCGCTCGGTGTCGTCCCAGCACATGCAGAGCATCATGTCCGCGCCGCGGGCCAGCTCGACCACCGACGGGCAGGGCTGGGTGTCCCCGGTGAAGACGATCGGGCCCTCGGCGCCGTCGAGCCGGTAGGCGAGCGAGTCGAGGAAGGGCTGCACGTGCTCGGCCGGGGCGGCGGTCACGCGCCATTCCCGCCCGGTGTGCACCAGGCCGGGCCCGACGTCCCGGGCCAGCACCGAGGGCGGCCGGCGCGGGAGGGTGCCACCGCGGTTCACGAAGATGCGCTGGCTCAGGGGATGGCCCACCCGCGCCTTCCAGTCGTGGGCGAAGGCGCCGTTGTCGCCGAGGATCTTCTCCGTGATCGACTCGGTCAGGGTGGGCCCGTAGACGCGGAGCTCGTTCTCCTTGCCGATCGACTGGTCCCAGCGGCACAGCAGGAACGCCGGGTAGTCGACGTCGTGGTCGAAGTGGTGGTGGGTGAAGAACAGGTAGTCGACCTTGGTGGGGAAGATGCCGGCCTTGACGAGCTTCCACGTGGCGGCCGGCCCGCAGTCGAACATCAGGTACTCGCCGCCGATCTCCACGGCGTACGCCGACCCCCAGCGCTCGGGCGTGGGGGTCGGCGTGCCCGCTCCGAGGATGTGGACGCGGGCCATGGGGCTACTGGGCCAGCCAGACCTTCATGAAGGTGTTGTTGTCGTAGACGGTGGGGGCGAACTTGTAGCCGCGCAGCCGCTTGTCGACGAAGTGAAAGCCCTCCACCCACGCCACGGGGATGGCCGAGGGCGCCCCGCTCAGGAGATGGCGCTGCAGCTCCCAGTAGATCTGCTTCCGCTTCTCCCGGCTCGTCTCCCGCAGGCCCCGCTCCGTCAGCTCGTCGGCCTTCTTGTCCGACCACTTCCCCCAGTTGCTACCCGCGTCGGTGGTGTACACGAGGCTGAACAGGTCGCCCGGGTCCACGGTGACCATCGCCCGGTCCTGGGTGGGCAGGAAGACGAAGTCCCCCTTGCCGAACACGGCGAAGCCGGCGGCGCTCTCGTAGGTCTTGATCGTGCCGCGGATGCCGATCTTGCGAAGCTGCGACAGGATGAGCTGGGCGCGGTCGACGTAGTTGCCCACCGACCGCACGGCCGCCTCGACGTCCACGCCGCTCGGGTAGTGCTTCTCCACCAGCCGCTTGGCCTCCGCGATGTCCTGGTCCTTGGGCTGCCGGCAGCCCGGCAACTTGTTCACCTCCTCGAGCGGCAGGGCGAAGTCCCCCGCGAGCTTGGGATCGAGGATGGCGCAGGGGACGCCGGCGCCCTCCAGCGCCTTCGCCACGATCTCCTGCCGGTCCAGGGCCAGGTGCACCGCCCGCCGCATGTCGGGGTTGTTGAAGGGCGGCTTCTGCGTGTGCATGAAGGCCAGGAAGATGGTGTTGATCGTGTTCTGGGCGATGTCGACCTCGTTGCCGCGCGCGCGCCGGAGCTCATCGGCGTCCGTCTTCTTCATGGGCGGCCACGTGTCCCAGAGCATCACCCGCCCGGCCTTGGCGGCGGCGAGCTGGGTGGGGAGGCCGACGAGCACGAACTGCTTGACCCCGTCGAGGTAGGGCAGGCCGGGACGGAAGTAGTTCGGGTTCCGCTCCCACTCCATCACGCTGCCGCGCTCGTAGCGCTTGAACTTGAACGGGCCCGTGCCGATCAGGGCCTCGGGCCTGGACAGGTCGCCGTGCTTCTCGAGCACGTGCTTGGGCGCGATGGCGCACCAGGCGGAGGCCGTGTACTCGAGGAAGGGCCCGGCGGGGAACTTGAGCGCGACCTGCACGGTGTGCGGGTCGATCGCCTCCACCCCCGCCACGACGGGTTTGAGCATCGAGCCGCACCGCGGGCTCTTCGTCGCCGGGTTGAGCACGCGGTCGAGCGAGGCCTTGACGTCCGCCGAGGTGAACGGCTGGCCGTCGTGCCACGTCACGCCCTTGCGCAGGTGGAAGGTGTAGACCTTGCCGTCGCCCGACACCGTCCAGCGCTCCGCCAGGTCGCCGGCGATCTTCGCCGGATCGTCGGGGTCCCGGTGCAGGAGGCCCGAGTAGATCCCGGCCACCGCCTGCTGCACGGAGAGGGGCGACTCCAGGTGGATGTCGAGCCGCCCGGGGTCTCCGTAGACGTACCAGGTCAGGATGCCGCCCGAGCGGGGCTTGTCCTGGGCGCCGGCGCCGGACACGAGGGCGAGGACGGTGAGGAACGCGGTCAGGGCGGCGAGTCGTCGCATGGGGGTGTCTCCTCTCACGCGGTCATCCGAGGCCGCCTCGGAGCCGCGGGTCGGTGAGGTCACGGATCGAGTCGCCCAGCAGGTTCAGCCCGAACACGGTCAGGCTGATGGCCAGGCCCGGGAAGAAGACCATCCACGGCGCCGTCTCCAGCGCCTGGGTGCCTGCCGACAGCATGCTGCCCCACGAGGGCTCGTCGGGCGGCGCGCCGAGGCCCAGGAAGGCCAGCGCCGCCTCCACCACGATGGCGTAGGCGATGTTGACGGTGAACAGCACGATGTAGGTGGCGAGGGTGTTGGGCACGACGTGCCGGAAGATCACCCGCCACTCGGCGGCGCCGGCGGCCCGGGCCGCCTCGACGTACGGCATCTCCTTGATCGAGAGCGCCACCGACCGCATGGTGCGGGCGGCGGTGGGGACGAGCAGGACGGCCAGCGCCACGACGACGTTGGTCACCGACTGGCCGAGGGCGGCCATGAGGGCGAGGGCCAGGATGATGGGCGGCAGCGCCATGAGGCTGTCCACCACGCGCTGGCTCGCGCTGTCGACGACACCCCCGAAGTATGCGGTGACGACGCCCCACAGGGCCCCCAGGGTGATCCCGAAGAGGACGGACGTCAGGCCGACGTAGAGCGACAGCCGCGCCCCCCAGACCACCCGGCTCAGCACGTCGCGCCCGAGGTGGTCGGTCCCCATGGGGAACTCCACGCCGGGCGGCTGGTACGTCGCGAAGGCGGCGTCCTTCGGCCCGTGGGGGGCCAGCGCGGGGGCGAACGCGGCGGTGACGACCAGGAGAAGCACGACGACCGCCCCCGCCGCGCCCAGGGGCTGGTGGACGACGAACCAGCGCAGCCGCTCGGACCAGCCCCGCCCCGCGCGCGCGCCGCCCGCCGCCGCCGGCGTTCCCGCCGCGGGAACCACCACGTCCGCCTGTCCGGCCGCGTCAGGCATACCGGATGCGGGGGTCGAGCCAGCCGTAGACGAGGTCCACGAGCAAGTTGAGGATCAGGAAGATCAGGGCCATCACGAAGACGATGGCCTGCACCGTGGGGTAGTCGCGGTTGCTGACCGCCTGCACGAGCGCGGTGCCCATGCCCGGCACCGCGAAGATGATCTCCATGATGACGATGCCGCCCAGGAGCCGTCCGCCCCACCAGCCGACGAACGTCACCACCGGCACAGCGTGTCCCGCGGCCGTGAAGACGATTGGCGAGAAGTTGCCTTCGCCGAGGCTGTGAGCGGTCGTCACACCGATGACGTCGCCGTGTGGCAGTTCCAGGAGAAAGCCACTGCCGATCAGGTGGTTCCCACTTGCCTGAACGCGTTCTTCGAAGGCCACGATACCCGACGGTGGGTTGCCGCGCTCGGCAGCGATCGCTGGCGGCGGGGGCAGCGGCGGCAGATCGACGCGCGGGCGGCTGACTAGCACGATGATGCCGCCGAGCGCGATGCCGGCCAGCACGGCAATGATCACGCGGGCGACGGTCTTACCCGACATGCTGTCTCCATGTGTTGACACGCACTTGAGGCAAATTA
>Ga0184637_10001453_pt1 | contig 16024 bp, 11 predicted proteins | sample PLM3_127_b2_FD_133143 | JGI IMG/M metagenome (GOLD analysis project Ga0184637, IMG submission 133143) | Groundwater sediment microbial communities from an aquifer in East River, Colorado, USA - PLM3_127_b2 | ecosystem: Environmental > Terrestrial > Soil > Riparian zone | place: USA: East River...
CGCAGCACGCGATCGTCGGTGAGGTTGCTGACTTTCTCGAGCGCCTGCTCGATCGCATTCGTCTGGGCAGTGGCCCCCTGCTCGTCGCGCGCGTTCGGATCGAGGCGCAACTTGTACAGGCCGACGAGCATGCGCGCGATGCGCGGATGCCCAGCGAGCGTCGCCGAGATCGTCACTTGCGACAACGCGAAGCCGATCTGCTTGAGGTACTTCGCATACGCGCGCAGAACCACGATCTCGTCGGCGCTCAGCCCCGCGCGCAGCACCAGCCGGTTGAAGTCGTCGTTCTCGACCTCGGCGCGAAACACCTTCGCGAACGCGTCCTCGAACAGCCGCGCCAGCGTTTCCGGTTCGAGCTCTTCGGCGACCTGGGCCTGCAACTCGAAGTCATGCATCGAGACCGACGCGTCGCCCGCTTCGATGCGGTGGTTCTGTTCCCCGAGCACGCGCACGCCCATGTGCTCGAGCATTGGCAGGCTGTCCGACAGCACGATCGGGTCGCCGAGCCGATAGACCTTGAAACCGAGCGCATTGGGCGCGCCGCCGAGCGGCTTGTACAGCGCGAGCGCGAGCGGCGACTCGGGCGTCAGCGACGCGATCTTGCGCACGTCCGGAACGGCGGCGCGCGCCGCGACGCGCTCGCGGTAGCCGAGCGGGAACGCCGCACTCCAGCGCTTGTACAAATCGATGCCGCGCGCCTCGCCCTCGGCGTCGATCAGCGCGTCGCGCAGATCGTCGTCCCAACGCCGCGACGCCGCAGCGAGCCTGCCTTCGATTTCCTTGCGATCGAAGGCCGGCACCTGGCCGGGCGTCGTGCGCACGGTGAAATGGATGCGCGCGAGAATCGCATCGCTCAGCATCACGTCGAAGTCCGCGCCGGTGCCCGCAAACGCCGCCATCAGGAGGCGCTGGAACTTCACGCGCAGGTCGGTCGAGTAGGCCTCGCGCGGCACGTAGATCAGACACGACACGAAGCGGTCGAAGGGGTCACGCCAGATGAACAGCCTCAAACGCTGCCGTTCGCCGAGCGCGAGGACGCCGAGTGCGGTTTCGTACAGCTCATCGTCGGCGATCTGGAACAGATCGTCGCGCGGATACGTCTCGAGGATGTGATCGAGCGCCTTCGCGAGGTGCCCGCCCGGTGGTAACCCTGCTCGCTTGGCGATCGCCTGGACCTTGCCGCGCAACAGCGGTGTTTCGGACACACGTGCGCTGTAGGCGGACGAGGTGAACAGGCCGACGAAGCGGTGTTCGCCGACGACTTCGCCCTGGTCGTTGAAGCGCTTCACGCCGATGTAGTCGGTGTAGCCGGGCCGGTGCACGGTGGAGCGCTTGTTGGCCTTGGTCACGAGCACCACCGGGGTGGGCGCCCTCGCCAACGCGCGCGCCTGTGACGGCAGCGCCGCGAAGCTGGCGGAAACCTTCTCCTGCGTGGTCTCGCGCAGCACGCCCAGCCCGCTGCCGGAAACGAGCCGCAGGGCGTCTGCGCCCTTCTCCACAACGAGATCGTGACGCCTGTAACCCAGCAACGTCACGTGGTCTTCGGCGAGCCATTGCAGGAACGCGCGGCTCTCGCCCACCTGTTCGGGTGCCAACGCAGCCGGCGCGCGGTCGAGTTCTGCGATCGCCTCGTGCAGCATGGCGACCATCGGCTTCCAGTCCTCCACCGCGGCGCGAACATCGCCGAGCACTCGTTCGATGCCAGCGGCCAAGTCCGCGCGGTGCCTGGGATCGACGAGCCGATCGACTTCGACGTGCATCCAAGATTCGCGCGCCACGTCCGGCGCCTCGTTGCGCGGGCGAATCGACTGCAGATTGCCCTGCGCGTCTCGCTCGACCGCGAAGATCGGATGCACGATGAGGTGCAGGCTCGAGCCCTGACGATTGATCTCCATCGTCGTCGTGTCGACGAGGAACGGCATGTCGTCATTGACGATGTCGATCACCGTGTGGCGCGAAGCCCAGCCATGCTCGGCGATCGAAGGGCTCTGCACGCGCACCTTCGTCTGGCCCGGCTGGCGCGTTGCGCCGAACTGCCAGTGCGACAGCAGCGCACCGAGGAGGTCTTCGACCGTGCGCGTGCTCAGGTCCTCGGCGTCAAGCTGGCGAAAGTACTCGCGCCCGAAACCTTCGATCAGCGGGCGCTGCGCGGCGCCGACGCGTGTCGCCGCGAGCGCCAGCACGGCGTCGATGCGTTCGCGCCGTTGGGTATCCGTTGAAGCATCCATGTCGGTCGTCTCCTTGTTGTTATGCACATCGGTGACGGGGAAACGCAAAGCTTACGCCCGCCTCGCATGCAACCCTGCGAGCACCCCTAGCCCCGCAATGCGACCGCTTGCAAAACACGCAGTCAGCAGGTAGCCGCCGGTCGGCGCTTCCCAATCGATCATTTCGCCCGCGCAGTGGACGCCGGGCAAGCTGCGCAGCATCAGGCTTTCGTCGAGCGCATCGAAGCTCACGCCGCCGGCGGTGCTGATCGATTCGTCGAGCGGCCGCGCGCGCAGCAGACGCAGCGGCAGCGCCTTGATCGCCGCGGCGAGCTCGGCGGGTTGCGCAAAGACGTGTTTCGCAAGCAACTCGTACAACAGCCCCGCCTTCACGCCGTGCAGGCCGACGCGAGTCTTCAAGTGCGTAGGCATCGACCGCGGGCCGCGTGGAGGCGCGAGCTCGGCAGCCACCCACTGCACGGCGCGCGCCGGCAGCAGGTCGATGTGCAAGGTCGCGCTGCCTAGCGTTTCGATCGCATCGCGCAGGCGTGCCGACGCCGCATAGATGAGGCTGCCTTCGACACCGGTTTCGGTGACGACGAATTCGCCCGGCTGACGGAAGACGCTGCCATCCGTCGACGTGAAGGCGATCGCGGCCGACTTGACCGGCTGGCCTGCGTGGCGGCTTCGAAAGTGGTCGCTCCATGCAGCCCCGTCGAATCCGCAGTTCGAGGGCTTCAGCGCCGCGACGTCGACGCCGCGTTCTTTCAGCAGCGGCACCCACTCGCCATCGGATCCGAGGCGCGGCCAACTGCCGCCACCGAGCGCCAGCACGACGGCGTCGGTGCGCACCTCCAAGACACCCTGCGGGGCCGAGAAACGCAAAGCCTTCGCGTCCACGTCGCCCGATCCGATCCAGCGATGCCGCATGTGAAAGCGCACGCCGGCATTGCGCAATCGATGCAACCACGCGCGCAACAGCGGCGCCGCTTTCATGTCCGCGGGAAACACGCGCCCCGAGCTGCCGACGAAGGTGTCGATGCCGAGCCCTTGCGCCCATGCGCGCAACTCGGCGGGACCGAAGCGCTCGAGCCAACGCGCGACCTGTGCGCGTCGCTCGCCGTAGCGGCCGACAAAGGTGTCGAGCGGCTCAATGTGCGTGAGATTCAGGCCGCCCTTGCCGGCAAGCAGGAACTTGCGTCCGACCGACGGCATGGCATCGAACAGATCGACCCTTGCGCCTCCTTGCGCAAGCACTTCAGCCGCCATCAGGCCCGCCGGGCCGCCACCGATCACGGCAACGCAAGGCGCAATGCCAGCGGGCAGGTTCATCGCGGTTTGCAGTGCATCGAGAGGCGGCATTGTCATTCAACGCTGCGCCGAGAAGACCCCGGCCGGCATCGTCACCGACGAATCGCGCAACATCGACCGGCTGAAGCGGCTGTCGGACCTTGCGCTGGCAGCGCTGGTCGAGTGACGCTTCAAGCGTCCTTCAACACCGCGAGCCCCTCGACCACGACTTCGACCCACGCCTCGAAGCTCGCATCGAGCGGCCGCTCGGTGCCGCTCGACCAGCGCACGACGAAGGCGCGATCGGCGAACTTCGGCAGGTGTCGCGAGAGCGTCGGGCAATCGTCGGCCGATACGTCGCGCAAGCGCGCTTCGTGCGCCTTGGCCCATTGCACCGGATCGTCCTCGGGCAGCGGTGAAAGCTCGAGCGTCACGAAGCCGACCATCGCCGCGATGACCACGTTATAGGCGTTGAGCAGGCGCGCCCCGCGAAAGCCCGCGTTCTCGAGCAACGCCAGCAGCCGATCGACGAGCACCGGGCTCAGGCTCTCGTTGGACACGAGTTGCGCGCCGATCACCTGCGCAATGTGCGGATGGCGCCGCACCGCGTCGCGATAGCGGCGAAAGAGCGAGCGCAGCTCGTCGCGCCAGTCGGCCTCGACATCGGGCGGCCTTAGCTCGCCGAGCGCATGCGCGACGGCGCCGGCGATCAGCGCGTTGCGGCTCGGCACATGCCAGTACAGCGCGGTCGGGTAGACGCCGAGCGTGCGAGCGAGATCGCGCACGCTGAAGCCGTGCACGCCGTGCCGGTCGATCAGCTCGAGCGCCGCTGCGAGGATGCGATCGCGCGTCAGCGGGCTTGAAGAGTGGTCCGACTTCATCTACGATTCCTGTACACTGTACAACGAATCGTCGATGCAGCACATCTATCCCGATCTTGACGCTGCGCTCGCCGATGCGGTTGCGCGCTACCAGTCACGCAACCCGGTCAGCGAGAGACTGCAGCAACAAGCGACCGAGGTGCTGCCGGGCGGCAACACCCGCAGCGTGCTGTTCTATGCACCGTTCCCGCTGTACATGGCGGGCGGCGAAGGCTGCCGGCTGTGGGACGCCGATGGTCACGAGTACCTCGACGCGCTCGGCGAGTTCACGGCCGGCATCTACGGCCACTCGCACCCCGTCATTCGACAGGCGATCGTGCAAGCCCTGCAAGGCGGATTGAATCTCGCCTCACACACCGAACGCGAGGCTGCGCTGGCGCGCGAGATCCGCGGCCGCTTTCCTTCGATGCAGCTGCTGCGCTTCACCAATTCGGGCACGGAGGCGAACCTGATGGCGCTGGCCGCAGCCATCGTGCACACCGCGCGTCGCAAGGTGCTGGTCTTCGACGGCGCCTATCACGGCGGCGTGCTGTCGTTCGGCGGCGGCGCGTCACCGGTGAACGTGCCGCATGAGTTCTTGATCGCGCGCTACAACGATCTCGATGGGGCGAACGCGCTGGTGCGCCTTCATGGCGAGCAGCTCGCCGCGGTCCTGGTGGAGCCGATGCTCGGCGCCAGCGGCTGCATCCCCGCTGACCCGAACTTCCTGCGCGGGCTGCGCGTGCTCGCCGACCAGTGCGGCGCGCTGCTGATCTTCGACGAGGTGATGACCTCGCGCCTGTCGGTCGGTGGCCGCCAGGCGCAACTGGGGCTGACGCCGGACCTCACGACCCTTGGCAAGTACTTTGGCGGCGGGCTTTCGTTCGGCGCCTTCGGCGGGCGCACCGACATCATGTCGCGCTTCGATCCACGGCGCGCCGACGCGCTCCCGCACGCAGGCACGTTCAACAACAACGTGCTGACGATGGCGGCCGGCTTTGCCGGCCTGACGGAAGTGCTGACGCCGGCCGCGCTCGAGTCGCTCAACCAGCTCGGCGAGGGCGTGCGTCGGCGTCTCAACGAGGTGTTTACGCGGCACGCCGTCGCCTTGCAGTTCACCGGGCTGGGTTCGCTGATGAGCTTGCACGCGACGAACCGCCGTATCGCGTCGCCGGACGACGTGGCCGGCACCGACTCGCGCATCAAGGAATTGCTGTTCTTCGATCTGCTCGAAGGGAGCATCTACCTGGCACGGCGCGGCTTCGTCGCGCTGTCGCTGCCGTTTGGGCAGGCGCAGGCGGACGAGCTGGTCGGCGCCGTCGACGCCATCGTCACGGCACGCCGGGCGTTGATGCCTGCGGCCGGCTAACAGCGCTGCTTCGCATCTGGCGCCACGACAGCCGCGCTTCGCGACAGCCACGCGCATTGCGTCGCGTAGAGCTGGCCCATCAGTGCATGCGGCGCGACGATGCCGCTCAAGGCCTTGACGCGCACTGGGTTAAGTGCATATGCACGTCACTGCCGTATCGATGTGGTAAAAGCGCAGCGACTGGACGAAAGAGGTACACATGGATCGTCTCGACGCGATGAAAACCTTTGCGCGGCTGGTCGAAATCGGCTCGTTTCGCAAGACCGCCGATTCGCTGGGCATCCAGGCCGCAGCGGTAACCCGGGCCGTGCAGCAACTGGAAGCCCACTTGCGCGTTGCGCTCGTGAACCGGTCGACGCGCAAGGTTTCGGTCACGGCCGAAGGCATGCAGTACTACGAGCGCCTGAAAGACCTGCTGAGCGCCGTCGAGGAGCTCGAAGGCGAAGTCGCCGCCGACAAGGGCCGCCCGCGCGGAGAGTTGCGTGTTCACGTTCCGCCGCTCGGCGGGCAGAACTTCATCATTCCCGCGCTCGGCGGTTTCTTTGCGCAGTATCCCGACGTGCGGCTCGACCTGCGGTTCAGCGACCGGCCCGTCGACTTGAACGCCGAGGGCGTCGATTGCGTGGTGCGCGTGGGCGACATTCGCGACCAGGGCCTGGTCGCGATCAAGATCGGCAGCATCACGCTCGGCACCTACGCGTCGCCGGCTTACCTTGCGCGCAACGGCGAGCCTCGGGTTCCGAGCGACCTGGAAAATCACTACGTGGTGAACGGCACTTCCGTCGACACCGGCCGCAACACGCCATTCGTCTTCAACAAAGGCAGCGATCGGATCGAGATTCACGGCCGACACCTGGTGTCGGTCAATGACACGCGGGCGTCCATCGCGTCGGGCCTGGCGGGGCTCGGGCTGATCCAGGTGCCGGGCGTGCTGGTGCGCGAGGCCGTGCAGTCGGAGCAACTGCAGGAGGTGCTGTGCAACTACCGGCGCGACTCGATACCCGTCCACGTCGCCTACCTGCCCAGCCGCAAACGCTCCGCCAAGGTCAAGGCCTTCGTGAACTGGACGGTGGCCCTGTTCAGCGAAATGGAGTCGCTGGCGCAGCAGTGGGACGCCGAAGAAGCCGAGCTGTGCTGGTCCAAGCACGGTGCGACGGCTTCGGCCCAGCCCACGCCCGTCGAATCGCAGGCCGGCGCGCGCGAGCGCGGTGGGCAACCGGCGTAGGACGGTCAGCGCAACCTGCGCTGTGCTCCCACCGACGCTAGGCGGTCCAGCCTGGCGTCGAGTTCCTGGGTGTCGATAACGCCGAAGCGCCGGGTCAGGCGCCGTTGCGCGTCTTGCCACATCGGCAGCGCCCGGTCGAGAGCGCGCCTGCCCTTTGGCGTCAGCGCCACGACCACCGTGCGTCCGGGGTGGTCGTTGCTCAGCGTGACGAACCCGTCGCGCACCAATGGCTTGATATTGCGAGACAGCGTCGTGCGATCCATGCCGAGCTGGTCCGCCAGTTCGCTGATGGAATGTTCGGACGACAGGCTTGCCGCGATCAGCAACGTGAACTGCGTGCTTCGCAGGCCGCAAGGCTTGAGCGCGTCGTCGTAGTGGCTGGTGATCGCTCGAGCGGCTTTGCGGATCTTGGTGCACAAGCAACTTGCAGCAACATCGAAACAGCTTTTCTTCATATGCGTAGTGTATATGCACTATCTGAGTGCGTTTTGCTCGTGTTCCCTGATTCCCGTTGCAAGATCGGTAATGCTTCATTGCAATCGACGCCGTTTATTTCGAAGCCAGCACTGTCTAGAGTTCACAGCAAGGACGACGCCGGGAGGCATTCACCGACACCAACGTCCTCCTGTCAATCGAATGCTCGAGAAGGGAATCATCATGATGAAGAAGTCGAGTCTTGTTGTTGCTCTCACGCTTGCCGTGGCCTTGGTCGGCGCTGCCTACGCGGACGACCCGACGCCGGACAACAACCAGAGCGTCGCGTCGACGAAGACGCGCGCCGAAGTGCAGGCCGAGCTGGCGCAAGCCAAGCGCGACGGGTCGATCAAGGCCTGGTCGATGCACTACAACCACTTGGCAGTCGCCAAGTCGGTGAAGACGCGCAACGAAGTGCTCGCCGACCTGAAGGCGGCGCAAGCGAGCGGCGAGCTGAACGCGCTCAACAGCGAGGTCACCGGCTTCGCCGACGCCGCGCGTGCCGTGAAGCCCGCTCCGACAACGCGCGTGCTCGCCGGCACGCCGCGCGATCGGTGATCGCCGAGCGACTCATGCGAAGGGCCCGCGAAAGCGGGCCCTTCTTCCTTTGAGACGCGAGGTCAACGAAGTGTGCTGTGCGAGCGTTCGGGACCTTTGGGGGACAATCCCGCAGAGATGCGAAGCTTGTACGCAATGACGCCGGCATTGATGTTCGCGGCTTTGGCCGGGGCAGCCACCGCCGGCCCGACACCCGAGCGCGCCGCGTCTTGCGTGGCCGCGCTGAAGGTGCGTGCCGACGCACTCACGCAACGCCTTCAGGCGGGCGATGCGAAGGTGCAACCCGAACTGACCAAGGTCCTCGAATATGGCTACGTCTTCATCGGTGATGCGTACCTGAACGGTCATCGCGATGAAAAAGCCGCCAAGGCCAGGCTCAAAGCGGCTCAGGAAGCCCAGGCCGGCTTGTCCCAAGCGCAGATGGCGCAGCGCCAGTCCGACTGCCAGGCCGAAGCGACCAAGCTGCTGGCTGACACCGCGGCCTTCAACCGCATGCTCATCGCCAACGCGGCGCGAGCACGCATCGCGAAGCTGAAGAAGGCCACGCCCGGCGCCTGACCGTATTCGCTACGGCACGAAGCGGTATCCGATGCCCGTCTCGGTGAGCAGGTGGCGCGGCATGGAAGGGTCCGACTCGATCTTCTTCCGCAAGCCGCCCATGTAGACACGCACGTAGTGGATATCCTCCGCATGCGCTGGCCCCCATACCGCCTTCAACAGCTGGCGATGCGTGAGCACGCGGTCGGGGTGTGCGATCAGATGGGTCAGCAGCCGGTACTCGATGGGTGTCAGGTGCAGCGGCTGCCCGGCGCGCAGCACGACACGACGTGCAAGATCGACCGTCACGTCACCGAAGTTCAGCACCGGTTCGTCTCCAGCGCGGCTGGAGCTGCGGCGCAACTGCGCGCGCACGCGTGCGAGCAGCTCGCCGGTGCCGAACGGCTTGACCAGGTAGTCGTCGGCCCCGGCATCCAGCGCAGCGATCTTGTCGTGCTCGGCGCTGCGCGCCGACAGCACGATCACCGGCATTTCCGACCATGTTCTCAAGTCGCGAATGAAGTCGACGCCGTCGCCATCGGGCAGGCCCAGGTCGAGCACGACGAGTTCGGGGCGCCGCGTGCCCGACTCGATCAGTCCGCGTTGCATGGTTTCGGCCTCGTGCACTTCGAGGCCCTCGGCCTCGAGTGCGAGGCGCACGAAACGTCGGATCTCGGCCTCGTCTTCGACGATCAGCACGCGGATCATGACGGCACCCCGATCGCCGGGTACGGCGATCGACCCTCCAAGAGGGTGGGGCCTTGCTTGGGACGGCCCGGCGCGGCGGCCCGCGAACGGGTTGGCACTGCTGGGCTCATGACTCGTCGTCGTGCGTCGCGAGCGAAGCTTCTTCGGGTGTCGGCAGTGCCGGTGGCTCGCCGCGCGGCAGGCGCAGCAGGAAGCGGGCACCGCCGCCCTCGCGCGTGATGCCTTCGATCGTGCCGCCATGGGCCTGCGCAATGGCGCGGCAAATCGCCAGGCCGAGGCCGACCCCAGGCGTCGCGCTTTCGCGGCGCCCGCGTTCGAACTTGCTGAAGATCGCCTCCTCGCGCCCGCGAGGCAGACCCGGCCCGTGATCGTCCACCCACAACTCCACGTGATTGCCAACCGCCGCGGCGCCGATCTCGATCGGTGTGCCGGGGGGCGTGTACTTGCCCGCGTTTTCGAGCAGATTGACGAGCACGCGCTCGATCAGCACGGCGTCGAAGTGCAGCAGCGGCAGGTCCTCGGGCAGGTCGGTTCGAATCGCGCGTCCCTGCAACGCGGGTGCCATGCTCTTCAGCGCGCTGCCCACCACCTCTTCCAGCGGCTGCCATTGGCGGTTGAGCTGCACCGCACCCGACTCGAGCCGCGCCATGTCGAGCAGGTTGTTGACCAGCGCGTTCATGCGCAGCGCGGCGTCGCGCATCGCACCTGCGATCTCGGCCGGCGGGCCGGTGAGCGGCGGCTGCGTCAGCGTGATCGATTCGGCCAGCCCGACGAGCGACGCGAGCGGCGTGCGCAAGTCGTGCGAGATCGCGGCCAGCAGCGAGTTGCGCAAACGTTCGGACTCCATCTGCACCGTCGTGCTCTGCGCGACGTCGATGTAGTGAATGCGCTCGAGCGAAATCGCCAGCAGCGATGCGCAGGTATCGAGCAGCCTGCGCTGCTCGGGCACGATCAGCCGCGTCGGATCGCGCGGCTGCACCGCAAGCACGCCACGCACGCGCATCGGCGCCGACAGTGGCAGATAGAGCACCGGGCTCGCGGGCAGCGTGTCGGTGCCATGGCCCGCAGCCTCGGCCTTGTCGAAGCTCCATTGCGCGATGGCCTGGTCGATGGCCGGCGCCTCGCCCGCCGCCATCGGTGCCATCAGCTTGTCCTTGTCGTCGGCGACGAGCAGCGCCGTGCGCGCGTTGAACTCGGCGGCGAGGAACCGTGCGCCGATCTCCGCCACCTGCTCGGTCATCAGCGCGCCGGACAGGTCGCGCGACATTTCGTACAGCGCGCGCACACGGTCTTCGCGCCGCTGCGCCACGCGCGCCTGGTAGGTCAGGCCGGCGGTCATCTGGCCGATGACGAGCGCAACGACCAGCATGACGCCGAAGGTCAGCAGGTACTGCACGTCGCTCACCGCGAACGAGAAGCGCGGCGGCACGAAAAAGAAATCGAACGCGCCGACGCTGAGGAAAGCTGCCAGGACCGCGGGGCCGCGACCGTAGCGCACCGCGACCATCACAACCGCGAGCAAAAACAGCATCACGATGTTGGCCAGTTCGAACACGTTCACCAGCGGCGCGGCGAGCAGCGTGACGGCGGCGCAGATCGCCGCGCTCATCGCATAGGCGCGCCATGGCAGTGGTCGCTCTGCGTCGTCAGCCTGCGGCTCGGGCGCGCGGGTGCGCGGCACCGCCGGCAGCGCGATCTGCAGCACATCGAGGTCGGCGCCGAGTGCACCGACGCGATCCGCCAGCAGGCGCCGCAAGGGCCATCGCCGCTGCGTGTCGTCGCGCCCGAGCACCACCTTCGCGAGGTTGTGCTCGCGCGCGTACTTGACGATCACCGCCGCGGCGTCCTGCCCCGCGAGGGTAGCGGTGCTCGCGCCCATGTCCTGGGCGAGTTTGAGCGTGCGCAGGATGCTGCGGCGGGTGGCATCGGGCAGGCGCTGCAGCGCCGGCGTCTCGACATACACCGCGTGCCACGGCACGTCGAGCTGCGCCGCGAGCCGCGCCGTCGAGCGCACCGTCTTCTCGCCGTGCTCGCCAGGGCCGACGCAAGCGAGCAGCGAATCGCGTGTCCCCCACACCGGCTGCACCGCGCCGCGCTGGCGGTACTGCAGCATCTCGTCATCGACGCGGTCAGCGGTGCGGCGCAACGCCAGTTCGCGCAGCGCGATCAGGTTGCCCTTGCGGAAGAAGTTGCGCACCGCGCGCTCGGCCTGCTGCGCGAGGTAGACCTTGCCCTCCTTCAGGCGCTGCAGCAGGTCGTCGGGCGACAGGTCGACGATCACCACCTCATCGGCCTTGTCGAACACGCGGTCGGGCACCGTCTCCGTGACGCGCACGCCGGTGATGCCGCCGACGATGTCGTTCAAGCTCTCGAGGTGCTGCACGTTCATCGTGGACCAGACATCGATGCCGGCTTCGAGCAATTCTTCGACGTCCTGCCAGCGCTTCGGGTGCCGCGAGCCCGGCACGTTGGAATGCGCGAGCTCGTCCATCAGGATCAGCTGCGGCTTGCGTTCCAGTGCGCCGTCGAGGTCGAACTCTTTCAGCGTGCGATCGCGATACGAGACCTGTTTGAGCGGCAGTCGGTCGAGGCCGACCACGAGCGCTCCGGTCTCGGCACGGCCATGCGTCTCGACGATGCCGATCACCACATCGATGTGTTGCTCGCGCGCCGCGCGCGCGGCCGACAGCATCGCGTAGGTCTTGCCGACGCCCGCCGATGCGCCGAAGTAAATCTTCAGCCGGCCGCGCTTGGCCTGCACCTCCTCCTGCTTGAGCTGTGCCAGCAGCGCATCGGGGTCGGGGCGCCGGTCGTCCATGGTTTTCCTACGTTGGGTGGACGACGCAGTTGATCGGCATGGCGGTGGTCGTGCAGGTGGCAGACTGCTGTCAATGTAGCGCCATACCGCCCGACACTGCGCATCGCCACCCCTACCAAACCCGAGCAAGCGCGACGCGCGTGCAGCAGGCAATCACCGACACGGCGGCGATCATTGCGCAGGGTTTCAAGCGGAATGCCGTTTCTTCTGCGACGGGCGTGGTTCCAGAAATCGAACGATCACGAACCACGCCAGGCACAGCGGGCCGATCAAGGCGAACATTGCCAGCAAAAAGCTCGTCAGGGCGCTCATGGGACGAGGAAGTCAGCGATTCGGCGCCGCCGCATCGAGCGCAAGGTTCAGAGCCAGCACATTGACGCGTGGTTCGCCGAGCAAGCCGAGCAACGCGCGTTCAGCATGTTCGGCGATCAATGCGCGCACACGTTCAACGGGCACCTTGCGCTCGCGCGCGACGCGTGCGGCTTGGTACTGCGCGCCGGCCACGCTGATGTGTGGATCGAGGCCACTGGCCGATGCGGTGACGAGGTCGGCCGGCACCGTTGCGGTGTTGCCTGGGTCCGCGGCGCGCAGCGTTTCGATGCGGCCCTTCACGGCGTCGACCAGCGCCGGGTTCAGCGGCCCCTGGTTCGAGCCGCTCGACGCACCGGCGTTGTACGCCATCGGACTGGTGGCCGACGGGCGACCCCAGAAATACTTGGGCTCGCTGAAGCCCTGGCCGATCAGTGTCGAGCCGACAGGCTTGCCATCCTTGACGATCAGGCTGCCCGCGGCCTGCTCGGGGAACGCGACCTTGGCGATGCCGGTGACGAGCAGCGGGTATGCAAGGCCGGTGATCAGCGACAACAAGACAAACAGCGTCAATGCGGGACGGAACAGGGTTTTCATTTGCGTTTCGCTTCAAGCAAGGCCCGTGGCCGCCAGGATCAGGTCGATCGCCTTGATGCCGATGAACGGAACGATCACGCCGCCCAGGCCGTAGATGGCGAGGTTGCGGCGCAGCAGCACCCCGGCGCCGAGCGGGCGGTACCTGACGCCCTTGAGCGCCAGCGGGATCAGGAAAACGATGATCAGCGCGTTGAAGATCACTGCCGACAGGATCGCCGACGCCGGGTTCGCGAGGCCCATCACGTTGAGCGCTGCGAGCTGCGGGTAGGTGGTGACGAACGCGGCCGGGACGATCGCGAAGTACTTCGCGACGTCGTTGGCGATGCTGAAGGTGGTCAGGGACCCGCGTGTCATCAGCATCTGCTTGCCGGTCTCGACGATCTCGATCAGCTTGGTCGGATTGCTGTCGAGGTCCACCATGTTGCCGGCCTCCTTCGCAGCCTGCGTGCCGCTGTTCATCGCGACGGCGACGTCGGCCTGCGCGAGTGCCGGGGCGTCGTTGGTGCCGTCACCGGTCATCGCGACGAGTCGGCCCTCGCTCTGGTGCTTGCGGATCAGCGTCAGCTTGTGCTCGGGCGTCGCTTCGGCGAGGAAGTCGTCGACGCCGGCCTCGGCAGCAATCGCCGCGGCGGTGAGGCGGTTGTCGCCGGTGACCATCACGGTCTTGATGCCCATGCGGCGCAGCTCGGCGAAACGTTCCTTGATGCCGCCCTTGACGATGTCCTTCAACTCGATGACGCCAAGCACCTTGGTGCCGTCGGCCACCATCAGCGGCGTGCCGCCGCGGCGCGCCACGTCGTCGATCGAGGTTTGCAGTGCATGCGGGAAGCTGCCGCCGAGCGCCTCGACATGTTTGCGGATCGCGTCGGCCGCGCCCTTGCGGATGTGCCGCATCGGCGCCCCCACCGCGTTGCCGCCGACCACCAAAGCCGTGACTGCAGCGATCGGCAGGTCGACCCCGCTCATTCGTGTTTGCGCCGAGAAGTGCACGAAGTGGGCGCCGAGCGCGGCGATGTCCCGTTCGCGAAGGTTGAACTTCTGCTTGGCGAGCACCACGATGCTGCGGCCCTCCGGCGTTTCGTCGGCGAGCGACGCGAGCTGCGCGGCGTCGGCGAGTTCCGCTTCCTTGACGCCTGGCGCCGGGATGAAAGCCGAGGCATGACGGTTGCCGAGCGTGATGGTGCCCGTCTTGTCGAGCAGCAGCACGTCGACGTCGCCTGCCGCCTCGACCGCGCGACCCGAGGTTGCGATCACGTTGGCCTGCAGCATGCGACTCATGCCGGCCACACCGACCGCCGACAGCAGGCCGGCGATCGTGGTCGGGATCAGGCACACGAGCAACGCGACAAGCACGGTGATCGACACCGGCGAGCCCGCCTTGGCGACCTCGACGCTGAACAGCGAGTACGGCAGCAGCGTCACGGTGACGCCGAGGAACACGATCGTCAGCGCGACGAGCAGGATGGTGAGCGCGATCTCGTTCGGCGTCTTCTGCCGCTTCGCGTTCTCGACCATCGCGATCATGCGGTCGACGAAGGTCTCGCCGGGGTTGGCCGTGACGCGCACGACGATCCAGTCCGACAGCACGCGCGTGCCGCCGGTCACCGCCGAGAAGTCACCGCCGGACTCGCGGATCACCGGCGCCGATTCGCCCGTGATCGCGCTTTCATCGACCGATGCCACGCCTTCGATCACCTCGCCGTCGGCGGGAATCACGTCGTTGGCCTGGGCGAGCACGGTGTCGCCCTTGCGCAGGCTGTCGGCCTCGAGCGGGTGGAACTTTGCGCCGTAGTGCGGAGCTTCGAGCTTCTTGGCCCAGGTCTGCCTCTTCAGGCCGCGCAACGACGCCGCTTGCGCCTTGCTGCGGCCCTCGGCGAGCGCTTCGGCGAAGTTCGCGAAGAGCAGCGTGAACCACAGCCACAGCGAGACGGCGAGGGTGAAGCCGGCAGGCGCCTCGCCGCCGCCACCCAGGGCGTGCACCCACAACCCGGTGGTCAGGATCGCGCCGATGTAGACGACGAACATCACCGGGTTGCGCCATTGCATGCGCGGACTCAGCTTCTTGAAAGCCTCGCCGATCGCGGGCCCGGCCAGCGTCGGGTCGAAGAGCGTGAAAGCCTTGCGTGTCATTTGTGCAGCACCAGGTGTTCGACCCCGGGGCCGAGCGCCAGCGCGGGTACGTAGTTGAGTAGACCGACCAGCAGCACGGTGCCGATCAGCAGCACGATGAACAGCGCGCCGTGCGTGGGCATCGTTCCGGCGGTGACCGCCAGGCGCTTCTTCGCGCCCAGGCTGCCGGCAATCGCCAGCACCGGCACGATCACGCCGAAGCGCCCGAACCACACCGCGACGCCCAGCCAGAAGTTGTAGAAGGGTGTGTTCGCCGACAGGCCCGCGAAAGCACTGCCGTTGTTGTTGGCCGCCGAGCTGAAGGCATAGAGCATCTCAGAGAAGCCGTGCGCGCCCGGGTTGGCGACGCCCGCCCGCCCCGGATCGGACATGACCGCGATCGCAGTGCCGATCAACACCAGCAGCGGGGTGACGAGGATGGCGATGGACACCATCTTCATCTCGTAGGCCTCGATCTTCTTGCCGAGGTATTCCGGCGTGCGACCGATCATCAGGCCGGCGATGAAGACCGCGAGGATCGCGAACACGAGCATGCCGTACAGGCCCGAGCCGACACCACCGAAAACCACCTCGCCGAGCTGCATCAAGACGAGCGGCACCGACCCGCCCAGCGGCGTGAACGAGTCGTGCATCGCGTTGACCGCACCGCACGACGCCGCGGTGGTGATGACGGCGAACAGGCTCGACGCGGCGATGCCGAAGCGCACCTCCTTACCTTCCATGTTGCCGGCCGCGGCGTCGACGCCGAGCGCGGCAATCTGCGGATTGCCGAGCTGCTCGTAGTGCGTGGCGATGATCACCGCGACGACGAAGATCGCCGTCATCGCGGCGAGGACCGTCCAGCCCTGGCGCATGTCGCCGACGATGCGGCCGAACACGAAGCACAGCGCGGTGGGAATCAGAAAGATGCTGACCATTTGCAGGAAGTTGGTCAGCGCCGAC